>Ga0307509_10000905_pt1 | contig 50702 bp, 48 predicted proteins | sample 10_EM_MG_FD_202245 | JGI IMG/M metagenome (GOLD analysis project Ga0307509, IMG submission 202245) | Populus trichocarpa ectomycorrhiza microbial communities from riparian zone in the Pacific Northwest, United States - 10_EM | ecosystem: Host-associated > Plants > Roots > Unclassified | place... | reverse complement strand
CCCATCGATCAGGCGCTGCAGCACGTCTACGGCTACGCGATCGGCCTGGACATGACGCGGCGCGACCTGCAGCGCGGCATGGGCGACCAGAAGAAGCCGTGGGAGATCGGCAAGAGCTTCGACATGTCGGCGCCGATCGGCCCCATCCACCCGGTGGCGCTCTTGGGGAACGGACAGCAGCACATCACCAAGGGTCGCATCGAGCTCAAGGTCAACGGCCAGGTCAAGCAGGAGGCCGACCTGAGCTACATGATCTGGAGCGTGGCCGAGCAGATCGCCCAGCTGAGCCAGGCCTTCGAGCTGAAGGCCGGCGACATCATCTACTCGGGCACGCCCGAGAACGTCGGCCCGGTCGTCAAGGGCGACCTGCTCGTCGGCCACATCGACGGGCTGCCCGAGCTGTCGGTGCGCATCGTCTGATCCGCAACGATCGACAGCAGAGGACCTTCCGTTGGCACGCGCCGACCCCCGCAACACCTCGCGCTACTGGCATGCGCCCGGCCTGCCCGGGGTGGACCTGCTGCAGGCCGATTTCACGACGCACGACTACGCGCCCCACGTCCACGACTCCTTCGTGGTCGCGGCCACCGAAGTCGGCGGGTCCGAGTTCACGAGCCGGGGCCGCACCGACACCGCGCACCCGCAGGCACTGCTCGTGTTCAACCCGGCCGAGCCGCATTCGGGCCGCATGGGCGGCAGTGCGCGCTGGCGCTACCGGTCGCTCTACCTGGCCGCGTCCGGGCTCGACGACGTGCTGGGCCTGCTGGGGCTCGATCAGCCGCGCTACTTCACGTCCAACGTGGTTCACGATGCCGACCTGATCGCGAACTTCCTGGCGCTGCACCGCGCGTTGGACAACGAGCCCGACCCCTTGCTCCATCGTGAGCTGCTGGTGCGCAGCTTCGGCACGCTGTTTCAGCGCCACGGCCACGCGGCACAACGGCTGCCGGGCCGGTCGACGGACCGCCACGCGCTCGCGCCCGTGCTGGAGCTGATGCGCGATTGCCATGCCCAGACGCTGACGCTGGAGCAGCTGGCCGCGGTCGCCGGGCTGACGCCGTTTCAGCTGATCGTCGCGTTCAAGCGCTCGCTCGGCCTGACCCCGCATGCCCAGCTGACGCAGCTGCGCCTCAGGGCGGCGATACGCCGGCTGCAGGCCGGTCAGCCCATCGTCGACGCCGCGCTCGCCTCGGGCTTCTACGACCAGAGCGCCCTGAACAAGCATTTCAAGCGCAGCTTCGGCCTGACCCCGCTGCAGTACGTGCGAGCGCGCGCCGCATGAAGGTGTCGGAGCGCGTCGCCACCGCAAATTTCGACCAATAACGTCGCGCGCTGCGCTGCCATGCTGGTGCCTACCCGTGAGGCCACCGATGACGCGACTCTTCTGCCAAGACCACCCCGAGATCCTGACGCTGGAGGCGCAGGTCATCGACGCGCGGCCTGGCGCGGTCCTGCTGTCCCGACACCCCTTCTATCCCGGCGGCGGTGGGCAGTTGCCGGACCGCGGCATCGTCCGTTGGCAGGGCGGCGAGGCGCCGGTCACCGGCTTTTCGGAAGAGGGTGACACGGTCTGGGTCCGGCTCGCCGGCGACCCCGAGATCAGCGGCGCCGTGCAGGCCGAGGTCGACCCCGCCTTCCGCCAGCTGATGCGCGAACTCCACACCGACCTGCACGTGCTCAACGCGCTCGTCTTCCGGGACTTCGACAGTGCGCTGGTGACCGGCGTGCAGATGAACGAGGACGGCAGCGCACGCATCGACTTCGACCTGCCCGACGCCGACAACGACCGCCTGCGCGCGCTCGAACCGGAGCTGAACGACGTGGTCGCGCAAGACCTGGCCGTCCGCACCCACCACCTGCCCATCGCCGCGGCGCAGGCCGAAAACGGGCTGCTGCGCTCGCGCTCGGTGGCGCCGCCACCGTCGCCCGAGGGGCTGATCCGCATCGTCGAGATCGTCGGGCTGGACCGGCAGGCCTGCGGCGGCACGCACCTCGCATCAACAGGCGCGTCGCGGCCCATCCGCATCCTGAAGATCGAGAACAAGGGGCGAAGCAATCGCCGGGTCCGCATCGGCCTCCGGGGGTTGTAGATGAGCCAAGCGTTGCGCGCTGTCTGGGCTCACCCGGTCTGGCTGCTGTGGGTGCCGCCGGCGCTGTGGGCCGGCAACCTCGTGCTGGGCCGGGCGCTCGGGCCGGTGTTTCCACCGGTGTCGCTGGCGGTCGGCCGCTGGCTCGTGGCGTTCGCGGCGCTGGCGCCCTTCGTGTGGCGGCAAGCCTGGCGCGAGCGGGCCCTGCTGGCGCGACACTGGAGGCTGATTGCCGCGTGCGGCGCCTTCGGCATCGCCGGCTACAACGCGTTGGGCTACCTCGCGTTGCAGACCGTGCCGGCCGCGAGCGTTGCGTTCCTGAACTCGACCCTGCCGCTGATGGTCCCGCTCGCCGCGGTGCTGCTGGGTGCCGAGCGCATCACCGGCAGGGCGCTGGCCGGCATCGCGATCTCGTTCGTCGGCGTGGTGTGGATCGTGGCGCGCGGCGAGCTCGCCACCCTGGCGGTGCTGCGCCTGGACGGCGGCGAGCCCTTGGTGCTGCTGGCCGTCGCCAATTACGCCGTGTACTCGGTCTTGCTGCGACGCAAGCCCGCGGCCATGGCCCCACTGGTGTTTCTGGCCGCGACCATGGCGGCCGGCCTGGCCGTGCTGATGCCGTTCTGGGCGGTCGAGCTGGTGCGCGGTGCGCGCATCCCGACCGACGCGGCCTCGGTCGCCGCGGTCGTCTACATCGGCCTGTTCGCGTCCTTGATCGCCTTCATCCTGTGGGGCCGTTGCGTCGCGACGCTGGGCGCGACCGTGACCGGCGTCTCGTTCCACCTGGTCGCGCTCTTCACCGCGCTGCTGGCCTTTGCCGTGCTGCACGAACCGGTGCACGGCTTCCACCTCGTGGGCATCGCGCTGATCCTGCTGGGCTTCGTCGTCACGACACGCCGCGCGCCGGTCGTGCGGATCGCCTGACGCTGGCGCCATGGGCACGCCGGAGCTGCTGCGGACGCTGGTCGCCTTCGACACCACCTCGCACCGGTCCAACCTCGATCTCATCCGCTGGGTGGCCGACTACCTCGACCGGCCCGGCATCACGGTGCGGCTGATCCACAGCGACGACGGTGCCAAGGCCAACCTGTTGGCCACGCTCGGCCCGCCGGTCGCCGGCGGCATCGTGCTGTCCGGCCACACCGACGTGGTCCCGGTCGGCGACCAGCACTGGGACACCGACCCCTACACGCTGGTCGAACGCGGCGGCCGGCTGCACGGTCGAGGCGCCGTGGACATGAAGGGCTTCATCGCGGCCTGTCTTGCCGCGGTGCCCGGTTGGTGCGGCCTGAGGCTGAGCCGCCCCATCCACCTCGCGCTGTCTTACGACGAGGAAGTGGGCTGCCTGGGCGTGCCGCGCCTGATCGCTGCGTTGAGCGATACCCTGCCGCTGCCGGCGCTCGCCATCGTCGGCGAGCCGACCCAGATGCGCATCGGGCTGGCGCACCGCGGCTTCTACGGTCACCGAACCGTCTTCCACGGCCGACCGGCGCATTCGAGCGACCCGACGCTGGGCGCCAGCGCGATCGAGCCGGCGGCGGGGCTGATCGCTCACCTGGCCCGTCTCGCGCGCACGCGCCAGGGGCGGGGCCGTCGCACCACGTTCAACGTCGGTCGCGTCAACGGCGGGACCGCGCTGAACATCGTGCCGGCCTGCTGCGAAGTGGTGTGGGAATTCCGGCCGACGGATGACGCGAGCGCGGCGTTCGTGCGCGCCGAGGTCGAGCGCATGCTGGCGGCCGTGCCGCCTGGGGTGGCCGTCGAGAGTGCACAGCTCGCCGCGGTGCCGGCGCTCGCGACGGATCGCGGCAGCGTCGCTGCGACGCTGGCCCGGCGCCTGGGCGGGCTGTGGCCGCCGGGCGAGATCGCCTTCGGCACCGAGGCCGGCTTCTTTCAACAGGCCGGCATTCCTGCGATCGTCTGCGGCCCGGGCGCGATCGCCCAGGCGCACCAGCCGAACGAATGGATAGATGTCCGCGAGCTCGCTGCCGCCGATCGCTTTCTGGCCGGCGTCGGGGGCTGGGCCACGGCCGGCTGAAGACCGGCGCTGCACGGGCTCGCCGGCGCTCGGCCGCGCCGTGACGCTACATTGCGCTACTCGATGCAACGAGCGCGATGATTTGAAGTCAACCCACACCTCAGGCGGACTGGTCTACTCGACCGACGGCGGCACGATGTGCCCGGCGTGCCGGCAGCCGAAGGCGCAGTGCGTCTGCAAGCAGGCGAAGGCCGCGCCGGCCGGCGACGGCATCGTGCGCGTTTCGCGCGAGACGGCCGGCCGCGGCGGCAAGGCCGTCACGGTGGTGCGCGGGCTCGCGCTCGACGCCGCCGCGCTGACCCAGCTCGCGAAGCAGCTCAAGGCCGTCTGCGGCGCCGGCGGCACGGTAAAGGACAGCGTGATCGAGGTGCAGGGCGACCACTGCGAGCGCGTCATCGACGCGTTGAAAAAGCAGGGCCACGTCGTCAAACGCGCGGGGGGCTGAAGCCTTGGGGGCACCCGACAAGGTCGAGCTGCGCATCGAGCCGATGGGCTGGCGCCTGCGTGTGCCGACGAACCAGCCGCTGATGGCCGGTGCGCGTGCGGCCGGCATCGCGCTGCCGAGTTCGTGTCGCAACGGCACCTGCCGCACCTGCATCTGCAGGCTGGTGGACGGCGAAGTCAGCTACCGCATTGAATGGCCCGGGTTGAGTGCCGACGAGAAGCGCGAGGGCTGGATCCTGCCCTGCGTCGCGCACGCGCTGAGTGACGTGGTCGTGCTGGCGCCCAAGGCCGCCAGCCTGCGCCCCGAGGATCAGGCCGGTGCCGACCAGCGCACCCGCAGCGCGTCGTAGACCCAGTTGAACACGAGGGTGTAGGGCAGGAAGAACAGCAGCAGACCGGCGTCGAGCACGAAGGCACGCCACAGGCTGATCTCCAGCCACACCGCGGCGAGCGGCACGGCGACGAGGATCAGACCGAGCTCGAACACCACCGCGTGCAGCATGCGCACCACGAGCGTCCGGCTGAAGCCGAGCCGGCGCTGCAGGCGGTCGAACGCGGTGTTGTAGACCACGTTCCACGCCATCGCGATCAGCGAGATCGCCAGCGTCAACGCGCCCATCGCGGCCACCGTCGTGCCCATCAGCCAGCTGAACAGCGGCGCGCAGATCAGCAAGGCGATGACCTCGAAGGCCAGCGCATGGCCGACGCGTTCGGCCAGCGACTTGGGGGCCGGGTGCTTCGTCACGCGTCGTGCTCCCCGGCCGCGGCCTGCTGCACCCGCCGCGCGTGGGCGATGCGCGCGAATGCGTCACGCAGCGATGCGGCGGCAGGCGTGTCGGGCCGGTGGGGCGCGAGCCTGAGGCCACGGCGCGCGAACACGACGCTGTTGGTGCCGTCGTGGTCGTCGACGCGCAGCACGTGCGGGCCGAAGCTGCCGCGCACGCGGTCCAGGTAGACCGGGAACAGCGCGTGCGTCGCGTGCAGGTTCACCACCAGCAGCCCGTTCGGCTGCAGCACGTCGGCGCAGTCGTCGTAGAAGCGGCGCGTGCCCAGCGCTTCGGGCATGCGCTCGGCATCGAAGGCATCGACCATCAGCACGTCGAAGCGGCTGGGCGTGTTCGCGACGAAATGTGCGCCGTCGTCCTGTATCACCTGGAAGCGCGCGCTGTCCGGCGGCACCCGGAAGCGTTCGCGCAGCGCGATCACGTGCGGGTTGATCTCGACCACCGTCAGGCGTGTGCGCGGCAGGTGGCGATGACAGAACTTCGCGATCGAACCGCCGCCCAGGCCGATCATGGCGATGTGCGACGGCTCGGCGTCGAACAGCAGCAAGCCCATCATCAGGCGCGTGTATTCCAGCGCCAGCGCGTCGGGCTGCTGCAACTGCATGCGGCTCTGGATCGCCGAGTCGCTGAAGTGCAGCGACTGGCAGTCCAGCTCTTCGCGGACGAAGGGGCGGAGGTGGGCGTCGTCGGGCTGGGCGGCGTGCTGCGGCATGGCCGCGATTGTGGGTCCTCCGCCGGTGAGGGCTTTTACGCCAGCGTGCGCACGCCGGGCTCGCGCGCCCACAGGCGCGTCTTCGCGGCGGCGATGAACTTGGCGCTGTCGTGGGCCGCGACGACACCGGCATCGGGCACCACGCCCCCGGCCTGCAGCAAGGCCTGGCCGCCCGCGTCGATGGCGATCGCCTTCAGGTGGCCGAAAGCGTCGCGCACGAAGTCGATGGCCGCCGCCTCCTTGGCCAACGCCTGCGCGCCGCCGGTCGACAGGATCACCGCGATCGCATCGAACGGCACCGACGGCGTGCCGGCCAGCTGGCCATCGGCCGCGAGCTGCGTGCCGTTGCCGAGCTTGGCGCCGCCCACCTTGGGCGCGACGATCTTGACGCTGGCGCCCGCCTCCTGTGCGGCATGGCGGATGCCCTTGATCAACGCCGCGTCCGAGCCGTCGGCGACGAGGATCGCGACGGCCCGGCCTTCCAGCGTCGGCTTCATCTTGCCGATGAGGGCGAGCGCGGGCGACGGGTCGCGGTCCTGAACCGGCACCGCGGTCGGTGGAGCCGCGGGCAGGGCGCGCATCCCCAGCCCGTCGGCGACGCGCTGCGCGAGGTCTGGTTCGATGTGTCGCAGGTGCCCGACGATGGCCTCGCGCACGTGCGGGTGCTCGACCTTGGACAACTCGAACACCAGCGACGAGGCGATGTGCGCCTGTTCCGGTGCGCTCTGGCTGCGAAAGAACTGCCTGGCCTGGCTGTAGTGGTCGGCGAAGGTCTCGGGCCGCACGCGGCCCTTGTCGCCGGACTCGCTCGCCGCGGCGCTGCGAAAGCCCAGCCGCGGGTTCTCGCGCGGCGAATCGTCCATCAGCGAACTCGGCTCGTACGCCACGCGACCTTTGGGCTGCGCCATCTGCATGTGGCCGTCGCGCTGCTGGTTCGCGAACGGGCACTGGGGCGCGTTGATCGGCAGCTGGTGAAAGTTGGGCGAGCCCAGCCGCGACAGCTGTGTGTCGAGGTAGGAGAACAACCGGCCCTGCAGCAGCGGGTCGTTCGAGAAGTCGATGCCCGGCACCACGTGCGACGGGCAGAACGCGACCTGCTCGGTCTCGGCGAAGAAGTTGTCGGGCCAGCGGTCCAGCACCATGCGGCCGACGACCTGCAGCGGCACCAGCTCTTCGGGGATCAGCTTGGTCGGGTCGAGGTGGTCGAACGGGAAGGCGTCGGCCTCTTGCTGCGTGAAGAGCTGCACCGCGAATTCCCACTCGGGGAAGTTGCCGGCGGCGATCGCCTCGAACATGTCGCGGCGGTGAAAGTCGTTGTCGGCGCTTTGCAGCTTGACGGCCTCGTCCCAGACGGTCGATTGCAGCCCGAGCTTGGGCCGCCAGTGGAACTTCACGAAGGTCGACGCACCCGCGTCGTCGACGAGGCGGAAGCTGTGCACGCCGAAGCCTTCCATCATGCGCAGCGAGCGCGGGATCGCGCGGTCCGACATCGCCCACATGATCATGTGCATCGCCTCGGGCGTGAGCGAGATGAAGTCCCAGAAGGTGTCGTGCGCGCTGCCGGCCTGCGGGAAGCCGCGGTCCGGCTCCATCTTGACCGCGTGGACCAGGTCGGGGAACTTGATCGCGTCCTGGATGAAGAAGACCGGGATGTTGTTGCCGACCAGGTCCCAGTTGCCTTCCGTGGTGTAGAGCTTGACGGCGAAGCCGCGCACGTCGCGCGGGGTGTCGACCGAGCCGGCGCCGCCGGCCACGGTCGAGAAGCGCGTGAACACCGGCGTCTTCACGCCGACCTCGGTGAGGATCTTGGCGCGGGTGTACTTCGCCAGCGACGCGGTCAGCTCGAAGTGGCCGTGCACGCCGGTGCCGCGCGCATGCACGATGCGCTCGGGGATGCGTTCGTGGTCGAAGTGCGTGATCTTCTCGCGCAGGATGAAGTCTTCCAGCAGCGTCGGCCCGCGCGGGTGGGCCTTCAGCGAGTTCTGGTTGTCGGCGATGACCAGGCCCTGGTTGGTCGTCAGGCCGGGGTGCGTGCCGCCGGCGGGCTGGTGCAGTTCGCCGCCGTGGCCGGTGGTCGACGCGGCCGCCGAGGTGGGGGTTGCAGCGGATTTTTTGGTCGTGCCCATGGTGGTTCGTGCGGGGTTGAGGACTGACTCTGCAGCCTAGCGATGCGACATGCACCGGCCATAGTCCGAGTCGCCGCCGGTGCGTAGGACGGCGCCGCCGCTGTACGCCATCGGGCGTATTTGCCGCGCGCCACCCGCTGCGTAACCTGCGCTTGACGCAATGCAGCAAGGGCCTGCCGGCCTACCGCTTGCGGCCAACGACCGACCCCACACTCATTCATACCGGAGCACAACCCATGAACCCATCCCGCCGCCAAGCCGGCAAATCGCTGACTGCCGTGGCCCTGGGCCTTGCCGCCCTCGGTTACTCGTCTTTCGCCGCTGCAGCCGACACGATCAAGGTCGGCGTGCTGCACTCGCTGTCGGGCACGATGGCGATCTCGGAAACCGTGCTGAAGGACACCGTCCTGATGGCCATCGACGAGATCAACGCCAAGGGCGGCCTGCTCGGCAAGAAGCTCGAGCCGGTCGTCGTCGACCCGGCCTCGAACTGGCCGCTGTTCGCCGAGAAGGCCAAGCAGCTGATCGGCCAGGACAAGGTCGTCGTGACCTTCGGCTGCTGGACCAGCGTGTCGCGCAAGTCGGTGCTGCCGGTCTACGAAGAACTCAACAGCCTGCTGTTCTACCCGGTGCAGTACGAGGGTGAAGAGCTCTCGAAGAACGTGTTCTACACCGGCGCCGCGCCGAACCAGCAAGCCATCCCCGCGGTCGAGTACCTGATGAGCAAGGCCGGCGGCGGCGCCAAGCGCTGGGTGCTGCTGGGCACCGACTACGTCTACCCGCGCACGACCAACAAGATCCTGCGCGCCTTCCTGCACAGCAAGGGCGTGAAGGACGAAGACATCGTCGAGACCTACACCCCTTTCGGCCACTCTGACTACCAGACCATCGTCGCCGACATCAAGAAGTTCGCGGCCGGCGGCAAGACCGCGGTGGTCTCGACCATCAACGGCGACTCGAACGTGCCGTTCTACAAAGAGCTGGGCAACGCCGGCCTGAAGGCCAAGGACGTGCCGGTCGTTGCGTTCTCGGTCGGTGAAGAAGAGCTGCGCGGCGTCGACACCAAGCCGCTGGTCGGCCACTTGGCCGCGTGGAACTACTTCCAGTCGATCAAGGCCCCGGCCAACACCGAGTTCATCAAGAAGTGGAGCGCCTACGCCAAGGCCAAAGGCATCGCCGGCCACAAGGACAAGCCGCTGACCAACGACCCGATGGAAGCCACCTACATCGGCATCAACATGTGGGCGCAGGCGGTCAAGAAGGCCGGCAGCACCGACACCGACAAGGTGATCGCAGCGATGGGCGGCCAGACCTTCCCGGCACCCAGCGGCATCACCTCGATGATGGACCCGAAGAACCACCACCTGCACAAGTCCGTGTTCATCGGCGAGATCAAGGCCGACGGCCAGTTCAACGTGGTCTGGAAGACGCCCGGTCCAGTCAAGGCTCAGCCGTGGAGCCCGTACATCCCCGAGAACAAGGGCAAGAAGGACGAGCCCGACCTGATGGCCAAGAAGTAAGCCGAAAGGGCGACACAACGTGATGCGCTGGCTTGTCCTCCTGCTGTCTGCGCTGGTGCTCGCTGCACCGGCGCGGGCCCTGACCCCGGCCGAGGCGCGCAGCCTCGCCACCGGTGAGGTCGAGTCGCGCATCACCGCGCTGAATGCGGTGCTCCCGAGCGCCGATGAAAAGACCGTGGCGCTGATCCAGGCCATGTCCGACGATGCGGTGAAGTTCACCGACACCGCCGTCTTCGTGATGAAGGACGGCAAGGGATACGACCCCGTCACCGGCGCCGAGGCGCCCGTGCCCGAAGCGGCCGAAGACGTGGTCAACAACAACGAGATGCGCAGCGAGCTGGATGCGGCGCTGGCATCGATCAAGCTGTTCGCGACCGACGACGCGGTGCGCACCGAGGCGGTCAAGACGCTCGCGGGCGGCGAGATCAGCGAGGCCAAGCTGCCGCTTATCGAGAAGGCCTACGCGAAAGAGAGCGTGCCGTCGATCAAGGATGCGATCGGCCGCGTGCGCTCGGCGATGCTGTTGGGCAGCGCCGACAAGGCCAAGCGCCTGGCCGCGGCGCAGGCCCTGGCCGCGACCGGCACGCCGGCGACCAAGACGCTGCTGCTCGACCGCCTGAAGGTCGAGACCGAACCCGACGTGAAGAGCGCCGTCGAGGCCGCGCTGCGCAGCATCGAAGGCCGGCTCGCGTGGGGCGAACGGCTCGGCGTGATCTTCACCGGCATCAGCCTCGGCTCCATCCTGCTGCTGGTCGCCTTGGGCCTGGCGATCACCTACGGCCTGATGGGCGTCATCAACATGGCGCACGGCGAGCTGATGATGATCGGCGCGTACGCGACCTACGTGATCCAGAACGTCTTCAAGACCTACTTCCCCGGCGCGTTCGACTACTACGTGCTGCTCGCGATCCCCGCGTCGTTTCTGGCCGCGGCGCTGGTCGGTGCGGTGCTCGAGCGCGTCGTGATCCGCTGGCTCTACGGCCGGCCGCTCGAGACCTTGCTCGCGACCTGGGGCATCAGCCTGGTGCTGCAGCAGGGCGTGCGCTCGATCTTCGGCGCGCAGAACGTGCCGGTCGAGAACCCGGCCTGGCTGTCGGGCGGTGTCGACGTGATGAGCAACCTCACGCTGCCGTTCAACCGCCTCGCCATCATCGCGTTCGCGGTGCTGGTGCTGGCCGGCGTGTCGGCCTTGATTGCGCGCACCCGGCTCGGCCTGTTCGTGCGCGGCGTGACGCAGAACCGCAAGATGGCGGCCTGCATGGGCGTCAACACCGCGCGCATCGACACCTATGCGTTCGCGCTGGGGTCGGGCATTGCCGGCCTGGCCGGCTGCGCGCTGTCGCAGGTCGGCAATGTGGGGCCTGACCTCGGCCAGGGCTACATCGTCGACTCGTTCATGGTCGTCGTGCTCGGTGGCGTCGGCCAGCTCGCCGGCACCGTCTACGCCGCGGTCGGCCTGGGCGTGCTGAACAAGCTGCTCGAAGGCTGGCAGGGCGCGGTGCTCGCGAAGATCATGGTGCTGGTCTTCATCGTCATCTTCATCCAGAAGCGGCCGCAAGGCATCTTCGCGATGAAGGGCCGGAGCGCCGAGGCATGAGCGCCGTCCTGCCCACGGCGCCAGCCACCATCGTCCCGCGCGTCGGCCTGCTCAGTGTCAAGAGCTGGGGCGCGGTGTTCGCGGCCATCATCTTCGTCGCGGTGCTGATGCCGGTGCTCAATTTGCTGGTGCCGGCCGGCAGCGCACTGCACGCGTCCGACTACGCGGTGCAACTGGTCGCGAAGATCATGTGCTACGCGATCTGCGCACTCGCGATGGACCTGATCTGGGGCTACACCGGCATCCTGTCGTTGGGCCACGGCGTGTTCTTCGCACTCGGCGGCTACGCGATGGGCATGTATTTGATGCGCCAGATCGGCAGCGACGGCCAGTACCGCCTGCCCATGCCCGACTTCATGGTGTTCCTGAACTGGAAGGAGTTCCCGTGGACTTGGGGCGTGAGCGATTCGTTCATCGCGCAGATGCTGCTCGTCGTGCTGGTGCCGGGCCTGCTCGCCTTCGTGTTCGGCTACTTCGCGTTCCGCTCGCGCATCAAGGGCGTGTACTTCTCCATCATCACGCAGGCGATGACGTACGCCGCGATGCTGCTGTTCTTCCGCAACGAGACCGGCTTCGGCGGCAACAACGGCTTCACCGACTTCAAGCGCATCCTCGACGTGCCGATCGCGACGCCGTCGATGCGCATGCTGCTGTTCGTGATCACCGGCCTGACCTTGATCGGCTTCTTCCTGTTTGCGCGTTGGCTCGTGAGCAGCAAGTTCGGCCGCGTGCTGCAGGCCATCCGCGACGCCGAGACGCGTGTGATGTTCACCGGCTACGACCCGCTGCGCTACAAGCTCGCGATCTGGGTCATCTCGGCGGTGATGTGCGGCATCGCCGGCGCACTCTACGTGCCGCAGGTCGGCATCATCAACCCGGGCGAGATGTCGCCGGCCGCCAGCATCGAGATCGCGATCTGGGCCGCCGTCGGCGGGCGCGGCACGCTGATCGGCCCGATCATCGGCGCGTTTTTCGTGAACGGTGCGAAGAGCTGGTTCACGCAGGCCTTCCCTGAATTCTGGCTGTACTTTCTGGGTGCGCTGTTCATTGCGGTGACCATCTTCCTGCCGCAAGGAATCATCGGCCTGGTGCGCCGCAAGAAGGACGCGACATGACCCCCACGCTCACCTTGTTCGCGGCCCCCCGAGGGGGCGCAGGCCTCCCTTGGGGCGGCCCGGCGGGAGGCCTGGCATGACCCCGGAGTTGATGGCCGCCGGCGCGCGCGCCAAGGCGATCCACGACGGTCTGCTGCTTCCAGGCAAGACCGAGTCCGGCGGGCGCGAGGCGAGCTACAGCCGCGTCGCGACCGGCGAGCTCGACGTCACCCACGGCGCCATCCTCTACCTCGACGACATCACCGTCAGCTTCGACGGCTTCAAGGCACTGAACGCGCTGAGCCTGTCGATCAGCGCCGGCGAGATGCGCTGCATCATCGGCCCGAACGGCGCCGGCAAGACGACGATGATGGACGTGATCACCGGCAAGACCCGGCCCGACCTCGGCAAGGCCTTCTTCGGCTCGACCATCGACCTGCTGCGCCTGCGCGAGAACGAGATCGCATCGATCGGCATCGGCCGCAAGTTCCAGAAGCCCACCGTGTTCGAGCAGCTCAGCGTGTTCGAGAACCTCGAGCTCGCGCTGAAGGCCGACCGCGGCGTGCGCTCGTCGATGTTCTTCCGCCTGAACGGAGAGCAGCTCGACCGCATCGGCGCGATGCTGACGCTGATCCACCTGAAGGACAGCGCGCAACGCACCGCCGGCCTGCTGAGCCACGGTCAGAAGCAGTGGCTGGAGATCGGCATGCTGCTGATGCAAGACCCCAAGCTGCTGCTGCTCGACGAGCCGGTGGCCGGCATGACGGACGAGGAGACGGAGCGCACGGCCGAGCTCTTCTTGTCGCTCGAAGGCAACCACTCGCTGGTCGTCGTCGAACACGACATGAAGTTCATCGGCGAACTGACGCAGAACGGCAAGAACGGCAAGAAGGTCACGGTGCTGCACGAAGGCAGCGTACTGGCCGAGGGGCTGCTGTCTGAGGTTCAAGCCAACGAGAAGGTCGTGGAGGTGTACCTTGGCCGCTGACATGCTCAAGGTCGAAGGCGTCAACCAGTATTACGGCGGCTCGCACATCCTGCGCAACGTCGGCTTCGAGGCGAAGCTCGGCGAGGTCACCGTGATCCTCGGCCGCAACGGCGTCGGCAAGACGACGCTGCTGAAAAGCCTGATGGGCGTGGTGCCGGTGAAGACCGGGACGATCCAGCTCGACGGCGCGAACATCACCAAGGACACGCCTTACGAGCGCGTGCGCAAAGGCGTCGGCTACGTGCCGCAAGGGCGCGAGATCTTTGGTCGCCTCACGGTCAACGAGAACCTGCTGATGGGCCTGGCCTACAAGAGCGGCGGCACCAAGATCCCGGCCGAGCTGTTCGAGCTGTTCCCGGTGCTCAAGCAGATGATCGGCCGGCGCGGCGGCGACCTGTCGGGCGGCCAGCAGCAGCAGCTCGCGATCGCGCGCGCGCTCGCGGCGGGGCCGAAGCTGCTGATCCTCGACGAGCCGACCGAAGGCATCCAGCCCAGCATCATCAAGGACATCGGCCGCGTCATCCGCATGCTGGCCGACCGCGGCACGATGGCCATCGTGCTGGTCGAGCAGTTCTACGACTTCGCCGCCGAGCTCGCCGACCAGTACCTGGTGATGGAGCGCGGCGAGATCATCCGGCGCGGCCGCGGCGCCGACATGGACAGCGACGGCGTGCGGCGGCTGATGTCGATCTAAGGTGGAACCGCACCGCGCGGGGACGCGCGGTACTGCGGTTGGCGTTAGGGACCGTTGAGGATCGACGGGTCGCGCTCCAGAATCTTTCCAGTGGCGACGTCTTGCACGTAGACGGTGTACTTGAAATCGCCGGCCGCCGAGTTGTGGTCGTACAGCGTCGCCTTCGTGGGCTGCTTCGGCAGTGTCCGCGACGGAAACGGAAACTGGGCGCCGGGGTTGGTCACAACCACTGCGTCGTCCTTGGGAAAGACGTAGCCGTCCGTCTCAATCACGAATTTCAGCACCGTGTCGCATCCGAGAACCGTCACCTGCTCCGGGGTGCAGACGACGGTTTCGTCGGCTTCGATTGTGACGATCACTTTATGGGGGTCGCTGGCTGTCATATTCATGGTGGTTGTCTGTAGCTCATGGGTGGGCTGGCACCGCCCCCGCTGCGGTGGACAGTCGTTGGCGAAGATCGACATATGCGGGGTGCCGATAGGGGGAAGATTCAATGCGTTGGGCGAGCATGCGTGCTTCGGTGGTCGCACCCAGTCGCAGTCTTGCTTGCGCGAGCAGCGTCATCGCGGGCAGGTCGCCTCGGGCGGCTAGGGCTTGCAGGTGTACGGCCGCCGCTTGCCAACGATCGCTTGCCGCCGCTGGCAGAGTTTCGCTGGCCAGCAAATCGCCCAGCGCCAGTTCGACAGACGACACGATGCAGGTTTGCTCGGCGTCCAAGGGCTTGCCATCGGAGACGGCGCGTTTCACCGTTGAAAGATAGGTCTCGAGTTCCTGGCGATTTGGAGCCGGCAGTTGGCCCGCCGCCAACTGCTGCAACAGCAGGTTCCCGGCCAGCGCGACGTTCCACTTGTTCCGTGTGCTGTCGGTTGACAAAAGCCGCGCTGCATCGGTCGCAGCCAGAGTCAGGCTGGCCTGCGCGGCGCTGCGGTCGCGCAGCGCGAGTTCAATTTCGGCCAGGCTCACCCGCGCGAAGGCTCTGTGTGCCAGCATTTCGGTGCTGGCGCCATCCACGGCGACCAATGTCTCAATCTGAGTGAGTGCATCGTTGGCTGCTTGCGCCGCGAGGGCTGCGCGCCCCAGGGTCAGTTGCAGCCGTCCAAGTTCGTAGCTGGCGTTCGCGAGCAAGCGCTGTCCGATGCGATTCGTCCCGGCGTCCGGCAGTTTGCGCAGCACGCTGACCTTGGTCTGCTGGGCATCGATCGCGGGGTCGAACTCGCCCAGTGATTCGCGGGCCTTCGCGATCCACCCCCAAGCGTTGGCGAGTTCGATCCCGTGCTCCGGCTGGGCTCCGACGATGCCTGCCCAGGCATCTCGAGTGTCCGAAAAGGCCTTCAAGGCCAGCGCCGGGCGCTCGCTTTCAAGATAGACCACACCGAGATTCAGACCGGAATGAGCAGTCTCGGCGCGCCAATCGAGGTTGCTCGGGTCCAGCCGCGCCAGCAGTTGCGCGAGCTCCTGGTACTTTCGAAACGATGCCTCGGCGTCCCGCAGCTGCCCACGCTGTCGCGCGATGTAACCAACCCAATACACGCTCTGCGCATGGTCGAAGACGCGCTGGCCGTCGCGCGGATTGCGCGCCATCAGCTCGGCCGTGCTGTCGGCTGCGCGCTGGAAGATGCGCAGCGCCTCGTCGAGGCTGCCGCGGCGCTCGGCGATCTCGCCGATCAGGTGCAGCGCGCGTGCGCGGCGGCCCAGCGAGTCGGCGTCGAGGTGGCCGGCGTCCTGCGCGGCGTAGTAGTCGAGCGCCTTCGCGCCGACCGCGTCGAGCACGTCGAGCCGGCCCACCGGCTGCAGCTTCTTGCGCAGGTCGCCGAGCATGAACTCGATCAGGCCCTCGGCCTGCACGCGCTGGCGCTTGGCCTCGTTCGCTTCCATCAGGGCCACGCCGATGCCCACGGTCAGCGCGGTCGCGACGAGGGCGCCCGCCGCCACGCTCAGCCGGTGACGCCGGACGAACTTGGCGACGCGGTAGCCCAGCGCATCGGGCCGGGCCATCACCGGCTCGTTGTTCAGGTAGCGGCACAAGTCGTCGGCGAGCAACGCGGCGTTGGCGTAGCGCTCGGCCGGCGACTTCTTCAGCGCCCGCACCACGATGTTGTCGAGATCGCCGCGCAGCGTGCGCGACAGCTTGAGCTTGGCTGCGGCCGAGCCGAGGGCGCCGTGGCGCAGCACCGCGTCCGACAGGCGCTTCGGCTCGGTCTCGATCACCGCACGCATCTGGTCGAGCGGGGCGGTCGTGTGGCCCGCGGTCGGGTGCGTGCCGCCGAGCAGCAGGTACAGCAGCACGCCCAGCGCATAGACGTCGGTCGCCGTGGTGACGTCGCCGCCTTGCAACTGCTCGGGCGCCGCGTACTGCAGCGTGAACGCGCGACCGGCGGCCTGCGTCAGTTCGGTGGCGGCGGCTGGCAGGGTGGCGTCGTCGAGCAGCTTGGCGATGCCGAAGTCCAGCAGCTTGACCTCGCCGGCGGCGGTGACGAGGATGTTCGACGGCTTCAGGTCGCGGTGCAGGATCAGCCGGTTGTGCGCGTGCGCGACCGCGGCCAGCACGTCGAGGAACAGCCGCACCCGAGCGGCGAGGTCGAGCGCATGGGCCTCGCAGTAGCGGTCGATGGGCAGGCCGTCGATGTACTCGAGCACCAGGTAGGGCTGCGAGCCACCGCCTGCCACGCCGGCGTCGAGCAGGCGCGCGATGTTCGGGTGCGCCAGGCGCGCCAGGATGCTGCCCTCGCGCGCGAAGCGCTCCGGGCCGCCGCGCGCGGTCAGCCCGGCATTCAGGAACTTGATCGCGACGAAGCCTTCGAAGCGGCCGTCGGTGCGGCGCGCGAGCCAGACGCTGCCCATGCCGCCTTGGCCGAGCTCGCGCTCGACCGTGTAGGCGCCGACGGTCTGGCCGGCCATGCCGGCCATGCTGACCTCGGCTTCGGCTTCGCGCAGCAGCGATGGGCGTTCGAGAAAGGCCTCGCGCTCCATGTGGGGGAGCTCCTCGAGCAGCGCCTCGATGTCGTTCGCCAGCACCGCGTCGGTCTGGCGCAAGGCCGACAGGCGCTGCGCACGTGCGGCGTCGTCGCAGTCAAGCAGCTCGTCGAGGAGCGGGCTGAGTTGCTGCCATCGGGCCTTGTCGACGGGGCTCATCCGGTGGTCGCTGCTTCGGTCATGGGCTGCCGCATGGTGGGGCTGGTGTGGCGGCGACGTGGGTCGCCGCCTCGCTTCTTCTCTGAACGGATTTGCGCGCCAGAACCCGACACGCGCCCGGCGCCATCAACGCAGTGTCATCGACAGGAACAGCCGGGCCTTCTGCCAGTCGCGCTGTACCGTGCGCTCCGTCACGCCCAGGCACTCTGCGATCTCGGCTTCCGACAGGCCGCCGAAGTAGCGCATCTCGACCACCTTGGCCAGCCGCTCGTCGACGTCCGCCAGTTCCTGCAGCGCTTCGTGGACGCGCAGGACCTCGTCGTCCTCCTGTGCCACCGAATCGCCGACCTGTGTGTCCAGCGGCACGTGCAGCGCGCCGCCGCCGCGTCGGTCGGCCTGGCGCGCGCGTGCGATGTCGATCACGATGGTGCGCATCGCCTTCGCCGCGTAGGCGAGGAAGTGCCGGCGGTCGGCGAAGTCGGGCTTGCCGGCCTGCTGGATGCGCAGGTAGGACTCGTGCACCAGCGCCGTCGTGTCGAGCAAGGTGAGGTCGCCCGAGCGCCGCAGGCGGCTGCGGGCCAGGTGCTGCAGCTCGCCGTACAGCATGGACACCACGCGATCGGTCGCCCGGGCGTCTCCCGAGTTGGCGGCTTGCAGGAGCGTCGTGATCTCGGTCATGGGGACTCTTTTGGATCGCGTGTCGGGTTTCGCGCGCGCGGTCCGTATTTCAACATGGAGAGGGTGGGACACACCGCCCCGACGCGCCCCTGCGGCTCACAACCCACCGTTGGACGACCCCCATGCCTGATCACGCGTTTCCCGTCAGTGCACCGAACGCGGTGCTTCGATCCCCCACGAAGGCAAGCGCTGTGCCCGCGGGCGTGCCGGCCTGTGCTCCCCTGGGCCCGGTCATCGACCGTGAACTCGCGATGTGCCGCCGCAACGGGTCGTCGCTGGTGGTGGTGTCCATCGTGCTCGACGACTTCGAGTCCGTCGCGCAGCGCCACGGCGACGAGGTCGCGGCCCAGGTGCTGCAGGCCCTGTGGAACCGGTTGCGCAACCATCTGCGCGGGTCGGATCTGGCCATGCGCGTCGGTGCCAGCGAATTCGGTGCGGTGCTGCTCAATGCGGCCTGGCCGGCGGCGGCGATCGTCGAAGCCCGGGTGTCCGCCGCGATCCTGCAGCCCTACGGCATCGGCACGCTCGAGATCCTGGTCGCCGCCCGCACCGGCGCCGCGGTCTATCCGCGCGCCGGCAGCAGCGGCGAGGCCTTGATCGCCGCCGCGGTCCAGGCCCGGGAGGCCCGGCTCAGAACGTGATCGTGAAGCGGTAGCCCTTGAAGGCGAACACCGCCGCTTTCAGCTTGATCTGCTGCAGCACCAGTTCGGGCGTGAGGCGATCGCCTTCGTGCAGCACCTGCCCGTTGACGATCACGAGCCGGCTCGCCGGCGTCGTCGAATACATCGAACCGCCGACCGAGAGGCCGGGCAGCTGGCGGCGGATGTCGTCGGGCAGCTCGTTCATCGCATAGACCCGCTCTTCGGTGGCCGATGCCGCGGCCGTCACCGCCGCGGCTGACGCAACGGCCGGCGCGGGGCGCGGCTTACGCACCGGCACGGGGGCCGGCTGGACCGGCGCCGCGGCGGCGGTCGCAGTCGGCGCCGTCGTCGTCGGGGCCGGCACCTTGGCGGGTGCTGCCGCGGCAGAAGCCGGCATGGTCGTGGGTACCGGCATCGGCGCCACCACCGGCGCAGGCGCGGCGGCCACCGGGGCCGGCACCGCGCTGCGATCGGCCATGAAGAACCAGGGCAGCGCCGCGGCGATGACCAGCAGCACGCCGACCACCGCGACCGCGATCCAGACGCGCGAGCGCGGACGTGCGCCGCGCGCCGGTGCGCCGGCGAACGCCGGCTGGGCGTGGATGTTGGGCACGGAGCCGCGTTCGCGTTCGGCTTCGGCCTTGCGCAGGGCGTCGAGAATGTAGGACATCGAGGCCTTTCTAGCGGTTGCCGAGCCGCGGCTCGTCGACGCCGCTGGCGCGGTTGAGCTGCATGAAGGTGGTCGGCCCGGCGAGCCCGTCGGGCTTCAGGCCTTGCGCGAGCTGGAAGGCCGAGATGCGCGCGCGCCAGGCGGCGTCGCCGGTCTCGTCCGCCGTGGGGGGCTGGCCGCGCAGACCTGCGAGCTGGGTGGTGAGCCAGGCGGCGACGGGGCCCGAGCTGGCGTCGACCGCCCTGCCGGTGTAGCCCGGCGGCGAGCGCCACAGCGTCGCGAAGTCGCCGCGCCACAGCCGGGCCAGCGACACCAGCGAGATCGTCTGCGAGACGCCGGCCACGCGCAGCGTCGCGCTCTGCTCGGTCAGGCCGGTCAGCAGCGCGTAGACCGGCCGGTCGTTCGCATCGTGCAGCATCAGGATGCCGGGCCGGTCGAGCTGGCGGATCAGCGCGAGGTTGCTGCTCGGGCTGCGGAAGCACTGCACCTGCGCGCGCTGCGCGGCGGCGCAGGCGTCACCGTCATCGAGCGCGAGCTTCCACTCGACCGCGAGTTCGCGCCAAGCGTCGTTCTCGTTGCGCGTGAGGGACTTGAAGCGGTTCGGCAGGTCGGCGGCGGTCAGGAACGCGGGGGTCTGCGCAGGCGACGCGCTGGCGGCTGCAGATGCTGCGGAGGCCGCACCGGGCGCGGCTGCCGACGCGGCCGATGCCGGCCTGGCCTGCGCGCTGACGAGCGGGGTGCGCCGGGTCGCGTCCACCACCAGCGCCACCACCGCCGCCAGTGCGACCGCGCCGAGCACGCTCAGGCTCATCCACACCGGCCGGGCGATGCGTGGCCCCGCGGGCGCGGCCTCGGTCGCCCGGCTGCCGAAGACCTCGGCCGCGGCCTTGTCGACGATGTCGCGGTCGACCTGGCCCTTGCCGTCGGCATACGCACCCAGCAGCGCGCGGTCGCACAGCAGGTTGATGCGGCGCGGCACGCCACGCGAGAGCTGGTGGACGCGGCGTATCGCCTTCGCATCGAAAGGCATCGTGCTCTTCATGCCGGCCACCGCGAGGCGGTGGCGGATGTAGGCCTCGGTCTCGGTCTCGGTCATCGCGTCGAGGTGGTAGCGCGCGATCACGCGCTGCGCGAGCTGTTCGAGTTCGGGCCGCGCGAGCATGTCGCGCAACTCGGGCTGACCGATCAGGATGATCTGCAGCAGCTTGCGGTCGTTGGTCTCGAGGTTGGTCAACAGGCGCAGCTGTTCCAGCACGTCGGCCGAGAGCATCTGCGCTTCGTCGATGATCAGCACGTTGTTCTGGCCGACCGCGTGCGTCTTCAGCAGAAAGTTGTTGATCGGGTCGAGGTAGTCCTTGACGGTCGCGCGCGACTCGCCGCGGCCGAGCTCGGGGTGCGGGATGCCGAACTCCTGGCACACCGACTCGAGCAGCTCCAGCACCGTGAGCTTGGGGTTGAAGATGTAGGCGACGTTGCAGCGCCGCGGGATCTGTTCGAGAAAGCAGCGGCACACCGTGGTCTTGCCGGCGCCGATCTCGCCGCTGAGCAGCACGAAGCCGCCGCCGCTGTTCACGCCGTACAGCAGGTGCGCCAGCGCCTCGCGGTGGCGCTCGCTCATGAAGAGGTAGCGCGGGTCCGGTGCGATCGAAAACGGCTCGTGCTTCAGTCCGAAAAAGGGCGCGTACATGGGAGCGGAGAATACCGCGTGGCCGTGAAGCCACCCGCGGGTCACAATCCGGGCCACTCAAAGCTTCGGAGCGCATCGGCCCCATGATCACCGTCCACCACCTGAACAACTCGCGCTCGCAGCGCGTGCTGTGGCTGCTCGAAGAACTCGGCCTGCCCTACGAGATCAAGAAGTACCAGCGCAATGCGCAGACCATGCTCGCGCCGCCCGAGCTGCTCAAGGTGCACCCGCTCGGCAAGTCGCCGGTGATCACCGACGGCGACACCACGGTGGCCGAGTCGGGCGCCATCATCGAGTACGTGCTCGAGCGCTACGGCAACGGCCGCCTGGTGCCCGCGGCCGGCACGCCGGAACGTCTGCGCTGGCGCTACTGGCTGCACTTCGCCGAAGGCACGGCGATGTCGCCGCTGCTGCTCAAGCTGATCTTCGAGCGCATCAAGGTCACGAAGATGCCGTTCTTCGCGAAGCCGGTCGCGCGCGGCATCGCCAACAAGGTGCTGGAGGCGATGGTCGATCCCAACCTGAAGCGCCAGCTCGACTTCATGGAGGCCGAGCTCGGCAAGAGCGAATGGTTCGCCGGCGACGAGTTCAGCGCGGCCGACATCCAGATGAGCTTTCCGGTCGAGGCTTCGGCGCAGCGCGCCGGGCTGGATGCGAGCCGCCCGAAGCTGATGGCCTACCTGAAGCGCATTCACGCGCGCCCGGCCTACAAAAAGGCACTCGAGCGCGGCGGGCCGTACAGCTTTGCGAACGACTGAAGCGTCTTGCTAGACGGCGCCCATGCGCGTGCGCAGGATGTTGGCGCCGTCGCCCTTCGCCTCGTTCGTCACGGGTTGCGAAGGCGTGGCGCCGTCGCGTTCGCGCAGCAGCTCGGCCAAGGTCTTCTTCTTCGGCGCAACGACTGCGCTCGCGGCCGAGGCTGGCGCCGGTGCGACGGCCACGGCCGCCACGGGGTCCGGCCGGCAAGGCGAGGCCTGGAACACCATGTGGCCATCGAGACGGCACTTGTAGACCTGCTGGGCTTGCGCGGCCGGGGCGTGCCACAGCGCCGCGGCCAACAGGCCACAGCCGACGAGACGTGATGCCGAAATCAGGCGCGCGCGGTTCATCCCGAAAATTCTAGGGACGGCAGCGCGTTCGCGGCCCGCGCCGCATGCGCAGAAAGTCACGCCGCCGCGCCGCGCGTGCTCAGGTTCGCCAGACGCGTGGGGTGCAACGCGCCAGTCCCCAGGCCTGTTCGCGCCAGGCCTCCCAGACGCCGGTCAACAAGGCCATCAGCGGCTCCACGCGCGGTGCGAGCACGCGCAGCACGACGATGCCGTCGTGCACGGCGGTGGCGCCGGCGCTGCTCTGCAAGGAACCGGCTTCGACGAGGTCGCGGGCGGTGGTCAGCAAGGCCTCGCGTCGCTCGGACGACAACGCGCTGCCGGCCGCGAACCACAGCGTGCCCATGACCCGGTGACCGGCCCAGCCCAGCGGCGAGTCGAGCAATCGCGTGTCGGCGGCATCGACGACGCCGCGCTCCAGCCAGCGGCCAGGCAGCTCGATGCGCTGCAGGTAGCGGCCGCGCACAAAGGCCTGGTTGGACGCGGGCAGGCCCAGCGCGAGCACGTCCCAGCCCATCATCTCGGCGCCGGGCGCGAGCTCGAAACGCATCAGGTTCTCGGCGTTGCAGCCGCTGTAGGCCAGCGTCTCCAGCGGCAGCCATTCGAGTCGCGACCCTTGGGCCAGCGTCGCGTGCAGGCGCTGCGTCGCCGGCGCGCCCAGGCTGCGGTAGAAGCGTGTCGCGCCGGGGGTGGTGATGAGCGCATGGGCGTCAGGTTCCAGCGTCACGCCGATGTCGAGCACGTCGCCCCCGACCAGGCCGCCCGGCGGGTGCACCAGCACGTTGTGGCACACGGTCGGCGCTTCGGGGTAGAGGCTGGCGAGCACGCGCAGCGGGCCGTCGTGGCGGTCGTGCACGACCGTGCGTGCCGCGCCGTGGAGGTGGTCGCGCCGGTACGCGAGCGAGAGCGAACCCTGCCAGGCCACTAGCGCGCGCCCCGCTGCCAGAACGCGACGTGCAGTGCGGCGATCTCGGCCTCGACCGCGGGCACGGGGCCGATCACGTCGACGGGCTTCTGGCCATGCGCGAAGACCTCGCGGCACGGCAGGTCCATCGTCGGGTTCTCGGCATGGTTGCCGGTGAGGGCGAGCAGGCGCTTTTCTTCCATGCCGTAGACGACGCGGCCGATGTTCGCCCAGTACTGGGTGCCAGCGCACATGCAGCAGGGTTCGACCGTGGTGTAGAGCGTGCAGCGCCAGAGATCGTCGGGCGACCAGCGCGCGGCGGCGTTGCGGGCGAGCACGGCTTCGGCGTGGTTGACCGCGTCGACATTGCCTTGTTCGAGCAGCACGGTCTCCTGGTCCGGGCCGACCAGCACCGCGCCAAACGGGTGGTGGCCGTCTGCCAATGCACGTTGTGCGATCGCGTTGGCCGCGCGCAGGTGGCGCGCGATCTGCTCGGTGGTGGGCGCGTTCTCACTCACCTTGCGTGCTCCGGTGCGCCCAGCCGGTCGTGCGCTTCTCGACCAGCGAGAACAGCTCGTACATCGCCATCGCCATCACGCCGATCACGACCAGGCCGGCGAACGCGAGCGGCATGCGTTGCTGCGAACCGGCCGTCTGCATCAGGTAGCCGATGCCCGAGTCGCCGGCCGTCATCTCGGCCAGCACGGTGCCGACGAAGGCGAGCGTGATGGCGATCTTCAACGAGCCGTAGAAATAGGGCATGGACCGCGGCAGGCCGACCTTCATCAGCACGTCCCAGCGCTTCGCGCCGAGCACGCGCAGCACGTCTTCGAGTTCGGGCTCGAGCGTGGCCAGGCCGGTCGCGATGTTGACGGTGATCGGGAAGAACGAGATCAGGAAGGCCGTGAGGATGCCGGGCCCGATGCCGATGCCGAACCACACGATCAGGATGGGCACGAGCGCCGCCTTGGGCACGGCGTTGAAGCCGACCAGCAGCGGGTAGATCGCCGCATACGCCATGCGCGACGAGCCCACCAGAAAGCCCAGCAGGACGCCGACGACGATCGCGATCGCGAAGCCCAGCAGCGTGACCCAGAAGGTCTTCCACGCCGCCTCACCGATCGGCGCGGCGTACTCGCGCATCGCCTGCGCAATCGTCAGCGGACTCGGGAAGATGTAGTCGGCGATCGCGAACACGCTGCACACGAGTTGCCACAGCACCAGCAGCGCCGCGGCGGTGGCGACGGGGGCCCAGCGCTCCAGGGTGCGGGCCTTCATTGCGCCACCTCCGCGCCGGCTTTTCGCAGCGCGCCGATGTGGCCGCGCAGCTCGTGCACGATGTCGCTGAACGCACTGGTGTAGGTCAGCTCCAGGTCGCGCGGCCGCGGCAGGTCGATGTGGCGTTTGACGACGAAGCGGCCCGGGCTCTTGCTCATCACATAGACCGTGTCGGCCAGGAACACGCTCTCGCGCAGGTCGTGCGTGACGAGGATGACGTTGAACTGCCGCGCCGCCCACAGGTCGCGCAGCGTGCACCAGAGCTCTTCGCGCGTGAACGCGTCGAGCGCGCCGAAGGGCTCGTCGAGCAGCAGCATCTTGGGCTCGTGGATCAGCGCGCGACAGATCGACGCGCGCTGCTGCATGCCGCCCGACAGCTGGTGCGGCAGCTTGTCTTCATAGCCGGCCAGGCCGACGGTGCGCAGCAGCTGCAAGGCGCGCTCGCGGTACTCGTCGCGGCGCGCCTTGAACTGCGAACGGTGCGGTTCGACGATCTCGAGCGGCAGCAACACGTTGTCGACCGTGCTGCGCCACGGCAGCAGCGACGGCGCCTGGAACGACATGCCGCTGATCTTCAACGGGCCGGTCACCGGTGTGCCGTCGATGTGGATCGTTCCCTTGCTCGGCATGCGCAGCCCGGTCGCGAGCTTCATGAAGGTCGACTTGCCGCAGCCCGACGGGCCGACGATGGCGATGAACTCGCCTTCGGTCACCTTCAGCGAAATGTCTTCGACGGCGAACTGGCCCTTGGCGTGCAGCTCGTCGTTGTAGGCGAGCCAGACCTGGTCGAAATCGACGAAGGGGCGCGTGGGCGGTGGGGCGTGGGTCATGAGGGCAGTTGCGCGATCAGCTGGCGCACGGATTGTCGATAGAGATCGGGGGCTTCGCGGTCGAGCCCGCTGTGCGAGCCGCCGGGGAACTCGACCCAGCGCGTGCCTGCGGGCGCGGAGCCGTACAAGGTCTTGCCCAGCATGAAGGGCACGGTCTGGTCGGCCGTGCCGTGCATCATCAGGATGGGTGCGTCGATCCTGGCGATCTTGTCGATCGAGTCGAATTCCTGTGTCGCGAACCACGACGCGACGGTGCCGAACACGCCGTTGGCCTTGGCCACATCGGGCAACCGCGTGAAGGTCGACTCGAGGATCAGCGCGCCGTAGTCCACGTGCACATGCTTGTGGCTGGCCAGCTCGACGGCCACGCCGCCGCCCAGCGAGTGGCCGAAGATCACGCGCTTGTCGGGGTCGGGCTGGCGCCTGACCAGTTCGCCCCAGGCGACGGCGGCGTCGGCGTTGATGCTGGCCTCGGACGGCAGCAGCACGCTGCTCTCGCCCCAGCCGCGGTACTCGACCGCGACGACGCCGAAGCCCGCATCGCGCAGCGCCTCGATCTTGCGATGGTTCTGGAACAGGTTGCGAAACGTGCCGTGCAGGTACAGCAGCGTGGGTGCCTGCGGGTCGGGGTTGGGCAGCCACCAGAGCTGCAGCTGGTCGGGGCGCCCGGCGTCAATGCCTGGCACGTCCAGCGTGTACGTTTCGTCACCGGCGCGCAATCCGATGAAATCGGCAGGCCGGCCCGGCGTGGGACGATAGACGAGTTCGCGCTGCTTGGTGTCGATCCAGGCGCACCCAGCCAGCGTGGCCAGTGCGCCGCAGATCAGCGCGGCACGCACGACGGCTCGGGCGTCCCGGGCCGAACACCTCAACAACCTCTCGACAATGGCGCCCATGACGCCCATGAAATTGATTCCTCCCACACTCACGGCGATCGCCCTCGGCTGTTGTGTTCTTGGTGTCCGCGCGCAAGCGGCTATCCCCGATCCCGATGCGCCCGCCGACGGCGACATCGTAAGGCGCATGAATCGGTGGTTCGGCAACGACTGGAAAAGCGGGTGGGACAGCGGCAGCAGCTGGAGTCTGCTGGCGTCGCAGTACACCTACCACTATTCGCGCGACCCCGAGCACCATCACGTCTACCTGCTCGGCCTGCAGCGCGACCGGGCCGACGGCTTTCTGTTCGGCGGCGCGGCGTTCCAGAATTCATTCGGCCAGCCCAGCGCGTATCTTTACGTGGGCCAGCGTTTCGATCGGGTGGGCGGTGTGGAACCCTTGTTCGGCCAGGTCACGGGCGGCCTGCTCTACGGCTACAAGCCGCCGTACAACCACAAGGTGCCGCTGAACTTCAAGGGCTACTCGCCGGGCCTGGTGCCCAGCCTGGGCTGGCGGTTCACGCCGACGCTGTCGGGGCAGGTGAACATTCTGGGCAACTCGGCCTTGATGTTCCAGCTCTCGGCCACCTTCCACTAGCCGCGGCTCATTTCTTCGCGGCCGGGAAGATGTTGCGCTCGGCCGCGGTCGGCAGGTAGCTGCCGTTCCACACCGCGTCGGGCTTGACGCGTTCCTTGGTGCCGAACGCGTCCGACACCTGGCTGGCCATCAGGCTCAGGCGCGGGCCCGAGACCTCGCCGAAGCCCTCGGCGCGCGCGTCCGGGGTCAGCACGGTCGCATCGAGCGCGAGCTTCAGGCGGCGCTCTTCGAGGGCTGTGTCGATGATGCCGTCGCGCGCCTTCACGGTCGCGATGCCGGCCTTGGGGTCGGCGATCACGTCGCGCATGCCCTTGGTGAACGCGCGCAGAAAGGCCTTCACCGCCGCCGGGTTCTTCTTCAGGAAGTCTTCGCCGACGATGACCGCGTTGCCGTAGAGCTTCACGCCGTAGGACGGGTAGGGGAGGATGACCACGTCTTCCGACTTCACGCCGCGCGCCTCGATGTTGAGCAGCGAGGTGAACGAGAAGCCGGTGATCGCGTCGATGTCGCCGCGCACGAGCATGGTCTCGCGCAGTGGCGGGTCCATCGCGGTCCAGGTCACGTTGCTGACGTTGTTGGCCTTCGCGAAGATCGGCCAGGCCTTGCGGCCGGCGTCGAACACCGGCGCGCCCAGCTTCTTGCCATTCAGGTCGGCGGGTGTCTTGATGCCGGACTTCTTCAGCGCCAGCACCGCGGCGGGCGTGTTGTTGTAGACCATCATTACCGCGACCGGCTTGTTCGCGGCGGTCGGGTTGTTGGCGTGGAACTCCATCAGCGCGGCCAGGTCGGCGAAGCCCATGTCGTAGGCCCCGGTGGCCACGCGCGTGACCGCGCCGCCCGAGCCATTGCCGGCGTCGACCGTGACGTTCAGCTTCTCGGCCTTGAAGTAGCCCTTGGCGACCGGCACCAGGAACATCGCGGCCGGGCCCTCGAAGCGCCAGTCGAGCTGGAACTTGATCGGCGTTTCCTGCGCATGGGCGGGCAGGGCCAGCAGCGGCACGGTCAGGGCGGCGATCAGTGCGTGGCGGGCGGCGGTCAACACATTCATCAGACGGGCTCCAGAGGCAGAAACGGTGGGTTCGTTTCAGTATGCAAATTCTGTGCGCGGTGGGCGTGCCCGGCCAGACAGGTGAACCCGCGGCGTGCCGCCGCACCGGCCGGCGCGTCCACCTTTCTTTACGGGCGTCTTAAGGCAGCGCTAAGTCGCGGCTCGCGAGACTCGGCTTTTGGCTCAGTCCCCGGCGGCTGCACGATGACGTCCCTCAGCACCTCGACCCCGGCCGGCGGCCCGTTGCAGACTGCCGCGCGCAGCGTTCCGATCGTGCGACCCTGGCCCGAATGGGCGCTGTGTCTCGCGCTCGCCGCGCTGTGGTTCGGCTGCACGGCGTGGCTGCGGCCGCTCGCCATCCCCGACGAGGGCCGCTACGTGGGCGTCGCCTGGGAGATGCTGCGCAGCGGCGACTGGCTGGTGCCGACGCTGGACGGCCTGCCTTTCTTCCACAAGCCGCCGCTGTTCTACTGGATCACGGCGGGCTCGATGGCGGTGTTCGGGCCCGGCGTCGTCGCCGCACGCGCCGCGGCCTGGCTGGCATCGACGGGCATGCTGACGGGCCTGTTCGTGTTCACGCGGCGCTGGGGCTCGGCGCGGCAGGCCTGGCTGACGGTCGCCGTGCTGGCGACCGCGCCGCTGTTCTACGGCGCAGCGCAGTACGCCAACATGGACATCCTCGTGGCCGCATGCATCACGGCGGCGATCCTGTTCTTCGCGCACGCCCTGCTGGCGCGCAGCCAGGGTCTGGCGCACCGCACCACGCTCGCGGCGGCCTTTGCCGCCGCGGCGCTCGGCGTGCTGGCCAAGGGCTTGATCGGCGCGGTGCTGCCGCTGCTCGTCCTGGCCGCGTGGGGCCTCGCGACGCGTCGCCTGGGTCGTGTGCTGGCCCTGCTGATCTGGGCGCCTGGGTGCCTGCTCTTCGCCGTCATCGCCGCCCCGTGGTTCATCGCCGTGCAGCATCGCTTCCCGGGCTTCGGGCACTACTTCTTCATCGTGCAGCATGTTGACCGCTATGCCTCGGGGGGCTTCAACAATCCGCAGCCCTGGTGGTTCTATCCGATCGCGCTGTTGCTGCTGACGCTGCCGTGGTCGCCCTGGCTGGCGGCCGGTCTGCATCGGCGCGACCGGGACGCGTCCGATCGCATGCCCGCAGACCTGCGAACGCTGATGGGGGTCTGGGTCGGCGTCATCGTCGTGTTCTTCTCCGTGCCGAGCTCCAAGCCCGTCGGCTACATCCTGCCCGCGCTCGCACCGCTGGCCTTCCTGATTGCCGATGCGGCGCAACGGGCCGGTGTCGGGGCGGCTGCCCGCACGCTCGGCTCGATGCGCGGCGCGACCTGGAGTGCCGACAAGCGGTTCGCGGCGACGATGCTGTTCGCCGCGGCGGCCTGCGTCTCGCTCACGGTGGCCGCGCACTTCCTGCAGCCCAAGTCTCGGGCGGCGCTCGCCGAGCAGCTGCGCGTGCTGAAGCGCCCCGGTGAAGCGGTCTTCTTTCTGGCCAACTACTACTATGACGTGAGCTTCTATGCCCGGCTGGACGAGCCGGTGGCGGTGGTCGACCCGTGGCTGCCGGCAGAGGTCGCGAAGGACAGCTGGCGGCGCGAGCTCAGCGATGCCGCGCAGCTCGCACCGAACCCTTCGGCACGCCGCCGCCTGCTGCTGCCGACCGAGCTCGCACCGGCCCTCTGTCGCGCGCGCACGAGCTGGCTGCTCGGGCCATCTTCCGTGTCGAGCGCCGCGCCCGCCTGGCTGGCGGGGCTGATGCCGGTCGCTCAGTCGGGCGAGACCGCGCTGTGGCGTGTCGACACCGCGGCGTCGGACGTGCGGGCCGCGCTGCACTGCGACGCCGGGCCGGCGTTCTGATTCAACGCGGCGGCGCGAAGACGACGCGGGCTTCGAGGCCGGTCCCGTGGCGTCCGGCGTGCAACGAGACCGCGGCGCCGTGTCGGTCGGCAATGGCCTTCACGATCGCCAGGCCCAGGCCGCTGCCGATCTCCGACAGCACCTCGGCCTGCGGGCTGCGGTAGAAGCGGTCGAATACGCGCCCGCGCTCGGCCTGCGGCACGCCCGGGCCGTTGTCGATCACGCGCAGCGTGGGCGCGCCGTTGGTCGTGTCGACCACGACATCGACCACGCCGCCCACGGGCGTGTAGCGCAGCGCGTTGTCGACCAGGTTGTTCAGCAGGATCTCGAGCTGGAACGGGCTCCCGTCGACGATGACCTCGCCGCGGATGTCGGCGCCCAGGTCGATGCGGCGCTGCTCGGCCTGGGCGCTCCAGCGAACCACCACCGAGCGCGCCAGGTCGCCGAGCGCCACGCGCTCGTGCAGCAGCGGGCTGTGTTCGTCGCGCTCGGCCGCGGCCCGCGACAGCTGCAACAGCTGTTCGATCAGATGCCGCGTGCGCGCGATGCCGGCGGCCAGCTCGGCGGTCGCCGCGTGGCGCTCGGCCGGGTCGTTCGAGCGCTCCAGCAGCTGTACCTGCAGTTGCAACGCCGTCACCGGCGAGCGTAGTTCGTGCGCGGCGTCGGCGACGAACTCGCGCTGGGCCGCGAACGCCGCGCCGAGCCGGTGCAGCAGGTCGTTCAGCGTGTGCACCAGCGGCAGCACCTCGACGGGAACGCCGTGCACGCCCAGTGGCGCCAGCGAGGTCTCGCCGCGCTCGGCGAGGGCGGCGTTCACGGCGCCCAGCGGCTTCATGCCGCGCCGCAGCGCAACCACCAGCAGGCCCCCGATCAGCGCGATCAGCACGGCCAGCGGCAACAGCAGCTGCGAGGCGGACTCGGCCGCGACCTCGTGACGCGCAGCCACGGGTTGTGCGACCTGAACGACGCGGTCGTTCTGAACGACCGTGAAGACGTGCCAGTCCGTGCCCTTCGCCGACTGGACCGAGGCGCCGGGCCGGGCCTCGAAGCGCAGGTCGACCTCGGGCTGGGACGTGAACAATAGCGTGCCGTCGGGACGTCGGGCGATCGCCACCAGCATCGATTCGGTGTCGCCGTACGGGACGGGCTTGGTCGTCGGCTGCGTCGGAAAGGCGCCGGCCAGGTCACGGTCGGCCAGCAGCAACGCGGTCTGCTGCAGGCTGTCGTCGAGGACCTCGTCGATCTCGCCGAGCGACATCAGGTAGGCGGCAAGCACGAGCACCGGCGCACCGACGCACAAGGCGCCGATCACCCAGACCATCAGCTGCCGGGCGATCGACGGCGGCTTCATCCGACGACGCGGTAGCCGACACCGCGGACGTTCTTGATGAACTCGCTGCCGAGCTTGCGGCGCAGGTTGTGCAGGTGCACTTCGAGGGCGTTGCTGCCGACCTCTTCGCCCCAGCCGTAGATCGATTCCTCAAGCCGTTCGCGTGACAGCACGGCGCCTGGTCGGTGCATCAGCGCTTCGAGCAGCGCGAACTCCTTCGCCGTCAGCGCGAGCGCCTCGCCCGCCAGGGTGGCGATGCGTTGCACCGGGTCGAGGCTCAACCGCCCGGCGCTCATGATGCTCGAGGCGGCGCCGGCGTGACGTCGCAGCAGAGCCCGCACGCGTGCGACGAGTTCGTCGAGGTCGAAGGGCTTGAGCAGGTAGTCGTCGGCGCCCGCGTTGAGCCCGTCGATGCGGTCGGGCACGGCATCGCGCGCGCTGACGATCAGGACCGGCACGGTGTCGCGGCGCGCCCGCAGCTGCCGCAGCAGCGACAGCCCGTCGATGCGCGGCAGGCCGAGGTCGAGCACGACCGCGTCGTAGACCGCGTTCGCGAGCGCCGCGGCACCGCCGTGTCCGTTGGTGACCCAGTCGATCGTGAAGCCCGCGCGCGACAGGCCGCTCTGCACCGCACGCCCGATCATCGGGTCGTCTTCGATCAGCAGCAGGCGCATACGGCGCGGTCGGCAAGGCCCATCATGGGCAAAGTATCGGCCATCGCGGGCCGGGCGCGGTCGGGGGTCAGACCAGGCGTGTGCGCAGCGCGCGGACGGCGCTGTCGACGGTGGTCAGCACCGCCAGCCCGCACGCGGCTTCGCAGGCACCGCGCGCGCGGGCCATGCTGAACTGCGCGAGCGCGATGCGGGTGCAGCCGCGTGCGCGCAGCCGCGCGGCCTGCGCGGCGATGAGTTCGTCGTGCCGCAGCACGTCGCCCTGGTTCAGCGCGGCCAGCGCGCCGGTGGCCAGCGCGAGGTCGAGCTCGATGGTGTCCGCAAACTCGGCCGGCATCGACGCCAACGTGGGCTCGAAGGTCGCGATCAGGCCCAGTCTGCCGGTGCCGGCGGCCACCTCGGCGAGCATCGCTTCGTTCGGCTTCAGCACCGGCAGCGTCGGGTGCCGCCGCGCGACCGCTTCGATGCACGGGCCGAACGCCGAGCAGGTGAACAGGATGGCATCGGCGCCGCTGTCGACCGCGTACTGCGCCAACCGCTGGAAGCGCTCGTGCATCAAGTGGTCCAGCCCGCGGCCGTTGCGCGCCAGGTCGGCCGAGAGGCTGTCGTCGAGCAGGTTCATGCGCGTCGCCTCGGGCCAGTCGCGCGCGAAGGCCTCGTTGATCGGTGCGACCGAGTGCGCGAGCGCGTGGATCAGGGCGATGCGTGTCATGCGCTTGGCATGGGCCGGGTCAGATGCCCTTGGACGACGGGTTCGCGAACGCGTCCCTCGTCTCGGCGTTCAGCGGGTAGTTGATGTTGATGTTCTTGGGCGGGATCGGCGACATGAACCAGCGGTTGTAGAGTTTTTCCATCTCGCCGGATTTCATCATGCCGCCGACCACGCGGTCGACCACCGCCTTGAACTCCGGGTCGTCCTTGCGCAGCATCAGCGACTGGTTCTCGGTGCGCAGGCTCTCGCCGACGATGGCGAAGTCCTTCGGGTTGCGCGCGTTCGCGATCTGCCCGGCCAGCAGGATGTCGTCGAGCACGAAGGCCTGCGCGCGGCCGCTCTCGACGAGCAGGAACGAATCGGTGTGGTCCTTGCCGGCGAGCTGGTTGACCTCGAGGCTGCGGCCCTTGTCGGCCTCGCGCAGCAGGCGGAACGAGGTCGTGCCCGCGGTCGTCACCACGGTCTTGCCTTGCAGGTCGGCGATGCTCTTGATGCCCGAGTCGGTCTTCACCAGCGTGCGCACGTTGTAGCGAAAGATGTCGGGCGAGAACGCGACCAGCTTCTGGCGCTCGACCAGGTTGGTGGTCGAGCCGCACTCGATGTCGACGGTGCCGTTCTGCACCAGCGGGATGCGGTTGGCCGAGGTCACCGCCTGGTACTTGATCTCGATGGCCGGCAGCTTCAGCTCGGTCTTGATCGCCTCGACGATGCGGTTGCAGATGTCGATGCTGTAGCCCACCGGCTTCGCGCCGCCGTCGAGATAAGAGAACCCGAACGAGGCCTCGCGGTAGCCGAAGGTGATCGCGCCGCTGGCCTTGACCTTGGCGAGCGTGCTGGTGTCTTGAGCGTTCGCGGTGCAGAACAGCGTGATGGCGGCCACGAGGGCGGTGCCGGGAATCGACGGGCGTGGCAGGGGCATGGTGACCTCAACGGGTGGAAGTGACGGAACGGGTGACCGTGGTGATCGCCGACGCGAGGCGCGCGGCGATGTCTTCGAGATGAGCGCGCGAAGCGATGAACGGCGGGGCGAGCAACACGTGGTCACCTTGCCTGCCGTCGACGGTGCCGCCCATCGGGTAGCACAGCAGCCCTTGCGCCAACGCCTCCTGCTTGATCCGCGCGTGTAGCCTCAAGGTGGGGTCGAACGACGCCTTGCTGTTGCGATCGGCGACCAGCTCGACGCCCCAGAAGAAGCCGCGCCCGCGGATGTCGCCGACGTTCGGGTGATCGCCCAACGCGCCCGCCAGCATCGCGCCGAACGCGGCGCCGTTGTCGCGCACCTTCGCGAGCAGGCCGTCGCGGCGGATCACCTGCTGCACCGCGAGCGCCGCCGCGCAGGCGACCGGGTGGCCGAGGTAGGTGTGGCCGTGCTGGAAGAAGCCGCTGCCCTGCGACATCGCGTCGACGATGCGTTGCTGTGCGAGCACCGCGCCCACCGGCTGGTAGCCGCCGCCCAGGCCTTTCGCGATCGTGACGAGGTCGGGCGCGATGCCTTCCTGCTCGCTCGCGTACAGCGTGCCGGTGCGGCCCATGCCGCACATCACCTCGTCGAGGATCAGCAGCACGCCGTGGCGGTCGCAGACCTCGCGCACGGCCTTGAAGTAGCCCGGCACCGGCGTGAGCACGCCGGCGGTCGCGCCGCCGACCGTCTCGGCGACGAAGGCGATGACGCGCTCGGCGCCGTGCGCGACGATGGCCGCCTCGAGCTCGGCGGCCAGCCGCAGGCCATAGGCCTCGGGCGTTTCGCCCAGTCGCTGCTCGCGGTACGGGTAGCACGGGGACACGTGCGTGGCCGGCACCAGGAGCGGCGCGAACGGCGCGCGCCGCCATTCGTTGCCGCCGACCGCCAGCGCACCCAGCGTGTTGCCGTGGTAGCTCTGGCGCCGCGCGATGAAGTGGGTGCGCTGCGGCTGGCCGATCTCGACGAAGTACTGGCGCGCCATCTTCAGCGCCGACTCGACCGCCTCTGACCCGCCACTCACCAGGTAGGCGTGGCTGATGCCGGCCGGCGCGCTGCGGATCAGCTCATCCGCCAGCGCTTCGGCCACTTCGGTCGTGAAGAAGCTGGTGTGGGCGTAGGCGATGCGGTCGATCTGTGCGTGCATCGCCGCGATCACGTCGGGGTGGGCGTGGCCCAGCGACGAGACGGCCGCGCCGCCCGATGCATCGAGGTAGTCGCGCCCCGCGGCATCGCGGATCGTCATGCCGCTGGCGGACGCGGCGATCGGTGGGGTCTGACGCAGGTGTCGGTGGAGAACGTGGGTCATGGACGGGTCGCCGGGAAATGGAACAAAATAACCACAGATATTGTTGAATGGAACAAATGTTCCGTCAAGGATAATTTGGAACAGACGTCAACATCTCAGTACATTCGTTCCAACCCCGGAGAGCGGCCCGATGAGCCTCACCGACAACCTGCGTCAACGGTTCACCGAGCTGAGCCCGGCCTTGCAGCAGGTCGCGAAATACGTGCTCGACCACCCGAACGACGTCGTGACGAGCTCGATGCGCACCGTCGGCACGCGTGCCGACAGCACGCCGGCGACGCTGGTCCGCTTCGCCCAGCACGTCGGCTACGCCGGCTGGCCGCAGCTGAAGGCGGCGCTGACGGCCGAGATGGGCCTGGGCCCCGAGGCCTACGGCCAGCGCGCCAAGCAGCTGGTCGGCCGCGCGAAGGACCGGTCGCTGACCGGCGAGATGTTCGAGGTGCAGCGCCGCAATCTCGAGCTCACCCAGCACCAGATCGACGCGTCGTTGCAGGGCGCGTGCGCACTGCTCGAGAACGCCGGTGCCGTGCACGCGGCGGGCTTTCGGGCCTGCTTTCCGATCGCGTTCTCGTTCGTCTACGTCTACCGGATCTTCCGCAACAGCGTGCACCTGATCGACGGGCAGGGCGGCTCGCTCGAGATGCAGCAGCGCGCGCTGGCCAAGGGCGACGCGCTGGTGGTGATCAGCTTCGCGCCGTACTCGCGCGAGGCGCTGCAGGTCGCGCAGGCGGCGAAGGCGGCTGGCTGCAAGCTGCTGGCCGTGACCGACAGTGTGGCCTCGCCGCTGTCGCTGCTCGCCGACGAGACGCTGCTGTTCTCGATACGCAGCCCGTCGTTCTTCCCGTCCATCGCCGCGGGGATCGCGGTGACCGAGGCCTTGCTCGAACTGCTGGCCAGCCGCGCCGGCAAGTCGGTCGTGAAGCGCATCGACCAGGCGGAAGCGCAGCTGTTCGCGTCGGGGGCCTATCTGCAGGCGTCGGGGCGGCGAGGTGGGTGAGGCCGGACTGGGCGCGTGAGGCGCCGGCCGCCGTATTTTCTTCGAACTTGACTCGGGTCAAGAGCTTTTCCGGCGTTCGCTCGGACAGTGAACCTGTCTCGGGTCGACCGCGCGCGCGTGCGGCGATTCGACACCCCTGACAACGACAGACTCGACCGAGAGACAAAGGAAAGGCTCGCCTCCGCATGATCCCGCAGCCCAGGGAGGCCGCAGCGCCTTCCCACACGGCCCTCGCCGCCACCACCCCTCTGACCAGCACCAGCCCGAGCAACGCATTGCGCTGGATCCAGCTCGCGCTGGGCATCGTCTGCATGGCGATGATCGCCAACGTCCAGTACGGCTGGACCCTCTTCGTCGCCCCGATGGAAGCCAAGCATCACTGGGGCCTGGCCGCAATCCAGATCGCCTTCTCGGTCTTTGTCGTGGTGGAGACCTGGCTGGTGCCCATCGAAGGCTGGCTCGTCGATCGCTTCGGCCCGCGCCCCGTGATCGCCGGTGGCGCCCTCCTCGCGGCGCTGGGCTGGATCATCAACGCCTACGCCGACGGGCTGACCGAGCTCTATGCGGCCGCCGCGATCTCCGGCATCGGCGCCGGCTGCGTCTATGGCACCTGCGTCGGCAACGCACTGAAGTGGTTCCCCGACAAGCGCGGTCTGGCCGCGGGCCTGACGGCGGCCGGCTTCGGTGCCGGTGCGGCGGTCACCGTGATCCCGATCGCCAACATGATCCAGCGCTCGGGCTACGAGCACACCTTCCTGTACTTCGGCATCCTCCAGGGCGTCTGCATCTTCGTGCTGGCGATGTTCATGGTGAAGCCCTTTGCGCCCAAGGGCGTGGCCGCGCAGACCCGCCTGGTCATGACCAAGGTCGACTACGCGCCTTCGCAGATGGTGAAGACGCCGGTCTTCTGGCTCGCCTACCTGCTGTTCGTGCTGGTGGCTGCTGGCGGACTGATGGCGACGGCAGAGATCGGTCCGATCGCGAAGGACTACCACATCGACAAACTGCCGATGCACTTCCTCGGCCTGTCGATGCCGCTGCTGACCATGACGCTGGCCATCGACAACCTGGCGAACGGTTTCACCCGGCCGCTGTGCGGCTTCGTCTCGGACAAGATCGGACGCGAGAACACGATGCTGCTGGTCTTCGTCGGCGAAGGGCTGGCGCTCGTCGGCTTGAAGCTGTATGGCCACGAACCCGCTGCCTTCATGACCTTCGCGGCGCTCGTGTTCCTGTTCTGGGGCGAGATCTACTCGATCTTCCCGGCGCTGGTGGCCGACACCTTCGGGATCAAGAACGCCGCCAGCAACGCCGGCACCATGTACACGGCCAAGGGCACGGCCTCGCTGTTCGTGCCACTGGGGTCCGTGCTCGCCGCGGGGGGCAACTGGGACCGTGTGTTTCTGGTGGCGGCCGTGGTGTCGATCGGCTCGGGCATCGCCGCCAAGCTGGTCCTGGCGCCGCTGCGCCGGCGGACGATCGAGGCGGGGAACGCGAACGCGGGCGGAATTCGCTGAGGGGCGGAACCCGTGCCGCCGCCCGCGACTTGAAGTCAGGCCCGCAATCGGAAGGACCTCGCGCCCGGCCGACGCAGTTATTTGCACAGCCCCAGTATTCGCTCCTGCTGCGTACACGCCTTGACCGGCGTGACCACGCGTTGACTGGCCGCGCAAGTCTGTATCTCGCGGGCCATTGGCGGGTAGTACAGCCAGCCACGGCCCAGCGCCGGCAGCGACAGGTCGACCTCCCGCCACTTCGGGTGTCCCGAGGTCTGCAAGACGGCAAAGTTCTGGCACAGGGAGCGCGCGAACTTTCGCAACTGGGCGACGGTGCTGCCCAGCGCGTAGTCGTAGGTGACCAGGTAGGCTTTGACGGCAAGGCCGGGGACGTCTTCGTTCAACAGTTTCGGGTAGCTCGTGGCGCGCACGGTCACCGGGAAGTAGGTCTTCAGCGCCGCCTGGCTCTCGGGCTTGCTCGCATCGAATTTCAACAGTTTGACCAGTTGCCGTGCGGCCGGGGTCATGTCGGCAATCAGCTTGGCGGGTTGCCCCGCGACCACCACGACCACGTCAAGACTCTTGTCGCCCGTCAGCTTGACGAGGGCCTCTTCGTTGGAAAGATAGCTCGCATTGGCCTCGGCGATGGGCTCGTCGAACATCTGCCGGAACAGCGTCGTTGCCGACATGGCGGTCCCGCTGAGCAGCGGGCCGACGTTGATCTTGGCCTTCTTGATGTCGTGGATGAATTCGAGATCCGAGTCGGCGCGGGCGATGAAATAGATCTCCTCGTTGTACAGCGGCATGATCACTCGCAGCGGGCGAATCAGGACGCCCGCCTCGGCGTTGCCGCTTTTGTCCTGATCCAGAAAGGCCTGGTAGACGTCGGACTGAACCATCGCGAACTTCACGCCAGGCTCGTGGCGCAGTCGCTGCACGTTTTCTGCCGACCCTGCCGACGGCAGGACGTCGAGGTCGATGCCCGCCGCCGGGGCCACGAACTTCGCGATGTCGCGTCCGATCTGGATGTAGGTGCCGCGTTCGGAGGCCGTGACGATTTTGTAAGGGATCTGCGCCCCTGCCGATGCGTTGCACACCGACGCCACGACGAGCGCCCACTTGCCTATCGGTTTCCAGGCCATGGTCATTCTTTCGCTTGGGGCGGGGGCGTACACAGCCCCAGTGCGGCGACCGCGGCGGTGCAGGGCCCGAGCGGTGCGGATGTCTGGCGGACGGGGTCGGAGGTGGCCTGCGTCTGCGACGGCGGCGGTGGCTGGACCGAGCCGCCCGCGTTCGCCGAGCGCATCGCGTCGATCGACTTGGCTGCAGGTCTCTCCGCCCGTGCTGCAGAGGCGGCTGGCGATTCTTTGGACCGGCTCGCGAAACGAGCCGGGCGTTTCGTTCGCACGGCCGCACGCGGTTCCGGCTCCGCAGCGACCTGGGCTTTCGGTTCGACGGGGAGGGGGTTCACCACGGCGCGCGGCGCGGCATCGGGCGTGACGGAGCGGGTCGAACCGCTCGGCGTCTGACCGCTGTTCGTGGGCTCGACATGCTCCGGGACTGCCACGGTTCCTCTCGACCCGAGGGCACTGCCCGACAGCACGGCCGCCTCCAGGTCCTCGAGAGACAGCGCGCGAAAGCGGAGGTACACATCGGCGCCCACGACCAAGACGAGCGCGACCAGTCCCACCATCACCCGCTTGCGCCAGGGCGTGGCTGCCGCGGGCAGCAAGTGCACGACCATCGAGTGCCCGGCGTCTGCGCTCGCCGGCGGGGTTGGTTCAGGGGGTGGCGAATCGGGCTGCGCAAGCGCTCGGGCAGCAGGGTCCGGTGTCGGCTCGTGCGCGTCGCGCGCGCCTGCCGCGGCCGGGCTGTCGACGGGGGGTGGCGGGTCGGCGACTTCGGAGTTCCCGGCTGCCGCCTCAGGGCTGGACGCCGATTGCCGAATCGCCGACAGCTCGGTCTCGCAGCTCCAGCAAACCAGCGCCGAATGGCCGTTCAGTGCATGGCAATGCGGGCATTGCACCAGGTGCGGATAGTGGGACTGCAAACGCGACGACACCAGCGACGCAGGCGACCGCGGCGTGGTGTCGGGGAGGGAATCTTCGGCAAAGGGAATCACACCCGCCGGATCGATCGGCTTGCGTTTGATGCCCAGGCTCATGGTGCAGAACCCATATCCCGCAACTCGCTTTCCGGCGGGCGAACCGTCGCACTAACCCGCCAACGCGGTCAAGTTACTCCCTTTCCACGGCGGCCACATCCCCTAGATGCGGTGCGCCGCCTCGGGGTTTTCGATCGGTCCGCGATCGCAAGAGGCGCGGGTTCGCAGGCGGCCTCGTCTCAGCGGAGCAGATCGAACAGCGCGCGCGCCACCACCTTGGTCGCCTTGCGCAGGTCTTCGAGCACCAGGTGCTCGTCGGCCCGCTTCGCGTTCGACTCGAACACGGTGCGCGGGCCGGCGCCGTAGATCGCGGCCGGGATGCCTTGCTCGCCGTACAGCCGCACGTCGGTGTAGAGCGGCGTGCCGGACGTCGGGATGGGTTCGCCGAACACCGCCGCGCCGTGCTTTTGCAAGGCCTCGACGAGTGGCTTGTTGCCGGCCAGCGGCTGCATCGCGTTGGCCAGCAGCAGGCGCTTGATCTCGACCCTGATGCCGGGGTGGGTCGCGGCCGCGTCGGCGATCACCTGGCGAATGGTGGCCTCGATCTCGACCGGGTTCTCTTCCGGGATCATGCGGCGATCGAGCTTGAGCACGACCGTGCCGGGCACGACGTTGGTGTTGGTGCCGCCCTCGATGCGGCCGACGTTCAGGTAGGGGTGGGTGATGCCCTCGACCTTGGATGTGATCTGCTTGTACAGCGTGTTCTGGTGGTACAGCGCGTTCAGGATCGCGACCGCGCCCTGCAGCGCATCGACGCCGGTGTGCGGAATGGCCGCATGCGCCATCTTGCCGTGCACCGTGACCTCCATCTGCAGGCAGCCGTTGTGCGCGGTCACGACCTGGTAGCTGAAGCCTGCGGCCAGCAGCAGATCGGGTTTCGTCAGTTGGTTGCGCAGCAGCCAGCCCGGGCCGAGTTCGCCGCCGAATTCCTCGTCGTAGGTGAAGTGAAGTTCGATCGCGCCCTTGAGCTGGTTCTTCAGCGTCTCGATCGCACGCACCGCGAAGGTGTAGGTCGCGAAGTCGCTCTTGCTGACGGCCGAGGCGCGGCCGTAGAGCTTGCCGTCCTCGATCTCGCCGCTGTAGGGGCCGTGCGTCCAGCCGTCGCCGGGCGGCACGACATCGCCGTGGGCGTTGAGCGCGATGGTGCGACCGCCGCTGCCGTAGGGGCGCCGCACGATCAGGTTGGTCAGGCTGGTCAGGCCGTAGGCCTTCACGTCGGCCTCGGGCACGGCGTGCATCTCGGCCTCGAAGCCGAAACCCTCCAGCAGCGCGGCCGTGCGCTCGGCGTGCGGTGCGTTGTTGCCGGGCGGCGTGTCGGTCGGCACCTGCACCAGGGCCTGCAGGAACTTCGTCTCTTCGTCGAAGTGTGCGTCGACCCAGGCGTCGAGTTGTTCGTAGGCGGTCATCGTCTCTTCTCTTTCTTCAGGCAAGTTCGTTCAGCAGGTGCATGAACGCATCGACCGCGAGCTGCATGTCGTCGTTGGTGCTCGACTCGAGCGGGTTGTGGCTGATGCCGGCGTTCTGCCCGCGCACGAACAGCATCGCCTGCGGCAGGATCTCGTGCAGCTTCATCGCGTCGTGGCCGGCGCCGCTGGGCATGCGGTACACCGGCAGGCCGAGCGACGCGACCGCGCGTTCCCAACGCTGCTGCCAGGCGGGGGCGCTGGGCGCGGCGGCGGCGCGCATCGTCTCCTCGATGGTGTGGCTCAGGCCGCGGCGTTCGCAGATGCGCGCGAGTTCGGCGAGCACGTCGTTCGCGCAGGCATCGCGCACCGCGTCGGTGGTGGCGCGGATGTCGAGCGTGAACCGGCAGCGGCCCGGCACGACATTGGTCGAGCCGTTGGGCACGTTCAGGATGCCCATCGTGCCGACCAGGTGGGGCTGTTGTGCGGCGCGCTTTTCAAGGTACAGCGCGAGTTCGGCGACGGCGGTGGCCGCGTCGCGCCGGCTGTCCATCGGCGTGGTGCCGGCGTGGCTGGCCATGCCGATCACCTCGCCCAGGTAGCGCAGGCCGCCGTTGATCGAGGTGACGACGCCCAGCGGCAGGTCGAGCGCGTTCAGCACCGGGCCTTGTTCGATGTGGACTTCGACGAAGCCTTGGTAGTGGCCCGCATCGCGCTTCAGCGCGTGGATCGCCGCCAGCGTGGCCGGCAGGCCGGCCACGCGCATTGCGTCGCGCATCGTGACGCCGTCGGCATCCAGCTGGTCCAGCCAGGCCGGGTTGAAGTGGCCGGTCAGCGCCCCCGAGCCGAGAAAGGTCGCCTTGTAGCGCTGGCCTTCTTCTTCGGCGAAGCCGACGACCTCGAAGCCATAGGGCAGCCGCTTGCCCGCGCGCAGCAGCTCGCGCACGCAGATCATCGGCACGAAGATGCCCAGCCGCCCGTCGTACTTGCCGCCGTTGCGCACGGTGTCGTAGTGGCTGCCGGTGAGCAGGCGCTTTCTCGCCGGGTCGTTGCCGTGGTAGACGCCCACCACGTTGCCAACCGCGTCGATGCTCACCTCGTCGAAGCCGCATTCGACCATCCAGGCCTTCAGCTGCGCGGCGCAGGCGCGGTGCGCCTCGGTCAGGTAGGTGACGGTGAGCTCGTTGCGCTCGCCGTAGCCGGGGTCGGTGTGGCGAGACAGCAGTTCGGCACAGTCCCAGGCCTGGTTGCCCTGCGTGGTCTCGACGCCGAACTTGTCGTTCAGGCGGATCTCCGCGATGCGGTGGATGTTGCGCAGGCACTCGGCGCGCTCGAAATCGGGGTGGTGGGCGAGGCGGCGTTCGAAGGTCGCGATGATCTGGTGCCGCGTCAGCCCGGTGCCGCGCGGCCCGCGCACCGCGACGATGAACGGGAAGCCGAACTTCTGGTTGTAGGCCGCGTTCAGGCCCTGGATGTGCGCGAACTCGGCCGGCGTGCACTCGGTCAGGCCGGCGCGGCCCTGTTCGTGCGTCGACTCGGCCGTCAGCGTCTTCGCGACCATTGCCTTGCCGGCGAGCTCGGGGTGGGCGCGGGTCAGCGCGAGCTGCGCGTCGGGGCCCGCGTCACGCACGACGCTCACGAGCGCGTGCTTCAGGTGCGCGAGGCTGGCGAACGGGCGCTGCGGCCAGGCCTGCTCGGCGATCCACGGCGAGTGCTCGTAGACGCCGTCGAGGGCGGCGGTGAACTCGGCTTGCGAGCTCGCATTGAGTGCGGCGAGGGTGAGAGGCGCAGTCATGTCGTGTCTCCGTGTTCTGGCACTCAGGCTGCGAATGGATGGGTCTGTGCCCAGTGCCGCGCGATGTCGATGCGCCGGCAGACCCAGACCCGGTCGTGCTGCTGCACGTAATCGAGGAAGCGCTGGATCGCCTTGAAGCGCGCCGGCCGGCCGAGGATGCGGCAGTGCATGCCGATGTTCAGCATCTTGGGTGTCTCGTCGCCTTCGGCGTACAGCACGTCGAACGCATCCTTCAGGTAGTTGAAGAAGTGCTCGCCGGTGTTGAAGCCCTGCATCGACGCGAAACGCATGTCGTTGGTGTCCAGCGTGTAGGGCACGATCAGGCGCTGCAGGGTCGTGCCGTCGCTCTTCTCGACCGGCATCCAGAACGGCAGGTCGTCGCCGTAGTAGTCGCTGTCGTATTCGTAGCCGCCATGGTCGGCCACCAGGCGCTTGGTGTTGGGGCTGTCGCGGCCGGTGTACCAGCCCAGCGGCCACTGGCCGCCGGTCATGTCCTTGATGATCTGGGTGCCGAGCGCGATGTGGCGGCGCTCGCGCGTCTCGCTCATGTGCTGGTAGTGGATCCAGCGCCAGCTGTGGCAGGCGACCTCGTGGCCGAGTTCGACCATGGCCTGCGTCAGGTCGGGGTTGCGCTGCAGCGCCATCGACACGCCGAACACGGTCAGCGGCAGGCCGCGGGTCTCGAACTCTTTCAGCAGCCGCCAGGCGCCGACGCGCGAGCCGTACTCGTACATCGACTCCATCGACAGGTGTCGCGTCTCGAAAGCCTGCGCGCCGATGATCTCGGACAGAAAGGTCTCGGACGACGGGTCGCCGTGCAGCACGCAGTTCTCGCCGCCTTCTTCGTAGTTCAGCACGAACTGCACCGCGATCTTGGCGTTGCCGGGCCACTTTGCGTGCGGTGGGTTGCGGCCGTAGCCGATGAGATCGCGCGGGTAGTCCTTCGTCATCATGATGGGGTGTCCAGGGGTAGGTTCAGCGCGGCAGCAGCACCGACTCGAGGTCGGGCAGGCGCGGGTCGAGATGCAGGTTGCGTTCCACGTTGTGCAGGTGAGACTCCATCAGCTTGACGGCCGCCTTGGCGTCGCGCGCTTCGAGTGCGTCGACGATGGCGACGTGCTCGCTTGCCGAATGCTCGGCCGAGTGCGCGCTCTGGTACATCAGCGCGATCAGCGAGCTGCGCGACACCAGGTCGCCGATCATGTCGGCCAGCACCTCGTTGCCCAGCATGCGCGCGACCACGACGTGGAAGTCGGCGAGCAGCCGCGTGCGGCCCGACACGTCGGTGCGCTTGACCGCGTCGGCCTCGGCTTGCAGATGCGCGCGCAGCTCGGCGATCTGCGCCGGCGTCAGCTCGGTCGCGGCGCGCTTGATCATCGCGGCCTCGAGCAGGTTGCGCGCGTCGAAGACCTGGCGCGCTTCGGCCACGCTGGGCTCGGCGACGCGCGCGCCGCGCGCCGGCTCGAGCGTGATCAGGTGGTCGCGGCTCAGTTGCATCAGCGCCTGGCGCACCAGCGTGCGCGAGACCTTGAACACGTCGGCGATCTTTTGCTCGGCCAGCTTGGTGCCCGGCATCAGACGGCGCTCGACGATGGCCGTGGTGATCGAGTCGGCGATGCGCTGGGTCGCATTCGCGCTCGCCGCAGGCTCGGCCACACGCGCCCGTGGCGTGCGGATGACCTGGAGTTTGGGGGCAGGGCGTGACATCGAGGTGCTTGCTTTGTCGATCAAAGTGTATACACTTTTGCAGAAGCTTCAACCCCATTTCAAAAGCCCTTGCCGAGGACACCATGGGAAAACTGACGACGCACGTGCTCGACACCGCCAACGGCTGCCCGGCCGCCGGCATGGCCGTGGCGCTCTACCGGCTGGACGCTGCGGCGCCCGCGCTGGTCAAGCAGATCACGCTCAACCACGACGGCCGCGCCGACGCCCCGTTGCTCGAAGGTGCCGCGTTCTTGCCGGGCCGCTATCGGCTGGTGTTCGGCGTCGCCGCGTATTTCCGTGGGCTGGGCACGGCGCTGGCCGATCCGCCGTTTCTCGACGAGGTGCCGCTGGACTTCGGCCTGGCTGCCGTGGGCCAGCACTACCACGTGCCGCTGCTCGCCAGCCCCTACGCTTACTCGACCTACCGCGGCAGCTGAGGTGGTTCCGGGTTAACGCGTAGGAAAAGCAATCGACAAAGTGTATACACTTTAATGGCGTCGCCGCGGTGCCCGTGCCTGCCAGCCGGTCGTGACGTCCAGACCTCACAGAGCCCGCTGTGGTGAGGTCGTTCACAGGCCTGCTTCTTGCTGAAACGCGGATCGGGCCTGGCGATCGATTGGAGACACACACCGCATGGACGCGTACCTGTTGGACTGGCTCAACCTGCTGCTGCGCTGGGCCCACGTCATCACCGGCATCGCCTGGATAGGCGCGTCGTTCTACTTCGTCTCGCTCGACAACAGCCTGACGCCGCCGAAAGACGCCAAGGACGCCGCCAAGGGCGTGGGCGGCGAGCAGTGGGGCGTGCACGGCGGCGGCTTCTACCACCACCAGAAGTACCCGGTCTCGCCCGGCTACGTGCCCGAGCAGCTGCACTGGTCGATGTGGGAAAGCTACTCGACCTGGCTGACCGGCTTCGCGCTGTTCACGGTGCTCTACCTGTTCAACGCCAGCACCTTCCTGATCGACAAGTCGCTGTTCGACTGGTCGCCCACCGCGGCGATCTGTACCGCGCTCGGCTTCTTCGTCGCGTTCTGGGTGCTCTACGACCTGATCTGCCGCACGCTGGGCCGCGGCCAGAACGGCGACCTGATTGTCGGCGGCTGCGTCTTCGTGCTGATCGTGGCCGCGTCGTGGCTGTCGTGCCACCTGTTCGCCGGGCGCGCGGCCTTTCTGCTGGTCGGCGCGATGATCGCGACGACGATGAGCGGCAATGTGTTCTTCTGGATCATCCCGGGCCAGCGCACCGTCGTCGCCGCGATCAAGGCCGGTCAGCCGGTGGACCCGGTGCACGGCCAGCGCGGCAAGCAGCGCAGCGTGCACAACACCTTCTTCACGCTGCCGGTGCTGTTCGCGATGATGAGCAACCACTATGGCTTCACCTACGGCGCCAAGCACAACTGGGTCGTGCTGGTGGTCATCATGGTGGCCGGTGCGCTGATCCGCTTCTCGTTCGCGCTGCGCCACAAGGCGTTGGCCTATGGCAAGCCGGTGCCGTGGCACTACGCGATTGTTGGCACGCTGTTGCTGCTCGGCACGATCTGGGCGGTGCGGCCCGAACCACAACCTGCGGCCGCGGTGGCCGCTCCGGCCAGCTTCGCCGACGTGCAGGCCATCGTCACGCAGCGCTGCGTGATGTGCCACGGTCCGGCACTGCAGAGCAAGAACGTCCGCTTCGATTCGGCCGACGAGATCGCCAAGCACGCGCAGGCGATCTACCAGCAGGCCGTCGTGCTCAAGACCATGCCGATGAACAACGCGACCCAGATCACCGACGCCGAGCGCGCCTTGATCGGGCGCTGGTTCACGGCCGGGGCACCGACGAAGTGAGTTTCGCGGCGGCGCGTGAGGCGCCGCCGTTTCTGCAAGGGTCCCCCGCCGCCAGAGCGGGCCAACGACCGCCGAACCTTGAATCCAGGAGCTGGAAATGACTGACACCAAGGTCCACCCGGTGGACGAACGCCTTCCGACGCCGCGCCTCGCCGCGCTCGGTTTCCAACACGTGCTCGTGATGTACGCGGGCGCCATCGCCGTGCCGCTCATCATCGGCCGTGCGCTCAAGCTCTCGCCGCAGGAAGTGGCGCTGCTGATCTCTGCCGACCTGTTCTGTTGCGGCATCGTCACCTTGATCCAGTCGCTCGGCGTGACGCAGTGGTTCGGCATCAAGCTGCCGGTGATGATGGGCGTGACCTTCGCGGCCGTCGGCCCGATGGTCGCGATCGCCGAGTCGGCCGCGCCGGGCACGGCGGCGCAGACCCTGTTCGGCACCATCATCGCGGCCGGCATCGTCGGCATCGCGCTCGCGCCGCTGGCGAGCCGCATGCTGCGCTTCTTCCCGCCGGTCGTCACCGGCACGATCATCGCGGTGATCGGCGTGAGCCTGATGCGCGTCGGCATCGGCTGGGCCATGGGTGGACCGCCGTTCCTCGCGAAGATCGCCGACCCGGCGTTCGCGCAGGCGGTGGCGGCCGCGAAGGCGGCGAGTGCCGCGCTGCCGGCGGGGCCGGCGCCGATGATTCTCAACCCGAACTACGCCGCGCTCGACAACCTCGCGATCGCGCTGTTCGTGCTGGCCGCGATCCTGCTGATCGCCAAGTTCGCGCGCGGCTTTGTCGCCAACATCTCGGTGCTGCTGGGGATCGTCCTCGGTGGCGTGGTCGCCACGGCACTCGGCAAGATGACCTTCGAGAAGGTGGGCAACGCGCCGTGGTTCGACATCGTGCTGCCGTTCCACTTCGGCATGCCGATCTTCGACCCGCTGCTGATCGCCACGATGGTGCTGGTGATGATCGTGACCTTCATCGAGTCGACCGGCATGTTCCTCGCCCTCGCCGACCTGACCGGCCGAACGCTGACGCAGAAGAGCCTGACCGCGGGCCTGCGCACCGACGGCCTGGGCACCTTGATCGGTGGCATCTTCAACACCTTCCCGTACACCAGTTTCTCGCAGAACGTGGGCCTGGTCGGCGTCACCGGCGTGCGCAGCCGCTTTGTCTGCGTGGCCGGCGGCATCATCCTGATCGTGCTCGGGCTGATCCCGAAGATGGCGGCGCTGGTCGAGTCGCTGCCGGTGTTCGTGCTCGGCGGCGCTGGGTTGGTGATGTTCGGCATGGTCGCGGCGACCGGCATCCGCATCCTCGCCGCGGTCGACTACAAGACCAACAAGAACAACCTGTACATCGTCGCGGTCAGCATCAGCGCCGGCATGATTCCGCTGGTGGCGCCGGCCTGGTCCCAGCACATGCCGCACAGCCTGCATCCGCTGCTCGAGTCCGGCATCCTGTTGACGACCATCAGCGCCGTGCTGCTGAACATGTTCTTCAACGGCGCCAAAGGCAGTGCCGCCGAGGCCATGGTCGCGGCGCAGCAGGCCGATGGCGCACACTGAGCGGCACGAACCATGAGCACCCTGCTGATACGCCACGCGCGGCTGCTGGTCACGATGGACGCGCAACGGCGCGAGATCGCCGACGGCGCGGTGTTCGTGCGCGACAACGTCATCGAAGCGGTCGGCGCCACGGCCGATCTGCCCGCGACGGCCGACGAAGTGATCAGCGCGCACGACCAGATCGTGATCCCCGGTCTCGTCAACACGCACCACCACATGGTTCAGACGCTGACCCGTGCTTTTGCGCAGGACAACGAGCTGTTCGGCTGGCTGCGCGGCCTCTACCCGATCTGGGCGAATCTGACGCCCGAGATGGTCAAGGTCAGCACGCAGACCGCGATGGCCGAGCTGCTGCTGTCGGGCTGCACGACCAGCAGCGATCACCTGTACACCTACCCGAACGGCATCACGCTCGAAGACAGCATCGAAGGTGCCAGCGAGATCGGCATGCGCTTCCACGCCGCGCGGGGCTCGATGAGCGTGGGCGAGTCGATGGGTGGCCTGCCGCCCGATCGCGTGGTCGAAGACGAAGCGGCGATCCTGAAAGACACGCAGCGGCTGATCGAGCGCTGGCACAACCCGCGGCGTTTCGCGATGCAGCGCATCGTCGTCGCGCCGTGCTCGCCGTTCTCGGTGAGCCGCGAGCTGATGCGCGACTCGGCGCTGCTCGCTCGCCAACACGGCGTCTCGCTGCACACCCACCTCGCCGAGAACGACTTTGACGTCGCCTACACGCGCGAGAAGTTCGGCTGCACGCCGGCCGAGTACGCTGAAGTGCTGGGCTGGCTCGGCCCCGACGTGTGGTGCGCGCACTGCGTCAAGCTCGACGCGGCCGGCATCGCGCTGTTCGCGCGCAGCGGCACCGGCGTCGCGCACTGCCCGTGCTCGAACATGCGGCTCGCCTCGGGCATCGCGCCGATCCGCGCGATGCGTGACGCGGGCGTCAGCGTGGGCATCGGCGTCGACGGCGCAGCGTCCAACGACGCCGGCCACATGCTGGGCGAGGTGCGCATGGCGATGCTGTTGCAGCGTGTCGCTTCAGCCTACCCCCCGTCCGCCGGACACGGCGGCCGACCCCCCGAGGGGGTTGCGGGCCGGCTTGGGAGCGGCCCGGCGCTCGGCCTGCGAGGGCCGGGCAGTCTGGCGATGAGCGCGCGCGAGGCGCTCGAGATTGCGACGCTGGGCGGCGCCAAGGTGCTGAACCGCGACGACATCGGCGCGCTCAGCGTCGGCATGGCCGCCGACATCGTCACCGTGCCGCTGAACGAGGTCGGCCTGGCCGGCGCGCAGCACGACCCGCTGGCCGCGCTGCTGTTCTGTCAGGTGCCGCGCGTGCAGCACAGCATCGTCGACGGCCGCGTCGTCGTCCGCGACGGGCGGCTGACGACGCTGGAGCTGCCGGTGCTGGTCGAGCGCCACAACGCGCTGGCCGCGCAACTCGCGAACAGCGTGCGTGCTGCACACTGATTCGCCCCCGCGCCCGGCGCGGCTGCCCTAGACTGCCGCGCAGGCCTGGCGCTGCTGCGTGGGCTCACCCCCATGCGCCAGCGTCGTTCTTCCGCAAAAGCCTCCAGCCCTGCCGTGGCCACCGCCGCGTCGGCGGCCAGCGTGCGACGCCTGCAGGGCGAACTGCGCGAAACGCGGCGTCGGCTGCAACAGGCGTGTGCCGATCGCCAGCTCAGCGAGCGCCGCTTTCGCAGCGTCTTCAACCAGCAGTTCCAGTTCATGCTCATTCTGTCGCCGCAGGGCCGCGTGCTCGAGATGAGCGAGCAGCTGCCGCGGGGCAACGGTGCCGTGCCGCCGGAGCAGGTGATCGGCCAGCTGATCTGGGACACGGTCTGGTGGCAGCACACGCCACAGGCGCGCGCTCGCTGGCCCGAGCGGTTGCGCGAGGCTGCGCAGACCGCCGGCCCGGTGCTCAGCGAGGACGTCTTCAACTCGCCCACCGGCGCGCCACGGGTCGCGGCGGCGGCGCTCACCGCGGTGAAGGACGCGGCGGGCCGCATCGACTGCTTCATCGTGCAGGGCACCGACATCACCGACCGCAGGGAAGCCGAGCGCCGCCGCGAGCAGCTCGAGGTCCAGCTGCGCGAGACGCACAAGATGCAGGCCATCGGCACGCTCGCCGGCGGTATCGCGCACGACTTCAACAACATCCTCGGCGCGATCCTGGGCAACCTCGTGCTCGCGCAGCAGGACCTCGCGCCCGACCACGCGACGCAGGCCCGGCTCGAGCAGATCCGCAAGGCGGCGAGCCGCGCACGCAGCCTGGTGCAGCAGATCCTCGCGTTCAGCCGGCGCCAGCCGCACGAGCTGGTGCTGCAACCCTTGCAACCGGTGCTGGAAGAAACGCTGGAGCTGCTGCGCACGACGCTGCCGGCCAGCGTCGCGCTGGTGGTGCGCGTCAGCGACGAGCCCTTGTGGGTGAACGCCGACGCGACGCAGATGCAGCAGGTCGTGATGAACCTGTGCACCAACGCCTGGCATGCCTTGCCCGATTCGCGCGGCCGCATCGAGGTCGGGCTGGCGCGCGCGGCGGCACCCCCGCCGCCCTACACGGCGGCCGACGCGCCGCACGCCGAGTGGGTCCACCTGTGGGTGCGCGATGACGGCCGGGGTATGGACGAGGCCACGCTCGCGCGCGTCTTCGAGCCCTTCTTCACGACGCGCGCGCGGGCCGAGGGCACCGGCCTGGGCCTGTCGGTGGTGCACGGCATTGTCGGCGAGCACGGTGGTGTGATCACGGTCGAGAGCGAACCCGGCCGGGGCAGCAGCTTCCACGTGGCACTGCCGCTGGCCAGCGCCGCCGAAGACTCGGGCTTCGGGCCGATTGAGGCGATGGCGCGGCCGCATGGCGCCGGCCAGCACGTGCTCTACGTCGACGACGACGAGATGATGGTCGTGATGGTAGAGGGCCTGCTGCAACGCGCCGGCTACCGCGTCACCGTGCGCGCGAACGCGGCGGGCGCGCTCGAGGCGCTGCACAGGCAGGCCGACGACATCGACATCGTCGTCACCGACTACAACATGCCGCAGGGCTCGGGGCTGGATGTCGCGCACGCCGCGCGGGCGCTGCGGCCCGGCCTGCCGGTCGTGATCAGCTCCGGCTACCTGTCGGAAGAGCTGCGCACCGCCGCCGCGCAGGCCGGCGTGCGCCAGCTGCTGCAGAAGGAAAACACCGTCGAGGAATTGGGCGACGTGCTGCGCAGCCTGCTGCCGTCCGTGCCCGACGCGTGAGCGACCGGCCGCAGCTGGTGTAGGCTGGGCTGCGCCGACAAAGGCGCCCCACCGACACCGAACCCGGAGAACCCACCCATGCCCACGATACGCGTCGAGATGTTCGAAGGCCGCACGGCCGAGCAGAAGCGCGCCCTTGC
>Ga0307509_10000904_pt1 | contig 50711 bp, 47 predicted proteins | sample 10_EM_MG_FD_202245 | JGI IMG/M metagenome (GOLD analysis project Ga0307509, IMG submission 202245) | Populus trichocarpa ectomycorrhiza microbial communities from riparian zone in the Pacific Northwest, United States - 10_EM | ecosystem: Host-associated > Plants > Roots > Unclassified | place... | reverse complement strand
GACGTGATCTTTCTCGCCACGGGTACGGGCATCGCACCGGTGAAGGCGATGCTTGAAGGGCTGGCGGTCCGGATCTCGGAAACGCACGCGCCGCGGTCGGTCTCGATATTCTGGGGCGGGCGACAACTCGAAGACCTGTATTGGAACCCCGCCGCCGTCGGCGTGGTGCACCGGTTCGTGCCGGTGCTGTCGCGCGCACCCGCCGAGTGGCAGGGGGTGCGCGGGCACGTCCAGCACGCGGCGCTCGCGCGCCATCCCGATCTGACGAACACCGTCGTGTACGCCTGCGGGAGCGATCAGATGATCCACAGTGCACGTGGGGACCTGATGCGGGCCGGCATCGACCGTAGTCACTTCCATTCGGATGCATTCGTATGCTCAGCTTCAGCCTGAGCCAGACATAGGGAAATACAGATGAAAGCAGTCATCCTGGCGGGCGGTCTCGGCACGCGGCTGAGCGAGGAAACCGCCACCCGCCCGAAACCCATGGTGGAGATTGGCGGTAAGCCGATCCTGTGGCACATCCTGAAGATGTATTCACACCACGGCATCCGGGATTTCGTGATCTGCTGCGGCTACAAAGGTTATGTGATCAAGGAGTATTTTGCGAACTATTTCCTGCACATGTCGGACATCACTTTCGACATGCAGAACAATCGCATGGAAGTACACAGCAAGCGTGCCGAGCCTTGGACCGTGACGCTGGTCGACACCGGCGACGACTCGATGACTGGTGGTCGGCTTCTGCGCGTGGCGAAGTATCTCCAGGATGAAGAGGCCTTCTGCTTCACGTATGGTGACGGCGTGGCCGACATCGACATCTCGGCCTCGATCGCTTTCCACAAGTCGCACGGTAAGGCCGCCACACTGACGGCCACATTCCCACCCGGCCGTTTCGGCGCGCTGGATATCCAGCGGCATCAGGTCATGAGTTTCAAGGAGAAGCCCAAGGGTGATGGCGCGATGATCAACGGTGGCTTCTTCGTGCTGACACCGCAGGTGCTGCGATACCTGAAGGACGACGCGACGGTCTGGGAGCAGGATCCGCTTATGCGCCTGGCCGAGGACGGCCAATTGATGGCGTTCGAGCACGACGGCTTTTGGCAGCCAATGGATACGCTGCGCGACAAGCATCTTCTGGAGGAACTGTGGGCCACCGGCAAGGCGCCGTGGAAGAAATGGGACTGAGCATGTCGTCGATTACTCCCGATTTCTGGCGAGGCAAACGCGTCTTGCTGACCGGCCACACCGGCTTCAAGGGCAGTTGGCTGTCGCTGTGGCTGCAGTCACTTGGGGCCGAGCTGGGCGGCCTGGCGCTCGCACCGTCTACCGAGCCGAGCCTGTTCAACATCGCACGGGTGGGCGACGGCATGTCATCGACGATCGGCGATATCCGCAAGCTTGACACTGCGGTGAAGGCGATGCAGGCCTTCCAGCCCGAGATCGTCATCCACATGGCCGCACAGCCGCTGGTGCGGCTGTCTTACAGCGAACCGGTCGAGACCTACGCCACCAACGTGATGGGCACGGTGCATGTGCTCGAAGCCGCACGCCGGAGCAACTCGGTTCGCTGCATCGTCAACGTGACGACCGACAAATGCTACGAGAACCGCGAGTGGGAATGGGGCTACCGCGAGAACGAGCCGATGGGCGGCCATGATCCCTACAGCAACAGCAAGGGCTGTTCCGAACTGGTGACCTCGGCCTACCGCCGCTCGTTCTTCCATAAGTCCGGCGTGGCACTGGCCTCGGCGCGCGCGGGCAACGTGATCGGCGGCGGCGACTGGGCTTCCGACCGCCTCGTGCCCGACATCCTGCGCGCTTTCGAGCGCAACGAGCCGGTCGTGATCCGCAACCCGAACTCAACGCGCCCGTGGCAGCACGTGCTGGAGCCGCTGTCGGGCTACCTGATGCTGGCCGAGCGGCTGTGGAGCGATGGCAATGCCTTTGCGGAAGGCTGGAACTTCGGGCCGCAGGACGACGACGCGCAGCCAGTGATGTGGATCGTTGAACGGATGGCGAAGACCTGGGGCCCGGGTGCCGGCTGGCAGCTCGACCAGGGCGAGCACCCGCACGAGGCGCACTACCTGAAGCTCGACATCTCCAAGGCCCGGCACCGCCTCGGCTGGCGCCCGCGCTGGAACCTGGACACCGCGCTCTCCAAGATCACGCACTGGCACCGCGCCTGGCGTGAACAGCAAGACATGCGGCAGGTATGCCTGGAGCAGATCACGCAGTACACGAACTCGACCGACAAGGAAACCGCATGAGCATCCCCATCGTTACCGCAGCGGCCGCCGTGCCCACTGTGCCCGGCGCTGACCTGCGCGCGCAGATCGCCGCGCTGGTACAGCAGTACGCCGACCAGCAGCTGGCCCCCAAGCCCTTCGTCGCCGGCGAGTCGGTCGTGCCCGTGTCGGGCAAGGTGATCGGCGCAAAAGAACTGCAGTTGATGGTCGAGGCCTCACTCGACGGCTGGCTGACCACCGGCCGTTTCAACGCAGCCTTCGAGGAGCGCCTGGCCAAGTACCTTGGTGTGAAGTACCTGATCACGGTCAACTCGGGTTCGTCGGCCAACTTGGTGGCCTTCTCGGCGCTGACCTCGCCGCGCCTGGGCGACCGCGCGATCAAGCCGGGCGACGAGGTCATCGGCGTGGCCGCAGGCTTCCCGACGACCGTCAACCCGATCCTGCAGTTCGGCGCAGTGCCGGTGTTCGTCGACATCGACCTCGCCACGCACAACATCGATCCGACGCTGATCGAGGCCGCCATCGGCCCGAAGACCAAAGCCATCATGCTGGCCCACTCGCTGGGCAACCCGTTCAATCTCGACGTGGTCACCACACTGTGCAAGAAGCACAACCTGTGGCTGGTGGAAGACTGCTGCGACGCGCTGGGCTCCACCTATGACGGCAAGCTGGTCGGCACTTTCGGCGACATCGGCACGTTGAGCTTCTACCCGGCACATCACATCACGATGGGCGAAGGCGGCGCGGTGTTCACCAACAATGCCGAGCTAAAGCTGATCGCCGAGTCGTTCCGCGACTGGGGCCGCGACTGCTATTGCGCTCCGGGCAAAGACAACACCTGCAACAAGCGCTTCTGCTGGAAGCTGGGCGAGCTACCCGAAGGCTACGACCACAAGTACACGTATTCGCACCTGGGCTACAACCTGAAGATCAGCGACATGCAGGCCGCCTGCGCGCTGGCGCAGATGGACCGCGTTGAAGAGTTCGTGGAGGCCCGCAAACGCAACTTCGACTACTTGAAGGGTCGCCTCAAGTCGTGCGCCGATTTCCTAGAGCTGCCAGAAGCCACGCCGAAGGCGGACCCGTCGTGGTTCGGGTTTCTCGCGCTGCTGAAACCGGACTCGGGCGTGAAGCGGGTTGACCTGCTGTCGTACCTTGATCAGAACAAGATCGGCACACGACTGCTGTTTGCAGGCAACCTGGCGCGCCAACCCTACATGATCGGGCGCAACTTCCGCGTCAGCGGTAGCCTGACCAATACCGATGTGGTGATGAATCAGGCGTTCTGGTTGGGCGTGTATCCGGGATTGGACACGGAGCATCTCGACTATATCGTCGACAAACTCGAAGAGTTCTTCGGCCTGAGTTTCTGAACCGTCATGTCACAGCCTATCGAGACTCACCGCAGGTTTGCCTCATCCACACTGCGCAAGGCCATCCTCGACATGGCCTATGCAGGTTCGACGGTGCATATCGGCTGCGCCTTCTCCATTGTCGAGTTGCTAGCCGTGCTGTACCGGAACCACCTCCGCTATCCCGGCAACGACCCGCGCGCCGCGGATAGGGATTTTCTCGTACTCAGCAAGGGCCACGGCGTGATGGCGCAATACGCCTGCATGCATGAGATGGGCTGGCTTGACGATGCTGCATTGCTGCGCTATTTCAGCGATGGCAGCGAACTGAAGGGGTTGTCCGACTCCCGCGTAGACGGGCTCGAGGTCACCTCAGGCAGCCTGGGTCACGGTTTCTCGGTTGGCGTCGGAATGGCGCTCGGTGCACGAATTCGGCATTCGGACCAGAAGGTCTACGCGCTCGTCGGCGACGGCGAACTCAACGAGGGACCAATTTGGGAAGGTGCTCTTTTTGCTGCCCATCACGGACTGGGTAATTTCATGGCGATCGTGGATGAGAACGGGTTCCAGGCGATGGGCTCAACCCAAGATGTCCTCGCACTGGGATCGATCGCATCGAAGTTCGAGAGCTTCGGATTCGAGACTATGAACGTCGATGGCCACGATGAAACAGCCATCGACAACGCCGTGACAGCCATGTGGCGCAGCACTTCCACCGCACCGAAGGCATTGATCGCAAAGACGGTGAAAGGCAAGGGTGTTCCGTTCATGGAGAACGACAATCGGTGGCACTACACCCGTCTGAATGAAGCAACCTACGCCGAAGCCCTCGCCGCCGTCACCGGGGCCGTGCAATGAGAGCCGCATTCTCCAGCGCTCTGATCCGGCTCGCGAAGGCGAATCCTGATGTGCTGCTACTCACAGGGGACCACGGCTATGCGTTGTTCGACGAGTTCCGAAAGGCCTGCCCCGCGCAGTACATCAACGCCGGGATTGCCGAACAGAACATGGTAGGCATGGCTGCCGGCCTGTGCAGACTGGGCTTCCGCCCTTTCGTCTACGGATTGAGTGCCTTCGTGCCGCTTCGTGTGGTGGAGCAAATCAAACTCGACGTTGCGCATGACCGGCTTCCCGTCGTGTTCATCGGAGACGGGGCTGGCTTCGTCTATAGCCATCTTGGAACCAGCCACCAGGCCACAGAAGACATTGCCTGCGCACGCGTGATACCCGACCTCGCAGTCTATTCGCCGGCGGACCGTTTCGAGGTCGACACCTGCATGCAACTGGCTTACGAATCTGCAGGTCCGGTGTACTTGCGTATGGGCAAATCCGATCGGGGCGATGTTCACTCAATGTCGCAACGACCCAAGGTCGGCACCTTGCTATGCGTCAAGCCAGGCGCCAGCAAGGAGATCACTTTCGTCGCGACCGGCTCGCTGGTCCGAACGGCGATGGACATTGCCAATACCGACTTTCCAGACACCGCAGTATGGAGCGTCCCGTTCATCAAGCCGATAGACGGCCAGGCCATCACGAAGCTTTGCGCTTCGACGCGCGTGATCGTCGTGATGGAAGAACATTCGGTGCTAGGAGGCCTCGGCTCCCTTGTCGCGGAGATCGCCTCCGAGCGAGCGCCAACGAGGATCCTGCGCCTGGGCGTTCGCGACCGATTCTCACGACTTTGCGGCACCTACGAGTACCTGCTGAAGGAGCATGGCCTCGACAAGGAATCGCTGCTCGCGCAAATTCGCAACTTTCTCGCTTCAACGACCTGATGCGGATTGCCTTGCTCGGCGCCACCAGCCAGATCGCCAGGGACCTCAGCCTGTCCTTCCTCACGCGTGAAGAACATGAGTTGACGCTGTATGCTCGCCGCCCCGACGTCGTCGAAAAATGGCTCGATGCCGTTGCTGTTCCGCGCCGTCCCGCGGTGGCGGACCTCGCGCGATTCGACGTGGTCACTCCGTTCGATGCCGTCATCAATTTCGTCGGCGTCGCCAACCCTGCCGCCGCAATCGCCATGGGGGCCCAGATCCTCGAAGTCACCGCCAAGGTCGACGACATGGTGATGGCTTACCTGGAGCGCCGGCCTGCGTGCCGTTACGTGTTCCTGAGCAGCGGTGCGGCCTATTGCTCGAATTTCGACGCCCCGGCCGACGAGCACACCCGCTCAACCCTGACCCTCAATCACCTGCATCCACAAGACTGGTACGGGTTGGCGAAGATGTACGCCGAATGCCGGCATCGTGCCCGCCCCGACCTCTCCATCATCGATCTTCGCGTCTTCAGCTATTTCAGCCGCACGCAGGATATGTCGGCCCGCTTCCTGCTGACCGACGCCATGCGTTCAATCCGCAGCGCGACCGTCCTTCAGACCTCCGCCGCGCAGAACCTGCGCGACTACCTTCACCCATCGGACTTCCACTCGCTGATCGACTGCCTGCTCAGGCACGAGCCATCGAACACGGCACTTGACTGCTACACGCGGGCGCCGATCGACAAATGGACACTTCTGGAAGCGATGCGGACAAGATTCTCTCTGCAGTACGAGGTCGCCGGTGCCGATGTCGCGATCAACGCGACAGGCAGCAAACTGCACTACTACTCGCTGGATCGCCGCGCCGCAGCGTTCGGATACGCACCCTCCATGTCGTCGATCGAGGGCGTTCTCCTCGAGGCCCAGGAGTACCTCGACACCGACCCTGGCCGCGAGCGCACCACCCCATGAGCAAGCGCATCGTACTAACCGGCGCAACCGGATTCCTCGGCAGTCACCTGGCAAGCTCGATGCGTGTCGCAGGACATGAGGTCATTGCACTCAAGAGGCGATCTTCATCGCTGCATCGGGTGGCAGCGATCTCCTCTGAACTTACGATGCTCGACGTCGACTCGATCGACTTCGACCGGATCTTCTCGCGGTTCGGCAAGGTCGACGCCATCATCCATACGGCGACCTGCTACGGACGCAACAACGAATCGGTGAGCGAAATTTTCTCGGCCAACACCGAGTTCCCGTTGCGACTGCTGGACGCCGGTGCGCGAGCCGGTGTGCGGGCCTTCCTGAACACCGACACCATCCTCGACAAATACCTCAACCTCTACGCCTTCTCGAAGAACCAGCTGCTCGAGTGGGGGAAGTTCTTTTCCCTGCAGGGCAAGATCTCATTCTGGAACCTTCGCCTGGAGCACTTCTACGGCGCGGGGGACGACCCGACGAAGTTCACGGCTCACGTCATCAACAGCTGCCTCGCGAACACCCCGGCGCTGAAACTGACTCTCGGCGAACAGCGCCGGGATTTCATCCACATCGATGACGTCGTGTCAGCCTACATGACATTGCTCGACCACATCGACAGCGCCAACAAGACCTTGATGCAGTTCGACGTCGGCAGCGGGCGCTCTGTCTCCATCCGGGACTTCGTCGAGTCCGTCAAGCGGATCACGGGTTCGACAACCCGCCTCGATTTCGGTGCCCTGCCTTATCGCGAAGGCGAGGTCATGCACTCGGTCGCAGACATCAGCGGTCTTTCAGCCATGGGCTGGACGTGCCGCGATGACATCGAAAGCGGCATCAGCAATGTCGTGAAAATTGAAAGGAATTCATTGTGAAGCTGCTTATCACCGGCGGTTGCGGCTTTCTCGGAAGCAACCTCGCCTCGGATGCCCTGGCACGTGACGACGACCTGGTCGTCTTCGACAATCTCCACCGCAATGGTTCTCGCGAGAACCTGGCCTGGCTGTCCGGGCAAGGCCAATTCGCCTTCGAGCATGGCGACATTCGCAACCGCAACGACATCGAAGGCGTCATTCAGCGCGTGCGTCCCGACGCCATCTTCCACCTGGCCGGCCAAGTGGCCATGACCACGTCGATCGCAAATCCTCAAATGGACTTCGAGGTCAACGTGGCGGGGACGCACAACCTGCTCGAGGCGGTTCGCAAGTACAGCCCGCAGGCGATCACCGTCTACTCGTCCACCAACAAGGTGTATGGCGACCTGGAACAGTTCTCGTACAGCGAGAGCGCAAGCCGGTACATCTGCGACCAGCATCCAGCCGGCTTCGACGAGAGCGTGCAACTGAGCTTCCATTCGCCCTACGGATGCTCAAAGGGCGCGGCCGATCAGTACATGCTCGACTACGCACGTATCTTCGGGCTGAGAACCGTGGTGTTTCGCCATTCCTCGATGTACGGCGGCCGCCAGTTCGCGACTTACGACCAGGGTTGGGTCGGCTGGTTCTGCCAGAAAGCCGTCGAGGCCCGGGATGCCTCGATGCGCGAACCGTTCACCATCTCCGGCAACGGCAAGCAAGTGCGGGACGTCCTGCATGCGGACGACATGAAGCGCCTCTACCTGGCCGCCGTAGAGCGCATCGACACCGTCCGGGGCCAGGCCTTCAACATCGGGGGTGGCGTCGACAACAGCCTGTCCCTGCTCGAACTGTTCGCCATGCTCGGGAAGATCGTCGGCGTCGAGCCGGCGTTTACGCAGCTTCCGGTGCGCCAGAGCGACCAGCGGGTCTTCATCGCAGATATTGGCAAGGCCGCGCGACTGCTCGGCTGGACGCCGCGGGTGAGCGCATTCGAGGGCGTCTCGCGGATGATCGAATGGACGGACGCGTCCGCCTCCCGAACGACATCGCCCCGCTGATGCATAAGGCACCTGCATCCATCGCCGGCATGGCCCGCCGGCTCTGGGGCCATGTGGGCCGCCGCCGGCGCAAGCAGTTCATGTTGGTGCTGGGCCTGTCGGTCCTGGCTTCGCTCACCGAAATCGTCAGCATCGGCGCGGTGCTGCCGTTCCTGGGCGCCCTCTCGGCACCAGAAAAAGTCTTCGCCAGCCGCTACGCGCGTCCGCTGGTGGACTGGTTCGGCCTGGCCGAACCCTCGCAGATCATCCTGCCGCTCACGATCGCGTTCTGCGCGGCGAGTCTGCTTGCGGGCGCGATGCGCGTGACGCTGCTTCGCGCATCCCTCGGCCTGTCCTTCGCTGTCGGCGCGGACATCAGCAACGAGGTGTACCGCCGCACCCTGTACCAGCCCTACTCCGTACACATCTCGCGCAACAGCAGTGAGATCATTAACGGCATCTCGATCAAGACCAACGAGGTCATCTTCTACATCATCATGCCGGCGATGACCCTGATCAGCGCAGCGTTCATGATCACCGCGATCGTCACGGCGCTGGCCGCATTCATCCCCTTTGCCGCATTGGCGGCGTTCGCGCTGTTCGGCACCTTCTACGCCTTGCTGGTGAAATACCTGCGCCGAAAGCTGAAGGCGAACAGCGAGCAAATCGCGCGCGAGTCGACCAATTCGATCAAGTACCTGCAAGAGGGGCTGGGCGGGATCCGGGACATCCTGATCGACGGCACCCAGGAGACCTTCAGCCGAACGTTCCGAAAGTCCGACTCGATCCTGAGAAACGCGCAGAGCAACAACCAGTTCCTGGCCCAGAGCCCGCGCTTCGTCATGGAGTCCGCAGGCATGGTGCTGATTGCCGGCATCGCGTTCGGCCTGTCCCAAGGTGTGAGCGGTGTGGCCAGCACCCTCCCGACGCTAGCAGCACTAGCCCTTGGCCTGCAGCGGCTGTTGCCGGCCTTGCAGCAGGGCTACCACTCCTGGTCGACCATCCATGGTGCACAAAGTTCCTTGCGCGACGCGCTCGGGCTGCTCGGGCAGCCCATGCCGCCGCCAGCTGCGAACCCGGCCGCGCCGATCACTTTCTCGCGCGACATCCAGCTCAAGGACGTGTCGTTCCGCTACGGCGCCGCCACGCCCTGGGTCCTGAAGGACGTCAACATCGTCATCTCCAAGGGCAGCCGGATCGGATTCGTCGGCACGACCGGAAGCGGAAAGAGCACTCTGCTCGACATCCTGATGGGGCTGCTCCACCCCTCCAAGGGCACGGTGCTCGTGGACGGAGTCGCGATCACTGCTGGCAATGTCGCGCAGTGGCGAGCCCATGTCGCGCACGTCCCGCAGACCATCTTCCTAACCGATGGCAGCGTACGCGAGAACATCGCCTTCGGCGTACCGGTGGGCGACATCGACGAGGCCGCGGTTCGCGAAGCAGCCCGCTGCGCCCAGATCGGCGATGCGATCGAGTCCTGGCCGAAGGGCTACGAGACAGTTGTTGGCGAACGCGGCGTGCAACTGTCTGGAGGACAGCGCCAACGCATCGGCATCGCACGGGCTCTCTACAAGCGCGCGGACCTCATCATTTTCGACGAAGCAACCAGTGCGCTGGACACCGCCACCGAGGAGGCGGTGATGGATTCGATCGAGTCGCTGAGTGGCGAGATCACTGTCTTGATCATCGCCCATCGGCTGTCCACGCTCAAGAACTGCGGCCAGGTCATCGAATTCCGCGAACCTGGCATGGCGCAACCCCAGGGCGTCGCCGGCTGAAGGCGCTCTACCAAGAGACAGAAGATGATTGCACCTGACATCCCCCCGACGCCCGATGCCGAACCCACGCTGCTCACGTTCTGCATCCCGACCTACAACCGGTCGGCAAGCGTCCATCAGCTTGTGACGACCATCCTGTCGCGCCCCGATCGCGATATCGAGGTCGTGGTGCTGGACAACGGGTCCACGGACGACACGCTGGAAGTCCTGGGGCGCATTGCTGACCGGCGGCTCAAGGTCCGTAGCAACGGACAGAACCGAGGCGCGCTGTTCAACATGGTCAACGTCTTCAGCCACGGCAACGGCAAATACCTCGTCTACTCGACCGATCAGGACCAAACTGACGCCGCAATGATTCCGGATTTCAAGGACTTTTTGGCCTCTCACCCGGAGGTCTCTTGCGGTTACTGCACCTTCGATGCTCCGGACGGCAAGTCAAACGAAATCTTCGCCAAGGGCTTCGATTGCGTGAATGCGATCGCATACAAGGGTCGCCATCCGACCGGCTATTTTTTCAAGAATACCGACCTGAAGAACATCCATCTCGTCGAAAGGTTTTCCGACTTCGAGGTCGTCGACCTCTTCCCGCTCGAGTTCGCCTTTGGCGAGGTCGGTTTGATGGGGGCAGGCGCGATCTACCACAGACCGCTGTTCAGCCCCAACACCGGATCCGAGGTCGTAACCCACAAGTCGGCCACCACGAACGGCAAATCAAAGACCGCATTCTTTGCGCCTGCGGCGAGATTGAAGTTGGCCATCTCCTATTCCCGCCACATCGAACAACTTGCAATCCCCACGTCGGAGAAATCGATGCTCACGGCCCAGGTCTTCATGACCGAACTGCGCGCCGCGACTGTCGGATTCAGAGCAGTGATGCGCAACGACGAGCTCTGCGTGCACTACAGGATGCAGCCGCGAAACGTCTCGCCGCTCGAGTTGACCGGCATCGCCGCATCCTTTTGCGCCAACTATTTCAACAGGCAGTTCTCGCGCCGTATGGCCAAGGTCATTCCATTCGCCACCGGCATGTTCAAGGTCGCTGGCCGGAAGATTCGCGCCCGCGTTGCCTAGCATGAGCACTTCGAACACCGTACCGATCGTGCTGGCCATCGATGTCTGACGCATTGCTTACCATCATCGTGCCAACCTACAACCGGGCGAGCAGCCTCGAGTTGCTATTGCGCACCCTGCACGCAGAGATCGCCATCGACGCCCCGGTCCGCGTGCTTGTGTCGGACAACGCATCGACCGACGAAACCGCCGCTGTCATCGCGAAGATGTGCGCAACTTGGGCTGCGCTGATGACTCAGCGGCACGACCGCAACATCGGCCCGGACGGAAACTTCTGCTCCTGCGTCGATCGAGTCGATACAAGGTATTTCTGGATCATCGGCGACGACGACCTACCCAAGCGCGGCGTGGTCGCCCAGATCGTGGCTCAGCTGCTCGCCCGCGAGCCGGCCTTGCTCTATATGCAGAGCGAGTGGATCAATCCAGTACTGAATGCCGACCAGGGCGAACCTGTCGGCGACCTGCTGGTCGCAACCTTGGACAGTCAACGCTTTGCCGAGGCCGTCCACGTCTGGGTCACCTTCATTTCCGGCATGGTGATCGACAAACAGCGCCTCCGTCTCGCCCTGGGCGCGCACACCATCAGCCGCTTCGACGCCACCCATCTGGTGCAGTTGGGCTGGGTACTGCCGTTGCTCACGTCGACCGGTCCTTTCCTGTTCGTCTCCGACCGTTGCCTGCTGGCCACCAAGGACAACACCGGCGGCTACGGCCTGCTGACTGTGTTCGGCGTGAATTTCACGCGTGTCGTCAACGACAGTTTCGGCGCGACCCACCCCCTGGCCAGGGCGCTCGTCGACGGCAACATGACCCAGTACCTGCCGGGACTGATCTGGGGCGCCCGCGCCGCGAGCGCGCCGACGACGCACGTGACCGAAAGTCCTTGGCCGGCGCTGCATGGCCAGCTCGGATCCCGTTGGCTGTACTGGATGCTGCTGGTGCCGCTTGGTCGATTCCCTCGCTGGCTTGCCCAGCCCTTCTTCCAGACTTGGCGCGTCCTCAATCGCTTGCGACGGGAATGGCGGCAGCGCTTCGGCGCCGCCGTGAAGGGGGCGACATGAGCGGCATCCTCCGACGTGTGGTGAACAACCTCCAGCGGCCACTGCCGGACCTGCTGGCTTACTTGCGGGCCAAGGTCACCTCCGCCCTGTGGAAACGCTCGATTCGGCGCGTAGGGCACGGTTTCCATGTCTGCCGCGGCGCCTTGATCCAGGGCGGGCAGCACATCAGCATCGGTGACGGTTTCTTCGCCGGGCAACTGCTCTGGATTGAAGCGGTGCGTGAACACGCCGGCATCCGTTATGACCCCGTCATCGAGATCGGGCACGGTGTGACCTGCAGCCAGTCCGTCCACATCGCCGCCAACGTGCGCGTGACTATCCATGATGGCGTGATGTTTGGGAGCCGCATCCACGTCACAGATCACGGTCACGGTCGCTACCACGGTGACGACCAGGACAGTCCAGACAGTCGCCCGGGTCATCGGGCTCTGGCCCCTGGACGGCCGGTTGTGATCGGACGCAACGTGTGGCTAGGCGACGGCGTCGTCGTGCTGCCCGGGGTGACGATCGGCCAGGGCACGATCGTCGGCGCCAACAGCGTCGTATCGCGCGACCTGCCTGCTGGCGTGATCGCCGTCGGCGCGCCCGCCGTTCCGATCAAGCGGCACGATGCCGCCACCGGTCGCTGGACTCCCATCGCTGACCCGACATGACCACGCTCGGCATCTGCATCCCCACCTACAAGCGACCGGACTTCCTGCGGCGCTGCGTCCTGTCTGCCCTGGAGGCCGCGGGCGACCGGCCTGTACGCATCTTCATCGCCGACGACGCGATGGACGATACCAACGCTGCGCTCTACGCGGAATTGCAAGTGCGCTCCGACACCATCATCGTGCACCGCAACCCGGTCAATCTCGGCATCGACGACAACATCCAGCGCGCCGTCGACCTATGCGACTGCGACTACGCCTGGATCGTGGGCGAGGACGACTACTTCCTGCCTGGCTCCGTGCAGCGCGTTTACGCCCTCCTGCAGCAGACATCGAACGCGTTCATCTTCGCCAACTACGCCTATGTCGGCGACAACGGCGAACGCCCCCTCGGGCAGGCCTTCGACGCGCCGCCGGCGCAGATGTCCGGCGTCGACTTTGTCGCGCAGCACCTCTGGGCTGCGGGATTCATCGGCGCTTGCATCGTCGACCGCCACCGTTGGAGCGATACCTCCACCGTGCCCTACAAGGGCACCTACTACACGCATGTGGGCCGCATTTGCGAGCTGCTGTCGCACTGGCCAGACCCGGTGCGCATCATCGCCGGACCCTGCGTCGCAAACCGCGTGGAAGGCACCGACACCTTCACCTGGAAGCGCGATTCGTACGGGGTATTCTTCGGCTTCCGTGCAATGTGCGCGGCGGTAGCGCAGCAGTGCCCGCCGCTGAGCGACGCCGCGTCGCAGGCCGCTCAGGTCATGGCGCAACGCTACGGCTGGCTGACCCTACGGCTGGCCATGCGCTTGCGCTCGGAACTGGGCTATGACGTCGCCCAGTTCCGCCGCTATCTTAGGCCCCAGACGGCGAACCCGCTCAAACGGCTGGCCTTTTACCTGATCAGCATCGCCCCGCCACTGAGCTTCCGGCCGCTGGTCGCCGCCTATCGCCGCCTGCGCCGCGACCCCTCGACATGAACGCCGCCCTGTGCTTGTCGGCGACGGGCGACGACACGTCGCCGTCGCCTTCGCGTTTCGCCTTCGTCCAGGTCAAGGCCTTCGGCGACCTGACGATCGCCGCCGCCTCGCTGCGCGCCTTGCCTACACACGCTCTGAGGCGATGCTCGCTGCTGATCGGACCGCATCTGGACGACCTGGCCCGCGCGCTGGCACCCAACTGCGCGGTCGAGACCCTGCCTCTCGCCGAGCGCGGCGTGCCGCCGATCTTCGACATCAAGAAGCATGGGCTCGCCGCCGGCATACGGAGCGCGCTCTCGCTGCGCCAGGCGCTGCGCACCGCGGCGCCCGGCGCGATCCTGGTGATGCCTCGCTCCGCGCGCCGGGAACACTTCGTTGCTGGCCGCCGCCCCGTGACGGCCCTGCCCGCCGCCGAAAACGTCTACGTCGCGCATGAGCGCTTCCTCCAAGCGCAGTTCGGCGCCGGCACGGGGGCGCACAGTACGCTGGCGCCAGGGACCCTGTCGCGACGCATCGCGCTGTGCCCCTTCAGCCGCGTGGCGACGAAGAATGTTCCCGAACCATTGGTCGCCGACATGGCCGCAACGTGTGTCGGCGCGGGCTTTGAGCCCGAGTTGCTGTTGCTGGAAGGCGAGCGGATGGAGACGCCGCCGACCGGCCTGGCGATCCGCACGCTGCCGCGGCGGTTTGACGCGCTCGCCGAGGCGCTCGCGGGCTACGCCGGGGTAATCTCGGCGGACAGTCTGGCCGCCCACTTGGCCGAGTACCGTGGCACGCCAGCCTTCGTGGCCACTCCGGTGCCCAACACCTACTGGCTCCCCGCGCGGACCTTCAAGGGTCGGCATTGGGGACTCTTCGACGGCACGCCCGAACTGACCGCGCACTTGCAACGCTTCCTGGACACTGCACAACCATGAGTACGCTGTTCCTGCACAACCTTCAACAACATCTGGCGCTGTTCCAGACGCTCGACACGCTGGCCCCAACTATCGGCGAGGCCTCGCTGCTCGTCACCGAACGCCTGCGCTCCGGCGGCAAGCTGATGATCTGTGGCAACGGCGGATCGGCAGCCGACAGCCAGCACATCGCCGCCGAATTCACCGGCCGATTCATCGAGGACCGCAAGCCGCTGGCCGCGCTGGCCCTGTCTACCGACACCTCGGCGCTGACCTGCATCGGCAACGACTATTCGTTCGACGAGGTCTTCGCCCGGCAGGTGGCCGGCCTGGGCCGCAGCGGCGACGTGCTGATCGGCATCTCCACGTCCGGCAACTCGAAGAACATCCTGCGGGCCGTGGAGGAAGCACGAGCGCTGGGCGTGACGACGATCGGCTTGCTTGGCCGCGACGGCGGCAAGCTGGCGGCGCTGTGCGACCACGCGGTCATCGTCCCGAATCAAGTCACCGCGCGCATCCAGGAAGCCCACATCCTGATCGGCCACACGATTTGCGGCGCCGTCGAACAGGCGTTGGGCCTGGTGCCGGCCTGCGAGGACTGAGCATGGCACACCCGACTTCCGAACGCCTGAGCCGCTGCCGGATCTTGGTGGTCGGCGACGCGATGCTGGATCGCTACTGGTTCGGCTCGGTCGACCGCATCTCGCCCGAGGCACCGGTGTCAGTCGTCCGGGTCACGCGCGAGGAGGACCGCCTCGGCGGCGCCGCCAACGTCGCGCTGAACGTCAGGCAGCTCGGCGTCCGGGCGGCACTGATGACGGTGGTCGGCAACGACGAGCCGTCGCGCGTGCTGCAAGGCCTGCTGGAGCGCCAGGGTATCGACGCGCTGCTGGGCTGCGACAACCGACCGTGCACCATCGTCAAGGTGCGAGTCATCGGTCGGTCGCAGCAGCTGTTGCGCGCCGATTTCGAACGGGTCCCAGAGGTCGAGGTGCTAGCCGCGATGCTGGCGCAGTTCGAAAGTGCGATACCGGACTACGACGCCGTGCTGTTCAGCGACTACGGCAAGGGTGGACTGGCCCACATCACACGCATGATCGAGCTCGCCCGTGCCGCCGGCATACCAGTGCTGGTCGATCCCAAGGGGTCCGACTACAGCCGCTACGCCGGCGCCACCGTCATCACGCCCAATCGGGCCGAACTGGCCCAGGTCGTGGGTGCCTGGACGCACGAAGCCGATCTGCGCGACCGCGCCGAGGCGCTGCGCGCCGAGCTGGGCCTGGACGCGTTGCTGCTGACGCGGTCGGAGGAAGGCATGACGCTGTTCCAGGCCGACGGCTCGCTCTTGAACGTGCCGGCCCAGGCCAGGGAAGTGTTCGACGTGACCGGCGCCGGCGACACCGTGATCGCGACGCTGGCGGCGATGATCAGCTGCGGTCTTCCGCTGACGGACGCGGTACCGCTGGCCAATCGCGCGGGCTCGATCGTGGTCGGCAAATTCGGCACCGCCTCGGTCAGCTACGAAGAACTCTTCGAAGGAGAGACGGCATGAAGGCCGTCGTCACCGGTGCGGCAGGTTTTGTCGGATCCAACCTGGTCCACGGGCTGAACGCCATCGGCATCGATGACGTGATCGTCGTCGATGCCCTGACAACGGCACGAAGTACCGCAACCTGCTCGGCGCAAACCTCTCCGATTACTTCGACAAGGACGAGCTCTACGCGCGCTTCGGGCGCGGAGAGCTCGGCAAGGTCGACGCGGTGTTCGACGAAGGCGCCTGCTCCGACACCATGGAGCACAACGGCCGCTTGATGATGGAGACCAACTCTGCTCCAAGACACTGCTCGACGACTGCATTCGCGCCAAGGCACGCGACTGCTGTATGCGTCTTCGGCCGCGACCTACGGCAACAGCGGCGTTTTCCGTGAAGATCCGGTCAACGAGCGCCCGCTCAACGTCTACGGCTATTCGAAGCTGCTGTTCGACAGCGTCGTGCGCCGCATGATCGCGAACGCTCCAGCGCAGGTCGCGGGCTTCCGCTACTTCAACGTCTACGGTCCGCGCGAGCAGCAGCACGATTTCGTCTTTGTTGACGATGTGGTGGCCGTAAATTTGTGGTTCCTTCAGACACCGCAGGCCCATGGCATCTTCAACCTCGGAAGCGGGCGCGCGCAGGCCTTCAACGACGTGGCGACGGCCAGCGTAAACAGCGCGCGCGAGTTGGCCGGCGAGGCATCGCTGCCGTTGGCGGAACTGGTCGAGCGCGGCTTCCTCCAGTACATCGACTTCCCGCAGGCCTTGGTCGGCAAGTGCCAGTGCCACACGCAAGCCGACCTGACCGCACTGCGGAAGATCGGTTGCGATCACCAGTTCGCCGATGTCGCCACTGGCGTGCGCCGCTACGTACAATGGCTGCATGCGCAGACGGAACCAAAGGGAGGAGCCCAGCCGTGATCGCGTCGCAGGACAAGCTCGTCCTTGACGAACCGGCCGCTGTTGGGCCACATCGCCGCGCTATCGCGCCCACTGGTCTTCACCAACGGCGTGTTCAACATCCCACACGGCGCCCACACAAGCTACCTGCATCGCGCGCGAACGTGGGGGATCGCGGTTGGTCGCGGTCAACAGCGACAGCTTGGTGCGCGCATGCTCGGCAAGGGCGAGGTCCAGCGTCGAAGAACGCAGTGCCGTCGGCGTGGGCCGGCGCTTCATCGACCGTTGCAACGCAGAGGGCGACCTGGCGCCCCTGGGAGACGCGGACGGGACCTTTCGCCGATCTCGCGCAATGCATCGCTCACCTGAAGATCCACGCGCGCTGACGCCGCTCCCGATTTCGGCCGGCGAAACCGTGTTCCGGCCTTGGAACTGCACCATGAAGATTTCCGTCATCACAGCCACCTATAACTGCGGCAAGACTCTGAGCACGACCCTCGAGTCGATGGCCGCGCAAACGCACGACGACATCGAACACCTCGTCATGGACGGCGGGTCCAAGGACGACACGATGGACATGGTCAAGGCCTGGACCGCCCACCCGATCCGCTGGGAAAGCGGCAAGGACAACGGCATCTACGACGCGTTGAACAAGGGCGTCGCCTGCGCGAGCGGGGACATCGTGGGCTTCCTCCACGCCGACGACGTGCTGGAGGACCGCGAGGTGCTGGCTCGGATCGCCAGGGCCTTCGAGGACCCGTCGGTCCAGGCCGTCTACGGCGACCTGGTGCTGGCGGAGCAGGAGGACATCCGCCGCGTGATCCGGTACTGGCGCGCGGGCGAGTTCGATCGCGGCGGCCTCAAGCGCGGCTGGATGCCGCCGCATCCCACGGTGTACTTCCGCCGCTCACTGTTCGATCGCGTGGGACCGTTCGACCTCCGCTATCGGATCGCGGCCGATTACGACTGGCTCCTGCGCATGCTCAAGCTCGAGGACCTGCGGCTGGCCTACCTGCCCAGCGTGCTGGTGCGGATGCGCGCCGGCGGTATCAGCAACCGATCGCTGCGGAACATCCTGCTGAAGTCGAGCGAGGACCTGGCGATCTCCCGAAAGCATGACGTCGGCGGACTGACTACGATCGCGCTCAAGAATCTGTCCAAGATCGGGCAGTTCTGGGCGCGTCCCTGAGTCGCCAAGGCCCCCCGCATCGGATCCCACGTCATGGCACCACGCCACACGCTCACGCACCGGCATCTGTTCTTCTTCGGGTACACGTACTACTTGTTCACCCCGCTCGTGCTCGCATCCCTCGGTGCCTTCGACAGCGTCGACTCGTTCGTCCTGACCGCCCGCTATTTCGACGCGGAAAGCCGCTGGTGGCCCGCCTACGTGGCGTTCGTCCTCGTGGCCCCCCTGATGTACCTGATCGGCAGCGGTTGGACGCGTCTGCGCCGCAGCGAGGGCAGCCGACCCGTCGAGGCGCGTCCGAGGACCGGGGCGCGGATGCTGATCCCCGTCTACGGCCTGCTGCTGGTGGTGTTCACCTTCCAGGCCCGGGCGCTCCTCTTCACCGGCTATTCGGAGACGGTCGACAGCTCGCTCCAGGGCCAGCTCGCGACGCTGGAGATGTTGATCCTGTACCAGTACCTCTACGAACGCGGCAAGCAGCGCGCCACGGCGGGCGCCTTCGGCTTGCTGCTGGCGTTCAACTCCCTGGTGCTGTTGAGCATGGGAGGCCGCCTCTACATCATGTCCGCCCTGGTTGCCATCTACTTCCGATGGTGGAACTGGGGAGCGCGGTCGGTTGCGGCCCAGATCCGCTCGCTCGTGCTGGTCTTCTGCGTCCCGGCGGCGCTGGTGGGCGTCGGCATGTGGCGCGTGGGCGAGGCCGATTTTGACAAGTTGGGCTTTTATGTGACGGCAGAGTCCCTGTTCACGGCGATCTCTGGTTTCACTCTGTTCACGGGCGGCCACTGGTCGCTGCTGGATACGCCGACCGAGTTCGTCGCCGGGTTCCTCAACATCATTCCGGCCGCGGTCTGGCCGGGCAAAGCCGAGTGGCTGACCTCGCTCACGGCGCCGATGCAGAACTTCGATTCGCCCATGGGCGCGGTGAGCATCATCGCCTCCAGCGTCGCCAACTTCGGTTTCCTGGGCGCGCTGGTCTTTTTCGCCTTCGTGGGCGCCTATATGAGCACGATCGCCCGGACGCGGGGCAACGCCGCCCGTGAGGCCCACTACTGCTACCTGGTCGGATTGCTGCCGTTCATGTTCTTCCGCGATCCCTTCCAGATCCAGATCAAGCTGGTGCTGACGGGACTGCTGCTGTACGGGATCACGCGCCTCCTGCGGCTGCACCAGCCGAAGGCTGTCGGCCCGGGGGCGACTACGTCGACGGCTTGCGCCTGACGAGCACCAACGGCACGCGCTGCTGGCTGAACGCCTGGCGGCTCGACGGCCGAATGAACGGGGGCGAATGGTCGCCCACGATGACGATCAGCGAGGGCCCCGACGACTGCGCGACGCGTTGCGCCATCGATCGCATCAGGCTGCCGGCCATGTCGATCAGCTCGCAGGCCGAATCGTCGACCTGCCGGGCTCTGCACAGCGCGGCCACCTCCGGCCGCAGAACGTGGTCCGCAGGCAGGGGCAGGTGTGTGCCGATCGTCAGCGCATACACGAACCGATTGCGGGGATCGCCGGCTCGCGCGAACGCCTCGGCCAGCAGGTCCTGATCGCAGACGGCTTCGAACGCCCCCTGGCACGACCGGGCTCCCTTCGCCGCTAGCGCATCGCCGAACACCACCTCGTCGAAGCCTGCTACTGGCCACCACGCCGAGCGGTCGAACATGCGCGGGGAGAACCCGTGGAGGGCGAGGGTGCCCGGGCCAGCCCGGTCAAACAGCCGCGGCAGGCAGTCCTGCGCCATGTCGCGGGTCAGACGGGAATAGTGTCCACGCCGGCCGCAGAGCATGCGAAGTTCGCCGGCGATCGTGCTCCCCCGGAAGTCCTCTTCGGCGAATTCGACGGTCCACCGGTCGCGCAGGCCCGGCGCATCGAACTGGGCTTGCAGCCAAGCCCGCATTAGCGGATCCACCGGAAGCCCTAGCGACTCCACGAGGATGGCCATGCCTGTCGCGTCACCGCGTGCGGCGACAGATCGAAGTTCGGTGTAGCTTCTGGGAAGCGGATCGATCGGCTGCAGCGGCTGGTTGCTCAGCGTTATGAACACCATCTCCGACTTCACCAAGTTGTATCCGGCGGAGCCCATCACGTTCAGCGGGATGAGCGCGCGATCGCGTCCCAGGCCGATTGCGGTCGAGGAACCATTGACCGCGTCGAGGAGCCCGCACACCAGCATGAGAAGCAATACCTGCCCCTTGGCGAGGCGCAGGCCGGAAAGCAGCCGCAACAGGCACGCGACCGTCACGAGGAGCACAGCTATGGCCAACAGCGATCCCGCCGTCATATAGGCTCCGGGAGACAGCAGATCCACGAAACGCGCGCTATCCACGTACTCGGCCAGATCGTGAAAGTGGTAGTTCAGGGCCACGCCGCGCAGCAAGGCCAACGCCCAGGCCAGGACGACACACAGCATTCCGGCACGCGGGTTCACGGCCAGGACGAGCAATGCGAGCATTAGGTCCCAATGCAGCAGCGGCAGCGGCATCGCGGCGTAGCGTTGCAGCATCCAAAGCGGCAGATGGGTCACCAGCACCGCGGCGAACAGGCTCGTCATGGCGCTCTTGGGCCACGGTCGGGCACGAAGGGGCGGCGACAGATGCGGACGTGTTGTCAACTGATTCCTTCTGTGGCTCATGCTCTCGCACGGGCCTGATTGTCGCAGGGGTCAACTCGGTTCAAAGTGCGCAACATTGTCGCTGCGCTTTCCTCGACCAAGCATCCAGCCTGACAACGATCAAACGTGTTTCCCATATGACGTCGACGCAAATGTTTTGCCGGCACTGGCCATCCATCTCCGTCGCCACGCCGGCAGCTTTCCATAGGCTTCTTGGGCCCGCCGAAGCAGCATCCGCAGCGGCTGTTGGACGCCCCGGCCATCCTGGGCCGTCTGTTACCAGCCGCGAACGGAAGCTTCGATGTGTTGGTCACCGCAGACAAGAGCATGCATCACCAGCAAAGATTCGAATATCTCGGGGCTGGTGTTCCCACCAATCGGGTCAAGCTCGTGTCGCTGGTGTGCAAGCGCTTGTTCAGTCCCGGCCACGTGTTCACCGTTGGTGTGGGCCTAAGATTGGAGCCCGGCAGTCTCACCGATGTGGTGGTAGAGCTAGGATCGCGCGCCACATCTTTCGGCTGTGAGCACCCTGCGACTGACTACGCGCTCGGGAATCGAAGTCAACAACAACACAAGGTGACAATGCGCTTCGGTTGTCAGTGGGCAGCGTCGCGAAGATTTGTCATCGCGCCCTTTCTGGCAACACGCACAACCCATACTTGCTTCGCCAAATATTCCCAATGACCTACTTCGCCAGCTGCTTCCTAGTCGGTCTACTGGCCACCCTCTTCATCATGCGATCGTCAATGCGCCACGGCCATCTGTCGGCCGACCATGACCTCAGCGGCCCGCAGAAATTCCACGCCCGCCCAGTGCCGCGCGTCGGCGGCCTGGGTGTGATGATCGCCATCGTCGCCGGCGTAGGGATCGCGCAGGTCCGGGGATCGCCAGTGGCGCCCTCTCTGTGGCTGCTACTCGCATGTAGCCTCCCCGCGTTTGCTGCGGGCATCACCGAAGATGTCACCAAGAATGTCTCGCCGCGCAGGCGCCTCATCGCCACGCTGGTCTCTGCCGCAATGGGGATCGTGCTCCTTGGTGCCGTGATCACCAAGACCGACATCCCCGGTGTCGATCAGCTGATTCAATGGGCGCCGTTGTCCATGCTGCTGACCGTTCTCGTCATCACCGGCCTCGCCAATGCGGTCAACATCATCGACGGCTTCAACGGCCTCGCGTCGATGTGCGTGCTGATGATGATCCTCGCGCTCGGCTACGTGGCCTTCCAGGTGGGCGACCCGTTCATCTTCACGGCGTCTCTCATTGCAGCAGGTGCCGTGCTGGGCTTCTTCGTATGGAACTTTCCGGCCGGCCTGATCTTCCTGGGTGACGGCGGCGCCTATTTGCTGGGCTTCATGCTCGGTGAATTGAGCGTCCTGCTGATTCACCGGAATGCCAACGTCTCGCCGATCTTCCCGCTGTTGCTCTGCGCCTATCCGATCTTCGAAACGATCTTCACGATGTACCGGCGCAAGGTGGTCCGCGGTGTTGCGACGGCCGCGCCCGATGGCATCCATCTGCACACGCTGATTCATCGCCGGCTTGTCCGATGGACGCTGGCGGCTAACCTCGAGCGCAGGCGCCTGACGCGGCGCAACTCGATGACCTCGCCTTACCTGTGGCTGCTGTGCCTGACCTCGGTGATCCCCAGCGTGCTCTGGTGGAACAGCACTGCGGTTCTGTCCTGGTTCCTGCTGGCCTTTGTCATCGCCTACATCTGGCTCTACGCGCGCATCGTGCGCTTCAAGACGCCGCGCTGGATGATCTTCCGGCGCACGCGCTGACCGCACTGAAGCTATTTTTCCAGCATCGCACGCACCATCCCCACCGGGATCACCTCCACCCCCTCAGCCAACGGATAGCGCCGCGGCACCGGTGCCACCACGTAAGCACGGGCTATCTGCAGATCCTGCAGCGCCTGCCAAAACCCCTTGGTCGGCTTGGGGGCGGATGAGAATTTGATTTCCACCCCCAGCTTCCGAGCGCCTTGCTCGATCACCAGGTCGAGCTCGGCCCCGGCGGCCGTGCGGTAGAAGCCCAGTTGCGCATCAGCCGGTAGCGCAGCCGCCACCTGCTCCACCACGAAGCCCTCCCAGGATGCGCCGGCCACAGGGTGGCCCTGCAAGTCTTGCACGGCTGGCAGGCCCAGCAGGGCATGCAGCACACCGCTGTCGCGCAAGTAGACCTTGGGGGACTTGACCAGGCGCTTGCCGACATTGACAAGATGCGGCTGCAGCCGCCGCACCATCATCGTGTCGACCAGCACATCGAGGTATCGACCTGCCGTGCTGTGCGATGCGCCGCCGAGCGACATGCCCAGTTGCGAAGCGTTGAACAACTGCCCCTGCAAATGGGCCAGCATCTGCCAGAAGCGTCTCAGGGTTTCGGCAGGAACACGCACCCCCATTCCGGGCAGGTCGCGCTGCAAGAACGTGCGGATGAAGTCCTGGCGCCATGCATACGATGCCTCGTCATCCTGGGCCAGGTAGCTCAAGGGGAAGCCTCCGCGAAGCCAAAGACGCTGAAGATCGGCCAGCTCGGCGACCGGCAACTCGGCCGCCAGCAGCGGCGTGAGTTCGAGGTAAGACACTCTACCGGCCAATGACTCGCCAGACTGCCGCAGCAAGTCGCCCGACGCCGAGCCGAGCAGCAGAAAGCGCCCCGCGCGGCGGTCGGTGTCGATCTCGGGACGAAGCGCGGCAAACAATTCCGGCGCGAGTTGCACTTCGTCCAGTATCAGCAACCGGTCTCGGTGCGCAGCAAAAAAGAGCTCCGGTTGCCGGAGCACAGCGCGGTCCGACTCTCGCTCGAGGTCGAGGACCATGGCCCCGGGGTGCTGAGCGGCAATGGCACTCGCCAGCGTGGTCTTGCCGACCTGACGCGGCCCCAGCAGCACAACGGCTGGCGTCTGGCGCAGACGGCGCTCGATCAGGCTTTGCAGATTCCGACTAACCATCCTTGCATTTTGATCACGTGACGATCAATTTGCAAGGATGACGAACACCAGTTGTCGCCGCAACGCGCGAAACTCGGGTCGCCACATCAACCCGGCCGGTATTCGGGCACGTGTCGATGCAACCAGCGCTTGATCGCCTCGTCCGGCGCGCCGGCGCTGCATGCGGCCACACCGGACCTGATGTCTGCGATCAGGTCCTGGCGCTCGGCAGCGTGGAGCAGCGCAATCCGCAACCGCGGGTGCGCGGTCGGCAGCGTCTGATCCGCATCCGCCAGCAGCTCCTCGAACAGCTTCTCCCCCGGCCGCAAGCCGCTGAACACAATCCCGATCTCGCGCTCGCGGTGGCCGGACAAGCGGATCAAATCCCGCGCCAGGTCGACGATCTTCACCGGCTCGCCCATGTCGAGCACATAGACCTGCCCGCTCTCGGCCAGCGCCGCAGCCTGCAGCACCAGTCGGGCGGCCTCGGGGATGGTCATGAAGTAGCGCGTGATATCCGGGTGCGTCACCGTCACCGGGCCGCCCTTCGCGATCTGCTCCTTGAACTTGGGGATCACGCTGCCGCTGGAGCCGAGCACGTTGCCGAAGCGCACGGCCGAGAAGATGGTGGGGTGCCCGAGCGTGGCCATGTGCGACAGCAGCATCTCGGCGGCGCGCTTGCTCGCGCCCATCACGTTGGTCGGGTTCACGGCCTTGTCGGTCGAGATCATCACGAAGCGCTCGGCGCCGCATTCGGCCGCCGCGGTGGCCGCGTTCCAGGTGCCCAGGGTGTTGTTCTGCAGCGCGGCCCAGGCGTTCTCGTCTTCCATCAGCGGCACGTGCTTGAACGCGGCGGCATGGAAGATCAGCTGCGGCCGCTGCGCCTGGAACGTGGCGCGCAGGTGTTCGAGGTTCTTCACGTCGCCCATCAGGCGCACCAGCGGCAGCTGCGGGTGCAGCTCGCCGAGCTGCTGCTCGATCTGGTACAGCGCGAACTCGCTGAGCTCGTACAGCACCAGGCGCCCCGGGCCGTAGCGCGCAAGCTGGCGGCACAGCTCGGAGCCAATCGAGCCACCGGCGCCGGTCACCAGCACGGTCTTGCCCGAGATCAGCTCGGCGATGCCGGCTTCGTCGAGCCGCACCGGCTCGCGCCCGAGCAGGTCCTCGGGCTCGATGTTGCGCACGCGTTCGATGCGCGCACTGCCGTCCTGCAGCTCGCTGACCGACGGCACCGTCAACACCGGCAGCTCGGCCGCGGCCGCGGCCTCGATCGCCTTGCGGCGCTGCACCGCCGTCGCGCCGGGCAAGGCCACGATCACATGCGTGGCACCGGCGTGCACCTCGGGCCTGGCGACATCGGCGAGCTTGCCCAGCACCGCGACGCCGCCGATGCGCGCGCCGCGCTTCGCGGGGTCGTCGTCGAGCAGGCCGAGCACGATCCAGCCCTGCTGGTGGATCGTCGCGAGCAGCCGCTTCGCGGCCTCGCCGGCACCCATCACGATGGCTCGGCGCACCTCGGCATCGCTGCCGGTGATCTGCGAGCGCGCGTGCTCGTACAGCATGCGGTAGCCGACGCGCACCATGCACAGCCCAATCAGCGCGATGAACGGGTGCAGCGCCAGCACCGCACGAGGCACCTGCGCGAGCTGGGCCATCAGCACCGCGACCGCACACAGCATGCCGCTGCCGATGCAGGCCAGCGTCAGGCGCTTGACCTCGCTGAACCCCGAGAAGCGCCACATGCCGCGCGGGATGCCGGCGAGCGCGAACACGCCGAGGTAGACCGCGACCACGCCGAGCATCACCCACGCGTCGTAGCTGGGCCGCGCATGCAGCCAGCGCTCGAAGCCGAGCCGGAACAGGTAGGTCGCGTTCCAGCTGAGCGCGATCACCAAGCCGTCGATCAGCAGCGACAGCGGCCGCCGGTGCACGCGCACGCGTGCGAGCAGGTGGTCGAGGCGGTGCCACAGGGTTGGCGAGGTCGTCATCGGGCGCAGGGCATCGTCATCGGTCATGGCTCATCATCACGCCAAGCTCAGCGCGCCCACAGGCGGCGCAGCGTGGCGAGGATCAGCCGCACATCGTTCGGCACCGACATCTGCTCGACATAGCGCGCCGCAGAGCGCAGCTTGGCCGGCATGATCTGCTCGATGTAGACGCGCTCCGGGTCGGCGGCGCGCGCCAGCAGCGTGCTCTCCTCAACGTACTCGATCGACGCCGGGTCGGTGATGCCGGGTCGCACGCTCAGCACCTTGTCGCGCAGCTCGGCCGGGTACATCGCCACATAGCGCGGCACCTCGGGGCGCGGGCCGACCAGGCTCATCGTGCCGGAGAGCACATCGATCAGCTGCGGCAGCTCGTCGAGCTTGGTGCGGCGCAGGACCTGGCCCGCGCGCGTGATGCGCGGGTCGGCGCCCACCGTCAGCTGCGAGCCGACCAGCGGCGCACCATCAGTCATGCTGCGGAACTTGTGGATGCGAAACAGCGCCCCGAAGCGCCCGACGCGCTGCTGCCGGAAGAACACCGGCCCCGGTGAATCGAGCTTGATCCACAGCGCGATGCCGAGCAGCAGCGGCGACAGCAGCAGCAAGCCGGCCGCGGCCACCACCAGATCGAACAAGCGCTTGAGCATCGCTGCGCATCAGCCCAGCGCGCGCCGCACGGCGGCGGCCACGCGCTGCACGTCGGCATCGGTCATGCGCGTGTAGAGCGGCAGGCTCAGCATGCGCTCGTAGGCGTGCTGGCTGTGCGGGAACTGCTCCGGCCGCAGCGCGTAGCGGTCGCGCCAGTACGGCTGCAAATGCAGCGGGATGTAGTGCACGCTGCAGCCGATGCCGTCGGCGAACAGCCGCTCGATCAGCGTGTCGCGGTCGATCGCTGCGCCGTCGGCCAGGCGCAGCACATAGAGGTGCCACGCATGCTGGTCGCCCGGTCGCGGCTGCGGCGGCGTGATCACCGGCAGGCCGGCCAGGGCCGCGTCCAGCTGCGCCGCGAGCTGCACGCGGCGCGCCTGGAAGCCCTGCAGGCGCTTGAGCTGGTGGATGCCCATCGCCGCCGCGATGTCGGTCAGGTTGTACTTGAAGCCCGGCGCGACGATCTCGTAGTACCAGCTCGGCACCTTCGCGGTGAAGCGGTCGAACGCGTCCTTGCTCATGCCGTGCAGCCGCATCACCTTGATGCGCTTCGCGAGCTCGGCGTCGCGCGTCACGACCATGCCGCCTTCGCCGGTCGTGATGGTCTTGTTGGCGTAGAAGCTGAACACGGTCACGTCGGATTGGAGCGTGCCGATCAGCGCGCCGCCGCAGGTCGTGGGCAGCGCATGCGCGGCGTCTTCGACGATCTTGAGGCCGTGCTTCTGCGCGATGGCGAGCAGCGCTGGCATGTCGGCGGCGAGACCGGCGTAGTGCACCGGCACGATCGCTTTGGTGCGCGGCGTGATCGCGGCCTCAACAGCGGCGGGGTCAATGCACAGCGTCGCCGGGTCGATGTCGACCAGCACCACGTCGGCGCCGAGGTAGCGCACGACCTCGGCGGTGGCGGTGAAGGTGTGCGTGGTCGTGATGACCTCGTCGCCCGGGCCGATGCCCAGCGCCTCGAGCGCGAGGTGCAGGCCGGCGGTCGCCGAGTTCACGGCCATCGATTGCAGCGACGGGTCGCCGAGGAACGCGCTGAAGTCGTCCTCGAAGCGCTTGGCCTTCGGGCCGGTCGTGACCCAGCCGGATTTGAGCGTGTCGACGACCTCGGCGATCTCGTCGTCGCCGATCTCGGGCAGTGCGAAGGGCAGGAAGGGCAAGGCATCCGATCTCGTCATGTCACGCAGACTCCCATGGATTGATCAGGACAAGGCCCTGCACCTGCGCGAAGTCCTTGGTGTTGCGGGTCGCGAGCGGCACGCGGTGGTGCGTGGCAATGGCCGCGATCTGCGCGTCTTCGACCGACATGGGCAAGCCCTTGCGGCTGCGCCCGGCGACGATGGCCGCATAGCCCGGCGCCACGTGCTCGTCGAATGCGAGGTTGAGGCCCTGGAATTCCTGTTCGAACATCGTCTGCGCCACTTGCGTCAGCGCGCTGCGCTTCTTGCCGGCCGGCAGCAGTGCAATGCCGAGCAGTATTTCGGCCTGTGTGATCGCGCTGACCACGAAGCGTGTCTGCGGGCCCTGGGCGGCGAACCAGTCCAGCACCCGTGGCTCGGGACGTGGCCGCATCAACTCGGACAGCACGTTGGTGTCGAGCAGGATGCGGCCCGGTGTACTCATCGGCCGCCCCACTTCGGCGGCAGGCGCGGCGCCTGGCGCTGTGGCAGAGGCAACGCGTCGACCGCCACGGCCGAGAAGCGCCGTCGAACGCGATCTGCGAAGGGCTCGCCGTGCGCGGGGCCCAACACCGCCTGCTCGAGAATGTCGCGCACATGCTGCTCCATCGAGACACCACGTCGCGCCGCCACCACGCGAAGCTCGGCCTTCACGCGCTCGTCCATGCTGCGAATCATCAAGCTGGCCATGTTGAACTCCTCGAGGTTGTCACGGTTCGACAATTGACTTCATTGTAGTCAATGAATGCAATGCCATCAATTGGTGGACGGCTTCGCGATCCACGCGAGCACATGCGTGCGCAACGGCGGCAGCACGTTGAACAGCGTGTAGAGGGCCGGGTGGACGCGCGTGACGGCGCGCGCGATCGGCGGTGCCAGCGTGATGCGCCGCGCCTGCACCCGGCCCTCGGGGAACAGCGCCCGCACGCGCGCCAGCGGCACGCCGCGCACGTCGGCATTGCGAGGGTTGTCGACGGTGAAGTCGTACCAGAGCACGCCGCCACCAGGTTGAACCCAGCGCCACATCGCAGCGGCGAGGCGCTGCTGAAACACGTCGTCGAGCAGCGACGAGAACACGGTCGAGGCAAACACCGCGTCCTGCGAACCCTCGGGCAGGTCGAGCTGCAGCGCGTCGCCGGCGTGCAGCACGAGCGCGGCGGGCAGCACGTGGCGCGCCTGCGTGTAGCGCTCGGGCAGCAGCTCGACGCCGCTCAGGTGCTGCGGCGCGAAGCCCAGGCGCAGCAACTCCAGCAGGTTGCTGCCGCCGCCGCAGCCGACTTCGAGCAGGCGCTTGCTCGACAAGTCCGCCCAGCCGATCCGAGCGAAGAGCGCGAGCAGCGCGCGCTGGCGCTCGTGCAGTGTCTGCCACACGTCCGGGCGCAGCATGCTGTAGCGATCGGTGGTCAGACGTCGCGCGTAGCGCTCAGCCACGGCATCGGCCTCGTTCTCGTCGCTCATGCCTTGCTCACCGCATCGATGAAGCGCTGCGCCAGCACGCGGTAGCTGTGGTTCGCGACGACGAACGCGCGGCCGCGCTCGCCCATCGCGGCGCGCGCTTCGGGCGTGAGCGCGGCAAGTTCGCGCAGGCCCACGGCGACGGCCGCGGCCGACTCGGGCGCGACCGTGAGCCCACAGCCCGCTTCGGCGACGGCGTCGTTGCCGGCCTCGACCGAGTGCAGCACCGCGCGGCCGGCCATCATGTAGTCCATCAGCTTGTTCGGCGCGATGCCGAAGCGGTAGATCGGCACGCGCTGCCAGCCGATGTAGGCGATGTCGAACGCGGCCAGCAGCGCGGGGATCTGCGCCTTCGGCACCGGCGCGAGCATCGTCACGTGGCCCAGCCCTTCGTCGCGCACGCGCTGCGCGAGCCGCGCCTTCTCGTGGCCGTCGCCGACGAGCACGAAGGCGATCGGCTCGTCCCTCATCAGCGCTGCGGCGTCGAGCAACACGTCGAGCGCATTCGGCAGGCCGTGCGAGCCGGCATAGCCGACGATCGTGCGGCCATCGCGCTTCAGCGCGGCGAGTGTCTCGGCCAACTCGGGCGCGAGCGCGGGCGGCGCGCCCTGCCATTCGTCGAGCGCGACGCCGTTCGGCACGATGTGCAGCTTGCGCAAATCCAGCCCATGCGCGCGCATGTGCTCGGCCACCACCGGCAGCATCGAGACGACCACGTCGGCATCGCGGTAGGCGTCGTTCTCGGCCTTCTGGCACAGCAGGATGAACGGGTGCCGCGGCGACATGCCCGAGAGCTCGATCGGCGAGGCCGGCCACAGGTCGTGGACCTCATAGACCCACTTCGCGCGGGCCCTGCGCGCGATGCGGCGCACGACCCAGATGTCCATCGGGTAGGTGCTGGAGGCGATCACGACATCGGGTTGGAACCCGGCCACGAGCCGCGGCGTCTCGCGCCACAGCCGGCTCAGAAAGGCCCAGATGTTCTTCACGCGGCCGAAGCCGTTGCCTGCGTAAGCCGGCGTCGGCAGCCAGCGGTAGGCAATGCCGTCGATGACTTCGTCGAGCGCGTCGCCCGTCATCAAAGGCTGGCGCGTGCGCACATGCGAGTACGACGCGGCAACGATCTGCACGCGGTGCCCGGCCTGCACCCACTCGCGCGCGAGGTAATACGGGCGGTACTCCATGCCGTCGCGCGGCGAGCCGGCGTAGTGGTTGACGAGCAGGATGTTCATCGGGGTCGCTGCGCGATCATGAAATACCCGAACGGGAAGTGCCGGCTCGACACCTGCGCCACGCGCGCGCCCAGCCGCGTGCGGCCGAACGCGCCGACGACGAACTGCGTGGCCATCGCCAGCGGCGGCCCGAGCAGCGGCAGCTTCGACAGCGCCTTCGCGAACAGGTCGGCGATGATCTCGACGATGCCGCCGACCGGCAGCAGGCAGACCAGCGCCAGGCCATTGATCTTCACGAAGCGCTCGAGCGCGAAGTTGGTGTAACGGTAGTAGTCGTGCGGGTGCGCATGCACCGAGTAGTAGAACGGCACGTTCATGATGATCTTGCCGCCGGGCGCGAGCACGCGCGTCATCTCGCGCCACAGCAGCTCGGGCTCGGGCATGTGCTCGAGCACGTCCGACAGGATGATGGTGTCGAAGCGCCCGGCCTCGAACGGCAGCGGCTGCGACAGGTCGCAGCTCTGGTCGATGTACTCGCCCGGCGCCCAGTCGACGCAGGTGATCTCGTCGACGTGCGGCGCGTAGGCCGCGTACAGCGGCACCTTGCCGCAGCCCAGGTCGAGCAGCGCGCCGCGGGCGTGCGCGGGCAGCTGCGACTGGTAGTGCGCCGCCACCAGGTCGCTGATCAGGCGCGAGCCGATGCCGAGCTCGCGCGGGTCGCGGGAGCCGCGAAGCCGGCCGCGGTGCAGCTCGAACTTCGTCGGCTGCCATTGCGCGCGGTTCTTCATCGTGCGGCTCCGTGTTGCGCAATGACGCGCTCGAGGCAGCGCTCCATCAGGTCCACGCAGTGACCCCACTCGTACTCGCGCTCGACGTGCGCGCGACCGTGCTGACCGAGCCGCTCGCGCAGCGCGGCGTCAAGCACCAGCCGCTTCAGCGCCGCCTGCAATGCGGGCACGTCGTCGCGCGGCACGATCAGGCCGGTCTCATCGTTGCGGACGACCTCGGGCAAGCCGCCCGCATCGCTGACGACCACCGGCAGCGCGCAGGCGCTGGCCTCGATCACGGCGACGCCGAAGCTCTCGCTGTCGAGCCGGCTCGGCGCTGCGTAGATGTCGAGCCGGTTGAGCCACGCGGGCACGTCGGCATGCGCGACCGCGCCGGCGAACTCGGTGTGCGACGCGATGCCGAGTGTGCGCGCGAGCGCCTCGAGCTCGGCGCGCTGCGGCCCGTCTCCGACGACGAGCAGGCGCAGCGCGTCGGCCAGCGCGGTCTTCACCTCGGCATCGGCGACCAGCCCGGCAAACGCGCGCAGCAACAAGTCCACACCGTACTTCGGTGCGAGTGACTTGACGATGCCTATCGTCAGCGGCCCGCTCGATCGATGCGACGGATCAGGGCGGAAGCGCGCGAGGTCGACGCCGAACGGCGTCACTGCGATCTCGGTGCGGCCCGGCACGAGCCGCTGCACCTGCCGCGCCATCGCGTGGCTGGTGCTAGCGATCGCCGTCGCGCGGCGCAGGTTGCCGCGGATCAGCCGGCCTTTCAGCGCGCTCTCGTGCGGGAAGTCGTAGACATCGCTGCCCCACACCGACAGCAGCACCGGCCGCACGCCGCACAACGCCGCGGTCGTGCCGTAGCCGCTCGCGTAGTGCGCGTTGACCACGTCGGGGCGCCACCGCGTCAGCAGCTCGCGCGCGCGCCACGCGTTCGTGAAGTAACCCAGCGCGCCGCCGCGCGGCAGCATGAACACGTTCGCTGCGGTCGGCAGCAGCCGGCGCTCGCAAGCATGCTGCGAGAGCACGCAGACCGCATGCCCGCGTTCGACCAGCGCATGCGCCCAGCGCTGCAGGTGGATCGAGTTGGCCGGGCCGAGCAGCGCGATGCGCATCATCACGCCGCCCTCTGCGCATCGGCACGGGCGACGCCGGCGAACACGCCCGCGGCCGCCCACGCGCCGACGGCCCAGACCGCACACACCGGCAGCAGCGTCGGCGCCGGCAGCGCGAGCCAGCCGATCGCGAGCACCGCCCAGCGCGCGGTCTCGGCGCGCACCGCGATCCACGGCAGGCCGCTCGCGCTCGCCTGCACCGTCAGGACGCGCGACGCCGCTTCGGCCGCAGCGCCGGCGAGCAAGACCGCGAGTGCACGTGTCGCGCCGGCATAGGCCGCGCCGAGGCCGAGGTCGGGCCACGCGCTCGCAACGATCCACATGAGCAGCGCCGCGCCGAGCAGCACCGCGAACAGCGTGGCCGCGACACGTCGCGATGCCGCAGCGCCGGGCTGTTCCATCCAGCGCCGCAGCAGCAGCGGCGCGGCGTAGCTGATCGGTGTCAGCGGCACTTGCACCAGCGTCATCGCCATCGTGAACTGGCCGAGTGCGACGCGGCCTTGACTCGCCTCGACCCAGCGCTGCACCAGCAGGATCGCCGCGGTCGCAAGCGCAGCCGTCAGCCAAGCCGCGAGACCGTAGTGGCCGAGCGCGCGCCAGCCGGCCTGCACCTCAGTCGTCGGCAGCTCGGGCACCGCGCGCAAGCGCGCCCACGAGACAGCCGCGGCCACGCCGCAGGCGAGCGCGAACAGCGCAAACCACGCGGGCGCATCGACCGCGCCGCGCGCGACCACGTGCAGCACGCCGAGCAGCACCAGCAACTGCGGCAGCGCAGTGATGACGTTGAACCAGGCCGTGCGCTCACGCACCAGCAGCAGCGCGCGCAGCTGCCCATGCGCGACCGCCGCCGCGACGGCCAGGCTCAGCAGCACGCCGGCCACGGCGCCTTCGTCGGCGTGCCGCCAGCCCGCGTAGACGGCCGCGACCGGCAGCGCCAGCAGCGCGCAGCCGAGGGCCCAGCGCAAGGCCGCGCGCCCGCTCATCGCGCCCGACTTGACGTAGAAGAACAGCGCCTGCGGCAAGCCGAACATCGCGAACGCGGCGACGAATTCGATCTCGGCCTTGATGTGGCTGAACGCGCCCTGCACTTCGGGCCCGAGGCGCGCGCCCAGCAGCAGCGTGGCCAGCAGCACGGCCGCGGCGCCCGCGCCTTGCAAACCAAACGACAGCAGCAGCTGGCGCTTCAGGCTCAATTGATGGCGCCCCCGGGCCGCTGCTCTGCAGCGGCCGCCCCCCGAGGGGAGTGAGGAAGCTTGGGGCGGCCCGGCGCTTCCTCGGCCCGCAGGCGAGCCGCAGCGAACAGATTCGACGCGAACAGGCGCCGGCCGAGCGCGGGCACCGCCGTGGCCGTTGCGAACGCCAGCTGCTTCGCCAGCCGCACCGGCCACCGCCCCGAATACGCGGCCCCCAAACGCTCGCGGCGCAGCGCGCGGCGCGCGGCATCGGCCGGCGTCTCGTGGATCCAGACCTGCGTGTGCGCGAGCAGCTCGAGGCCGGCCTGGTCGACCAAGGCCAGGCCGTCGGCCAGCGAATAGCGGCGCAGATGGCCGGACACATCGTCCGGCCCATACGCGCGGCGGTCGTTGAGCCAGTTGTCCTCGAGTGGCAGGTTCACCAAAACGATCTCGCCGAGCTGCGCCGCGTCGCGCAGGAACGCTGCATCGTCGGTCACGTGCTCGAGCACGTCGCTCAGGATCACCGCGTCGAAGCCCGACAGGCCGGCGCCGCGAAAGTCGCCGCAATGGAATTCGACCGCGGGGAAGCGCGCTTCTGCCGCCGCGACATTGGCCGCCGAGATGTCGAGCCCGACGCGCTGCCCGCCCTTCTCGACTGGCACCGCCGCGATCAGCTCGCCGGTCGCGCAGCCGATCTCGAGCACGCGTCGCAGGGGCCGGCCCGGCGGCCACACCCGCATCAGCCCCGGCAGCTTGAACAGCCGCACCTCGATGTCGACCTGGGCCTGCTCGATCGAGCCGGCGGCGCGCCGTGCGACGTACTCGGGGTGCTCGTCGTAGAGCGCCGAGAAGTCGACGTCGGCGACCTCGGGCTGCGGTTTCACGTCGACGCCAGCGCCTTCGCGAGCGCGGCCACCACGCGGTCCTGGTCGGCGTGCGCGAGGTCGGCGCTCATCGGCAGGCTCAGCACGCGCTCGGCCGCGGCGACGCTGTGGACGAGCTCGGCGCCGCGGTGCCAGCGCGCATACGCGGGCTGGCGATGCAGCGGCCGCGGGTAGTGCACCGCCGTCGGGATGCCTTGCTCGGTCAACGCCGCCTGCACCGCGGCACGGTGCTCGACGAACACGGTGTACTGCGCCCACACGCAGTCGCGGTCCGGGCGCAGCGCGAGCCGCCGCACGCCGGGCACGTCGGCGAGCAGCTCGTGGTAGCGCGCGCCGAGGGCGTGGCGTTGCGCGAGTTCCCACTCGAAGCGTTCGAGCTTGGCGAGCACGACCGCGCATTGCAACGTGTCCATGCGGCCGCCGACGCCCACGCGCGTGTGGGTGTAGCGCGCGCTCTGGCCGTGCACGCGGATCTCGCGGCAGGCCTGCGCGAGCGCGTCGTCGCTGGTGAACACGGCGCCGCCGTCGCCATAGCAGCCGAGCGGCTTGCTCGGGAAGAAGCTGGTGCAGCCGAGAGTCGACAGGTTGCAGCTTTGACGATTCTTGTAGGTCGCGCCGAAGCTCTGCGCCGCGTCCTCGATCACCGCGAGGCCGTGGCGCGCGGCCACCGCGTTGATCGGGTCCATGTCGGCGACCTGGCCGTACAGGCCGACCGGCATGATGGCCTTGGTGCGCGGCGTCACCGCGGCCTCGATCAGCGCGGCGTCGATGTTGCCGGTGTCGGGCTCGATGTCGACGAACACCGGCACGCCGCCGATCAGCACGATCATTTCGGCCGTGGCCGCGAAGGTGAACGGCGTCGTGATGACTTCGTCGCCGGGCTGCAGGTCGAGTGCCATCAACGAGATCAACAAGGCCTCGGTGCCGCTCGCGACGGTGATGCAGTGTTTCGCACCGGTGCGCGCGGCCAGCTGCGCTTCGAGCTCCTTGACCTCAGGCCCCATGATGTACTGGCCGTGGTCGAGCACGCGCTGCATGCGCTGCGCGATGCTGTCTTTGAGTGCCGCGTACTGGCTCTTGAGATCGATGAACTCGAGCTTGGTGTTCATACCGCGACCTCATCGGCCAGTCGACACACGCCGTCGCGCAGCAGATAGCGCTCGCCGGTCGCCGGGCATACGGCTTCTTCATTGACGAACACCAGCCGCTCGCCATGCCGGCTCATCCAGCCGATCGGCTTCGCCGGCACGCCGACGACGAGCGCGAAGTCGGCCACGTCGCGGCTCACCACCGCACCCGCGCCGACGAAGGCGTGGCGGCCAATCGTCGTGCCGCAGACGATCGTGCAATTCGCGCCCAGGGTCGCGCCGCGCTTCACCAGCGTCGGCCGGTACTCGCTCTTGCGCACGACCGCCGCGCGCGGGTTGTGCACGTTCGTGAACACCATGCTCGGGCCGCAGAACACGTCGTCTTCGAGCGTGACCGCGTCATAGACCGACACGTTGTTCTGGATCTTCACGTTGTCGCCGATGCGCACGTCGTTCGCGACGAACACGTTCTGCCCGAACGAGCAGCCGGCGCCGATGCGCGCGCCGGCGCTGATGTGCACGAAGTGCCAGACGCGGCAGTCGGCGCCGAGCACCGCACCGTCGTCGACGATGGCCGAAGGGTGGATCACCGTGGCCACGATTCAGTACTCGAGTGGCAGGTTGACCTTGCGGCCGTCGCGCGCCGAGCGGTACATCGCGATCAGCAGCTCGAGCGACTTCAGCCCTTCACGCCCGTCGGTCTCGGGCTGGGCTTCGCCGCGCAGCGTGCGGATCACGTTGTCGTAGTACAGCGGGTGGCCGAAGCCGTAGACCGACGTGGTCTGGTAGCTCGCGTCGTCGAGCTGCGTGTCCATCGCATGCGGCGTCTCGAAGGCCCAGTGCTGGATCTCGTTGACGGCCACGCCGCCGATGCGCGCACTGCCCTTCTCGCCCAGGATCGTGATCGAGCCCTCGAGGTTCTTCGGGTGCGTCAGCATCGTGACGTTGACCGAGCCCATCGCGCCGCTGCGCCACTTGAGCGCGGCGACGCCGGTGTCCTCGACCTCGATGTCGCGCGCCAGCGTGCCGGTGTAGGCCATCACGCTCTCGACCGGGCCGACGATCCAGTCGAGCAGGTCGACGTAGTGGCTGGCCTGGTTCATGAACGCGCCGCCGTCGAACTCCCAGGTGCCGCGCCATGCGGCGCTGTCGTAGTAGGCCTGCGGGCGGGTCCAGAAGACGTTGACGGTGACCATGTAGATGCGGCCGAAGCGGCCCGCGTCGACGGCTTGCTTCAGCAACTGCAGCGTGCGGTTGCGGCGGTTCTGCTTGACGACGAACAGGCGCACGCCGGCGTCGTCGCAAGCCCGCACCATCGCCAGGCCGTCGGCCCAGCGCGTGGCCATCGGCTTCTCGGTCATCACGTCGATGCCGGCGGCGGCGACCTCTTGCGCCTGTTGCGCATGCAGGCCGCTCGGCGTGGCGATGACGACGCAGTCGGCTGCGCTGCCGGCGAGCATCGCGCCCAGCGTGGCATAGCCGCGTGCGCCGGTGCGTGTCGCCATCGCGGCGAGCGCAGCCGGGTCGGTATCGCACACCGCGACGAGTTCGCAGCGGTCGGCGTGCTTCTCGATCGCGTCGACGTGGTTGCTCGCGATGCGGCCGCAGCCGAGCACGGCGAAGCGGATCTTGCGGTCGACGATGGCGGGGCGGCGGACGTGCATGGGAGGTTGAATTGTCGCCGACTCAAAGGCGCCAGACGCGCAGGCCGGTGGCCTGCAGCCGAGCCTCATCGAAGGCCGATTTGACGTCGATGAAGCAGCCCGCCGGGGCGACCTTGGCGGTGATCGCGTCGAGTGCCATCTCGCGGTAGTGCCGGTGCGCCACGGCCGCAATGATCGCGTCGGCGCGCGGCAGGGCGTCCCATGCGGACAGCGCCACACCGTACTCGCGCAAGGCCTCGTCAGCCTCGGCATGCGGGTCGTGCACCGCCACGTCGATGCCGTAGCTCTTCAGCTCGTGGATGATGTCGACGACCTTGCTGTTGCGCAGGTCGGCGCAGTCTTCCTTGAAGGTCAGGCCGAGGATGTTGACCTTCGCACCCTTGACGTTGCAGCCGCTCGCGATCATCTGCTTGACGGTCTGCTCGGCGATGTACTTGCCCATGCCGTCGTTGATGCGCCGCCCGGCCAGGATCACTTGCGGGTGGTAGCCGAGCATCTCGGCCTTGTGCGTCAGGTAGTACGGGTCGACGCCGATGCAGTGGCCGCCGACCAGGCCCGGCTTGAAGCCGAGGAAGTTCCACTTCGTGCCGGCGGCTTCGAGCACCTCGGCGGTGTCGATGCCGATCTTGTCGAAGATGATCGCGAGCTCGTTCATCAGCGCGATGTTGAGGTCGCGCTGCGTGTTCTCGATGACCTTGCAGGCCTCGGCCGCCTTGATGCTCGAGCAGCGGTGCACGCCGGGTTGGACGACGAGCTCGTACAGCGCCGCGACCTTGTCCAGCGTCTCGGGCGTGTCGCCCGAGACGACCTTGACCACGTTGGTCAGCATGTGCTCGCGATCGCCGGGATTGATGCGCTCGGGGCTGTAGCCGACGAAGAAGTCCTGCTTCCAGGTCTTGCCGGACGACGCTTCGAGCACCGGGATGCAGACCTCTTCAGTGGCACCCGGGTACACGGTGGACTCGTAGATCACCGTCGCGCCGGGCTTCAGGTGCGGGGCTATGCTGCGGCTCGCGCCGATCAGCGGGCCGAAGTCGGGGATGCGCGCGACGTCGACCGGCGTGGGCACGGCGATCAGGATGAAATCGGCCTCGCGCAGTGAGGCCGCATCGCTGCTGTATTCGGCGTGCACGGCCAGCGCCATCTCGGCATCGGGGATCTCGTGCGACGGGTCGCTGCCGGCGCGGCAGCGCGCGACGCGGTCCGCCGCGATGTCGAAACCGATGGTGCGCGCGTGCTTGCCGAACTCGACGACGAGCGGCAAGCCCACATAGCCCAGACCGACGACAGCAACGACAGCGTTCACGCATTCTCCCGGTGCAAACCGGCCTTGATCAGAGGCGGCGAGTTTAAGGGAGGTCCCTCGTGGCCCCTAAAATCGCCGGTTCACCGAAAGCGCCCCATGACCGACGAGAACCAGCTGATCACCGAGCGCCGCGAGAAGCTCGCCGCCATTCGCCAGCAAGGCATTGCGTTCCCGAACGACTTCAAACCCCAGCACCGCGCCGCCGAACTGCTGCGCCAGCACGACGCGAAGACGAATGAGGAGCTCGAGCCGCTGGCGATCCACGTGACGGTGGCGGGCCGCCTGATGCTCAAGCGCGTGATGGGCAAGGCCAGCTTCGGCACGCTGCAAGATGCCTCGGGCCAGATCCAGCTCTTCGTGACGCGCGACGCGATCGGCGAAGAAGCCTATGCCGCGTTCAAACACTGGGACCTGGGCGACATCCTCGGCGCCGAAGGCACGCTCTTCAAGACCAAGACCGGCGAGCTGTCGGTGCGCGTGACGACGCTGCGCCTCTTGACCAAGAGCCTGCGCCCGCTGCCGGACAAGTTCCACGGCATGGCCGACCAGGAGCAGAAGTACCGCCAGCGCTATGTCGACCTGATCACCGACGCCGACGCGCGCGCCCGCTTCGCGGCGCGCAGCAAGGCGCTGAGCTCGATCCGGCAGTTCATGGTCGAGCACCACTTCATGGAAGTGGAAACGCCGATGCTGCACCCGATCCCCGGTGGCGCGAACGCCAAGCCCTTCGTCACGCACCACAACGCGCTCGACCAGCAGATGTTCCTGCGCATCGCGCCCGAGCTCTACCTGAAGCGCCTGATCGTCGGCGGCTTCGAGCGCGTGTTCGAGATCAACCGGAGCTTCCGCAACGAGGGCGTGTCGGTGCGGCACAACCCCGAGTTCACGATGATGGAGTTCTACGCCGCGTACTGGAATCACCACGACCTGATGGACTTCACCGAAGAGGTGTTGCGCCATGCGGCGCGGGTGGCGACCGGCTCGGCGGCGATCACGTATGCGGGCAAGCCCGTCGAACTCGACAAGCCGTTCGCGCGCCTGACGGTGCGTGATTCGCTCGTCGCACATGCGGGGCTCAGCACCGAAGAGGCCGGCGACGCGGCGGTGCTGCACACGAAGCTGAAGTCGCTCGGCGAGGAGCCGCCCGCGCACTGGACGCTGGCCGAGCTGCAGTTCGGCCTGTTCGAAGCGGCCGTTGAAGAGCAGCTCTGGCAGCCGACCTTCATCATCGACTATCCCGTCGAGGTCTCGCCGCTGGCACGCGCGTCGGACAGCAACCCGGCCATCACCGAACGCTTCGAGCTCTTCATCACCGGCCGCGAGTACGCGAACGGCTTCTCGGAGCTGAACGACGCCGAGGACCAGGCCGCGCGCTTCCAGGCCCAGGCCGCGAACAAAGAAGCGGGCGACGAAGAGGCGATGTATTACGACGCCGATTTCATCCGCGCCCTCGAGTACGGCATGCCTCCGACCGGCGGCTGCGGTATTGGCATCGACCGGCTGATCATGCTGATCACCGATTCGCCGAGCATCCGCGACGTGATCCTGTTCCCGTCGCTGCGCAACGAAAGCTGAGCATGCCCGCCCGCCTGACCACACTGCCAGAGATCGAAGCGGCGGTGTGGCAGCGGCTCGGCCAGGCCGTGACCGACAAGGCGCACGAGTGGCGCACGCCGGTGCTGGCCACGGTCAACGGCGATGCGGCCGATGCGCGCACCGTGGTGCTGCGCGAGGTGAATGAACGCCAGAAGCAGCTGCTCTTCTACACCGACGAGCGCGCCGGCAAGGTCTCGCAACTGTTGAACCATCCGCACGGCACGGTGGTGATGTGGTCGCGCAAACTGGGGTGGCAGCTGCGCTGCCGCGTGCGGCTGACGCTGGAGATGTCAGGCCTGTCCGCGTCGTCACGCTGGGCCCGCGTCAAGCTGACGCCGGCCGCCCAGGATTACCTCTCGGCGATGCCGCCGGGCACGCCGCTGGCCGACATGATCCACGCCGGCAGCGGCGCCGTGGCGCGCGCCTATTTCGCTGTCATCAGCGCCGAGGTCGAAGCGACCGACTGGCTCGAGCTGCACCCCGACGGCAACCGCCGCGCGATCTTCGACGCGCAGGGGGCGCGCTGGATCCAGCCCTGATCAGCGCTGCTTGAACTCGGCCTTGCGTTTGGCGAGGAAGGCATCCATGCCCTCCTTCTGATCCTCGGTCGCGAACATCGAATGGAACAAGCGCCGTTCGAACATGATGCCGTCGGCGAGCGTGCCTTCGAACGCGCGGTTCACGCTTTCTTTCGCGGCCATCACGCTCATCGCGCTCAGCTCGTTGATCGCGTCGGCCGCGGCCAGGGTGACGCTCATCAGCTCGGCGAACGGCACGACGCGCGAGACCAGCCCGCCGCGCTCGGCCTCGGCCGCGTCCATCATCCGGCTCGTCAGCACCATGTCCATCGCCTTGGCTTTGCCGACCGCGCGCGGCAGGCGCTGCGTGCCGCCGGCGCCGGGGATGATGCCGAGTTTGATCTCGGGTTGGCCGAACTTCGCGGTATCGGCGGCGATGATGAAGTCGCACATCATCGCCAGCTCGCAGCCGCCGCCGAGCGCGAAGCCGGCGACGGCCGCGATCACCGGCTTGCGGATGCTGCGTATCGTCTCCCAGTTGCGGGTGATGAAGTCGCCGCCGTAGGTGTCGGTCAGCGTCATCTTCGCCATCGCGCTGATGTCGGCGCCGGCCGCGAACGCCTTCTCGCTGCCAGTGATGACGATGCAGCCGATCGCCGCGTCGGCGTCGAAGGCCTTCAGCGCGGCGCCGAGCTCGTCCATCAGCGCGTCGTTCAGCGCATTGAGCTGCTTGGGCCGGTTCAGCGTGATCAGGCCGGTGCGGCGCGGGCCGTCGCCGCGCGTGTCGACGAGGATGGTCTCGAAGCTCATGGTCATGTTCTCTCCAACGTGGTGCGGTGACTGTATCGAGATTCAGGGCGTGCCCATGTCGGGCCGCTTCGCGATCAACAGGTCGACGTAGTTGTCCGTGTCCTGCGTGATGCGGATGCGCACCGGCATGTAGCGCAGCTGCGGCGCGAACCAGATCTCGGCGCTGAGCTCGCCGGGTCGGGGCGCCGCGCGCCGCGGCTTCAGGTGGATGCTGGGCAGCGGCCCGAACGCGGTGTAGAGCGTCTCTTCGTCGACGACGTCGTAGGTCCAGACGTCGACCTTGTGCGGCAGCGCGAGCGGGATGTCGACGGTGCCGCCGATGCGCAGCATGTCGGGCCGCGTGCTGAACACATAGATGAGCTGCACGAACTGGCTCGCGGTGTCTTGCACGCCGGGCACGGTGGCGCGGCGATCGCCGTTCGCGAGCACTACGCTGCCGGGCTCGAAAGTGATCGTGGCGCGGTGGCGGTCGCGCATCACGACCTTGGTGTCTTGGTCGTAGCGGCGCGGTGCGAGGCCGTCGGCGGTGATCTCGCCGTCGCTGCTCATGCGCCGCGTGATGATGGGCGCGATGCTCGGGCCGACGACCAGGTCGAGGTGGACCTGGTAGTGCGAGCCGACGCGTATCCACTCGACCTGCGCGCTGCCGCTGACCTCGCCGCGGTAGTTGCCGGTGAGCTCGTAGCGCATGCGCGTCGACGTCGGCCACTCGAACGCAGCTACCGCGGACGCGGCGGCCGAGGCCGGTGCAGCGGCGGCGACGGCGGGCGGCGGGCTCTCGGTTGTCTGCTCGGCCAACGCGGGCGGCGTCGCGGATGCGGGTTCGGGCGCGGGTTCGGGCACCGGCTCAGGCATCGGGGGAGGCGCACTCGCCTCGGCGACGACCGGCGGCGCGGCCTCGGGCGCCGAGGCCGGCAGCGCCGGCTTCGCGGCGCGCCGCACATGATGTGCCGGCGCCACCCGCGGCGGCAACGCAGGCGCGGCGGTGGGCGGCGGCGCGCTCAGCGCCATCTCGCGGACGTAAGCCACTTCGATGCGCGCCGGCGTGCCCTGGTCTTGGTCGAGATCGATGATGTGATCGGCCACGGACTGGGTCACGCAGCCGTGCGCCAGCAGCACGCCCAGCACCAGCGCCAGCAGCGCCGCGCGACGGCGCGCGGGCGCAGGCCCGAAGAGGATGTTCAGACCAACAACCATGCCTTGCGCAAGGCCTGCGCCGGCTTCAGTGGCTTGGGCGCAGGCGACAGCGACACGCCGGCCGCGCCCGGCGGCAGCTCGAGCGGCAGCACCAGGTTCAGGGTCAGCACGCGCTGATCGCGCGCCACCAGCAGCGGCGCCGGCGCGCCCGCGTCGATGACGCGCAGCGCGTCTTCGAGGCGGCGCACGCGCCAGCCCGCGACCGCCAGCAGCTCGTCGCCGGCCGACAGGCCCGCGGCCTCGCCGGCACCGCCGCGCAGCACCTGGCTCACCTTCACGCCGGTCAGTGCGCTCTCGCTGACGCGCAGGCCCAGGCGCTGGGCCAGCGTCGGCGCATCGACGCCCCAGGCCACGCCGGCGCGCTCGAGCAACGCCCGCAACGGCAGCTCGTCGGTGCCGTGCACCCAGGCCGCGAGCTCGTCCTGGTACGAGCGCCCGCCGACCTGCTGCAAGGCCGCGGCGATCTGCGCCTCGTCGATGGCGCCGCCGCCGCTGGCGGCCCAGAGCGCGCGCATCACGTCGTCGAGCGTGCCGTGGCCTTCGGCGCGCAGCGTGAGGTCGAGTGCGAGCGCCACCAGCGAGCCCTTGGTGTAATAGCTGATGGTCGCGTTCGGTGTGTTCTCATCGGCGCGGTAGTACTTGACCCAGGTGTCGAAGCTGGCCTGGGCCACGCTCTGCACCTTGCGCCCCGGGGTCGCCGCGACGCCGCTGATGGTGCGGGCGACGAGCCTCAGGTAGCGCGACGCATCGATCAGCCCGGTGCGCAGCAGGAACGCGTCGTCGTAGTACGAGGTGAAGCCCTCGAAGAACCACAGCAGCTCGGTGTAGTTCTCCTGCGTGTAGTCGAAGCGCGTGAACTCGGCCGGGCGCAGCCGCTTGACGTTCCAGGTGTGGAAGTACTCGTGGCTGATCAGCCCGAGCAGGTTCACGTAGCCATCGCTGGTGTCGCGCTTGCCGCGTTGCGGCATGTCGCGCCGCGGCGAGATCAGCGCGGTGCTGGCACGGTGCTCCAGCCCGCCGTGGCCCTCTTCGACGAGGTTGTGCAGGAACACATAGCGCGTGAACGGCGGCTTCTTCTTCGGATGCCAGAAGTCGATCTGCGCCTCGCAGATGCGCTTGGCGTCGGCCAGCAAGCGCTCGCCGTCGAAATCGGGCAAGGCGCCGGTGACGACGTACTCGTGCGGCACGCCGCGCGCCTCGAAGCGGCCGCGCCAGAAGCGGCCGAGCTCGACCGGGTGGTCGACGAGCTCGTCGTAGTTCGCCGCTTCGTAGACCCCACGCCCGCTGGCGTCGACCTTCAGCGTCGGCAACGCGGTGGCCACTTGCCAGCCGGTAGGCAGTGCGCGCAGCTCGACCCGGTGCGGCAGCGCCTCGTGGCCCTCGGCGCGCAGGAACACGCCGGTGCCGTTGAAGAAGCCGCGGGCGGCGTCGAGAAACGCCGCGCGCACCGAGGTGTCGAAGGCATAGACGCTGTACTGGACCACCAGCGCGCCGCGCCCGGCGCAGTCGGCGAGCCAGGTCGCTTTGTCGAGCTGGCGCAGGCTCACGGTGCGCGTGCCCTGCTTCGCGCTCAAGCCCGACAGGTGGCGTGCGAATTCGCGCACCAGGTAGCTGCCGGGGATCCAGACCGGCAGGCTCAAGCGCTGGGCCGATGCCGGGTTGGCGATGCTGATGCTGACCTGGAAGAGATGTGCGTGGGGGTCGCGGGCTTCGATTCGGTACGAGATCATGGGTGGCAATCTGGTCCGCGTGCGCGGGCTCGTTCAAATTCGGCGCTGCGGGATCACATGGCGCCCCGCCGATTCTCGCTCGGCGCGACGCCGGCCGCCCCGGCCTGCAAGGCAGCGGCGATGTCGTGTTGCCGCGGCGGTTCCAAGCGTCGATACTGTCTTCTCACGCCGGTCGGGAGAGCACGGTGAACGCGAGCGCGAGCAAGGGACACGATGCGTCCATCGAGGGCATCCAGTACCTTCGCGCCATTGCGGCGTTGATGGTCGTTTTTCATCACGCCCGCTGGTTCTTTCCCGCCGACTGCATCCTCTTCACCGCGCCGTGGGCCGAGTTCGGCAGCAGAGGGGTCGACATCTTTTTTGTCATCAGTGGCTACGTGATGACCGTGTCGACGCGGAACTATTCGGCTCGCGCAGAACTGCGCATTCCGCAGGCGCTGGACTTCATCGTCAAGCGGTTCATTCGGGTCGTGCCTCTGTACTGGATCGCCACGCTCTGGACCGCAAAGAGGCTGATCTGGCGCGGCGAAGCGGGGCTGCCCCTGCTCAAGGACTTCTTGTTCGTGCCGCACTTCAGCGAACGCGACCACGGCCTGATCTGGCCGTATTTGTTCCAAGGCTGGTCGATCAACTACGAGTTGTTCTTCTACGCGCTCTTTGCGATCTCGATGCTGGTGGGGCGACGGCGCTATGTATTTCTGAGCCTGGCCTTGCTGACACTGGTGCTGCTCGGCACGGTGTTGACCGTCACGCACGCCCAGACCAACATCGCCGCGATCATTTTCTACACCTCGAACCTGCTGCTGGAATTCTTAATGGGCATCTGGCTGTCCCTCTGGATGCAGGGGCGCGTCAGCCGGCTCCCGCGGCCGATATTGATGGGCGTCACGCTGATCGCGTTCGTCATTCTGGCCGTGCCGAATGACGACACGATCCGGGGCTTCGCAGACGGGATCGTTGCCGTCGCGATCGTGTGGACGGCCGTGCTCTGGGGAGACGCGATCAACATCCCGTTGTTGAAACACCTCGGGGACGCGTCGTACTCGATCTACCTGTTTCACATGACGATCTACGGCGCATCGCTCTGGGTATTCAAATCGCTGGGGCTTCTGCCGCCGACGGCGTTCCACATGGTGTCCGTGGTCGCGATGCAGATCGTCTTTGCGTCGTTGCTGGGACTCGCTGTGCACCGCTGCGTCGAGAAGCCGGTGCTCACGTGGCTGCGCTCCATGGTGACGGCAAGACGGCGTCGCCGCGTCGTCTGAGTCAGTATTCGCAACCTTCGCCCGTCAACGGCAGCAGGATGCCCAGGGTGTACGCGTATCGCTGCCCGTCGCTCGCCGGCAGCTCCACGGTCGTCTGCCATGCCGTGTCGGCGATGAGTTCGTCCATCGGGCTTTGCGGTGCTCCTGCCGCCGGAGCACGCACTGGCCCCCGCATCACCACGACCGCGCCATCCGCGTCGCGGACATGGTCCGGAAAGAACTTGGCGAACTCCGGCCGCATGGCATCGACCACGCGAGGCTGCCCTCGGTACCGGACCGCCAGCGCGGCACCCGTGTGCCCGTCGGTCACGACGAAGCGCAGGGGCGCGGCGCAGTGCTGCGTCCAGATGCTTCGGACGGCCTCGACCAATGGCGTCGGCGTCGGTGGCGGCACGCGATGCGGCGTCGGGTTGAGGTTGGGCAGACGCCCGCCATGCGTGGCCACGAGCGCCCACAACACGATTTGCACGGCGACGCTCGCGAGCACAGCCCGGCGCAGGACGCGGGGTTGCACCTCGATGGCCAGCGGACTGGCGGCGACCAGCCAGAAGGTGAGCAGCACGTGGAACGTCGTGCCCCAACCGACCAGCAGGTGCGCGCCGGCCAGCGCCGCAATGACCACCGTCAACACGAGCGGTCCGAAGCCGACCAGCGTGAGAAAAGGGCCGAGCGCGACGGCCTGCGCCGGGACCGGTGCAGGCTGACGTGCGCCTCGGCGCAGGATCGCGAAGATCAACAAGGCCGGTGTGACCTTGGCCAGCTGGCTGGATGCAAAACCCCACACCGACTTCAGGCAATGGAGGCGGTCGACATCGTTCGGGAACACCGACTTCATCGCATACGCGTTCGGCGACCAGGGGTCGGCGCGGACGGCGAGCAAGTAGGGCGAGATCACCGCGATGGCCACCAGCAGCGCGAGCGCCAGGCCCTTCCAGAGGGACAACTCACCCAGGCGCCGGCTCCAGAGCAGGTAGACGGCGAAGGCCGCGAACAGCACGACCGCGCTGAGCTTGGCCAGCAGCATCACGCCGCACCCGAGGCCGAGCATGGCCCAGTCGAGCCAGCGCATGCGCGTCAATGCGCGGTGGAACAGCATGATCGTCAGCAACGCGAGCGGCAGCTGCACCGTGTTGTGGTTGAAGTACGCGGTGCCCGCATTCATGTACTCGACGTTCGACAGCAAAATGGCCGCGAGCGCCGCGCGACGGGCCCCGACCAAGGGCCGCGCGAAGACATAGAGCAACCCCATCGTCGCCACCGAGCACAGGGCGCCGAGCACGTAGGTGGCGCCGATGGACGCGCCGAAGAGCTGGTTGACAGCGAACAGGATCCAGGTCGGCAGCGGCGGGTGCTTGCCGTACGCGAGTCTCAGGTCCTGACTCAGCAGCACCTGCTCGAGGCTGTCGTCTGGCGGCGCGATGACCAGGGAGCCGGACAGAACACCCCAGATCGCGAGTTGGAACAGCGCAACCAGGCACACGAGCAGTGTCGGCCCGGCGAGACCTTCGCCCAACAGCGCGCGAATCCATCGGTTTGATCGGCGCGCACGCGCGACCAAGCCCTGCAAGGCGAGTTCGAGGCCCATGCGCTAGGCCGCGCGAGGCGTGCAGAACTCGGTTTGCCCGGTTCGCTTCAGCAGACGCTGAGACAGCGAAGCAATCGAAGGCGCGGCTGCCAATGGCGTCAAGGTCTGAGCGAGGGGCATGCTTGCCTCTGATAGGGAGCCGCGATGCGATCGCAGAAACTTTGAATTTCAATAATTTACATATTGTCACATGAAGGGTAAAGGACATACATCACAGATAGCTCCGCGACCTGCCGTCGCGTCCGTCGTCACTTTCTTCCCTTCCTGAGTTTTCACTAATTACTGAAAATACAAATACAATCGCCTGGCCACTTGCAGCAAGACCCTGACCACGATGAACACGCTGACCCCGCTCGTTCGAAGCTTCGTCGCCCACTTCGGCGAAATGGGCAGCCGCTGGGGCATCAACCGCACGGTGGGCCAGATCTACGCGCTGATCTTCGTCGCGCCCGCTCCGCTCAACGCCGACGACATCGCCGAGAAGCTCGAGTTCTCGCGCTCCAACGTCAGCATGGGGCTGAAGGAGTTGCAGGCCTGGCGGCTCGTCAACCTGCGCCACATCGCCGGCGACCGGCGCGAGTATTTCGAGGCACCCAGCGACGCGTGGGAGATCTTCCGCACGCTCGCCGAAGAGCGGCGCCGCCGCGAGATCGAGCCGACGCTGTCGATGCTGCGCAACGCGCTGCTCGAACAGCCGACGAGCGAGGAAGACCGCGTCGCGCTCGAGCGCATGCGCGGCATGCACGACCTGATCGAGCTGACGACCACCTGGTTCGACGACGTGCAGCGCATGGATCAGCAGACGCTGTCCAAGCTCATGAAGATGGGCGCCAAGGTGCAGAAGCTGCTTCAATTCACCGGCCGGGTCGGCACTGCGGTGACGCCCGGCGGCAAACGCCAAGCCTGAGGGAGAGCAAGCGCATGGACCCCCTGATCCTGGCCCGCATGCAGTTTGCGGCGAACATCACCTTCCACATCCTGTTCCCGACCATCAGCATCGGCATGGGCTGGGTGCTGCTGTTCTTCCGGCTGCGCTGGCTCAAGGCCCGCCACGGCCCCGACCCGGCCGCCGCACAGGGCTGGCTCGACGCCTACCGCTTCTGGACCAAGGTCTTCGCGCTCAGCTTCGCACTCGGCGTCGTCAGCGGCATCACGATGAGCTTCCAGTTCGGCACCAACTGGCCCGGCTTCATGGAGCGGGCCGGCAACATCGCCGGCCCGCTGCTCGGCTACGAGGTGCTGACCGCGTTCTTCCTCGAGGCCGGCTTCCTCGGCGTGATGCTGTTCGGGCACGGCAAGGTCGGCGAACGCGTGCACCTGATGGCGACCTGCTTCGTCGCGTTCGGCACCACGCTGTCGGCGTTCTGGATCCTGGCGCTCAATTCGTGGATGCAGACCCCCGCCGGCTACGAGATCATCGACGGCGTCTACCACGTGAAGAGCTGGGTCGAGGTGATCTTCAACCCCTCGTTCCCGTATCGCTTCACGCACATGGTGCTGGCCTCGGGCCTGACCTGTGCCTTCCTGCTGACCGGCCTATCGGCGTGGCAAACGCTGCGCGGCGTCGGGCAGCGCTCGGCACCCAAGGTGATGCGCGTCGGGCTCACCTTGGCTGCGCTGCTGATCCCGGTGCAGATCTTCGTCGGCGACGCGCACGGGCTGAACACGCTCGAGCACCAGCCCGCCAAGATCGCCGCGATGGAAGGCGTCTGGGACACCGAGCGCGCCGCGCCGCTGCTGCTGTTCGCGATCCCCGATGCAACCGAGCGCAAGAACCACCTCGAGATCAAGGTGCCCAAGCTCGCCAGCCTGATCCTCACGCACGAGCTCGACGGCGAGATCAAGGGCCTGAACAGCTTCGGTGACGCGCACCCGCCGCCGCTGCCGCTGTTCTTCGCCTTCCGCGTCATGGTCGGCATGGGCCTGCTGATGCTCGCCACGAGCTGGCTCGGCTGGTGGCTGCTGCGGCGCGCGCGGTGGCGCACCGATGCCATGCCGCGGCCCGTGCTGTGGCTGTTCTCGGGCATGACCTTCGCCGGCTGGATCGCCACCGTGGCCGGGTGGTACGTCACCGAGATCGGGCGCCAGCCCTTCATCGTCTACGGTCTGCTGCGCACCGCCGAGGTCGCGTCGCACAAGCAGCCGTCCGCAATGATCGGGTTGACGCTGGCGCTCTACGTCACGCTGTACCTGGCGCTGATCGTCGCGTACGTCACGGTGCTGAAGTACATGGCCGAGAAGCCGGAAGAGGTGCTCGCGATCGAAGCCGCCGAGCAGGCGGCCACGCCTGCGGGCGCGACCTCGGCGGTTCTGCCCAGCGGGAGTGCCACATGAACTGGATGAGCTTCGACACCGCCCTGCCGATCATCTTCATGGCCCTCATGGGCGTGTCGATGCTGGTCTACGTGATCAGCGACGGCTACGACCTCGGCGTGGGCATGCTGATGCACCGCGCCACCGACGCCGAGAAGGACGTGATGATCGCCTCGATCGGCCCGTTCTGGGACGCCAACGAAACCTGGCTGGTGCTCGGCGTCGGCATCCTGCTGATCGCGTTCCCGCGCGCCCATGGCGTCGTGCTCGGCGAGCTCTACCTGCCGGTGGCGCTGATGCTGATCGGGCTGACGCTGCGCGGCGTCGCGTTCGACTTCCGCGTCAAGGCCCGAGACACGCACAAGCAGACCTGGGACCGGCTGTTCTTCGCCGGCTCGACGCTGGCCTCGGTCGCGCAGGGCTGGATGCTGGGGCGCTACGTGAGCGGCTTCGGCAGCGGCTGGAACTACCCGCTGTTCGCCGCGGCGATCGCGGTGGCGCTGCCGATGGCCTATGTGCTGATGGGCGCGGCCTGGCTGATCATGAAGACCGACGGCGAACTGCAGGAGCGCGCGATCCACTGGGCCCGCATCGCCTGGGCGCCGATGGTCGGCGGCATGGTGCTGATCTCGATGGCCACGCCCTGGGTCAGCGACGTGGTGCGCGAGCGCTGGTTCGCGCTGCCCGAGATCATCGCGCTGATGGCGATCCCGCTGATGACGGGCATCCTGCTGCTGGCGGTGCGCGGGCTGCTGAACTCGCACCTCGTGCGCGGGCCGGCCTGCTGGCTGCCGTTCGTGCTGCTGATCGCGGTGTTCGTGTTCGGCTTCCTGGGGCTGGCCTACAGCATCTACCCCTTCGTCGTGATCGGGCAGATGACGATCTGGCAGGCCGCCAGCAGCCCCGAGGCACTGAAGGTGATCCTGTTCGGCGTGTGCATCTCTGTGCCGGCGATCGCGGGCTACACGGTGTTCTCGTACCGCGTGTTCCGAGGCAAGACCGGGGAGCTGAAGTACGCGTGATCGGGTAAAACCACAGTGATGAACATCATCAACACCTTCAAGCAGGCGCTCAAAGACGGCCGCCCGCAGATCGGTCTCTGGAACAGCTTGGCCGACCCCTACGTCGCCGAGGCGCTCGCCACCACCGGCTTCGACTGGCTGCTGATCGACGGCGAGCATGCGCCGAACGACCTGCGCTCCATCCTCGGCGCCCTGCAGGCGATCGCGCCCTACCCGACGCACGGCATCGTGCGGCCGCCGATCGGCGATGTCGCGCTGATCAAGCAGATCGTCGAGATCGGCGCGCAGACGCTGCTGATCCCGATGGTCGACACCGCCGAGCAGGCCGCGCGCATGGTCGCGGCCACGCGCTACCCGCCGCGCGGCATTCGCGGCGTGGGCAGTTCGGGCGCGCGCTCGTCG
>Ga0307509_10000903_pt1 | contig 50717 bp, 46 predicted proteins | sample 10_EM_MG_FD_202245 | JGI IMG/M metagenome (GOLD analysis project Ga0307509, IMG submission 202245) | Populus trichocarpa ectomycorrhiza microbial communities from riparian zone in the Pacific Northwest, United States - 10_EM | ecosystem: Host-associated > Plants > Roots > Unclassified | place... | reverse complement strand
CCCGCCTCCGTTAATTTCGGGCTTGGCGTAAGTTTGGGGATCAAGCTCGTCCACCCCCGCAGCAGCTGTGTAATTCGCTCATACCTGCTCCGGGGGCCCACAAGAGCGGTGTTCGGCTCAACTTATCTACTCTGTCGGGACCGGCGACATCCCGTTCCGGAAGTATCATCACGACGACCGATGCCCACCCCTGGTCGCGCACGGGAGGGGTCTTCGACCGCATCCGGTGTCAGTCGTGCCGGGGTTGGCATCGCTCCGTTCTTGCAGCATCCGCACGACTCCGTCATGTCCGTTCTTGGCAGCGCACCAGAGCAGTGTTTAGCCGTATATCGTGTCAAGTGTGTTGGGATTGACGTCGCCCCGCTCCTGCAGTATCTTCACGACCCCCTTGTGCCCATTTTCGGCAGCCAGCCGGAGCGGTGTTCTGTTCCACTTATCCGCTTTGTCGGGATTGACCTCGTTCCGTTGTAGTAACACCCTCACGACACCCCCGTGCCCACTCTCAGCAGCCCAGCAGAGTGGTGTTCGGCCATATACGGGATCAGCTATATCGGGATTAACGTCGTCCCGTTCCAGCAATATACTCACAACCCGCTCATGCCCATACTCGGCCGCCAAGTGGAGCAGGGTTTTACCATTATAGTCCACCTGATTAGAGCTAACCCCCAGTCCTAGCAGCATCTTTGCGATCCCCTCGTACCCGCGGCGAGCAGCCAGATGGAGCAGCGTCTCTCCCCTCCGCCTAACCTCGCCGGGGCCGACGTTGCCGCGTTCGAGCAGGATCCTCACAACCCCCTCATGCCCATTCACGACAGCCAGCCAGAGCGCTGTTCGGCCCCATATATCCCCTTTGTCGGGGTTGACGTCGTTCCGTTCCAGTAGTATTCTGACAACCCCCTCGCGTCCATTCTCGGCAGCCAGCCGGAGCGGTTTTGCAATCCAATCATGCGCGCCGTCGGGATTGACGCCGCTCTGGCCCAGTAGCACACTCAGGACTCCCTCGTGACCCCTCTCAGCGGCCCAGGCCAGTGCGGTCTTACCATTGAAATCAGTTGCACGCACATCTCCTTTGTTTGTTTTCAATAAAGCTACCGCTATCCCCACACACCCGATGTATGCGGCACAGTGAAGCCCGGTAAATCCTCTAGGGGTGCCTTCCCGATCAAACGGCTGATGCCAAGGGGGCATGCCATGCAGTAATAGTATCTTCGAAGATATGTGCTTTTCATATCCATCGAACAGTTTCAATGCAAGCGCTTCCGCATTTTCACTTGTTTCCCGCTTGGCATGTTCGCCCCAGTAACAAGAAGCATATTCGGCGAAAGGGGCGGATGGTGGGACTGAAAGAAGAGAGAGTGAAAGGCCCTTCACGTGCCGAAAATTGAGGTAAATTAAACAGACCTCAGCAATCACCGAATGGGGTTTAAGGAATAAGTTAGGGTTATGGGAGAGGTACTCTTGTAGAGTGGAGTGGACAAGCCGGACTGTGGACGAAGATTTCTCGACTGTGATGAGCCCTAGTGAGCATGCCAGCAGTGTTTCTATTGCAGGAATATTCCGAATATTCAAGTCGGTAGATCCTTCTTCTACCCCGAGGGCGTGGCATAACTCGTCGACGTGTAACGGCCGCTCCGCATGCGATACCCACATTAGAACATCCATGCCAAGCTTTGATCTACCTCCTTGCAAGGCCTTGATTCGTGAGATGGTTGCGGCGTAAGCATCTCCGAGACCCGCCCCTTTGGTCATCTCATCAAGCTTCCTTCTTCTTTGATAGAGAGTAATCTCGCCCAGAACTGCGTCCATGTTTAGAGAAACGAGGAGGAAACTAGGCACCAACGTTAGTGAATCATACTTCGGACTTGTATTGGGAAGGTATTTGATCTTCTTGCTTACATTTCCGAGATCTTCGGGATGATTCTCATAATATCCGCCCGTAATTCGTCATCCATTACATGAGGGTCAGTGTCACCACCCAACCTCATCTCCAGATAGTTCTTAACATCCACATGGGTAGAACTGATCGATATCCTAACTGTCTCAATAAAACACTTCCCGATTTCGCCGTCGATATGGGGCCTCCCAGTAAGGAATACTCGTGTGTTCGGTGACACCCGAGCAACTTCTCCCAGCGAGTCAAGGAGCTCCCGTCGGTGCTTCGGAGTGCATTCGTCTAATGCATCGATGCAGATAAATACCCGCCGTAGAGACGTAATAGTCTTCTTTAGAATTTCTACCATATCGGGAAGAAGGAGACTACGGCCGCCAAACTCTTTCTTGGCCCTGTGGAAAGCCCTCCGTATATGCTCCGGGATTCCTTCCCTACTGGCAAGTTGCTTGAGGATAGCGCCCAACATATTTGTGGTTGACTGTTCTTGTTGGGCAAGGAAATCGCAATATAATCCCACGACGGCAACATTTTCGTCCCCAGCCTGATCGCATAGACTATCAATAACTAGGGAACTATTAATTACTAATTGTCAGCCACATCCGAACTATCTTTCACTAGAGATGAGTCCTTCCTACCTAACATATGTTTTCCCCACACCCGGATTCCCGGAACAAAACAACACGCGCTCAACGCAACCATCTTCCGCATCACGCCATTTTCTAAACTCGCTGGTTTCAAGTACCCAATTTCCCACTCCCCCGAGTCGGTCGGCCCGCACGCCTTGGTGCCGTTGCTGTGGTTCAAGTGGCGATAGCCATTGCATAATTTGGTGTTCCTCGGCATCCAGCCCTATAATGTTGACGGTATTGCTGATAGCATTGTTGAAGGAGTTGATATTCCCAGTGATCTGCTGGTGCCCGAGCAACATCAGTGATAGTCTATTGTCTGAATTCTGGCTTTTAGGGGGTCAGAGGGGGATCGTGTGCAGTGCGAATCCGACTTCCCTCAGAACCGAGCTGGCCACTCGGACCTGAAGAATGAAGGAGGGTAACTTACGAGGCTCTGGCGTTGCACAAGTATGCACTGGTGCGACCTACGTGTATATCGCAGCTAAATAGGCTGTGCTCAAAAAGTTCTTGACGGAGGCTGGTTCATCTCACAATTCTGCTCGCAGTTCAGCCTTCGAATTTAGAGCGAAAAAATACTCCACTGGGGTTAAATATCTGAGTGAAAAATGCCATCCACCTGCATTGCTCCCGACACTTGCAATTTAAAGTACGGCCCTCAAGGGCAGCATACGTTTACCATATGTCGGTAACATATATACTATCCTTCGAACACAACTGTGAATACGCAAAGGTTTTAATAATGTTAGCGCACTAACCCCCCTTTTCTCAAGCGCATTCACCACTAGTCAAAATAAGAGCTGGTTTGTTATCCTAACACTCGACATTTCTCCAACCCAGAATCCAGGCAGTGTTCCCGCTTGGAAAGTACGGTAGGTCATAGTGTCCTTACAGTAAGGGGCAACTAAAAAAATAATCCACATCTTGCCACTTTTGCCTTTTTTTTCACAGTTATGCTTGCATATATCTCTAACATGTCATGAAAAATAAAATAAAATAACTCTTACCGAATTCGCTATGAGATATGTTCTATTGAACTAGATCTCCTAGAATGATATTACACGTACAATACCGGTACCGTACCGTATGCTCGTAGCCCGACCGTGAGGTTTTACTCCTAAGCCACTTGGACCTAGGTTCGCCCGGGTTACTCGAGGTCGGCGGAGACTCCCAAGAGGCATACAGATACTCGACACGAAGATGTATCCCACCACCGATGTGAACTTACTTTGCCACGGTAGATAACAACCCGGACAAGCTAGATTTCCGTTTGGTTTCTTGAATTGCTTTCCAGAAAGCAATGGCTTCCTCTTATCCCATATCTAACGAAATGCGTAGCTCAATTCACATTTTAAATACGCTTAGAGCATTGAAAAAATGCAATACCTGTAGCTCAAGTTCATATTATTTTAAGCTGCTATTTGAGAACCCAAATCATAGGAAATAACCTCCGCTTTGTGCGCCGGTAAACAAATACTCTAACCCTCCGTTTATTAGAAAACAGGCGACTTGATCCCAAATCAAAAATATTGCATGTGCGAGCGACAATCCGTTGGAGTATGACCGCACCTTAACGCCCTCGGGAACGATATCTTGGTGCTTTTGGGGCTGAATGGATTCATTACATAAGCTTGCGCTTTGTGCTATGATATGCTCGAGAATGGACGCTGAGATTAATGTGTGGCCAGCTACCTGAGGCTAAATAAGCACAGCCACAAATTAGCCCACCTGCCAGACCCGACCCTGTCAGCCATGAGATTACCGTAGGTGCGTTCGGCAGCTATGGAAGATGGTGTCTATTCAGAATTATCGCAACAACCTGATTTACGATGGCAATAAGCGAATTGGAGAGATTTCGTGAATATTACCAAAAGTTCTGACAGTATAACAGTTAAATATTACTCCCTAGGATGGCCAAAAGAGTACCGTACAGTACTACCTCCCTTGCTCGTGCTTTGTCATATTTCTTCCCCGAGCCCACCTCTGGGGCTGGCAGTTTAATTTGATAGAGGTTTGCTCCCGTCTAGATCCGACAGCATCCCGCACTAGATGTTACCAAGTAAATAAAGTTTTAGAGCCGTTAAATAGTTGTTGGAAAAATGGAGAACCCTATTTACCATAACCTACTCTTGAGGTTTTGCTCCTCTCCTAACACTAGTAGTATGATTGCCGTCATCACTACAGTATCATACTCAAGACACTTGTCCACCCCTCGAAACAATCTCTATAGATACGGTACCAGGATCGTTGACATCCTCTGGGTCTTACCCGAGGTATCATATGCAGGGAAGCTAACTAGCTGCCGGTATTTGCCGGGCTTCGCTAAGGGTCCTTCCCCTCAGCTCGCTTAGCACTCCCGCTGTCTGAGCCTTAACCTGTGACGTTTTGCTCCCACAATATCTTAAAAGCTTGGTAATTTTTGGTTACCAAATCCTTCTATTCCCGGCCAAACAATCTAAAATTCCGCATTCCCCTAGTAACCTAACTCTCAACAACCATCACAGCTGAGTACTAGTCTCACCATGCTATTGGAAGGATAAGTTTGCTCACTGGGTGATTCATAGCATATTCAGACGAACTAGCGCCATGGTATCCGCCTTACAGTTGAACTCGTGAATCCCGGCGTCAATTCTCCCGAAATACTTTATGCGGTCCCCCGGGCAGGAGTATTTATTGACAAGGATCCGGGGGCCCAAAGAGCTGAGAAAATAGTTGAAGCTGGTAGTGGAAGTAAAAAATAATCAAGACTGAAGTAGGGATTATGCCATCCAGCTCTGAAAATGGTGGTGCTACTGACCGTGGGAAAGAAAGCATCGCTTGCTCGTATAAAACAATAATTCTTAAAGCTGCGTGTGGTACTGTGCAGAACACAAAACATACCCGAACCAACATACCCTTGCCAAGTAACTGTCAAAGGAGTGTATTTTGTCTATGAATAACGCCTAAGAGTGAGAAAATGATGATAGCCTGTCGCCTTTTCACAAACCACCAGACATAACGGCTGAGCTAAGAACTGCTATAAAATTGAGGTGGTGTCATACCGGGGATGATTTGGAGAGGGGTAGCCCCTCCTGGATTTTCAACAAAATGGATTGGTGCACAGCGGATTCGATCACTGATGGTGGGAGAACCAAAGACTTTTATTGATACGAACAAGTAAGGTGACAAGAAAACAAATCCAAATAAAGAATAAAGAAACGAGAGACTGATACTCTGTGTACAGAGGGTAGAACGAAGAGGGGATCGAATGTCTGATGGATGGTCAAAACAACGAACAAAGGGAAAACATGAGTCCTTTTATCCTCCTCGAGGTACAAGCTCCCTTTCGGACGTATGACCTGCGTGTGCCGATTTTCTCCTCACATTTCCTCCACTACACATCTTTGCCGAATCTCCTCTGACTCATAACCGAGGTGAAATCTAGTTTACCGAGAGTCGGGGAAGGCGCATTGCTGTTGGTATCATGATAGACCAAGGGATGTTGTGTTTGGTATCACAGGCGTTGTGCTGGTTGTCGTGATGATAGTGTGTTTGGGTGTTGTCGCACCTTTCACTTAAGGTGTTTCGTGGTTGTTGATCCGTGATGAACTAGGTATGCAGGGTTGTGCATGATCTGTATGAAGCTAACAGTTCTGCGGTAGGTATCAAACAATGGTTGTCTGGAACTAGTTCGTTCTACTAGCCTTTCGATAAGATGTCGTCCTCGTAGTAGTTATTTTCCTTCGAGGAATCTGAATGTGGTGAGCAGCAAAATTCCAACACTGGAGCCCATAAGGAGAAGTGATAAGATGGCCAAGCACCTACTTGCCATTGTGCCCCCGGCCAGTCCTTTCCTGCAGGGATATCCGCTAGAGGACAAAAATATGTTCACATTTTTTAGGTGTTGGGGCTTGCCGGGGATGTGAATGTATTATTATATATAATTTTTCTCCATGCCGGTAAGTTATATAACCCCCCCATATGGACTTCCGATAAACAATATCCTCAACGGGGCAGACCGCCCGTCCTGAAGGTTTCCCGAAACTCGCCCTGCGGCCCAGTGCAAAGGGCTATAACCCCACCGTCACCGAACGTTTAGGGATACTATTCTTGCAGGATATGTACCCTTCTGGGCATGTTTTTTTAAAACTCACTCTCAAGTAAGACTTCACCATGCCCAAGTGCTATTAGGCCCTCCTTTCCAAATCTTATGTGCCTCACGCAAGCTCCCAATCACATTCCTGAGTCAGAAAATGTAACCACCGACCTTTTGATGGGCATAGATTTAGTGCTCAAATTGTTTAATAATTTTCAAACCAACGAGAGAAAATCCCCGTTCTACTATCATACGAATCAGAGCGCTAATATATGATAAGGAACATGGAATAAGCCCTTAATGTGGGCACAATGCCAGCGTATTTTTCCTGCTGATCTTGTATATTCTAGTCCATTTTCTGGAAAGTAGGCCCTGCATCCCTTTCAGTCCCCGGAGGTCCCCAGAAATCCCCTATCGTATTTTGCCTCACCTCCCTCGGCCCGGGTCCTTCACATTGACCCCGTCCTTTGTGCTGGAAACTGTAGTTATAGGTGCGCTCTCCTCTCATCCGTTGCTGTAGTTACGAGTGACACCTCGTGACCACTTACGTCACCCCCCCCTGTTCCCTCTTAAATCCTCGCTTCTCTTTCTCTTTCTTCTTTCTTCTTCTTTTTCTCTCTTAACAGTCTTCTTGTTCAATAAGTATCAACAAGTCTTTTGCTTTCTCCGGTGACCACTTTGCCTTTGAACCTGTGGAACTACTCGCTTGCCCTCTTCTGCACCCGATAGTTCTCAACACTTTGGCTCCCAGGACGGGAACCGACGGTATTTTGCCGTCTCGCTCTGCTGTAGCCCCAGACCGCTGAGAACACTGCCGATGAAAAAAACTGAATACGGGATTTCACAACCCCGCTCCCAAAACCATATTTCTGCTTACCACCTACGTTTCATCATTAATTATCACTCGTTTCTTTCGAAGCCCTATACTTCATGAAATATATGAGCAAACACTTGCGCTCCAGTATAGGGCCGGAAACAAACCGAAACTTTATTGTCAGTAAGCCTCACCGGTTTCCAATTGTTTCCGAAAATCCAACAACTGTGACTGAGCCATGTTGAGCCTCCACCTTTCCATGCTTTCTGTTGCGGAATATCACGGGTTACAATTGTGCCACCTATCCTCCGGTCGGGGTTCTTTTGAGGAGAGCGTTTTAGTAGCTGTGAAAGAAGGCACCGCTTGACATCACAACGTCTAAGTGGAGTGGTTACTTATGAATCATTTGCGGACGCCTCTCAGAGCTTACCAGCACACAATTTTGGCCCCGGAGGTGCACATTTTCCTAAAACACACAGGATGCTTTCGTCACTGAGCTCCAAAAACCATCTGGCCTTCGACCATTCTTCATTCTGGTTACAATGTGAACGAGCTGGAAGCTTGCACTCTATAGCAAGAATGTCAATACTAGTCGGTCTGGTGCTGGGATATCTCCATTTAGCAGGGACAAGGTTTCTTACTCGTATCACTAATTTCAATTCCTATCTTTGCCATCTGCCCAATGCCGTTAATATTGCTTCCGAGTGCCTACACCAATAGATCGAAATCACATTTTGTGATTTGTTTACAACTCACCAAGAGGAGGACTGCTTCGATCCGGGGACATAAGCACAGGAGAGATCTTTTCTTTCAAGCTATAAACACAACAGCTTCTACTACTAGTAGAGCAAGCCATGTTTTGTTGATGTGGTGGATAGAATCTAACTTCGATTGTGGGGTGGGGGTTCGGTTTGTATGGTTGAATACCAGTATTATACCATTATTTCTTCAGCTGGCCCTCTCAACCATAGCCATCTTGCCTCCAGTTTTTGGACTTCTACGGTGACTAACGTCATACACACAAATCCAAAAGGTCAAAATCTGGTGAAGAAATTGGGTAGAGAAAGTATCTCTGCTAATATTAATCTACCGGAAGTGGTGGAAGGGTCATCAACAGAATTGTACAAAGGGACTAGAGGTAGGGTCGTGGTTGCGTAGTGCGGATATGAAGATAGTGGTTATAGGTCAATTCATGACATTGATATATCTTAGGCGAAATCTGTAGCACCCTACTCCCGGCGAGATTAAGTCTTCAGATGGCGGGCTCAACCGCAATTTTCCTCAGCACGCAGCAATTGCATGCAATTCCACAGCCACTCAAGCCGATGCCACAACCAAAATGAAAGGTTCAATTCTCAGATCCCATGTCACTAGAGGAAGACAAATATACAGGTCTCAGAGTTGATAGTCATCCTAGTTGTGGTTTCGATGGTAATCCTAGCTATGGTTTGTTGGAACTGGTGCTGCTCGTCATACTCTCCCGATACCTCTTTTGCTGTTTAGATAGCCGTCGGGGACGCACTTGTTTGACTTTGGAAATGCGCTGAGGATTCGGGTATATTTTTCGGCTTCGGGCGTGTTTGTGGAAAGCATTTCACATGCAGAAATGCGCGATAGTTTTGGGATCGTGCGGCTTTCGGGAAAGCTGGGAGAAAAGCTGAGAGAGAAACGGAAGCATGGTAGGGCCAGCGTGAGAGGCTGGAAGCCCGGCGACAGTGGGATAGTTTGTTTTCCTTTTGTCTGCCCGGGAGTAATGATGGGGAAAGGGGACTCACATGGAGTAGGACTGTGGCTCATAGAGGGATATGATGTCCTTGTGATTGATATATACTACTATGATCGCCCTTAGTTAGTCAGTCAGTCGATGGAGTCGTCATTGAGCATGAGCCTGAGGTTGTTAGTGAAAGGTGTTTCCCCGCCCCTGAGTGTGCGATCGTTTTCGTTGTGGGTTGCTTGGCGTTTCGCCTCTTTTCACCGCTCGTCACTCGCAGTGTATTTTTTCGCCGTTGTTGGAAATAGCAGTTGATGGCCGCGCTTGGTGCGGGATGTGCCTGCTCTCTGTGGCCGCAGGGGCATACGTACACACTAGCCAAAGGACGCGCAAGCTCTGAAAATGTTTTCACCCCACTTGTTTTTCCTTCCTTCTTACCTTCTCCTCGCGACACACCTTCCTTCCTGTACGCAACTTTCCTTAAGTCTTTCCTTCCACCAAGTTGTCATCAATCAATCATGATTCTCATCTCCACCTAAGCGGTTTTAGTCCACTGCGTAAAATCCTCACCGTAAATCATTACCTCCGCAACCAAGATTTTCAACAGCCGTCGAAGTCTAAAATGGTTCTCATGAGGGTTGAATTTTGCGGAGGGTCGTAGTTGCACCTGCTGTCTCGGGACTTAACCTTGGCGGGAGCGGGCTTCTTGTTTTATTCTTATTCTTGTTGGAAAAGCTGCTCGGCATGTTGGTTTCTTTTGTTTCATCAAAGAACGGAGATTAAGAAAGATGTTTTCATTGACGGATGGATAGGACAAATGGAAAGCATGGAGGCTACGGGAATGAAGGAAGTTTTCTTTTGTCATACATTTCTTTTGTTCAGGGATAACAGAGTGTTTATTTCATTTGTTTCTTTGAAGGATAGACAAGGCGATAAGGAGCATTTGCGGAACGAAGTGGAAATGTGTGGTGATGGTTGGAAGACTGAGAATGGTGTTTTGCCTTTCATATATACTCCTGTCATTACCGTCAGTTTAGCAAGTAACTCATCTACGAATATACCTCTAGTTGCTCGCTATCATTATCCTCTCTCCCACTATTGCTCTTTTGGTGCCGTATTTGCGCTTATTTCGTTTAATTCTAAGCCATTCTCCGTGAAAAGCCTGCGGGTCGTTCACAGATATCTGCAGACTACCTGAGCATCTGAAGGCCATGCAGTCCAAAATGAAATTTTGAATAACCTGGCGGGTTTAGCCTAGCTGTTGCCTAGGCGCCGCCGGGCTTTGGCAGCCGCAGGTTGTTTCCACTGGACTAACACAGGCTTTTTAAAACCACTGCCGGACTGGCCGCTTGAGATCGCCGGGTTGGTGGAAGAAAAGGGGAGGAGAAAGGGGTGGGAAAAATAATAATCCAAACTCTATCAGTCATCTGCCATGAATTTTGCTCCGTTGATGCCTGCAGTGCGCTCGTTCTCATGTTTATAGTAAATGTGTCGAGGGTAATTCATGTCTCTATATACACGAAGTCTCTATCTACCGCTCTTATAATACAATCTAGTTACTTTCAGAGTTATTGAATAACACAAGTATATACGAAGTCAACAATTGGCACATAGACAAAAGGAAAATAGGAGGGGTGTATATATAGAGAAGAAATTGTAGCAGCCTGCTAACAGGGCGCGGGTATGAAAAGATTAGTTAACAAAAAGCCAGACAACAAGGGTTAAGGTGATTTGGGGGACCAGAAGGATAATAAGAGATTCCGGGCAAATGTTCCAAAAGCCTGACATCAGCAGTAACTTGCAGATCCTTGTGCAGAGAACTGGCTGGGGCGGGCGTAGTATTTTGTTTCACTTGGCGTGTTCTGGTGGAGGGTATGTTTGGCAGGTGGGGGAGGGGGGGGGTGCCGGGGATTATTCTTGGATGCCAAAATCTACCGGTCCTTTGGGGGGGGGGAGGTCCTGATACTGCAGACGGCTCAGGGGATAAGAGCCTTTCAATTACCTGCCCGCCGTACGTTTTCGGAATCAAATCCGCGGCTCCTGCAGCAGCCTTATTATTCCCTCATGTCCATATCTGGCAGCCCGCGAGAGTGGTGTTAAGTTCCAGTTATCTGCTCTATCGGAATTGACGTCGTACCGTTCCAGCAGCAACCTTACCACACCCTCATGCCCATTGGCGGCAGCAAACGAGAGCGGCGTCTGGCCATACTCAGTGTCAGCCGTGTCAGGGTCGACACCCGCTCGCCCGAGCAACATCTTGACGACCCCCACATGCCCATTCTCCGCGGCAAAAGAGAGCGGCGTTCGGCCGTCTTCTGTATCGGGCTTGTTAGGGTCAACGTACCCCTGCCCGAGCAGCATATTCACGACCCCCTCATGCCCATTCTGGGCTGCCCGCGAGAGGGGTGTTCGGCCCGATTCATCCGGCTTGTCGGGATTGACATCCTCCCGCTCTAGAAGTCTCCTCACGACCATCCCGTGCCCATTAATGGCTGCACCAGAGAGCGGCGTTCGGCCATACTCGTCAGCTGCGTTAGGATTGACGTCGTTCCGTCCTAACAGCGTCCTCACGACACCTTCGTGCCCATTCTCGGCGGCCCAAGAGAGGGGTGTTTGACTCCATCTATCCCCTTTGTCGGGATTGACGTCCCTCTGTTCCAGCAGTACCCTCACCACCCCTTCGTGCCCCCTCCTAGCAGCCCAGGCGATTGCCGTGTTACCATTGAAATCGGTTGCCTGTACGTCCCATCTACCCGACTCCAACAATGCAGTTGTTATTTCGAGACATCCGAGGTATGCGGCACCATGGAGACCTGTAAATCCCCTCGGGATGCCTTCCCAATCAAAGGGCGGGTTCCAAAGGCTCACTCCGCGCAATAACAGTAGCTTCGAAGATATGTGCTTATCGTATCCATCGAGTATTTTCAATGCAAGAGTTTTTACACTTTCCGTGGTTTCGCGCCTAGCATGTGTGCCCCAGTAACAAGAAGCATATTCGACCAAAGGGGCGGTTGGTGGGGGAGATGAAAGGACAGGTGAAAAACCCCTCACATGAGGAAAATTGAGGTAAGTTAAACAAGCCTCAGCAATCATCGAGTGGGGCTTAGGAAACAAGTCGGGGTTATGGGAGAGGTACTCATGAAGAGTGTAGTGGACAAGATGGGCGGTAGAGGAGGACTGCTCGACTGTGATGAGCCCTAGCGAGCATGCTAGTAGTGTTCTGATCGTAGGAATATTATTGGTATCCAAAGAGGTGGATCCTTCTTCTACCCCCAGGGCATGGCATAACTCATCAACTTGTAGTGGCCGCTCCGCATGCGATACCCACATTAGAGCTTGCATGCCTAGCCTTGATCTTCCTCCCGACTGCGCCTTAATTCGTGACAAGGTTGCGGCATAAGCCTCTCTGAGACCCTTCCCTCTGGTCATCTCTTCAAGCTTCCTTCTTCTCTGATGGAGAACAGGCTCGCCCATGATTGCATCCATATTTAGAGAAACGAGAAGAAAACTAGACGCCATCGTTAGCCTCTAACTTGTATTGGGAAGGTATTTGTTCTTGCTTACCTTTCCGAGATCTTCTCCGGGATGATTCTCATAATATCCGTTAGTAGTTTGGCGTCCATTGCGTCAGGATCAGGGTCCATGTCCAGCCTCATTTTTAGATAGCTCTTAATATCGGCATGGGTAGGACTGAGAGGTATCCTAACCACCTGGATAAAATATCTCACGATTTCGTGGTCGATATTGGGCCTGGCAGTAAGGAATACCCGTATATTTGGGGACACTGCGACAATTTCTCGTAGTGACCCTAGGAGGTCACGCCGGTGCTGCTGTGGGCATTCGTCTAAGGCGTCAATGCATATAAATACCCGCGGCAGCGATGTGATAGTCCTCTTCAGAATATCTACCATGTCGGGAAGGGGAGGACTGCGGCCACCAAACTCATTTTTGGCCTTCTGAAAAGCCTCCCTTATCTGCTCTGGGATTCCTCCTCTAATGACTAGTTGCTTGAGGATGGCGCCCAACATATTTCTGGCGGACTGTTCCTGCTGGGCATGGAAATCGCAGTACACTCCTCCGACCACCGTATCTTTCCCTCCCCCCTGATCACGTAGACTATCAATAACTAGGGAACTATTTGCTGATTGTTAGCGGCATCTGCGTTGACTCTAGACCCACTCCTACCTGATATAAGTTTTCCCCACACCCGGATTCCCGTAACAGAACAGCACTGGCTCAACACAATCACCTTCTGCATCACTCCACCTTCTGAAGTCGCTAGTTTCTAGTACCCATTGTCCTACGCCATTGAGTCGGTCAGTCCGCACACCTTGGTGCCGATACTGCGGCTCAAGTGGTGATAGCCACTGCCGAATTTGATGCTGCTCGTCTATTTCTGGGGCAATGTTGACAATAGTGTTGAACGAGTCGGTAATGTTGCGTGTGCCAATACGACCGATGGCCTGAGGCCATCCCGACGACGTCTGCTCCATCGTCTATTATCTGATTTTGACTTTTTTTGTGATGGTTAGAGGGGGATCGTGCGAAGTGAGAATCTGCATCTCTAGGACCTGGAGAAAGAGGGTGATAATTTATAAGGCTCTTTCGTAGCACAAGGAAGCATGCGCTAGTCCAATCCGTGTGAGTAGTGGGGCTTAGAGAGTTCTCGGTAGGGGTGGGTTTACCATTGTTCTCTTGGATTAGCCTTGGAACCTAGTTTGAGGGACAGGGCTAACGTGCATTCGATGTGTGTGTCGAAAATGCCATTTACTTGCATTCCCTTACTCGAGTAGTCCGTTGATGCGCACAAGAAATCGGTGGCGTTACTGGCGTATGTCTTAGTTTGAAGCGCCAAGTAATTTGTTTCCTATTGTGGGGGGTGACTTTCTAAATGCAATTAATCCTTTTCCAATTATGGAGATTTTCGTTCCAGATTCCGTCATTTTCTTAACCAGATCTCTTGTGCGCACACCCGCGGACTAAGGGATAGTGAACCAGGACATAGTGGATCCATGGCTCCGCAAAGAGCCGGAAAATCCGGGCCCCATTAGATTTTGTTTGCTATAGTGAAAGAAAAAAAAACCCCTATTATTGAACGGGAGGTGAGGGATGAACAGGGGTAGTAAAGAAGAAGTTACATATAAATGATTTTGGCGATAAGGAATAAGCAAATAAGGAAGAAAATTTTCTATCTAGTCATCGCCCTCCTAGAGTTCTGAGTTCGAGGCTGGAGCTCTGGGTTAGGGGGCGGAGTTTCCTAAGGAATTAAGTGGAAGTTGAGTTCGGTGGATCAGGGCAATTGTGAATCTATACTCTGCAAACCTCCGGATTGTCTACCTATTTGGTCGATTCATCCTGCAACAGTACTTTGAAGCCTGGACGTCGAAGCGTTGGACACCCAAGTGCTGCGCTCACTACTTTTCTGATTTGTGCGTAAAATGTGCTGTTTTTGTTATTCCTGCGCAGTGGCTATTTCCTACCCTCATCATTTTGTAACCACCCCTAACTGCTATACCCTGTTTTTTGTTATTCACTAGATAGCCATGAGCAACTGTACTCGAGTACTCGTACGCCCTGCGCTTGAGATTTAGGTTACCCTTCAGAGAGGAAAAAGACCAAATTTAGATTTCCTGGAACGCGATTGACACCAGCACTGCCGATTGTCAGAGTTCGCTTGTCGTTTTGCTCATAGCCACCTTTCTAAATGGGATGACGAAAAGCGGGGCTCGGAAAGTGCCGGTAGAGGAAAGAGAGCCCCATATACTCGCGGCGAGAATGAGTCCAGAGACAACAGGCCCAACTACAATCCCCCCAACGCTCAACCATAACAACAACCCAAGTCAATACCATAGATCTTAGTACCAGATCCCATGCTCTTAGAGAGAAGGAGAGAGAACAAATTTATTCAGGCCATAGTATTAATAGTCATTATAGTTATGTTTGTATTTGTAATCATTATTGTGGCTATCAGGGTGGTTGAACTTTGCTGGGGTTGAGCTCGCGCCCGTTATCTCTTATCTCAGGACTTATTCTCACCGCTAGTATTCTATGATTAATGGCACCTTAACAGACAATATTAGTGTCCACCCCCGCTTTTAGGACCTAGCTGATGGTTTTGTGCACGGCACTTTACCACACCTACCGGTATGGTGGATGTGATAGTGAGCCAGCCTCCAGGGTGAGTTCTTGGCCCCATTTCTTGCTATTTAGGCTCTCGTTTTGCTGAGCTTCCGAAACTAGCAGAAAAGGCTTCTAGACGACTTTCCGAGCAGCATGCACCTGCAGAAACTACGAGTGGGTAGGGGCGGCAGATGGTAAATCTAACGGCGAAAGTGCCATGTGCTAATTATGATGCTGGAAGCGAGATAGGAGGAGCGGAGCGTTACGATGGTTTTAGTATTGGTAAGGGGAGAGGACTCTCTCACAATATCGGAAACAGGTGAGTGGCCGTAGATGGGAGGTGAAAAAAGAATAAAAAATAAACGAGCCTTCATCATCACGCACCATACTCAAGTAAAGCCTTAACATACTAGGGGTATTCAAAGTTAAAATACGAGCTTTTGAGTAAAAGTAAGAGCGGGATCTAAACTTAGGGTACGTTGCACAAATAGCCAATTGTATTGAGGAATTTTCAGTAGGATATTTGAGAACCCCAATGAGATGTACGTAATCTAGAGTAAAAGTTAGTGTATCTTGGCTAGAAAATATTTTCATGAGGAAGGGTGATGACGAAAGCCCAATACAACCCACACTGATCATACACAGCAGGCAAAGCAGCAAGCGATCATGTCACAAATATCGACCACACATTCGATATGGACAATCAGCGAAACAGAGGCTTTAATCGAGTGGCTTGAAGAACCGGAAAATTTCAGGAAAATGAAAAAAGGTTCTGGGATTTCAAAAAGGCAGATAATCAAAGAAATTGCAGCCAAGATACAGACAAAGCCTGAGATCAAGGTTGGTTATAAATATGACAACCTGGTTAAATCCTACCGTGAAGCAGTGAAACTGAATGGCCAATCTGGATGGGGCCTGACTGTGAACGACTTGGATGAAGGGAAGAAAACACTTCGAGGTATGTGCTTTATTATTAAAATTAAAATTATATAATTATAGAATGAATTTATAAAAGGAAGAAAAAAAGAGTACATGCAAAAGAAAAAAAAAAGTAAGAAATAAACAAAGAAAATAAACAAATAGAATAAAATATGTACAATGGAAAAGGAATAGCTAATAAATTGTTATTTTTTAGACAAACTGCTTTCACGCTGCCCATTTTTCTTCCATCTTGAAGAAATCTTTGGCGATCATCCCAGCATTCGACCACCGGTTCGTTATGATTCTGGTGTCAGTAAACCAGAAGCTACAGCCATGGTTGAAGGGCTACTTGCAGCGATGGGAGGGTGAAGGGGAGGAAGGGAGGGGTCAAGAAAAACGAATGAGAGAAGGGGAAGTAAGAGGGGGAGAAGAGGGGACAAGCGAAGAAGAAAGAATGACGGGAGGAGTGGTCTTGTATGCGGATGGTCTGAGGGGCGAGGGAGCGGAAGAAGGACGAGCGTGGGAGAATGAGTTGTTAGTGGGAGGAAGTGAGTTGGGAGAAATAAGAGATGGTAGGGAGGGAGAAGAGAATCGAGAGGGAAGCTGGGATAACATACCGCACGAAAGGAATAGGAGGATAGGAGGAGGTTCTACTGAACCAAGAGAATCTGTAGGACAAGAAAGAAGCAGAAGGGAAGAAGGGGAGCATTATCCACCATCAATGACGAGGGGTGAGCAACGAGCAACAGAATCCAATATCTCATCATCGATAAGATCAGGACCAAAGCAAGGTTTTCCCAGATTATTGGAGGAGGAAGAGGAAGAGGATTACTGTTAGGTGGTACCAGATCTCTAAGAGCAAGCGAGATGGGTAAGACCAGTGTACTTTATCGTAGACGGAGATGTGTCTAGGAAGGCTCAATATAAACGTGCGTAAAATAGTGATAAAGATTTTTCTTGTAATAACTTATTATATTGATAAGGTCTCTTCTCCGTAGCGCGATGATTTCTAGTAAAGCTCGGGAGGCACTTCGATATTTATATCCCGCGTCGATAGAGTGCGCGGCCTACAAGTAACTACCATACTAACTAAGTACCTGCTAACCATTCCGAACATTTCCTATACTGCGAACACCTTTCGACCCTGAATAATATCGCCCCACAATTGACTTCCGGACTGGAGAGCTCTTGATTTCTCTGGGGTGGCACTATGATCCAGTCAGAGTTCACAATCCTTCTTCCGTCAGGAGGAACTGAAACTTGTCTGCATGCTAGACAGTGTCCTCATCATCGGACGAACGAAGTGGCCAACTTCGTAATCGGACCTATCGCAGTGGCAGATATCACTCTTGCTTCCTGCGCTTAGGCCTTGGTCAGACTCTCAGTCAGGATCGTACCAATGGTACAATTCCCTCATAGTCCTTCCTTACCGAATGATCCTATATGGTACTATACCATTGGTGTGGGTGCGGTCATACTCTTATTTCATTTTTAGAGTAGACACGACGAAAACGTCCCGTTACTTTAGTGACACAGTTTGTTGTGCCATACCGCTATGTCTGTAACTTTATGCGACGTCGACCGATTTCGCCCGGGACACTTGCATAAGCTCGCCAAAGGTCCCCTCTCATATATCCTGCGAACAGCATCCGGTCGGACGGACGGCCGCGACGTATATGGTGTTATAAGATAGGTTCCAATGATAGTGTCCTTTGGTGTTGGGACGCAACTGCTACGCCGTCAGGTGTTGTCGCGCTGTCCCAACACCGGGGCCAGAGGGGGGTGTTAGCTTCACAGAGTGAAGGTAGGGTAACCCCAGGGTATACACCAATAGGTGGAAAAGCTACGCTTTTCTCATGTGCCTAACAATTAGCAACATGGAGGCGGAGGGAGGAATTCTAAAAAGAAAAAAGGTAGTGGTGGGGCACTTGTTGATGCTGTTTCAATTCTCGCTTCAGCAAAGATAGAAGGAGAAGAAAAAAAGTTTGAGTTTCTCAATCGTCATATTGTCCAGCAAGGAGAGCTTCGACGAGAAGAGTTGCAGTTAGAGAGAGAAAAATTGGCCCTGGAGAATGAGAAAGCAAAAGCTGAGCAACAAAAGACAGAACTCTTATTCCTTCAGTTGCGTTCTTCGATGACGGCCAATACTCAGCATCGTCCAGGTACAGAATCAAACTCTGATGATTTTCCTATATTCTAATTTATTTCATTAAATTTTATATTGTTTTTCATTTCTTCTTCTATCCTCTCTATCCTTTTTTTTTTCTTTTTTTTTCTACTTCTAGTCCCTCAACTTTGTTTATTCTACTATTTTATTATTTTATTTTCTTCTCTTATACTTCGTTTCTTCTTTACTTTATTCTTATTTTATTCTTATTTCTGTTCTTCTTTTTCACCTTTCTCACTTTCCTTCTTTTTTTTCTCTTTTCTCCTATTTTTTTCTTATATTTTTCCTTTTTAATTACTTGGTTATTTATTTATTTATTCCTTTCTGGATTTGTTCTTTTATCTAAGTATCTTTTTTTTCTACCCTTTCTTATTATTGCCCCTGTTTCTTTTTTCCCTTTTTGTAGTACAATTTCTTATATACTTTTCCTTCTATTTTCTTGTTTATTTTTTGTTATTTTTTTGGTCTTTGTTTTTAAAAATTGTGAAGTGTTATGTAATTTGATTAATTTCAACTTTGAAGTAAATTAAAATGACCACACATTCTGTTTCGCCATTCGGTACCTGCAAGTCTTTCGCTCTCCAAGCCTAATGGCTCATCCACCTCTTGTGCTTCAAAATGTTGCTCCTCTCTCTGCTGTGCCTGTAGCTCCTCCTCTTCCAATTGCCATCTCTCATCATTGTAACAATCCTATTGTTGAGGGCGTGTGCAACAGGCAACGACTATCGTCTCCTGCGTAAGCGAGTCTCGCTTTTCTGCACCAAGGCGTAGGAATGTACTATCTCTTCAGATAGTACGGAACTGGCTTGCTTGTCCTGGGTGGTTCGTGCGAGGTACTATCTCTTCAGATAGTAAGATGGGTGGAGTGTCGTGCTTGATAGAACTATCACAATAGTCCTATGTTCGGGCAACCTGTCGAGACTATCACAATAGTCTCCAGGTTCTTTAGAGCGTAGGCTCTCGTAGAGGAGGAGTGTATGTAAAGAGAGTAAAGCGTAATCGTATTGCAATATTTTTAGTATAGAAAAGTACTTAGATGGTTGCGTGAAGATCCTATCTCTTGGTCGGAAGCAAGTGCCTTATATAGGCATCTTCACACAGCCCTAACCCTGGTAACGTTTCACCATTACGTACATAGCCCCCATGACTCATAATTAGTCATGGTGCGAAATCCATCAGCTGATTCTTACAAATCAGCTGCGCACCTTCTCTTTCCTCGATCCATACCCTTAAACTCGATCATGCGCTCAAATGAGTCGCATGCGTGAAACCCATGACTCGTAATCTGAGTCATGTGCAAAACCATTACATCATATGACGTCACAATCGTGACGTCATGAAACCATCAACCAATCATAATCAACCAATAACTCGCAAGTGCGCAGTCATGTAAAAGCTCTGAGTCAAATGACGTCATAGTGCAAAAACCAACATACCTTTATGACTAATAATTATTAGTCATGTGAAATCTGCCTTGCTTAGTCACGATTTGTGACAATCATTCTCATTTTCCACTAAGAAATTATGAAGTACTATACATGCCATAATCCATCCAATTTCTCTTGCGTAATCCTCTTTCCCACAAATGTGAATTGGTAATCCCTGTAGTGACCTCCACCTATTCTTTAAAACCCCGAAAGCATGTTCGACCTTGACTCTTGCTTCTACTAAATACAAATTAAAACTGCAGTATCCACCAGCTTCCTGGTTTGTTTAAGGTTCCTTATAAGGAGTCATCCATCTTCTTGTAACACGATAGGCTTTATCAGCCAAAATATACTCCTCTGGACGCCAAAAAAACTGGCTCGGGTTCTGAAAAAAACTACTCTGACAAAACATTGTTGCATCACTAACTGACCCAGGGTATCCACTCGAAACATAGGTAAACCGGCGATCCTCATCACATATCACTTGGATACTGAGCGCATATTTCTTTCTTCTGTTGAAATATGTCTTACCGAAATAGGACGGGGAGTATTGTAAGGTAATATCTGTCCCGTCCAGGAATCCAACACATCCGGGGAACCCAGTGCGGGATTCAATAGCTAGCCGCATCGTTCGATACTGACTGCTCCCAGGTACCGGCCATCGAACAAAGCGGGGCAGGAGGCGGACTAATGCCATAATACAACGGTTTCGATGAAGGCTGGTCGTTCCTTCTGCAATGCCCAACTGTGCCGCTCCACGAACAGTAGAAATTCCAAATGACCCTAAAAAATATAATGTAGTTGCTAATTGAACTACAATAGACCCTTGCCGATTGTGTGAATTGTTTTTGAAAATCGAATCAGCCTCAAGAATCCTTGCGCGAGTGTTAAAGGATTCCCTTGTCATCCGAAAGAATGATATAAACCGGTCATCTGACATTGAGTAAATCTATACTAAGTTAACCCTTTATTTCTTATTTTTCCTTATTTTTCTTTCTTTTTTACATACATGATAGTTGAGCAAATACTCACTACGAGGTATAGGCTCTCGTGGGGAAAGATAGCGAGTCCCCTGTATTCCTAAAAGAAGCACCTCAATTGCTTCTACAATTTCCTCCTCCAAACCATCCTCTGCCCCAACCAAACCAATCCCCACATCCGAACTTCCGCCCATGGTCTGGCACCCAAAGTCCCTCATCAACCACAGAAGGTCGCCCACCACCCCCCTTCCGTTAGGTTCTAAACCATCATCCGCATTTGACTTCGCATTCCACCCTTGTTGCGGGTTCAAAATTTGTTGCCAAAGTGCAAAATCAGTTTCATCAAAAAGAACTGTTGAAATAGAATTGGCCAACCATAAATCTTGCATTTGAGACAAGAGTTGGGCTTTCGCAGAGGTTCGGGGCATCATGCCTGTTCTGTTCTGGATGCTGGTCTGGCTATTCACTCCTTACTTTACTTAATTTACGGTCTTTACTTACATATTTTACAGCCCTTTTACCCGCCGTCCCAGTTTTAAAAACTTGTTTTGTATAGTAAGGTAAAGTGATAGTATCTTAACTCTTTTTAGTTGTGCCAAGCTTACATGAAACAGTGAAGTACGCTAAAAGATTTCTTGTTTTTCAACTTTGAATACCCCTACTGTACCGGGGGGCGTACTGAAATATACAGAACTGCGAAATATTAGGTGAGTGTGGGACATGTCTAAGAGGAGCAACCACACAGGAAAATCTTGGTTACCATCAAAAAAAACCTCAACTAGCGGAAAGACAGGCTGCGGGGAAGATGGAAAATATAGATTCTGATTTTGAGTACGATACTTCTCTTGGTAGTGGCTCTTTTTGGCTGTTTGGAGGTTGATTCCCTTAACCGGTATTACTGCCACTTCTTTGTGTAGTCCTGGTGTCGCTCACCAAATATTTCGTTGCGTCGTATATTTCGGTACGCCCCCGGGTGCGTTATTCTAATGAGCATCGGCTTCGGTACTACCAGCAGTCTGTCTTTGTCGCAACGTCGGGAGAGCAGTTAAAGAGAAAGATTTAAAGACGCATTTGAAGGAGAAATAGATAGAGAAGGAATGAATTGCTCTTTCCTTGTTAATATTCGGAGGACTTGATGATCTACAGTATATAAAGATCTTCTCTTTCATATATAAACTAACCTTGCTTCATTAGATACAAGGCGTCATATTACATAACTCATTGTTCAACTGCAGCCTCTCGCCGTCCCACATTGTTTGCTCTCATGTCACCGGCAGTCATCCCCAATACCGGCTGTCTGTAGCTGACCCCCATAGTCCTTTACTACATCCCGCAGTTTTTTTAATACCCCCAGCAGTTTCCTCTACAATCCCAGCCATTATGCCATCTTCCATACCGTCTGCCAGACCTGTGGCTATTCAATATTTGTGGCTGTACTAACGGAGGGATAGGGTGTCGGGCCCGGCGATCATAGCAAAGGCAGGCAGCCCACCAGGTAATTTTCCCTACACAGGACTGTGTCCAGCGGCCCCGCCCCACCATCTTGGCGTTACCCCCGCCGTCACTGTGAGCCCCCCGGACAGCACGGAACACTGTGTGTAGGGGTTGACATTGCTCCGCTTTAGCAGTGTGGTCACAACCCCCTCGTGCCCGCGGTAGCGGTGTCCGGCTCTACCAGGGGCAAGCTATGTTGGGATTGATGTCGCTCCGCCCAAGCAATACCCTGGCGATCCTTTCATGCCCGTTCACGATGGCACCAGAGAGCGGTGTTCGGCCATACTCGTCAGCTATGTTGGGATTAACGTCGCCCCGTTCTAACAGTGTCCTTACGGCCCCCTCATGCCCATTCGCGGCAGCACCAGCGAGTGGCGTTCGGCCATACTCGTCAGCTATGTTGGGATTAACGTCGCCTCGTTCCAGCAGCGCCTTTATCACCCTCTCATACCCATTCACGGCAGCCCACAAGAGGGGAGTTTGGCCCCACTTATCCGCTTTGTCAGGATTGATATCGCTCCGTCCCAGCAGTTGCCTCACCACCCTCTCATGCCCCCTCCTAGCGGCCCAGGCGATTGCGGTGTTACCATTGAAATCAGTTGCCTGCACATCCCATTTATTTAGCTCCAATAACGCAGCCGTTATTTCCACGCACCCGAGGTATGCGGCAGCGTGAAGCCCGGTAAATCCTCTAGGGGTACCTTCTCGATCCAAGGGTGGGTTCCAAAGGCCCACCCCGCGCAATAACAGCATTTTCGAAGATATGTGCTTATCGTATCTACAGAGTAACTTCAATGCAAGAGTTTTCACACTTTCCGTGGTTTCACGCCTAGCATGTGTGCCCCAGTAGCAAGAAGCGTATTCGGCAAATGGGGCGGTTGGTGGGACGGAAGCAAGAGCGGGCGAAAAGGCCTTAACGTGTCGGAAATTCAGGTAGGTTAAACAGACACCAGCAATCCTCGAGTGGGGCTTGAGGAACAGGATGCTGTTACAGGCGAGGTACTCTTGCAGAGTGTAGTGGACGAGCCGGACGGTAGAAGCAGAGGTAGGCGAGGGCTTCTCAACCGTGACAAGCCCCAGAGAGCAGGCTAGCAGAGTTTGTATCGGAGGAACATTCCGATTGTTCAAGTCGACAGATCCTTCTTCTACACCCAGAGCGTGGCATAATTCGTCGACATGTAGCGGCCGCTCCGCATGCGATACCCACATTAGAACATCCATGCCGAGTTTTGCTCTGCTTCTGGGTTGCGCCTTCATTCGTGATAAGGTTGCGGCATAAGCATCTCCTAGACTCTCCCCTTTGGTCATCTCATCAAGCTTCTTTCTTCTCCGATGAGGAGTAACCTCGTCCAGGATTGCATCAATGTTTAGAGAAACGAGAAGGAAACTAGGGACTACCATTAGCAAATGATGCCTCGGACTAGCCTAGGAAAGCATTTTGATATTCTTGCTTACATTTCTGAGACCTTCTCCGGAATAATTCGCATAATATCCGCCCGCAATTTGTCATCCATCGCGTCGGGGTCACCATCACCGTCCAGCTTCATCTGCAGATAACTTTTGATATCCCCATGGGTAGGTCTGAGAAGTATCCGGACCGCTTGGCTAAAACATTTCATCACTTCTTTCTCGATATGAGGCCTCCCGGCGAGGAATACTCGTACACTTGGAGACACTGCGACAATTTCTCGTAGTGACCCCAGGAGGTCTCGCCGGTGCTGCAGTGTGCATTCGTCTAAGGCGTCAATGCATATAAACAACCGGCCTAGCGATGCAATAGTCTTCTTCAGAATATCTATCATATCGGGAAGAAGGAGGCTGCGGCCGCCAAACTCTTTTTTGGCCTTCTGAAAAGCCTTCCGTATTTGCTCGGGGATTCCTTCTCTGATGGCTAGTTGTTTGAGCATGGAGCCCAACATATTTGTGGTGGATTGTTCCTGCTGGGTAAGGAAATCGCAGTAGAGTCCCACGACGGCGTGATTTTTCTCGGCCTGATCGCACAGACTATCAATAACTAGGGAGCTACAGGTATTTGCTAATAATTAGCCTTGCCCCCCTTAAGGAGAGGGCACTTCCTACCTAACATAAGTCTTCCCTACCCCGGGATTCCCGGAGCAGAACAACACTGGCTCACCACAACCATCTTCCGCATCACACCATTTTCTGAACTCGCTGGTTTCTAGTACCCAGTGACCCACACAATCGAGCCGGTCAGTTCGCACGCCGTGGTGCCGTATTTGTGGTTCAAGTGGTGATAGCCACGAAATAACTTGACGCCCCTCGGCATCCATATCAGTAAATAGGTTGATAGTATTGAAGGAGTTCTTGTTGAACGAGTTGAGATTGCCGGTAACCTGCTGTTGCCGGAACGACATCTGTGCTACGGCTTATCGTCAAATATCTTTGCAAGAGTTAGAGGGATCGTATGCACTGAGAATCTGACCCCTCCCGGAACTACCGGTAGAGGGGCTCTACACAACTTGATGAAAGAGGGGGTGGTATTTGTAAGCTTCTAGCGTTACACAGGTATGATATGTATTATAAAATCTTGGCGACAAAATTCGTCGGCACCCCCCCCATTTTGCATAAAAATGGACATCTTTGATTGACAATATCAGTTTTGTTGATTGCTGGTTGCAAAAAAATTCAAAATCCGGCAGGGCTTCTAAAGCTATCGAGATATTATCATTCGTAAGTGGCAAACGATCCCAATGCCTATGGTGCAATACCAGAGATAATGATAGTAGGCCTAGGTACCTCACGTCTTATATGAGTTTCCCACACCAAAGGCAGCTCAACCTGCAGTCCTCTTGCTGGATTTTTGTTTTTATCGCAACTATCGATAGGGCAGCCGCTCTACAGATATAGTTCCATTTAATGTGGCCTTTGGTCAAAAGAAATCGTGCCTTATCAAAATTGAATTTGAGAGAAAAAAAGTGGTGTTTTGTTATGTATATTATCATACATCACCCAAAACGGGGCGTGGGTTGTGTTGGATATTTTGTAGCGATATTATGATACACAAAGGCAAGGGGTTAGGGAAACTAAGTGAAGGTTCTGTGGGTAGGTTATCATAGTTAATATTATTATTATATAACTTGAAGGTTCCTGTTTGAAGCACAACTTAATTGCCAACCAACTTGTAGGAAAACTCCCTGAGGGCCCACGGTGTTCTCCCCACGCAGCTTTGAAAAAACAAAAAAAACAAAGCTGAGGTGACATTTCCGAGAAGGGTGCATACTGATCAGGAGTTTTTTTTATTTTAATGATCAGGGGTCCTCTTAAGGTCACAAAAACACCCCCGAGTAATATCCCTTACAGTACACCATGGGTGCTCGGGTGAAAGGTACAGCCGACCACCAACATGCCTTTGCTCTGACATATTACACTAGGCAGGAGTAAATTCCTTTTAATTTGTTGGATTACTTTCCCTTCTGTAATCGCCTAGGTCTTCTCACCCTATATACCGCCTGAAAAAAATGCGTAGTGCAATTCACTATGTCAACTATCATAACTTGAAAAAATGCGATGCCATCTGCCGACAGAGGTGCGCAAAAATAAAAGCAAATACAGCCGCGTTCGCAAAATTCTCGTACCCCTCCTTGTACTTCAAGAACAATACCTATTTACAACAACAGGACAACCAGAAGCCTTCTGATAACTATTTTTCGGATATACCCCTAGGGGCATTGTAAACCCTTATCACCATTTATTATACCGAATAATCAAGGGAGAGGGTTGGCAAAGCGTTTCTAATTACTCGTGGTACTCGGGAGGGTGCGAGAACTTTGCGAACGCGGCTGTACGAAGTCGGTCGCCGATAGACATGGAATAGCTTAACTCAATGGATATGAGAAACGGGGGGAAAATGAAAAATGTGTTATAATATTATGAGGTGAGAAGTGGTTATAGGAAATGATGAACAGGGCGGCACACATAAATAAAATTGGTTTTAAAAAAATGGATAATAAGGGAAGAAGAAATTGGAAAGGGGCCAGGACGATTGGGCGAACCCAAGGAGACAACGAGATTACAGGAGAATGATCCAAAGGTTTGACAGCTATAGGAACTTGGAACCCGCGTGTGAGGAACTGTGGGTGACGGGCATGAGATTTTGTTGTGGCAGGTCTGTTGCCCCGCAAGAGGGCACGTTAGATGGATGCTGGGAGAGGTCCGGGTTTCACCTTTGGATATCAAAACTAGCGGAGGCATTTGGAAGAGAGTTGAGATAGCTCGGGTGGGTGGGGCAAGAGGAGTTCTGTTGATTGTAGGCTCGCTGCGAATTTGATAATAAAATCTGTGAATTACCGCAGTTGTTTTGGAGCTCTCTTATAAAAATTCTTGAGGGCCTGGAAGAGTGGTGTTGGGCTCCGCTGGCTCGCTTTGTCAGGATTGATATCATTCCGTTCCGGCAGTGTGTTCGCGATCCCCTCATACCGATCGTCGGCAGCCAACCAGAGCGGTGTTTCGCTCCACTCATCCGTTTTGTGGGAGCTAATGTCATCCCGTGCCGGCAGGATGCTAATGAACCCTTCATGCCTATTGGCGACAGCTGGTGAGAGCGGCGTTTGGCCCCGTTCATTTGCTATGTCGGGATTGAAGTCGTCCCGTTCTAGCAGCATCCTTACGATCCCCTCATGCCCATTGCTGGCAGCCCGGAAGAGCGGGGTTTCGCCGAACTGATCCACTTGGTTGGGATTAATGTCGTCCCGTTCTAGCAGTACTCGCGTGACCCCCTCATGCCCATTCTCGGCAGCGAACCAGAGTGGAGTTCGATTCAATTGATTTGCTTGGTCGGGTTTGACGTCATTCTGTTCCAGCAGCATCCTTACGATCCCCTCATGCCCATTACTGGCAGCTTGGAAGAGCGGGGTTTCGCCGTACTGATCCACTTGGTCGGGATTGACGTCGTCTCGTGCTAGCAGTGTCTGCACGACCCCCTCATGCCCATTCTTAGCAGCGAACCAGAGCAGTGTTCGATTCCATTTATTAGCTTTGTCGGGGTTGATGTTATTCTGTTCTAGCAGCATTCTTACGATCCCCTGATGCCCATTCCTGGCAGCCCGGAAGAGCGGGGTTTCGCCGAACCGATCCACTTGGTTGGGATTAACATCGTCCCGCACTAGCAGCTTCTGCACGACCTCCTCATGCCCATTCTCGGCAGCGGACCGGAGCGGTGTTTGATCCCATTTATTCGCTTTGTCGGGGCTGATGTCGTCCCGTTCCAGCAGCATCCTCACGACCCCCTCATACCCATTCCCGGCGGCGAACCAGAGCGGAGTTCGATTCCACTTATCCGCTTTGTCGGGGTTGATGTCAGTCCGTTCCAGCAGCATCTTCACAATCCCCTCTTCCCCATTCTTGGCAGCCCCCAAAAGCACTTCCTGGCCGTATTCGGTGTCAGTTGTCTCGGGATTGACGCCATTCCGTTCTAGCAACATCTTTGCGATACCCTCATGTCCATGGCTAGCAGCACGGAAGAGTGGGGTTTCGCCAAGCTGATCCACTTGGTCGGGATTAACGTCGTCCCGCGCTAGCAGCGTCCGCACGACCCCCTCATGCCCATTCTCGGTAGCGAACCAGAGCGGCGTTCGATTCCACTCATCCGCTTTGTCGGGATTGACGTCGCTACGTTCCAGAAGTATCCTCACAACCTCCTCATGTCCGCACCTAGCAGCCCAGGTGACCGCTGTGTTACCATGGGTGTCAGTTGCCTGCACATCCCATTTATTCGTATCCAATAAAGCAGCCACTATCCCGACGCATCCAAGGTATGCAGCGCCGTGAAGCCCGGTAAATCCCTTAGGGGTGTCCTCTAGATCAAAAGGCTGCTCCCATGACCTCGCCCCATGCAATAATAGTAACTTCGAGGATATGTGCTCATCGTATTTGTCGAGCAGTTTCAATGCAAGAGTTTTCACATTTTCAGTGGTTTCTCGCCTAGCATGTATACCCCAGTAACAAGCGGCGTATTCAACAAATGGGGCGGTTGGTGGAACAAAACGAAGAGTAGGTGAAAAGCTCCACACATGCCGGAAATTGAGGTATGTCAAACAAACCTCGGCGATCGCAGAGTGGGGCTTGGGGAGCAAGTTGGGGTTATGGAATAGGTATTCTTTTAGAGTATAGTGGACAAGCCGGACGGTAGATGAGGACTTCTCCACCGTGATGAGCCCTAGCGAGTATGCTAGTAGCGTTTCTATCGTAGGAATATTCCGAATATTCAAGTCGGTAGATCCGTTTTCTACCCCAAGGGCGTGACATAACTCGTCGACATGTAATGGCCGCTCCGCATGCGATACCCACAATAGCACCTCTATTCCGAGTTTCGACCTGCTGCCGGGCTGTGCCTTTATTCGTGATAAGGTTGCCTCGTAAGCCTCTCCCAGACCCTTCCCTTTGGTCACCTCCTCTAGCTTCTTTCTTCTCTTATGCAGAGTAATATCGCCCAGGATTGCATCCATATTTAGAGAAACAAGAAGGAAACTAGGCCCCAGGGTTAGTGAATCATCCTCCAGACCTGCACTGGGAATTTATGTGATACTCTTACTTACATTTCCGAGACCTCCTCCGGAACAATTCGCATAATATCCGCCCGCAATTCCCCATCCATTGCGTCGGGATCAGTGTCACGGTCTAGCCTCATCTCCAGATAACTCTTAATATCTCCAGCGCTAGGACTAAGTAGTATCAGGACCGCTTGGCGGAAACATTTCATGATTTCCCTCTCGATATGGGGCCTCCCAGTAAGGAATACTCGTATGTTCGGGGACACTGAAATAATTTCTCGCAGCGACTCTAAGAGCTCCCGCCGGTGCCTGGGAATGCATTCGTCTAAGGCGTCGATGCATATAAATAACCCCGGTAGCGATGTAATAGTCTTCTTCAGAATGTCCACCATGCCGGGAAGAAGCAGACTCCGACCGCCAAACTCTTTTCTGGCCTTCTGAAAGGCCTCCCTTATTTGCCCCGGGATTCCATCGCGGCGGACTAGTTGCTTGAGCATCGAGCCCAAAATATTCGCCGTGGATTGTTCGTGCCGGGTAAGGAAATCGCAGTATAGGCCCACCACGGCAATGTCGCTTCCCTCACCCGCATCGCATAGACTATCGATAACTAGGGAACTACCGGTATGATTTGCTGATCGTTAGCGACATCCGCCTTGCCTTTCTCGAGACGAGAGTACCCCCTACCTGACATAAGTCTTCCCCACCCCGGGATCCCCGCAGCAGAACAGCACCGGCCCAACGCAGCCATCTTGCGCATCACGCCATTTTCTGAACTCGCCGGTTTCCAGTACCCAGTTTCCCACGCCATCGAGTCGGTCGGTTCGCACGCCTTGATGCCGTTGCTGGGGCTCAAGTAGCGATAGCCACTGCAGAATTTGGCGTCCCTCGTCATCTATTTCGGTAACGAAGTTGACAACATTGTTGAACGAGTTGATATTACCGGTGACCTGCTGGTGCCCTTGCGACATCTGCGGAATAGCCTATTTCCCAAATTTGTCTTTTTTACTTTCGTGAGAGTTAGAGAGAGAGATCGTGGGTACTAAGAATCTGACTTTTCCCAGAACTCTGGGGGATCTCTGCCGCCTGGGGTAACCGTGCTGGTAATTTATATAAGTCCCGGGCATGAAGAACCCGAATATAGGGGGGATCTTGGGGTTGGAATTTTGTGTGCGACTTAGATACGCATGGATACGAGTACGGTAGTTCGCCAGACAGGATCAACCCCTCGGTTCGGGTCCTTCATCATGCCGGGGACTTGTCAGATTCTGGCGTCGCACAAGTCTCAGCTGGCGCAATCATCATTGGCATTGCTCACAAGATCCTTGGACGCGACTTCACCAACTAATGTGACCCCTAGAGCCGCCTGGATATTAGGGAAAATAACGTGCTCACTAGGAACTAAATGCTCGAGTGAAAAATTCCATGCACTCGTGATTTACAGGACTGCAGGGTGAGGTATCTACGGTATTTACAACTATGTATTGTATTATTCTATCCTATTATACCGTAACACACGCAGCGCATTCTTAAAACACAGCTGTGAATTCACAACCATTTTAACAAAGCTAGGCCCCTAGCTCCTTTCGCGCAGCGGTGGCCGAAACTGGTGCCTCTTTGATTTTGTCATCTGATCGGTCCGGATTAATCATCAGCCTAACCGAGAATCCATGTATAGTAGAACTCGTATCGTACGGAGAGGGATTTCGGAGAAAATAAGCCCGACCTTGAATCCAGTGGCAACAATGTCTACGGAGGCACAGCGCCTCAAGGAATACGCAATGACATAAACTTCTTGCTGTGAAGGAGCTGTCTTCCCAATTTCGTTCTAAACTCGAACTTCCTGCTGAATTCCTGTGATGTTGCTCGGCATACCAGGCCTATCGGGCACGCACACAGCCTATCCCGTTATCTTTCGGACAAAGAAATTCTGATATGCGCTCTGGATTGATATGTCCGCCGGGAGCAAGTTCTTTGACGCCGCTTGGTATGTTAACTATAGGCGCAGCCTATATCGATATCGCGCAGACAAACGTCCGGATAGCCGGGGCATGCATGGAAGAGAATGGACCTATGTCGCGATCGATGAAAACGTGGGAGAAATTGCCTGAAAGGCTTCATCATTGTGGTTGATATATACTTCTGTCATCGTCGCTAGTTAGTTAGAGATCGAGCATCGCGGAGTTGCGAGCGCTAGAGTAGTTAGAATAGAGGCGTTTTCCCCCTCTCTAAGTTCTGTGCATTGGCGATCAAAATCTTTCGTGTTGTTTTGATCTTGGCGTTTCCTTTCATACTCGAGTAGCTGTCATCCGCCGTTTCACCGTTTAGCAATAGCCATTTTCAACACCCCCAACTCCCACTTCTGCGCAGGGCGCCGTCACTCTATTGTATCCATGATAAAATCACAGACGATATCTCCTTTTTTTCTTTTTTTTTTCGACCAATGGGTCTAAGGAAGACGGGCAGGAAACATGTCTGTTTCTTTATGTAGGTATCAGGACAATTGAAGTTAATTCAATACCGTATATTATCCTGAGATGACCTAAGCGATGCCCCCGGTGGAAGGGGTGTCTGAAGATAAGATGGGGTATCATACTGTCGGACATCTGGATGGACTCGCAGTTGAGAGTGATGACACGGGTGTTCTAAACGGATCGACCGGATCGACGGCAACGACAACCAAACAAAACGCCAAGAGTTCACAAAACACGATCGCCCCGCGCCTGCCCACAACTTCGGAGTACCAAGTTCTCTTTTCCACCTATCGCTCACTCTCTCACAACTAACTTTTAACGGTAATGACAGGTGTATATAAAAACCACATCGAGGTCGCCCTCCTATCCTTCCATGGATCTCCACACATATCCAGTCTCCCCCGCGTTACTCCCCTTTCCCCTTTCCATAAGTTACTCTCATGCTAAGACAGGAAAGACAAAGACTCCCATGGTTCGCGGACTCCGGGCACCCAGCTCTTTCACACTCCCTCCCGGCCCTTCCGCTTTCCTTCCGGCAGGCGCATCGGCCCAAAACCTAAGCGCATTCCCGAAGCCTCAGCGCATTCCCGGAAACTATGCGAATGAGAGAACAGTAACTCGAGCCTGCCGAGCAGCATCTCACAACTTCCAACATTAACCGGGATCAAATTTTACGGTGCGAGATTCCCCCCCGGGGATTCTATATACCCCACGGCTGCAATTCGAGTTACGGTACCAGCAGTGCGCGACACACAGTGAAATAGTGTTACCCGGAAGCCACCCCAGGTTAGGGTCCGCTCCCCAAATGGAAATCTCCACGAACGGCAGCGCAACATAGAATATCGGTATAAAGGCAGACGTTTCCTTTTTCGCGGGAGCAGACAATGATATATTTAGCCGGTTAATCTTGAATTACTATTCCACAACTTCCTACCGAGTCCTGTACATTCACCTTCTCTTTGAGGGCCCCTGCAGTTGTGCCTAGCTCCCTACTGCGGGCGCGGGTATCGTGGGTGTGATAGCAAGTTATGTTTAGAGCGAGCCCTGACAGAGTTTCCCAGTATTAAGGTCCCCCATAAATTGAGCTGACGATACCAAGACAAAATTTTCCCTGTGGTTTTCCCTGTGGTTTTCCCGGTGGTGAAACTTGCAGAGCCCCGGGGGGGGGCGAGTAAGGGGCGGGCAGATTTAGCAGGGAGAGTACTATGTGTTGTGATGCTCAAGCGAGATCGGGGAGAGGGAGATTGTGATGCCTTTGTTATGGGTAGGGACGGGGGTCTATCTCACAAGCCACTGGACAGGCGAGTGGCCATAGATGATAGTAGGGTATTATAAGAAATGAAAAAAGTAAAAAATGAGCCAAATTCTGTCAATCACGCACCATAAACTCTTCCTCGTTGATGCCTGCAGTGTACCTGCTCTCATGTGTACACTATCTGGGCCATATGTAACTTATGTTTATTTCAATAAAGCATCCATCCACCCCCCTTATAATACAATATGATTGTCGTCAGAGTTGAGCAATAACGTAGGTGAGTACCAAGTCCATCATTGACAAAAATAGAATAACTTGGCTCAATAAGTGTGAGAAACAAGAGGAAACTCAAGGGGTATATGAAAAGTGAAGTGACTATAGGAACGTATGAGCAAGGGACGGGTATAAACCGAATTAGTTAATATCATAAAAAAGTTCAAGCAATAAGGAAACAAGAAATGGGGAAGAGTTGAGGGTGATTTGGGGAAACCGAGGAGACAACAAGATTCCAGAAAAATGATCCAAAGGTTTGACCGCTGCGGGAACTTGTATGGAGGGCTCTCACCGACGGGCATGAGATTACGTTTTTCTAGGTCTATTGTCCTACTAGGAGGGTAGGTTAGGCAGGTGCTAAGGCGGCGCCGGGTTTCATCCTTGGATGTTAAAACCTCCGGGTGCTTTTGGAAGGGGGCTCGGACAGCGCGGACGGGTGGGGGAGATGAGCTCTGTTGGTCGCAGGCGTGCTGCATATTTGCGAATCAAATCCGTCGGCGGTCTTTTTTCCGCAGCAGCTTCACAATCCTCCTATACCAATTCTTGAGAACCCGCAAGAGCGGTGCTTGGCTCCGCTTATGCGTTTTGACAGGATTAAGGTCATCTCGTTCTAGTATCTCCGAGATCCCCTCCTCCCCATTCCTAGGAGGAAAGAAGATCCGTTTTTGGCTATATTCGGTGTCAGCTGTTTCGGGATTGATGTCATTCGGTTCCGGCAGCGTCTTCGCGATGGCCCCACGCCGGTCCCCGGTAGACAACCAGAGTGGTGTTTCGCTCCACTCATCTGCTGTTTCAGAGTTGATGCTGTCCGGTGTTGGCAGCACGCCGACGGCCCGCTCATGCTTGTTGTTGGCAGCCGGCGAGAGCGAAGTCTGGTCCCGTTCATTCGCTTGGTCGGGGTCGATGTCGCTCCGTTCCAGCAGCATCCTTACGGTCTCCTCATGCCCATTCTTGGCGGCGGACCAGAGTGGCGTTCGATTCCATTTATTCGGTTGGTTGGGGTTGATGTCATTCCGCCCTAGCAGGGTCCTTACGATCCCCTCAGACCCATTACTAGCAGCCTGGAAGAGCGGGGTTTCGCCGAATCGATCCGCTTTTTCGGGATTGACGTCGTCCCGTGCTAGCAGAATCCGCACGACCCCCTCATGCCCACTCCTAGCAGCAGACCAGAGCGGTGTTTGATTCCAGTTATTCGCTTTGTCCGGACTAAGGCCATTCCGTCCCAGCAGCATCCTTACGATCCTCTCATGTCCATTACTGGCAGCCCGGAAGAGTGGGGTCCCACCGAACTGATCCACTTGGTCGGGATTGACGTCGTCCCGTGCTAGCAGCGTCCGCACGACTCCCTCATGCCCATTTTCGGCAGCGAACCAGAGCGGTGTTCGATTCCACTTATCCGCCTTGTCGGGGTTGATGTCATTCCGTTCTAGCAGTGTTTTCACAATCTCCTCCTGCCCATACTTGGCAGCCCCCCATAGAACCTCCTGGCCATATTCGGTATCAGCCGATCCGGGATTGATGCCATTCCGTTTTAGCAACATCCTTGCGACCCCCTCGTGCCCATTGCGGGAAGCCTGGAAGAGCGGGGTTTCGCCGAACTGATCCATTTGGTCGGGATTGACATTGTCCCGTTCTAGTAGCGTCCGCACGACCCCCTCGTGGCCATTCCCGGCAGCAAACCAGAGCGGCGTTCGATTCAATTTATTGGCTTTGTCGGGGTCGATGTCATTCCGTTCCAGCAGCATCCTCACGACCCCCTCTTGCCCATTCCTGGCAGCTCCCCTGAGAACTTCCTGAGCATGTTCGGTGTCAGGTGTTTCGTGATCGATGCCATCCCGTTCCAGCAACATCTCCACGACCCCCGCATGCCCATTGCTAGCAGCCTGGAAGAGCGGGGATTCGTCAAAATAATCCACTTGGTCGGAATTGACGTCGTCCCGTGCTAGCAGCGTCTGCACGACCCCCTCATGCCCATTCTTGGCAGCAGACCAGAGTGGGGTTCGATCCAATTTATTCGCTTTGTCAGGGCTGATGTCGTTCCGTCCCAGCAACATCATTACGATCCCCTCATACCCGTTGTTGGCAGCCTGGAAGAGCGGGGATTCGTCGAAATGATCCACTTGGTCAGGATTGACGTCGTCCCGTTCTAGCAGCCTCCGCGCGATTCCCTCGTGCCCATTGCCGGCAGCCCACCAGAGCGGTGTTCGATTGCGCTTATCCCCTTTGTCGGGGTTTACGTCGCTCTGTTCCAGAAGTACCTTCACGGCTTCCTCATTCCCCCTCCTCGCAGCCCAGGTGATTGCTGTGTTGCCATGGAAGTCAGTTGCCTGCGCATCCCATTTATTCGTATCCAATAAAGCAACCATTATCTCCACGCATCCGAAGTATGCGGCGCCGTGAAGCCCTGTAAATCCTCTAGGGGTGTCCTCTGGATCAAGAGACCGCTCCGATAACCTCGCCCCATTCAATAATAGTAACTTCGAAGATATGTGTTCATCGTATTCGTCGAGCAGTTTCAATGCAAGAGTTTTCACATCTTCAGTGGTTTCCCGTCTAGCGTGTGTTCCCCAGTAACAAGCAGCGTATTCAACAAATGGGGCGGTTGGTGGGGCTGAGCGAAGGGCAGGTGAAAAACTCCATACATTCCGGAAATTAAGGTAGGTCAAACAAACCTCGGCGATTGCAGAGTGGGGCTTGGGGAGCAAGTTGGGGTTATGGGATAGGTATTCTTGCAGCGTATAGTGGATAAGCCGAACGGTAGACGAGGACTTCTCCACCGTGACAAGCCCCAGAGAGGATGCTAGTAGTGTTTCTATCGTAGGAATATTCCGAATATTCAAGTCGATAGATCCTTTTTCTACCCCGAGCGCGTGGCATAACTCATCGATATGTAGTTGCCGCTCCGCATGCGATACCCACATTAGAACTTCCATACCGAGTTTCGATCTACCTTCGGGCTGCTCCCTCATTTTTGATAAGGTTACCGCATAAGCCTCTCCCAGACTCTCCCCTTTGGTCATCTCATCAAGCTTCATTCTTCTCTTATGCAGGGTGATCTCGCCCAAGATCGCGTCCATATTTAGAGAAACGAGAAGGAATCTAGGCACCACCGTTAGAGAATCACCCTCCGGACCTACACCGAGAATTTCTTTGATATTCTTACTTACATTTCAGAGACCTTCTCCGGGGCAATTCGCATAATATCCGCCCGCAATTCCTCATCCATTGCGTCGGGGTTAGTGTCACGGTCCAGCCTCATCCCCAGATAACTCTTAATATCTCCGGCGCTAGGACTGAGAGGTATCCGAACCCCTTGGCTAAACCATTTCAAGATTTCTTTCTCGGTATGGGGCCTCCCAGTAAGGAATACTCGTATGTTTGGAGAAACTGCAACAATTTCTCGCAGAGACTCTAGGAGGTCCCGTCGGTGCTTCGGAGTGCACTCGTCTAAGGCATCGATGCATATAAATAACCGCGGTAGCGATGCGATAGTCGTCTTCAAAATGTCCACCATACGGGGAAGGGGTAGACCTCGACCGCCAAACTCTGTTTTGGCCTTCTGAAAAGCCTTCCGTACTTGCCCTGGTATTCCACCTCGGCGAGATAGTTGCTTGAGCATCGAGCCCAAAATATTTGCGCTGGACTGTTCCTGCTGCGTAAGGAAATCGCAATACAGTCCCACCACGGCAATATCTTTTCCCTCAGCTTCATCACATAGACTATCAATAACTAGGGAACTACCGGCACAATTTGCTGATTGTCAGCGACACCCGTATTGTCTTCCTTAGGACGAGAGCACTCCCTACCTAACATAAGTTTTCCCTACACCCGGATTCCCGGAACAAAACAACACTCGCTCAACACAATCATCTTCCGCATCACGCCATTTTCTGAACTCGCTGGTTTCCAGTACCCAGTTTCCCACGCCATCGAGTCGGTCGGTTCGCACGCCCTGGTGCCGTATCTGTGGTTCAAGTGGTGATAGCCACTGTAGGATTTGATGCTCCTCGTCATCTATTTCTCTAAGGATGTTGAAAACCTTGTGGGACGAATTATTATTGAACGAGCTGAAGTTGCCGGTGTTCTGCTGCTGCTGGAACGGCATCTGCGCTATAGCCTCTTTCCCGAATTTCCCTTTTTTTTGTGAGAGTTAGAGAGATAGTGTGCGCTGAGAATGGGGCTTCTCTCAGAACCAGGCGGGATATCTGTGATCTCAAGAAAGAGGGGTGGTATTTATTACATCAGGTTTTGGCGTTGCACAAGTATGCCCCGATCCAGTCACTAGCGGTAGTGCTCACAAGGCTCTCGATAAAGGCAACATCTCTGACTGATTTCGCCTCAGGAGCAGCCTTGGATCGCAGTGCAAAAATGGCGCTCAACAGAAACAAAATATTCCAGTGAAAAATTCACATTTTCTGTACTCCACACGGAGCTCGTAATTTACATTATTGTAGAGTGAGGTATCCGTTACAACTGTTTGGCCTAACATACGGACCGCATTCGCCAAGCACAACTGTGAATACTCGTACACAAGCCTTCTAACTAAGGTAAGGACCTGACTCCTTGCGTCCTTCTGAAGTTGGCACAGTGCCGGCTGAAATCAGGGTCCGTTTTTTTCTTCCATCTCATCGGTCCAAATCAATCACCAACCAGACCGAGAATCTAGGCAACGCCGGTACCGAGAGGGATTTCGGAAGAAATGAGCAGAGACCTTGAACCGAGTGGGAACAGTGCTTATTGTGACCACACGTATGATACCGGTATCACAAGCGAAGAGGGAAGAGGGATATGCTTGCAAACTAGCTTAGTAAGCAATGTTAGTACTGTATGCGGAATGAGCGCCTTGAATCCATAGAATAATCAGGATTGACCGCACAACACCTCCGATTTTTACTACTGTGTTTGTCTTGTTTCCTTTTGACCACAAGGACCAAACAAGGTGGGCAGGAGGAATTTGTCTGTTTTTTTGCGCAGGAATCCTATCCATGGAGGTTAATTCAATATATTACCCTGAGGCAACCCAACCGATGTCCACGATGGAAGGGGCGTTTGAGCCGGTGATGATCTACACGTAGATAATGGTTTGTAGTGGGACATTGACAAATTCGCGACCCCTACTCTTAAAGTATGATCCCCTTAGCTTGGTTAGAATCAAGGGTCCGATATTTGTTTAAGAGCTCACAACCCTAACCCTTAACCTTTTCATAGTAACTGGTAGGTTGCCAGAATTATAACATATCGCTCTAGGATCCCTTTATTTTTAGTCTGACAGCGCAAAGAAAGTTCCTGACCAAGGCTGATTCGTCAATAGATCTTGCTTGGAGATCAGCCTTGGATCTTTGAATAAAAAAGAGTTTGATTAGTATCAAATATTTGAAGCCCTTAATCCATAAGGCTGTTGATTTGTAATGCCTGCTTAAATCACAACTTAACCGAAGACCAATGTAGGAAAACTCCCTTACGGCTTAGCATATTCTTCCAATAGAGCTTTGGAAATAGTAATAATAATTAGGTGTCCGGAGGGTATAGGTGACATTGTCAAGGTGGACGCATAGTCTAGCAAGGAGGTATTTCTCTAAACCCACTTTTTTCTAGCCCCCGAGGGCCAATGATCCAGCAACCCACCCGAGGTCACGGAATCCCCCCTGAGCAATTTATAGCATGGTAGGCTCGAGCGGGGGACACAGCGGACCGCCGACGGGAATCTTTTTGGTCTGGCACATCGCCCCAAGCCAGGGGAGGTTTCCTTTAAATTTCTTCAATATCCCACTCGCCCCCAATAGCCCCCATCCCATATCCCATTTGAAACAATTTGTAGTAAAACCCACTGCGTCAATAGACTTGTGGCATTGAAGGAATGCAATTCTTATAGCCTGTAACTTAAATTTAGGTTTCAAGCTTCCATTAAAGAAATATGGGAATAGAAATCATCTCCGGTATCAATGCTCAATTTCCCCTGGGACGGGGAACAGACGGGTATGTCCGAAATCTAAATATTTCATGTCCACACAAACTAATTATTTGAGTAGATCCATACCCTAACTCTGTTTTGCCACTGCACATTTGGTTTCGGGCTGTAGGAATTAGGATATTCTCCCGTGAGGCTTAGTGCCCGAGCATGAGCGGTAGAAGAGATGAATAGGAACTTCGGACCCCTAACGTTCCTTGTTGTGGTGTTGTTGACATACGGATTTTTCGGAGGGCTTATAAGCCCTCGGAAAACCGTTGTCACGAGCGAAGGGATACGGAATGGTGGGGTATGATATCGGGTTATTTGAGAATTCCTTGAAGTTGGGGCTTGCCTAGTAAATTGTATAGTGTGGTACATAAGTGTTCGGATTGTGGACTTGGCTAATACTCTTGTGCGTAGTTCTCTACCACTGGGGCAGGTATCTTGGATAACAGTAAGTTAAGTTTCAACGGGAGCCTTACTATAGTTTCCCGGAATTAAGGCCTCTCTGTAATTTAGCTGCTAATACAGAGAGAAAGCCTTCCGCATCTTTTCCCTAGTGGTGAGACTAAGTAAACCCCCAAAGGGGGTAAGCGGAACTCGGGTGGATTTGGTAGGGGGATACAATGTGTTGAATGTGACGCCAAAGTGGGGTAGGAGAACAGGAGGCTATGATGCTTTTAGCATATGAGAGGAGAGGCGCTTATCTCACAATACAGTAAACGGGCGGGTGCCCGTGGGCGAGGTGGGAAAAGGAGGAAAGGTCGGGAGAGGGGAGGAAAAATAATGCAAGCTCTTTCAATCACGCACTATCAATGCTTTTCCGTAGTGCACCAGCTCTCATATGTATAGTATCTGGGTCTAACGTAATTGTGTCCATCTATGAAGCTTTCATCCACCACTCTTATAATAGGAAGTCGATCATTGACAAGTATGAGATAGGTTTACCAAATGAGTATGGAAGGAAAAGGAAAATAGAAAAGGCATGCGCAGAGAGAGGAACTGTCATAGGAACAGATGGGCAGGGCACAGATATAAACAAATTGGTTAAAAAGAGGGCTAAACAATAAGGTCACAAGAAATGAGAAGGGGGTTAGGGCGATTTAGAGAAACCAAAGAGATAACGGGATTACAGGGAGGGGATGCAAGGGATTGACAGCAGCAGGAACTAGTCAAGCTAAGTGTGGAGAACAGTCAGTGGCGGGTGTGGGATTGTGGTTTTGCCGGCCTGTTGCCCTGCTGGGAAGGCACGTGAGGTAGATGTTGGGGCAGCGCGAGGTTTGATCTTGGGATATTAAACCCTGCGGCTTTTGGAAGAGGGCTTAGATAGTCCGGACGGGTCGAGGGGTAAGCTCTGTGGGTTGAAGGCTTGCTGCGCATTTGGGAATCAAATCTGTCGACTATCTTTTTTCCGCAGCTGCTTCGCAATCTTATACCAATTATTGGGGGCCCGCAGGAGTGGTGTTTGGGTCCGCTTATTAGTTTTAACAAATCAACGCCATCCCGTTGTAGCAGCATCCTCACGATCCCTTCCTTATTTTTAACAGGGGATAAGATCCTTTTTGGCTGCATTCGGTGTCAGCTGTTTCGGGGTTGATGTCATTCCGTGCCGGCAGCGTCTTCGCGGTGCCCGCACGCCGACCCTCGGCAGACAACTAGAGCGATATTTCGCTCCACTCATCTGATTGTTTTTTTCAAAATTGGTGCTGTCTAGTGTTGGCAGCATGCTCATGGCCCCTCATGCCTGCTGTGGACAGCTCACGAGAGCGGATCCTTGGCCCCATTTGTTGGCTTGATTAGGGTTGACGTCGCTCCGGTCCAGCAGTATCCTTACGGCCCCCTCATGCCCATCGCTGGCAGCCCAGAACAGCAGAGTTTCGCCAAACTGATCCACTTGGTCGGGATTGACGTCATCCCTGGCTAGCAACTCCCTTATGCCAGTTCCCGGCAGCAGACCAGAGCGGTGTTCGATCCAATGTACTCGCTTTGTCAGGGTTAATACCCTCCAGCGCTGGCAGTATGCTCACTCCCACTTCATGCCTGTTGTTGACAGCTCGCGAGAGCGGAGTTGTGGCCCCGTTCATTCGCTTGGTCAGGATTGACGTTGCTCCGTTCCCGCAGCATCTTTACGATCCCCTCATGCCCATTCTTGACAGCCCACCAGAGCGGTGTTTGAAATTTATTCACTTTGTCAGGGCTGATGTCATCCCGTTCGAGCAGTATCCTTACGGTCGCCTCATGTCCATTTCTGGCGGCCTGGAGGAACGGAGTTTCGCCAAACTGATCCACATGGTCGGGATTGACGTCATCCCGTGCTAGCAGCGCCCGCACGACGCCCTCGTGCCCATTCTCGACAGCATACCAGAGCGGTGTTCGATCCAATTTATTCACTTTGTCAGGGTTGATGTCATCCCGTTCGAGCAGCATCCTTACGATCCCCTCGTGCCCGTTGCAGGCAGCCTGGAAGAGCGGGGTTTCGCCGAACTGATCCACTTGGTCGGGGTTGACGTCGTCCCGTGCAAGCAGCATTTTTACGGCCCCCTCCTGCCCATTCTCGACAGCATACCAGAGCGGTGTTCGATCCAATTTATTCACTTTGTCAGGATTGATGTCATCCCGTTCGAGCAGCATCCTTACGATCCCCTCGTGCCCGTTGCAGGCAGCCCGGAAGAGCGGGGTTTCGCCGAAGTGATCCACTTGGTCGGGGTTGACGTCGTCCCGTGCAAGCAACATCCTTACGATCCTCTCGTGCCCGTTGCGGGCGGCCGGGAAGAGCGGGGTTTCGCCGAAATCATCCATTTGGTCAGGATTGACGCCGTCCCTTGCTAGCAGCGTCCGTGCGACTCCCTCATGCCCATTCTCGGCAGCGAACCAGAGCGGTGCTCTCCCCCACCTATCCGCTTTGTCGGGGTTGATGTCATTCCGTTCTAGCAGAGTCTTCACAATGCCCTCCTCCCCGTTCTTGGCCGCCCCCAATAGAACCGCTTGGCCATATTCGGTCCCAGCCGATTCGGGATTGATACCATTCCGTTCTAGCAACATCCTTGCGACCCCCTCGTGCCCGTTGCGGGCAGCCTAGAAGAGCGGGGTTTCGCCGAACTAATCCACTTAGTCGGGATTGACGTCGTCCCGTGCAAGCAACATCCTTACGATCCCCTCGTGCCCGTTGCGGGCAGCCTGGAAGAGCGGGGTTTCGCCGAAGTGATCCACTTGGTCGGGGTTGACGTCGTCCCGTGCAAGCAACATCCTTACGATCCCCTCGTGCCCGTTGCGGGCAGCCTGGAAGAGCGTGGTTTCGCCGATGTGATCTACTTGGTCGGGTTGACGTCGTCCCGTGCAAGCAACATCCTTACAATCCCCTCGCGCCCGTTGCGGGCAGCCTGGAAGAGCGTGTTTTCGCCGAACTGATCCACTTGGTCGGGGTTGACGTCGTCCCGTGCAAGCAGCATTTTTACGGCCCCCTCCTGCCCATTCTTGACAGCATACCAGAGCGGTGTTCGATCCAATTTATCCACTTTGTCAGGGTTGATGTCATCCCGTTCGAGCAGCATCCTTACGATCCCCTCGTGCCCGTTGCGGGCGGCCGGGAAGAGCGGGGTTTCGCCGAAATCATCCATTTGGTCGGGGTTGACGTCGTCCCGTGCAAGCAGCATTTTTACGGCCCCCTCCTGCCCATTCTCGACAGCATACCAGAGCGGTGTTCGATCCAATTCATTCACTTTGTCAGGGTTGATGTCATCCCGTTCGAGCAGCATCCTTACGATCCCCTCGTGCCCGTTGCGGGCGGCCGGGAAGAGCGGGGTTTCGCCGAAATCATCCATTTGGTCAGGATTGACGCCGTCCCTTGCTAGCAGCGTCCGTGCGACTCCCTCATGCCCATTCTCGGCAGCGAGCCAGAACGGTGTTCGATCCCACCTACTCGCTTTGTTGGGGTTGACGTCGCTCCGCTCCAAGAGCACCCTCACGGCTTCCACATGCCCCCTCCTCGCAGCCCAGGCGATTGCCGTGTTACCATAAAGGTCAGTTGCCTGCACATCCCATTTATTCGTCTCCAATAAAGCAACCATTATCTCTACGCATCCAAGGTATGCGGCGCCGTGAAGCCCAGTAAATCCTCTGGGGGCGGTGTCCCCCAGACCAAAAAGCTGCTCCCATAACCTCGCCCCATGCAATAATAGTACCTTCGAAGATACGTGCTGATCGAATCTGTCGAGCAGTTTCAATGCAAGAGTTTTCACATTTTCAGTAGCTTCCCGCATAACATGCGTGCCCCAGTAACAAGCAGCATATTCAACAAATGGGGCAGTTGATGGGATTGAATAAAGAGTAGGTGAAAGACAGCACACATGCCTGAAATTGAGGTAGGTTAAACAAACCTCGGCGATCGTAGAGTGGGGCTTGGGGAGCAAATTGGGGTTATGGGATAGGTATTCTTGCAGTGTGTAGTGGATAAGCCGGACGGTTGACGAGGACTTCTCTACCGTGACGAGCCCTAGCGTGTATGCTAGTAGAGTTTCTATCGCAGGAATATTCCGAATATTCAAGTCGGCAGATCCTTTTTCTACCCCAAGGGCGTGGCATAATTCGTCGACACGCAACGGTCGCTCCGCATGCGATACCCACATTAGGACGTCCATGCCGAGTTTCAATCTGCCTCCAGGTTGTTCCCTCATTCTTGATAAGGTTGCCGCATAAGCCTCTCCCAGACCCTCCCCTTTAGTCATCTCATCAAGCTTCATTCTTCGCTTGTGCAGGGTGATCTCGCCCAAGATCGCGTCCATATTTAGAGAAGTGAGAAGGAAGCTAGGCGGAAACGTTAGTGAATCACCCTCCGGACCTGTACCGACAAATTATTTGATATTCTTACTTACATTTCCGAGACCTTCTCCAAAATAATTCTCATAATATCGGCCCGCAATTCCTCATCCATTGCCTCGGGATCAGGGTCACGGTCCAGCCTCATCTCCAGGTAGCTCTTAATATCTCCAGCCCTGGGACTGAGAGGTATCCGGACCGCTTGGCTCAACCATTTCACGATTTCTTTGTCGATATGTGGCCTGCCAGTAAGGAATAAGCGTATGTTCGGGGACAGTGCAACAATTTCTCGCAGAGACTCTAGCAGGTCCCGCCGGTGCTTGGGGGTGCATTCGTCTAAAGCGTCAATGCATATATATAGCCGGCGTAGCGATGTAATAGTCTTCCTCAGAATGTCCACCATGCCGGGAAGAAGGAGACCCCGGCCACCAAACTCTCTTTTAGCCTTCTGAAAAGCCTCCCGTATTTGGTCCGGGATCCCACCTCGGCGGGATAGTTGCTTGAGTATCGAGCCCAAAATATTTGCGCTGGACTGTTCCTGCTGCGTGAGGAAATCGCAATACAGTCCCACCACGGCAATATCTTTTCCCTCAGCTTCATCACATAGACTATCAATAACTAGGGAACTACCGGCACAATTTGCTGATTGTCAGCGACACCCGTATTGTCTTCCTTAGGACGAGAGCACTTCCTACCTGACATAAGTCTTCCCTACACCCGGATTCCCGGAACAAAACAACACTCGCTCAACACAATCATCTTCCGCATCACGCCATTTCCTGAACTCGCTCGTTTCCAGTACCCAGTTTCCCACGCCATTGAGTCGGTCGGTTCGCACGCCCTGGTGCCGTATCTGTGGTTCAAGAGGCGATAACCACTGCAGGATTTGATGCTCTTCGTCATCTATTTCTCTAACGAAGTTGAAAACATTGTTGAACGAATTATTATTAAACGAGCTGAAGTTGCCGGTGTTCCGCTGCTGCTGGGACGACATCTGCGCTGTAGCCCATTCCCCGGATTTCCTTTTTTTCGTGAGTTAGAGAGAGATAGTGTGCGCTGAGAATGAGGCCTCTATCAGAACGAGGCGGGATGTCGGTGATCTCAAGAGAGGGGGGGTGGTAATTTATTATGTCAGCTTCTGGCGTTGCACAAGTATGCGCTGATCCAATCATTATCCGTAGTGCTCACAAGGTTCTCGATAGCCCGACTTCACTGACTAATTTTGCCTCAGGAGCAGCCTTGGATCGTAGTGCGAAAAAGGCCCTTAACAGGAACCCAATTTTCCAAAACCAAACCAATACATTGAAATAGTAGCCAATATGAAAGATAGTGAAAACCCATAAATATAGAGAAGTCAGAAAACCCGGAAAAATCCTACATATGCTACTTTCCATCATTTTTCGTGCGTAAGTCCACTGTCGGAGGCATTTGTGGAGGTGTCGCTGCCACCGATATCTCCCTATGACAATGAGGGCACTGTCAGGAAGTTGGGGCGTGGTGGGTGGGACAACAAAGAACGCGAGCTGTAGCGAGCTTCGCGATCTCCAGTCCCGGGAACTTGCTGGGACTATATGTGCTGGGAGTTCCCGGGCCGGTGGGTAGTGTGAGTTATGACTCCCGGGAGTGCAAGCGACCGCCCAAACCTTTTTCCCCCCACCCCAGAGGCAACGCTTGTGTCTATATATTCGAGCGATACTCCGAGGCGCTCTGCCTAATTGGCAATCGGTTGTTCCAACCCGCAATCAAAAATTCTAGTGAAAAATTACATTTCTCTATACTAGGGTATGGATGCGGATGATCGGACAGACAGGGATTAAAAATCTATGTATCCTCATAGATTTTTAATCCCTGTCCGTCCGATCACCACGTCCATAGCCCAGTACTCCACCCTGAGCTCGTAATTTACATTACTGCATAGTGAGCTATCCGTTACAACTGTTTGTCGTAACATACAGACCGCATTCTCCAAGCACAACTGTGAATACAGAAGCCTTTTAACCAAGGCAGTCCCCTGACCCCTTGATCCTTCTAAAGCACGCAGTACCGGCCGAAATTGGGGTCCGTTCTTTTTTTTTTCATCTTACCGGTCCAAATCAATCACCAACCTAACCGGGAATCCAGACAACGCCGGTACCGAGAGGGATTTCGCAGGAAATGAGCAGAGACCTTGAACCGAGTGGGAACAGTGCTTATTGCGAACATCCGTACCGGTATGTATCACAAGTGAAGAGGAAAGAGGGATGTGCTTGTAAACTAGCTTAGTGAGTAATGCTCGTGTATGATAGAAGATGAGCGCCTTGAATCCACAGCATAATCAGGATTGACTGCACAATATCTCCAATTTTTACTACGTTGTTGTTTTGTTTCCTCTTGACTGGAAGGACCAAGCAAGGTGGGCAGGAGGGATGTGTCTGTTTTCTTGCGCAGGAATCCGGTCAATGGAGGTTAGTCCACGATATTTTCTGGAGATAACCTAACCGGTCTCCCTGATGGAAGAGACAGGAGGTGTCTGAGGGGAAGATGATGTAGATAATGGTTTGTAGTGGGACATTGGCAAATTCGGGATCCCCACTCCTGCTCTTAGCTTGGATAGAACCAAGGGCCCTATATCTCATCGAAGAGCTCACAACCCTAACCCTTGATTTTTGCTGTAGTAGGATCCCAGAATTAAGCTAGCATCTCGCTCCAGGGTCCCTCTATTATTAGCGCAAATAAAGTTCCTGAACAATGCTAGTTCGTCAATAGATCTTTCTCGCAGGTCAGCCCTGGATCTCGGAGTGAAAAAAGGTTTGACTAACATCAAATTTTTGAAGGTTTTGTTGATATATGATAGCAGTTAATTTTGTAACCCCTGTTTAAATTACAACCGAAACTAAGGGCCAACTGGTAGGGGAGCTCCCTTACGGCCTAGCGTATCCTTCGAATGCAACTTTGAAAGAAAAAATAATAATTAGGAGTACGAAGGCTATGAGTGACATTGCCCATGTGGAAGCATAGTGTAGCCGAGAGATCTTTCTCCGAGGCCGCTTTTCTAGCCTCGTGAGGCCGGTGATCCAAAAGCCCGCTGGAGGTCACTAAGCCCCCCAGGGTAATGTTCAGCATACTATCTTCGAGCGGAAGATACAGCTGAAACTTCCATTGAATAACTGCTGCAATAGAAATAATCTCCTATTTGTATTCTCAATTTCCCCGCTATGGGGAATAGACGGGTCTATCCGAAATCCAAATATTCTATGTGTAGAAACTAATTATTGGAGTGTATCTGCAGTATACCCTAGCTCTGTTTTTAGTACAGCACTTTTGGCTTTTAGGGTTGTATGAATTCGGGATGTTCTCCCGCGAGACTTGATGCCTGGGGATGTGCGGTAGAAGAGATGAATAGGAACTTCGGCTCCCTAACACAACCCATCTTCATATACCATGAAACATAAGTAACCGGATTCCCAGTCCTCACTGATGACATGATGCCGGTGATCACAACCCATCACTCGGCCCAGATAGTGTTCTGTTCAATTGTTGAAAAACGATGGAATGGACGAGCTGCATACTAGAGACTTGGAAGACAGCGATGTTCCTCCTCCTATCTGTGAGGGCTGGAGTGACCCACTTTTTATGTTGGGAAACCAACAGATATTAGCAGTGGAAAAGAGAGCAGAGGAAATAATATGGAAGAACAGAGAACATAGATGAGAGTATAATTACATATCTAATAAATTGATGAAGCGACGGCAGTCTAGAAGAGGTAAATAGGATGAGTCGAAGTCGAACAGCTCTAAACAGAGATTAAAGAATGCGGACCGGTTATGTCGCAAACGAAGAGGCAGAAAGCAATTATCCGAAAGTACGATTTCAACATAAACAGTGACTTTACAGAGCCTACAAGATAATACAGCACGAAATTATACCACAAAATTACTAAGTTAGATGGCATTAGCGGGTCTTGTGGAGGAAATTTTTTAGATGTCGATAGGATACAGGAAGGGGAGAGGGCTAGTGTATGGTGGATAACACATGTTGAGAAAAGAAACTCAAATTTAGATTTCTGCAAAAACAATTAACCCCAGTATCGCGGATTGGAGTTTCACTATCGAAGCCTCCTATTTAAGCCCTTCGCCCAACAGCCCTCCAATCTCTACCGATCGGCTACCCTAAATCCGCGGGCTCTAGTGAAGCTTAATTAACCCAGCCCCTCCTCAGCCTGAGCTCGTATGGTATATAAAACACAAAATTACATGGGGTGAGAATTGTGGTTCGAGATACCCCCCCGGCTCTCGCGGGAATTGTGCCTTGGAGTTGCAATTTGTTGCAATTTGTCCTAAGGTAGTAGTGGTATACGACATAGCAAAGTATCATATTACCGCAAAAACTGGAATAATTGACCCACGCCAGTACGTCGGAGTTGCCTCTCCTGGTAAGGTCGGCTTAGATTTGCTTTTGCGGGAGGCTGAGGGAATGGGAGAGCTTAACCCAATGGGTACAAGAAGCAAAAGGGAAACGAAAAAGGTATATAGAGAGAGAGATGTTATAGAAACAGATGGGCGGGACACATATATAAAAGAAATTGGTCAAAAAGAGGGCGAAGCAATAAGAAATGAGAAAGGATTTGGGGCGATTTGGGGAAACCAAGGAGACAAGGGGATTCCAGGGAAAATATCTAAAAGATTGACAGCAGCAGAAACTCGTCAACCCACTTGTGAAGAACTGTCAGTGGCGGGGGTGGGGTTTTGTTTTTGTTTGGCCTGTTGCCCTGTTAGGCGGGTATGTGAGATGGATGTTGGGGTAGCGCTGGGTTTCATTTTAGATATCAAATCCTGCGGGTGCTTTTGGACGAGGGTTTACATAGCCCGGACGGGTAAAGGGAGATGAGCTCTGTTGATTGTAGGTTTGCTGTGCACTTGCGAATCATATCCGTTGGCTATCTTTTTCCTCAGCCGCTTCGCAACCCTCTTGTACCAGTTCTTGAGACCCCCGTTCTGACGGGATTGACGTCACCCCGTTCTAGCAGCATCTTTGCGGCCCCCTCCATTGTAAATCACAGGCGGTTTAATTAGTTGCGGGATCTAAACGTCTCGGGAACGACGACGACATATCTAGAATTCACCACTTCTCGCATAAAGGACAAACACGAATAATCTGGAAAATGGAGAACGAAGTAGGAGCTGGGTGCGCATTGGAGAAGTGGGGAAGAAGAGAAGGGAAAGGAAGAAGAAATGTTAGGAATGGAAGAGAGGTGAGAGGAAATGGAGGGAACTGACGTGAAGGATTCAGGGAATGTTGGACAGAGAGAGAAGAGACACAACGAATGTTATCGTGGGGAAAGAGAGTCTAGGAAAGGAAGAAGTTAGAATGTGAAAGCTTTCTGAGTTATGTATTTAAGGATGCTTGTTTCCCTCCTGAGTGCGTAGATAGAATTAAGATCCAGACATCCTCCTCCGATATCTAGCCCCCCTCCACGTCGATTATCTTTGGTTTTTCTTTACCCTCTTCATTCTTCGCAGACAACAAGATCCGTTTTTATCTGTATTTGGTGTCAGTTGTTACAGGATTGTTGTCATTCCGTTCTAGTAGCCTCTTCGCGATACACTCACGCCGGTTCTCACCCGACAACAGAGTGGCGTTTCACTCCACTCATCTGCTGTTTCAGAGTTGATGCCGTCCGGTATTGGCAGCATGTTGGCGGCCACCTCATGCCCGTTATCGACAGCCCGCTAGAACGGAGTTATCGCCCCGTTGATTCTCCTTGTCAGGATTAACCTCGCTCCATTCCAGCAGCATCCTTACGATCCCCACATGCCCATTCATGGCAACGAACGAGAGCGGTGTTTGATTCCATTTATTCGCTTTGTCTGGGCTGATGTCATCCCGTCCCAGCAGCATCCTTACAATTCCCTCACGCCCATTTCTGACATCCAGGAAGAGCGGGGTTTCTCCTAACTGATCCACTTGGTCGGGATTAACGTCGTCCCGTGCAAGCAGCTTTGGCACGACCCCCTCATGCCCATTCCTGGCAGTAAACAAGAGCGGCGTTTGATCCGATTTATTCGCTTTGTCAAGGTTGATATCATTCCGTTCCGGCGGCATCCTTACGACCCCTTCATGCCTATTCACGGCAGCGAACAAGAGCGGCGTTTGATTCCATTTATTCCTTTTATCAGGGCTGATGTCGTTCCGTCTCAGTAGAATCCTTACAACCCCTTCATGCCCATTGCTAGCAGCCTGGAAGAGTGGGCCCCCCCCGAACTGATCCAGCGTTCGCAAGCGGCCAGGTCGGTCTGCAGATAGCCGGCAGGTTTACAGTCCGTCCAGGCCAGGCCAGAGTGAGACTGACCTGGGCTTTGTAGGCCAGGCTTCATGGGTGCCTGGCAGTACCGGTAGGCTTTCGATAAGTTCCATGAGCCTAGTCAATATTTTGTTAATGGGTGGCTGAGATCTACAGATATCCGAAGATGCTTGCAGACATCCGAAGACGCATGCAGATATCTAAAGATAGCGGCAGATATCTAAAGATACCGGCAGATATCTAAAGATGCAAATGCCCGCAGATATTCACCGATATCTGAAGATATCTTTTTATTTTTCAGATTTGGGTCACACCATTCAAGTTAAAATACATTCTCATAGATTTTAGATATTCACGTAAATACTTGTAGAGCAGAAGTAGTTTCTTGTTTTCTATTATCACGCGATTTGCTACTAATATATATATTATCTTCTGCCTTTTGGGACATTTTCTTTCAAATCAACAAACCTCTTTACTTTTATTCAAGCCTACACCTGACTTCAAATGGCCTCTTCTCCCTCGCACGGTAGTCCCAAATTCACAAAACACCAGAACGAGCAGAAGGCTATAGTGAGGTAATGCACATGGGAGCAAGTAGGGAGGCTCGAGGTCTCGAGTGGGGCTTTGCTGGTCGTATGGCACGAGAGTAACAAGTGCACAAAGCACTGATTCCGCTTTAAACCACGGATAATCTCTCATTAAACACCTAAGGAGTAAGAAACACCTCCATTGAAATCTACCCGCAACTCGGGAAGAGAAACACTGCCCACCCACTGGCATTAAAATCCCAAATCGTGCTTCCGGTAGGATAAATATTAGTTCCCAAGTTGACATTTCATGAAATACCTAGCTGGCGCAGTGGTTAACACTTCTGTCGCATTAGCGGGAGCCCAGGAGTTCAATCCATGCTGACAATCAGTTATTATTGAACGATCCGT
>Ga0307509_10000902_pt1 | contig 50720 bp, 51 predicted proteins | sample 10_EM_MG_FD_202245 | JGI IMG/M metagenome (GOLD analysis project Ga0307509, IMG submission 202245) | Populus trichocarpa ectomycorrhiza microbial communities from riparian zone in the Pacific Northwest, United States - 10_EM | ecosystem: Host-associated > Plants > Roots > Unclassified | place... | reverse complement strand
GATTAGGGGGGGAAAACACACCGCAAAGACCCTCCTTCAGTCCTCACCTGAGACAACAGACCATACTAGGAGAGGCAACTCCAACGTCTTAGCGTGATGCCCAATTATTTCGGTTTTTACGGTAGCGCGTCTGCCTCCGGGAATGGCTTTCGACATGGTAAGTTTATGAGAGATGAGTGGACCAATGGTAGGGGGATCTCTTGGCGGATGGGAATGTGGCTATAGGTATGGTGAGGGTTTATTGCTTCGGGCGGATTCTTGGTATCATAGACTATCGTAGCTACTCCCAGACTACGGATGAGTGAGTGAAGAAGATGCGACAGCGGTGACCAAGGACCGAAAATATACGATGAAGAACACTTGCTTGTATCGTGGTCCCATAGGATTGGAGATTTCAGTGAGTCACTCTGTGATATCAAGGGGTTGCTTGCTTGCCTAAGTTACCTGTTTTCCCCCATGGGACTCGATCGGGTTTATGCTATCACTCGAGCACACAGGATACATTCATGTTGAAATTGGGCCTTCGGATATGCACCTTTCACGTCTGCAGTACGACAAAGCCGGTCATTGCCCCCTCAGTGTCGGTTTACGGTTCTTCGTATTCCACTTGTTTGATTTCACTCTTCGCCCATGTCATTTCTTGGTCCATTAACCAAGTATGTAAACCTCCCATCATTTGTTTTCTTTCGTCTTCCATACTGCTCACTTTGATTCCTTCTCCGCTGCTGATATACAGTGCTGCCTCACTGCATAAATAGTGGGTCTTCCTGACCATCCTAGATAGAATGAAGGTCATGCGCATCTCTTGTTTTCATATGTTTCCGGTGTATAGCTCAGCCATTGGACAATTTTTCAACAATTCATATAGCACCATACTACTATACTCCTCACCCTCAACACAGATAAGGGCAGTGAATGTCGCCCTTGTGCATGCGTGTGTGCTGCCTGTGCTGCAGCAAGATACAACGGCGACGGTAGAAATCATAATCCCATGGGCACACTCTCATCTCGTATCATACACCCCTAGTACTTTAGGTTACCGGTATTCAGCAAGAGTGGATGACTTATCCTACCAAATCATAGAATTCAAGTGGAAAATTATCCACTGACCTATGATATGGGTATAATATGATAACTACTACCGGTACTTCTTTCCCTTTTGTATATGATACCATATATTTCTTTTATTTCAAGAGTATGGTATGATACTGCATCATGCAACGGGTGTTATAATTGTCGACGAGACTACCGGTACCTTGCTTTGAATTGACTTTGGACAAAGTCCTTACTTTTTAAGCTATGACTCCCCGTTTTTTGCTCCTCTTAGCCTCTAACTTTAATTGCTATACAAGTAGTCTAGAGGCTCAGTATTTAGAGACCAGATTGTACCCCATTATCCTTGCTCGGATTTGGCTGAATTTGAATTCTGGTCAGCTGTCATCAACCATCTCAAAAAAAGACACGTTCCATCTACACGATATCTCTGGCGTCCGAGTAACTTTAGTTTGCCGGAATTAATCGCGGGGCTACGATAAATACCCCCGTTATGAAAGGGCTTCTGAAAAATGACACCCCTCAACTCGGCGATAGACATTTAAATTTAACGACCAAGTGCCCTCCATTTTCTTTTTTCTTTCTTTACTCTTCATTTATCCGTTCATTTTCTATCTCACTAATATGAAGTCACATGCTGCCCATCCAGAAACCGGTATGCCTTACCAGGGGTTTTGCAGGGCACTTCATCCCGAGTGCAAGAACCCCAAGATCGCACTGATATCAAATACATTTAACAAAGTATCCACAAGGAATCCCAAGGTAAAAATAAAAGTAAAACCAAATACGCCGCGCCCCGAAACTATTTTAGTCACCATTATTTCGTATACTTGCCCGCATCCGAGCCAAACCCTCTATCTAGCCTTCTGAGCACCTCCCGGACACTGGAAACCTCTATCTGAGGACAACTTCCGTCAAGACTTCGTACCATTAGAGGACGGACGAGGCTGCCCAGATCCGTCGTTGCGTCCTCGAATGCGCGGTGGCGGGAGAGCGTCTGATATGCTGCACTGCAGGGAATGAATGTTCCCTTCTCTGATGTGCCCTCATCAGCCTTTCCCTTCTCTTTACTGTCACCAGTACTAGACCTTGAGCCTTCGATCTCACCACCACATAAGCCTCCTCCACAGCACCCTGATTTTTCAGCACCATTCATTTTCGTAGCTACTGATTGACAGAACAGGGTTGACAGTGGGTCGTTCTGGCATTGCGCACAACCTCCAGGTTGGCAACCGCCTGGCCGAGAAGTGGGTTTCACGGCACTAGTATTCATCGGGGGGTACAAGGCTACAGGTCTCTCAAGCCCTTGCTGAGTATGGCTTGTTAAAACCGAGCTATGCCCGTCCCTTAAAGGTGGTAACTTGGCGCTCTGATTCTCCTCAGAGTCATCGTTTGCGATCAAAGAGTTTGCGACTTCGGCACAAACACACGGTGTCCCATCCGAACAAAACCCACAGGGGTCCGGCATCTGAGTGATTGGTGTTGATTTAGTCATATATGCATTTGTAAAGTCAATCTCAAGCTCCTCTGGGCTATTTTCGGCAGAATTCCCTGTACGAGTGCGCTTCGGTGGATTCCGGCTAGGAGACGTGGGCCTTTTCGCCGAAAGTGCTGCAGCAATTTCATCCATACAAGCACATGGCCCTTCCTTTGAGCATCGATCACAGCCTGCAGGATCCAAAACTCGGCTACTTTCTAAGGAAGGCTGTGGTTTGTTTCGTCCGCTCCTGCGGCGAAGTGGGACAGACGGGGCGCTCGGAGTGACACCACCTTTCTTGATACACAGAACCCGGTCTAATTCATCAGTGCAAGTGCAATCCCCCCCACACGGAGTGTCATGGCCCGAAGATGGGGCCGGTGATGCAACCTGAGTAACAAAATTCGCAGACGACGCTTCGTCCTCAGATTTTAACTGTCGGACTAAATCGAGCTCTTTCTGGAGACTTTCCATCCTTATTCTATATTCCGAAAGTTCTTTCGTCAAACGCATATTATCCTCCGTTAACTGCTGGATTTGGTCCTCGGAAATTCGATCGCGATTTTCATGATCGGCCTGCAACTCTTTGAGCTTGTCCTCCAACTCGCTGACCCTAGCAGCCTTGCGCTCTCTGAACGCCCGTTGGGCCGCCCGGTTCTGAGCCTTTCGCTTCTGCATGGTGTGAGCTTCGTGCTGCTACTGCATTATGTCACCGGAGCTTACCGTTGGTGGGGTCTCGGTGGAAGCTTTCCTGCCAGGCTAAAATACTAAAATCAGTACCTAATCCGATTACCTTGTTATTATTCCTTGCAATGACTAACCTTCGGGCGCGGTGGAACAATCCATTCTTTGTGCGTGACAATAGTATTCGGAGCGGCAGCACTGTTACCAACAGCTGAGGTGGCTCGAGGGGCAAGAGCTGGTGGCCCGGGACTGCTCGCAGGCAATGGCGGGGAGATCGCTTAGAAAATAGTTAGTCGTGGTGAAATCCCGAGTGATAATCCGTCAAGCGTAATGCTACTTACAAATTGGGGACATGGAACCACCCGACATTTTTACGACAGTTGTTGCAACGGCGTCAGCGGCGGATTAGCGGGATAACAGGACCAGAAAAAAGCGATATCTTAGAACAAAGCTGTTTATCGCAAGAAGTGATATTGATACCGGTAGCATCCCCAGGAAAGGGCATAGGAAGAAGATAACAGATATGATACGAGGGGGGGATCCAGGGGTTTATGAGAGATTCAAAGGGTTCGGTGGGATGTGTGCAAAGGGAGTTCTCGGACTAGGGCTAGGGAGATGGAGGCGCGGGCAGTCAAGAAGACTTAGACTACCGTACCGTGCTCTGCCTGTTTGCTGAATTTATGTTTAGTTAGACTCACACCCGGGGACGGAGAAAGAAGTGCGGACAAAGGATCCCCTCCTGCTAATCTGATCCGGATCGATTAGACTTAACAGATGGTCTGATAAAAATTTTCACAAATAACGCTAAACTACTTTCGCATGAGCTATCTGAGGATGGTCACACAGGGTAGGATAATGCGGTAACTTGCACCCTATTCGCTCTAGCACAACAAATCATCTGCGAGGGAATTCGTCTATGATTCGTCATTCATTCAATTTGTCCTAGCTCCAGTATCCTGTATACTTCGCGGTACTGTACCATACCGCACTCGAGTAGCGCTGCTTGGAGAAGTGCAACAACAGCCCTTATCTGATCCTGCACGCAATGTGCCTCTATGAACTACCTGTGATGTTGAACTATTCCTCGCTCGCAGCCTCCCCTAACTCATCCTCGCTATCGTTTTCCAGATCTTCGCGTGTGCCTGCATCCAACGAGCCATACCATTTTCCAATGCCTTCCACGTATTTTTCCTCCTCTGGGCCGTATTCGACTGGAGGACCTGACACTACGGCTGCCCTCTCTTTCCCCAGATTTTTCCAAACGGCCCATGCAGAATTGGATGTAGATATGGCCACGAGGCTGCGTTTTACGGAAGATACCTGGAAAATCAGTCGTCAGTAATCTAAGGCTAGAGAGACACAAATAAAAATAAAATAAAAATACGAGGCGAGTCCGGGATTCCCGTAACTTACTTTGAATTCCCGGAGGAGCACAACATCCCCCACTTCCACAATGGGCAAGGCCTCTTTGTAAGGCCTGAGAGCCGTGGCTGCTATCCCGTAGGGGGTTGATGAATCGACCAATCTCATTGAGATGTAAAAATCCTTTTGCCCGCCTTTGGCTCGTTGTATGGGTTTTCTCCGTGCCACCACCCCGATAATATCAACCAGCGCACCCCAAGTGAGAGAGCACAAGGCTGGGAAATCCGATAGCTACAACGTTAGGGGTTAGAAAAACATTACATGAACTAACTCTACGTGTGCGGCTCACATTTGTTGTAACACCTGACTCAAACTCTGACGTAGAGTCTGATTGTTGACCGCCCTGATCTGATTCCGCGATGGTTTCTGAATTAGAGTCATTCGATCTATTGCCTGAATTTTGGTACTCAGTGCTATTGTCGTGCTTCTCTGGAGGAGATTCATGATCCGGTCCTGTATTCTCACTTTCCACCGGACGGCCGAAGTAAGCCGAAAGGTTACCAGGAAATGGTTCTCTCCCCGAGCCCCACAGAAAGGATTTCCTCCGTTCAGTTGGAGACCCAAACTCAAAATCGTCATTTGTGCCTGAGTAACCCGAACTGGTTTTTGGAGGGGCACTAGTAGGAAAATTCAAGGAGCGTTTCTCGATCTTTGGTGATGGTGTGGGCAGATAAAGGAAAGGCGTTCTTGACTTCCCTGAGCGTGGGGTTGCGAAATTTTCACCCACTCTCGAAGACATAATCTCTATACTGAGCTTAGAGGGCTGAGAGGTGGCCGCAAACCTTGCATTCATCTTTCGTCTCTGCACTAGACGGTGAGCGGTCTCACCGTCAGAAGGCTCATCAAAGAGCGAATCTTTCTCACTGTCAATATCACTCAGTTGTCTCTCGTCATCGGAGAGTGAAGCCCTCCGCTGGTCCGAAACGGATAAATAGTTGGTAGCCTCAGGTGTGCTTGGTTTGGGCACCACCTCCCCCCCCGCCATCGTCGGAGTAGCTTGGTCATGAGGGGGGGTCGTTCTAGTGATATTAAGGCTCACGGGAACGGGATTTCCCTCAAGCTCGGTATTGGCAGTCTGAATATCATTTAAGCTCATGTAATCAGCCCCAGATAATCCACGATTCATAAATGGGGAGATAAGTGGGAGGTTGGCGGACAGAACAGGGCGTAATGAGGGTGAATCTGGCATATCTTCTGTATCCATTCTAGTATCAAGAGGAGGCAGAGGTGGTGGGGGCATGGGAATTCTCATTCGCCGATCTGGTGTCTTGCCAGCTCCCGCAGCCTCTGTTGCGTCAACTGGCATCTCCTCCGAGACGTCAATTCGCACAGAGCTCACATTACCTCCCCCAATTTGGCCCTCATGTTCCGCTCCACCGTCCCCTGTTTTAGGCGCTTGTTCCCCCTTGCCCATACGGCTTCTCACTGAGGTCTCCTCATCTAATCCGTCTGATTCTGCTTCCGTAATCTCCTTCTGTTCCAAGAACCGAAACGATTTGCTAAATCTCGCCCGCTTACTTCTATGCTCCAAGTCATAGTCATCGTCGCCCCCAAAGAGTGAATCTGCTAGGAGTGGTGATGGTGATGATGGCTCGTTGGAAAGCCATGCCATGGAGCGCTTGAAGAGACTAGGAGTGCTCCATTCATTCTCGTTCTTTGAAAACGAGAATGGTTCTACCGAAGGCGGTGTTGAAGGGGGAAGAACCTGTGCCTCTCCTATGGTGGCCGGAAGGTCCCGGCTCGCAACTGTAGGGGATGCCTCCGAATCCGGTGCGATGTTAATTGTGGCCCAGCCAGATGTCGTCTTTACCTAGAGAGAGTTACGTTTAGGGAGACTCGAAGGGGTTGCAAGAGTAAGGTTGAGTTACCTTCATAGCCAATCTAGTCGAGTATCCCACGACCCATGGAACATCCCTTTCGGTGGCATCGTCTAGTGGTTGAAACTCAGCTCCTTCCAACGAGATGATCACGCAGTCCCCGATTTGAAGCTTCGTCTGGTCCACCGCTGACGCTGGTGGGCCCTTAAAATTGATCCGTACCTGTCCTCGGTTCTTACGCAAGCGGAAATCCTCCTCGGATGCTAAAACGGATAAAGAAGAGCTGCTAGATGAAAAGGGCCAGAGGAGACTAATAATTGCGACAAGGAATTTGGGTTCGCTATCAGAGGCGCTAGGAGCGAGAGATGCTAGTGGAACTTGCTTCGAAGGCCATGAGGAATCTGTTTCGGGCATTGTTGGCGGTAGCGGTGGTGGTGAATCCATGGACTTTTTTTTCTTTTCTTTTCTTTCAGATTTATTTATAATTTCCGAATTGAATTAATTTTGGGGGTATCAGAGATGGGAGAAGTCTCCCCACCGAAAAAAAAAAACGAGCTCAAGATGCAGTAAAATCGGAGGTCCGTTGGAGTTTAAATATGCGGCTGAAATGCGAGGAGATCAAAAGGGTTTGTTGGTCCGATGGGATGGAACGGGAGCTTGGCTGATGAAAGGGACAGGAGACAGACCACCAGATTCTCAGGATCTGACGGGTGATTGGTGATGGGTTGGTTTATATCAGAAATTTCAAAGAATAAAGTCATCACTAATACCGTACGATTTGGTGTTCTATTCAACAGTATTAATACTTACAAACCGGAAGCAACGGTATCACGGAGCCTGGAGATATTAGGAAATTCTCTGCTTGCAGGATGCGGTGCCATTGCCACAGCTCAGAGTCTCGGACTGATCAACCTGTGAAAGTGACACGCTTTAATCTGCCTGTAAACTACCTGCTAGGTCGGGGTTACAAGTACCGTACAGTACACTTAAATTTACTTTGGTGCGTTCGGAAGTGTCGCACTGCAATATAGGGACGAACGTCCCATCGATAAGACGGAAGGTTCCAAAGCTCCAAGACCCTTTATTTCGCTCTCGTGGTGTCCTAGTGTATCAATGCCCGATGGTAAATTAATATCTTGAACCAGCAGGTTCTAAGCCTTGCCCTAGAGAGACTGCTTGAACAGTATCATGTCCAAACGGCATTCTCGCGCCCCGGCAGAGTATGATCGACAACCTGCTAGGGCAATCAGGCAAGTACTCGAGTACGGTACTCGTACATACGAGTATTATTAGGTAGTTAGATGGTACACTCCTCTTGCCTAGCCCTATCATACCATACACCTGTATCTTTTTGGTACAAGTATCATAATAATCTCAATCATTACACGTGACGAAACACCAAATACTTCCCCCACAATTTCATTGTGAGAATGCCATCTCAATCTGATTGTCAGCTTGGTCTGTGGGTAGCTGATCATAGCAAACGAACATCAATCTTGGAAATCATGCACATTGCCTGCATAAATGTCAGTCCTGATGCCGTATCTTTGCCCCTGGTGTAAAAGCCAGGACCTGCAGCTAGCCAGACTCTCGAGCCGAGAGCCTAGACATCCATTTTTTAATCCCGACGCAAACACGCAAATGGATAATAACTTTACATGCTTAAGACCTTCTTTAAGCAAACTCTTTTCTTGCCGAACCATGGCCGCCCTAACTCTCGAGAACCCCTCATTCGAGCAACAGTATGGCACAACCAATTAGAGGACAGATTGGGAAGGCTCTCACAAAAGATTGTAGAGTACAAGTATTGAGCAAGTGAAAGCTAGATTCCCCGCTTCAGCACCCATTAAGCTCTTTAGGGTATCATAGTCTAATAGTAGGAGCAGGAGATAGAGAATATAGCTAGCATATCGTATCGACAAACCTTCCAGCCCACAAATCAAATTTTGAATCGGTGAACATTCTCCTGAGGTTGGAATTCAAAACCCTCGCCATCAAGTGCCGGTAGTGACAAGTTTGCCGTGGTTTGCTTCTCGCAAATTTGAGTTGCACTCTCTGCGGTGCCATAAAAACTATCGAACAAAAAGTTCTTCCTCAAACGATCACACAATCCCTAGCCCGGTCACGCGCATAGGGTGGATACCGGTATCATTCTCGAGTACGAGTACTTGCAGCAAAAATTGTAAGCAACGGATAGCGGTGCTGTGCAGTGTAAGTTACTGTACTTGTACCGGTGCTCGTACTGGTAGCCGCGATCGAACTACCCGTATATATCATATTTGCGTGCGGGTATAGTGCCTGTTTCAGTATCATACGATCCTACCGTGCCGAAGGCCGTCGGAGAACCCTGATCATCCTGCGGGACACCGATAACCCCGCTTAGCCTGCGCTGCACACACGCACACGCACACACACACACGTAACCTGCCTGCCACGGACAGGTTTTGCGACCTAATTAAACCGTATCATACCGACCACTTTGGCAACGCAAGCGAGCTTATGATACCGCGACCGCCACACCGAGCTGTCACCCACCCACACAACAACAACCTAAACCACAAGGCCCGCAACCCCTACATACCGCACACTCCAGTCACGCTACCACAATTTTGCTACCAGAGCTAGGGTTCCGGTGGCTTGTACTCGAGTAAATCATAAAACCGGAAAGCACTCGACTCTTTTCTTTTTCTTTTTTACGTAACTCGGTTAACCCACCGAGTGCTATTCTGGCCACCCAGCCTCATATTATACGCCGATCTTCCTCATCACGTGAGTCTGATAACTCATCCTCTCCTCAACCAATTCTCAAGGTTAACTAATAAACAGCTTCGGAGTTGGCTCTGCCATCTGACAGAACAATGTCAGAAAATACAAGCAAAGCCCCTCCAGCACCCTCGCCACGGACACGTACCGTGGCGGAGGTTAGAGAAAGGTTGCTATTAAATCGGAAGGCTACCGACGAGAAAATAAAGTCGGCAAGGCTGTCTAGAGATGCATTGAAGACTCCAGTCAGAGCTCCAAGCAGTGCATTCGAAACCCTGTCACTAGGAAACTCCCCTTTAAACTCTGAAAGAGCTGGGACATTTTCCAATAACTACTATGATCCGGCGATGTTTGGTCCGCCAAATTTAGGCGCTGAAGAATACCTTCTTGGGTTACCGTTAGGTACTGATTCCTCTTCAAATGGAGTCGCTCAGAGAGCTGCATATATTAGCGCAATTACTGCCAAATCTGAAATGATTGACAAATTCCTAAATCACCCGTTCCCCGCGCCCGAGGAACTTGCTGGAGAGATGGATAAGTTGATTGCTGAATGTCGTTTGATTGCCGCTCACCCTGACCTCCCTTACACGGAGATCGATCCAAGGGATGTGGATTTCGAGAAGGAATCTAAAAAATATATAACCATGAGCCCGAAATTTTCCTTTCTAAAAAAGCTCTTTGACTCTATAGCAGAGTTGTCTATTAAGATTGAAATTGTGGCTAGCCCTGGCAGGGCGATTGTAGGTTTTGACTTTGCTGGTGTCATCGGCCTAGCTAACCTGGTTCATAGGATATGCTTGAGATATTCTTCCGAGGTATCAAAGTACACTGTACACGTCGCGACAAATTCAGCCAACTTCCCCGGCTTTCACCCAATGAACAAAGAGGCTTTAACAAAGTAGCCCTGCTCCCATCGAGTAAGAGCGGGGCTGTAGTGGTGAGTCTTACCATCTTTGACAGAAGATTCTGGGCTTACTGAGATATCGTAGGTAAGTGCAGACTTGGTTATCGCTATGGATTCAACTTTTGTCGCAAATGTTCCAGAGATAGTTCGTGTTCGGGAGAGTATATTCATAGTCGGAAAGCTAGCCCCGGTTCTCCGTCTTGTTTCACTTAACACATTGGAGCATATCGAGCTATGTTATAAAGATTCCAAGCCCCGGTATCCGGCATTGTATACGTATATCCAAACGACGAAAACCCTACTACATGATACAGGAACTTTAGTAGATTCCTACAAGCCGACGTTCGCAGCCGCAGTACCCAATACCGCCGAGTGGCTCTCAAAGAATCCGATTGAAGGGGGCCCAAAGCTCGAAGGGTTCCCGCTCTTGCCGAATTTGGAATGTTTGCTTCAAGCCCCAGCGGAATTTCGCGATAAGCGCAAACGAGAGGTATCTACACATGTCCCCTTGTCTGATCCCCGCAGGATATGATTCCGCTAACTAAGCACAGGGTGAATCTACTGAGGAAATGTCCTCACGATCGACTCCACCAGCATCAACCATACAGACAAAACGCTTGAGGATAGCCGGCCCCATCAACTCTCCTGCCGCTTCCTCAGTGAGCCAACAAATGGGCGCCACTGTTCCTGCCGAGGATCCAATGCCAATCCAGCCCTCCACTCCGGCAGAACCAGAGGCGCATTTACCTGGTTCAGCAATGCAAATTGACGGAGATGATGTTGGAGCAACGGGTGCCGTGGACGATGGACCTCCCAATTCGTGGGCGTATATCACAGAGGGGGCGGTTGACAAAATGGTAAACGGAATCTGCGCTCTCGGGGTTTCCTTAGGTGCTAACTTTGGGGCAGGGAGCGGTAGATTTGAAGAAGACATTGAAAGCAGGGAAGCAGGCTTTTCAAGAATGGAAAGGCTTTGCACTCCTCACACAAGATACCGTCAAGAAGCAGAGAGAGAGTTTAATTGTTCTCCAGGCTGAGAAGGACGGTTTGGTGAAGGTATTGTCAAAGGCCGAAGCAAGAGAAAAGCGCCTGGACTCCGAGCTTTCGAAGTTGCGAGACGACTTGAAGCAAGCAAATTCGGCCATGCAAAAGGCCAAGGCAGATTTGTCCTCAGCTGCTGACCCCCTCCCAATCATAGGCCAGTTGCGTGATGAGAATGAGCAATTGCAAAAGAAGTTAGAGTCAATGGATAGAAGGGAAAGGGCCAAGGAGGCAGAGTTCGAGTTCCTTCGCGAGCAATACCAGAACGCAACCTCGAGTGGAGTCGAGTTGAGGAAGGACTTGGACCAGATGAAGGCCGACAATGCTCTCCTCCAAAGAAGAGCTGCAGCGACTGTCATCGAACTTCACCAGTCACACGTGTCTAGTCAGTTGGAAAATTACAAGAGCCAAGTCGCCAGCTTGCAGTCAAAACTTCTTGAGAGGGAAACCCGACTTGCCCGAATGGAGGAGCGTGCGAACGAAACTCCTGTCCCCAAAGGATCTGCACTTCTTGGGGATAGAGTAGCAACCACTACTCCAGGTGGCTCTCACCACCCCGAACCTTTTTCTCAAAATCCGGCAATTCCCTAATTGGCATACATATTTCATGTCCATCTCATTTGTTTTGATTCGGGAAGTCTAATTGGCTGGTGTATTTTTTTTCCTATAGGCGTACATGGCTGCTAGAGATGGGTCGTCGATTCGCTTTTGCTCCCTTTCTTCCACCCCTGTATCCTCTTATGATGTTCTCCCTTATATGCCTCTTTTCTCCTTTCATTTCCTTTTTCGGTGGCTACTTTAACCGGCGTCTGCTTACATGGTATTACTTATTTTTCTCACCCCTGCGCGAGTATTGTACAAGGTGCTTGTACTCGAGTACTGTGCCAATTCCTGTGGAGCGGTAGTATTACTTTAGTAATCTGTGCATCAAATAACTTGGTCTAGCTAGCTATATAATGACAGGGGCCTTTTCTCTTTCTCTTTCTTTTTCAATTCCCAATACCAGTTTTCCAGAGTGGGGTCTTCTTATTTGCAAGAACACGTCCCCTGAACTGCACTCACTCCCGTGGAATCTATCGTACTCGAGTAGTTCTTTGTCTGATCTAACTTGCCTATCTATCTATTTACTCGAGTACTCGAGTACGAGGGCAGGGGGCGGGACCAAACATGGATATGACCAGCCCACGCCGCAGACCAATAACCAAGAAACGAAAAGCCTCGACGTGTCAAAATTCCAAAAACCAAGTTCTTTCCTTTTCTTCCATGATGCCTTGGCTTGACTTAACATCCATCAATACCAATACCGCTACGCACGCTACCGTATTGTGCCAGTACCCCAATACCCATTTGTTCACTCACTTGCGCCTACACAAGCATGTTCAATTAAGCTATCAACCCAAGGGGGTTCTTTCTTTCCCTCTCCTTCTCTTATGCTTTTCTGCGTCGTATAGACCCCCTAGAAGACTAGGTAAAGGATGAACAGAGTATGGAAGGGGTTCTAGCGGTCAATACGGATGAGAGTATCGTCTTGAAGATCCGATGGCACAGGGGTATTAGGTGGGTGCGCTAAGATCACCGGCGGTAGGAGAGGTGGAAGAGATGATGATGACGATACAGTGAGAAAGGCATTTCTCAGATTTGTCAGGGGTATCTGTTGGAAATCGTAGTTGCATGTACTCGAGTACACTAGTTAGCCGATAACCGCGTCACCGATCTCCCCTCATCCCAACTTTCCTTCTTCCGCTCTCTACTTGTTTGCTTTCTTCTCCGATAGAACAACCATAGAATACAAGAGACATCTCTACTTCTGACAGTATCATTACGCTTCTTGTTGGGAAAACGACGCATATTGGTCGTGGAGACTTTGGAGCCTGCGGTGAGATGAGATAGAGGTGGGATTGGGATTAGTCCGGGGGGTAGTGGGCCAATGCGCTGTATGATACAGCCGAGCACGAGTTGATGTGAGCTGAGATGGAATTACGGTATTGCGAGTGAGCGGATGTGGTGTGGCTTGGGTCGACTGGATTTTACTATGAGTATGATACACTTCACAACGCGGACATAGCGGGGTCTGAGAAAAATATCATATAGTAACTAGTATCATAAGTTAGGTGGCCGAATACTTGCATTGTAATATTACAGCGAGAACCATACCGGTAACCCTAAAGCAGGGTTTTTTTTTGCAAGACCCGTATTGGTATAATAGTTATGCAAGCCAGTAGGGTGAACAACTGCTCAGCCACAGGGCCACAATCAAGAAATGACAGCAACTGGGACCCAAATCAAACCTGGCCAAGAACTCCTTGGATCCCCGTGGCTATTGCTTGTAATAAAGCGCCTGTATCACAAATCAGCACTCGAGCCAACCTGGCTCGAACCCTTTCCTCCCATTGTCTTGGCACTGAGCTAAACCTGTACCGGCATACAATCATACTGACGAACATAGATCCGCATTCTCCTTCTCCTCGAGTACAGTATGGTACCGGTAGAAACATCTCTCACCCATTCTGCCGAATCCGGCATCTTCCAAAAGATTCTGCCACCTGCCACCGCCCTCACACTCTGCCCTTACTGCACCCCAGTACGGCACCTGTACTCGTACTCGAGCACCGGCACTCTGCTCCAGTGATAGGCAAACCGGGAAGATCATCGTCATTGCCAAGACCCCCCCCCAATCCTATCCACTAACCAAATACAGCATCCACGCCAGTAACTTTACAAGACCGGACCATTGGCCACTCTTTTTTCTTCCAAAGATCAACGCAAAGAAAAAGCGTCCCCCATCACAGCACGCCGCCCCGTTGCCGATCATGACGCTGGTGTGTTTTTTCCCGTTTTCCTCTCCCCCTTGTCGTTCAAGCACGTCAAGGAAGGAGTGGATGGAAGCATCATGGAAAAGTTGAAATTTGCCATGTTCGGATTGGTAAATGGGGGATTTTCGCTGTGGCGGGAGGACAGATATGGATGATAAAGGGTGAGATAAGTTAAGTTTGGCTATGGTGGGTACCATTGCCATTCATCATTGTTGCTATCGCTACGTTATTGGACTGGGCCGCCTTTGATATGGTAGCTTTGGCGGAGGAAGTAAAGTATACAAGAAGCAGGCAAGAAGGGAGTTGATATCGGCTTATTTATTCTTTAATTGCTATTCCCATTCTTTTGGCCAACGACGGTGTCCTGGACAAGAAGGACGACAGACCTAACCTTGCCTTTCTGGGGGTAGGCTTTTCAATCTTTCCTCTATTCGCCCTAATATAAAACGAGGGTGCGCGAGGCTTTTTCGGTTTTCTTGGGAAGGGAAGAAGAAAGCGGAGAGAAGTCTTGCGAATGATATTCGATTGTTTATCTTATTCGATACCAACGAACGACACTCTGCCATACGATATCACTCCCTACCTACCCTCGATAAGGAACCGGGTATTCAAAAACCCCACTATCACGGCCTCTACGGCCAATCTCCTACCGACACCCCCTCTGCCAACCTCTCTTGCACCTGCACTCTAGCCAACAACCAAAATGACCGTCTCAAGACTCCACCCCTCGGAGAAATCTTACCTTAACGGCAATGGATACCCCTCCTCCTCCTCCACTACCCTCTCCAGCTCCGCCCACCCTTCGATACAAGACGACCCTCGTTATAAATATGCCCGGTGACTCCCCCCCTATCCTTCCCAAAGACAAAGCTAACGCCGTGTTGCAAATACTAGAATCCTATACGAACACACCCGCCGCCAAATGGACATAGCCGCAAACGCTATCCACTCCGAACCTGCGTCGCCCTCGGTATCAGCGCCGGGTGGTAGTCAGGTGGATATATCGTCTCGGCAAGGGCATAACCCTGCGACCGTTGCTTGATTGATTGCGGGCTTATACTGTGGCTTGTCCTATTAGTTGGTTCTTGTAGTTACTGCTAAAAGGCTTTGGGGCTTGTTTATTTGCTGATTATAAACATGCTGTGAGCTGGTTGCTGGTATTATTCCTTCTATGATATCATATTTATCAGCTTGCCCCGCCCTCCCGTCACTCTCGCTAGGTTGATACACAAAGCAGCCTTTGCCCCTATTTACTTCCTTCCTCTCTTTTCTTCTCTTTTTTTTCGTTGTGGGAATCTCTATTATGGATGAATGGATAACGGGCTATGATATGAGACAAAAATTTCCTCTAGCTCCCTCTACCTAGAAGAAAAAATAAAGTAAAATAAGTATCACTTACCATATTCCATCAACTCAGACCCAATTCCCCAATACCGTACTCTGCAAGAGCTCCCCCATATTCATTGTGCTTTTATTTCCATCCCTTCTTCCTCGGACCAGCATACGGTAAGTTGACTTTCCTAGACATGTACTTGTACTGGTACGGTACTGTGTAAAATTTATATTCCCTTCCCATTTACTTAACTTACTAGCTTGGCACTCGTGCAGCAATCGTGTACTAGTGCTGTACACGCTTCTCACCAAAAATACCAATTCCCGTCTACTCACCGTAGCGCATGACACCACTATCCAATTGCTTAAAAATTAGAAGAGTAAGAAGATCCATGACCGCGAGCGATTGCACTAAAATTCTCGACGTTTCCCCTCAGATTTGGGCAGTGAATGAGCATCCCAAGTTAGCAATTTTATGATTTAACCAGCTTTTTCAGTTGGGACTCATGTACCGTACGAGTAAAGTTATGGCACTTGGCTTAACTTACATTGAGGTTGTACAGTACGGTGACAAAAGGGTTTGTCCGAAACGGGTTTTTGGGGCAAATTTAACATTTTCAAACTGACAATTCCCAACACTGTTTGCATGGAAACACTTCAAATCTTTCTTCTAGCTAGAGAATCACTATCAATTTAACCCTCTAGAAGTAGAAGTGCAAGGAATCAAAACTGCTTCCATTGTTTATGATTGCATTCACATGTATGAAGATGACCTAGATTTTTGTATGGGGCTCCATAGAAAAAGGTACATGGCAACCAATTTCCTGCCACTTAAACGACCATTTCTCCATCCCTGTGTAATATTTAAGAGTTTTGAAATGTTCAATATATTATCTACCTACGAATTTTCTCATACTCAGTGAAATATTTGTAGTATGTCAAAGAAATAGTGGTTAGTAGGAGGATGGCGAAGTCAGCTACTTTTGGTGTAAAATGGGTACAAGCACCAGGCAAGATGTTTTCGTACAACCTCCGTCTCTCTTACACCTCCAGTGAAAGAAATAACAATATCAGTGACGTGTCACTTTTCAAGTTTTGACCTATAGGATCCTTGGAATTTATCTCGCGATATTTTCAAGTCTTTATCTACCTTTGTCTTGTACCAAGGTATTTTCTTCGATTCTAGTGATTTTTTTATCACTTCCATCTACTTTTATCTTTACTTTTGCTTCCTATTACAACAAACAACCATTAGGATGTCTCAGCGAAAGTCTACGAGTTTTTCGGCGGCCAAGGTTGCCAATTTTGGGGTTGTCATGGCGGAGATGGTTTTGGAGATGGGAGAATTGAGAAAGGAGGTGAAGAGGCTCCGACATCATGTTTCGGTGCTTTCCAAGAGGAATGACTGGCTGGTGAAGGATGGCAAGAGTAGGGCGGCGTCATCTATTGCAAGTGACGCTTCTCTTAGCAGCGATGATGAGGAGGTGGGCGAGGAAGAGGGGTCGAGGGTTAGGGTTGTGAAGACGATGGTGGGAGAGGAGGCGAGGAAGAAAGCACATGGGGACGGAGTTCCGGCACCATAGTGCGAGGAGGAGGCTGGAGGATTTTGGAGGGAGGCTGAAGAGAAGAGGTGTTTTGCGGGGCGCACCAAGTGGAAGGTGGCTGAGTTGGATGTGGCTGAGAGTGTAGTGGCTGAGAGTGTGGCAGTGGGTGAGGAGGAGGGGGTATCTAAGCCGGTGGTTAAGATGCCTTCTTATGAGAAGTGGGTGAGAAGAGGAGGAGGGTAGGAGAGAGTACGGAGGTCGAGGAGGAAGCGCAGGTGGTGAGGGAGTTAGTTGCCCCGGTTGGTCCTAGGATCAGGTACGGGGGTTTGATGAGAAGGGTGGAGGAGGTGGGTGGGTTTGAGAAAGCCGGTCCGAGGTTTGCTGCTGGTGGTGATTCCAACCATGCCCTCAGTGGAGTGTTCGGGGGGACAGACGCCTGGCGCCAAAGTCCAGGTGGGAGTGGGGGTTACCAGCTGAGGCCGAGGATTGGTGGGAGTATGTATAGAGGTTTTGGAGGTAGGGGTAGGGGGAGAGGAGTTTATTTTGGGTGATACCGTACGGCATTGGGGGGGCCACCAATTGTTAGTGGTTTCACTGATGGGTGTATGAGGTAAAGTGAAGGAGGTTATTGTTAAGGGTTGTTTTTGTTGTTTTGTTTTTTGCGGGGTATGGTTTTTGGAGTGAGCGGTTGATCGTACCGATACCAGGGAGGCCTGTATAACCGACCCGCTAGAATGGGGAGGGGGTTGGATCGGTGTGTTGGCTAGGCGGTTGACTATTATAAGATGACCAGGGCAAACAGACTAAATGCTATAAAAAGCCCTATAGTATTCTAGATAGTTGTTATATAGCTAATAAGAATCGAAAAGTTTGATAAAAAAAAAAAAAAAAAGTGTTTTTGTACAAGAGTTGCCAAGTAAATCCGGGGAGGGTGGTCAGCAGAGGAAGAACACCGAACAACAACACATTGTGGTATCGTGGCCTTAGAAACACCAACACCAACAGTGTATCTCTAGTGAAAAAGCTTAATTTTGTTTAGAAAAATAATCAAGGCACTCAGCCAAACAGAATGTATAAATAATAGAGTATTTGTTGAAATTAGAAAAAATCAAACACGAGTTGAGATGGAAGAAGCTACTACTGCATCTCCAGCTCTTCTGAGCCCTTCTTCAGGCTCTGTGAGCTCCAGAACTCTTTCCCCCGCTCCTAGAGTACCTTCATATCCTACCGTTATCACAGCTTCACTGTGCTCCAAAATCCGAGCCTTGCACAACCATGCTGAGTGGACCTTTGGTCGCATCGCCTAAGAAGTAGGGGTTGCCGTTAGCACTGAATTTTCCATATGCAGTGCTCCGGCAACCCCAAGGAAAACTAAAGTAGGACGACCGAAGGTTCTCACAACACCTATCCGGAAGAGGCTTGTAGACTTTGCCACAGCCTCTCAGAAGAATCGCCGTCTCCCATATACAGAAGTAGCAGAACTGGCTGGTGTCAGTGCAGATTTGGGAACCCTTCGTACCGCATTTGCAGCTGAGGGCTACCACCGGAAAATTGCTCGTTCTCGACCATTTTGATCACTTAAGGCAAAAGAAAAGCGGCTTGACTGGGCTCAGCACTATGCACACTGGACCCGCAATGACTGGCACAAGGTCTGAGCTTTCTTCTCTTCTCTTTTCTCTTTTCTTTTTCTTTTCTTTTTTCTTTTTCTTTTTTTTTACTTTTTCTTTCCTTATACTAGTAGTATGAAACTAAATTAAAGAAATATTAAACATCTAGGTCATTTGGAGCGATGAATCAGTCTTTAATGTTGGTGGCTTATCCTCTAATAACCGGGTCTGGGTTACAAGGCAGCCAGGGGAGGAAGACCTGGAGGATTGCTTGGTTCCAATGTTTAAGAAGCTGGAGACAGTTATGGTTTGGGCTTGCTTTAAAGGGCGTGAGAAAGGACCACTAATCTTTTGGGATAAGGAATGGGGAAAAACCATTAAAGGTCCTTCTTTTACTACTCATATAGTTCCTGAGTTCTACCGGTTCTGGCAGGAGCAATCTCAGCTTCAGTTGGACTATGTCTACTTACAGCAGGACAATGCCAGCCCTCATCAGGCTGCTTATACACAAAACCGCCTCCGTGAGCTTGGAATATGGGGGTATTTCATTGATTGGCCCCCATGTTTTCCTGACTGCAGCCCGATTGAAGACATTTGGCGTACTATTAAAGACCGTATCCGCAAACGCAACACTTTTCTCACTACAAATGACACTCTATGTACGGCCATCACTGAAGAGTGGCACTCTATTTCCCTGGACGAGCTTGGGTCACTAGTAGACTCAGTTCCCACCTGCCTCTGTGAGGTACGGACAATTAACATTTCACTTGCTCACTGGAATTTATTACTAACTATCTTTTCTCTAGGTTCCTCTAGCTAACGGGGGCCATTCTGGCTACTGAAATGCCAGATTCAAGTTTACTTGGTTTTTGCGCGGGCTAGTCAGGTAAACCTTCCAAAAATATTCAAGTCCTAGTACTTCATATTACTATTTGCTAACTACTGGCTTCCAAGGTTCAGCGTACACATTGGAGCCATTGGGTTATTGAGATACCTGCTCGTGCCTCTCCTCTTGTCTTTTTTCTTTTTTAACCCCAGGGCTGAATGCCTCTACTTTGTATTTTCCCACACCATTATTGGATTGCTCTCACTCGCACTGCTTTGCTTCATACTCTTTCTCTTTTTTTCTTTTTCTTTTTCTCCTGTTCTCTCTTTATTTTTTCCCATATTATTATAGGATTGCTTTCACTAGTACTGTGTTGCTCAATGCTCTTCTGTTTTTCTAGGTAGTAAACTTGATGTCTTAAACATCCCTGCTCTTCTGACCTTGTACGAAAACATCATGCCTGGTGCTTGTATCTGACAAACCCTTTTGTCCTCCTACTATATAATAGCTCCTCTTCAAAATGAGTTTACCCACACAAGACAAAACCCTAGTTAATCAAAGTGTTTAAAGTCTGTTTTTGTACGCAGTTAATTATTAACTATCCCTTGGGCAGTCTGAGACTGTAAAATTTATTACCAGGCAAATAGCTTCTAGTATAAGAGCCACTATACTAGAGAAGGATTTGTTTATGTAGAAGGTAGCAATGTTAGCTATTATAGAAGAAATTTGAATTGGATGAAAGTTAGATGGTTAACAATACCAGCAATGTTGGAGTTTAGTAAAGTACGAGTAACGCTTGCTTCCATTTCAGTGAATTGTATGGGGGTAAGGACTAGCAGTGGGCGAAAAACCCCAATGCAAAATAAGTCAAAATTACTGCCCTGTGTATTCCAAATTCAACGAGATCAGCAGCGGCATATTCCTCTTTAACGATGAAATGATCATCTCAGTCAGCCCATAATGTTATGGGAAGAGAATGGTGCTGACTCTTTAAGGATTTTTAGTTGTTTTGGGATAATAGGGTGATTGATTTCCTGGTGTTGAGGACAAATCAGTACCCAAGAGAGAAAGGAGTGGGTAAGAGAGTGGAGTCTCTAGCTGGCATACCAGTGACATGGAGCTAAGAGTGGAGAAAAATAGTAACACAGAAGATGCGAGTCTTAACTCTCTAAATTCACATCAGAGTAAAAGGGCAAGGTGGACTAGGTCAGCGGGCCTTTTGAAATATAAAAGAAAATAGAGGGTTAACCTTTCCAGCGATGAGCTTTAAACATTTCTGTCAAATAAAGCAATATCCGTCAGCAAAAGATTATCTGCCGTCGAATATGCCAGTGTCACGTCCGGATGTATCCAACTTCGTTTTTGCGTCCTGTGCATCCTGTGCGTCCTGACGCCATTTAAGGATACACTTTGGCTCTAGACGCAACGCCGCACAATCGTCCCGACAGACTGCCCTTGTGATCATGCTTTGCTTCGGTCCGCGTCCAGACGTTATCTGTCTTGCGTATCTCATCCTAATGCCTCTACGATGGGGCTTGATTTCCCGTCACATCTGGGCCTCCTTGGGACGTTTGTATTGTGAATTAGACATAGCCCTCGAAATATATCACATCTAACAAGCTGTTCCGTGCACGCGTGATAGTTTGCATATGATTATTTTTATTGATTATGTAGTGTATCTATTTGTATCTACGGGGCGGGGATGGCGTAGCTCTCGTTAGGGCTACGCCACTCGTCGATTTCAATTTTGAGTATGAGTATATATTCACACATCTACATCTGTGTCTATTAACACATCTCCCTGTCCGTCTTCAACACGGGGGTGCGTGCTTTCAATAGATCTCGGGAATGTCCTTGGATCTATATGGTTGTTCATAAGCCAGTGACGGTCTGTCCCTGGCATGAGATGCGCCAGGCTCAGGATCATCCCGATATCTACAATTGTGAACTCCTGGGTAAAGTCGCTCAGGTGAACTGTAACTAGGCCATGTACGTCCGAAGGATATCCTTGGTTCACCACACTCATATATTGAACAGCAGCGAGGTGGTAGACAGTAACCTGCTTTGTGTAGTCTCTGATTTTGAATAGAGCCAGAGGCCTGGCTGGGAGAGGACCTCGGAGCGCACTATAAATATCTTTGTCCACTGTCTGTATCCAAACACAATCATTTCTACTCGTGTGGTTACGGAAGAGCCCTGATCCTATGCATTGAGCCCTGTGTATGTCGTAAACATCAGATTCTTGGAATGCAAGTACCGGGATTTCGAGTTGCATCAGGAGTTCAATCTGTAGTGTTCGCAAGATCCAAGTGTCTTCCTGGAGTCTTTGCAGGTGGGCAAGGTTTAGGCGGCTATATTGTATCAATTCTCGACAAATTGTCTCCAGGGGTATATCGTATACTCTGCCGAAATCAATTACGTCGTGGATATCTTCATGACACCCTTTCAGAACCCTACGACTGGAGGGTGGTTGTTATGTTCTCGTTTTCTCCAAATGATGGAGTACCTCAGCTGCTAGTTCTACTCCTGCCTCTCGAAGGAGTTGTAGGTTCAGAAGTCTTATTCGGATAGCATGCGGTCACCCATTGCTGTTCAGTATCTATCGGGCTGCGTGAATTTTATTGGAATGTCGCCAACTGTCTTTGATTTGCTCCTTGTGTGCAAGCTCTCCAAACTCAGTAGAATACATCAGAATATTACCAAACTGGTAGATGTAATAGCGAAAGTGGGTAATCAGATGCATCTTAATAAAGTTGAAATTAGATTCCGCATATATCAATTCCATACGTTGGTCATTCTCTTCTTCATGGTCATTGTCGCGTGCCCGTCGTCTCCTTGATTGTGCCACTGACTGGTTTAACTAGTTTCAATCCCGGCTAGCTCCCTGCACTATTCATCCGCCTTTGCCTGCGTCTGTTTAGACACCCCAAATTCTAAGAAGATGTCTTTCGTTTTATGAAATCATGTCGCGTATTCTTCCATATAATCTATGCTCTCGGATCTGGGGCTTCAATATTGTGCCATCATAGTGAGGTCCAGCAGCAATCTGACGCAGGTGCGCACACATCTGAAAGGTTGTACCTGAGTACTATCAGGCCGTCTTAATGCCACGGTGAGAACTCCCAATAGGCAACGCCCAAGATTCCTCATCTCTTTACCTTGCCACTGTGTGACCTCCCGATAGGCCTTATTGGGGACGTAGAATCAAGGGTAGGGGGGCAAAGCTTTTCAGGCATTGTCAAATGCTTGTTGTAGGGCATGATTCTTGAGAAATCCTTGTATCCAGTCCATCATATGCTTGAAGAGTGGTAAATAAACGGTATGTAGCATATCCGGCTTGTGCAGATCTGGTAGTGGAACTTGGGGAAGGCTATGAAAATCGTTTTGGCTAATCTTGATACCAAGTGTTACAAGTGTATCCCGGCAATGTTCAATCTCGGTGCGGTGGGTCTCATTTTCTCGTGGGTAATGGTCATATGTGGTGTAATCTCTAGCACAATGACACACTGAAGGAATTCCCAGATCTTTTGTTGGGACCTTGCATTTGGGACAGGCGTTTGATTTGATTCCATGGAGCAAAACATGTTCCATATGGTCTGCGATCAAGCCTGACAAGATTGGGAAGCATCTCCGAATCTTGCCGTCAGTACAATCTATTGGGACGCCTTCAAGAGCCGTGGCTTTCACCGGTTCAAAGATGAGTTGGAAGACACCTTTCAGTGTGTCGGCATTGATCTGTCTTTGGAGTTTATTGGTTGATGAAGTACTGGTGAGTTTCGGGGGAACTGGCAGAAGTGCAAGAAGAAGAACTGCGAGCCATCCTGGTCTATTGTGTCTGATTGATGGAAGATTTCTGATCGAAATATAGACAGGCCATGCTTTCTTGTCTCTGGAAAGGTTTGTGGGTTGCGTCTAATCTGACATCCTGATGATGGGAACAAGAGTGGCCCCGTTTGGGAGTGTTTCGTATAAAAGATCAGGAACGTTTCACTTCAAAGAGGATTGGTGAGTTTACTTGAATGTCCCACTACCAGTCAGCAGTATGCATTTCTGCAAATACTCTCTGTCCATCCTGGTCGTATTCACGGCGCGGCGCATAGACAAAATCATCTCGATAGGCAATCTGATGAAGAAGATATCTGACGCAGTCTAAGATATTACGATAGAAGAAGGGTAATGTTCTTTGATTGTCCTTGACTTTTCCTTCAAACCATTGTAGATACTGGCCATAAAGATCTAGGCGCCATAGATGATTTTTCAAAGTATGTATGGAGCTATAGCCAACTAATGCCGAGTCCCTTAGTCGATTTGTAAAGTAATCGTTTATTCGTGATTTTGGCACCTTACTTTCAATGAACCAAGACACAAGTTTGAAGCCTTGCTGTAACTGCTTCCCGTGGGGTAGCGGTCTTGCAAAAGGATATCGGTATTGACTCTAACCAAACCGGTGGTATAAACGAGATCAAGTACAGGAGACACCAACAAGTAATTGAGTAGGGTCTATTACTATTATCGAAACTACTAAGAGAAAAGCCAAGTACCTTGGGACTGTGCGAAGCTCAAAGATTCTTGAATTGAACTGAATAGAAGATAACTGCTCAACCAAGTATATTGAAAACTCTGTCTGTCGAAGCCTGATTCTCTCTAAGGCCGGAGAGATACAGGTCTTTAAATACACTTGCGATAATCCATCTCACATCAATCATATCTAAAACCTAAAGCATCAAACAATATCTAACCCATAAACCAAATAATAAACAAGGCTTATGAACTTCCGGAGTTTGTATCCTGAAACAATACAAGTAACAAATAACAAGGCTTACAAGTTTCCTGAACTCGTATCCTAAAATAAAACATAAAACAAACTAACAAAACATACAAGTCTCCTGAACTCATATCCTAAAACAAAACATAAAACAAATCCATACCTAAACTGGTAAGCTGTACCGGTTACACTTGCCCACTTGTAAATGGCGCCTATGGGTTCTCGCACAGATAACCGTTGTCTTCCTGATACCCATGAACATCTCCAATGGCTTCCCCAGCATCTGTATAATGGCCCTGTTGGGCTCCCTCTGAGGTGTGTTCATTGGGTGCTTCGGTATTAGAGTCGTTTGTAGGCATATTTGGGATCCTGTCACCTTCATATGGTGCAGGATGATTGCCTTGTTCGGATTCGTAGTCTGAATCATGGCACTCGCTTAGATCGTTGGTGTTATATATATCTCATTCGGAGTCGTTTATGAGGTTTGCAGTAGTGGATGCCAGTATGATGTCGAGATTGGCATACACTATTCTGAGATGCTTCTCGTATACGCCGGAACGGACGTACCTTCGGTGACAAAATGAACATTTAGCCGGCATAGTGGATTTCAAATGTGTTGATATCTGGTGCCAAAGTAGATTGTATTGCAATGTTGTCTGGATGTTAACGCGTGTTGGTGAGATGTCGATGCAAGGGATAGGTCAACATTGCTTTATCACGAGAGGTTGATCAGGTTTAGCATCATGGCTCGCGAGCTCACCTGGTGTTAGCTGTTTATCATTTGGCGTCCAACTTGAAACAAGATTTAGATAAATATATTGAATGTCTGATCAGTCAATTGATGATTGTTTCATATCTTCTTGATGATCTGAAGTGTAGATGTTCGATCTTGAAACCAAAAAATCAATTCTTTATTGATTCAAAGCTTCTTGAATCTGTGTGAGTTCTGTATATAATGTGGGTTGATCTTGATGGAAGGATGGTAATACCTAGAATACCTCAGCAAGCTCGTATCACGTAATCCACAGTACTCTCAACACTTCTCAAGCATTTCTTACTCTATCTATATACACCAAAGATCAAGCGACAGTGCGCGAAACATAATCAATGTACAGTACGTATTCATGCAAAATGCAGGTCATTTGCAGGCTCCGCTGGGACAAACATATCAACTTCCTTCTAGCACTCTAATAGGGACTATCAGCATGAGTCGCAGGAACCCACGTGGTTGAAAAATTAGCGCTCATAAGACAAACATGGGATTCACAGCAGGGAAACCTAGCGAGAATCTGTATAAGACTGAGAGGAAGTGTGTGAAAAATCAGATGACTGCAAGGAACTTTCTGCTAGTAAATGTCAAACCTACCAGTCATTCTGACGTGGACTTTCTCCCAATCTACACAGGCATGAGGGCATCGTTGCCTGCGGGCGATCCCATCGCCACTGCTGTGACTGCAAATAATCAGGCTCATAAAACGGACATCGAAGAGGTACTCATTGACTTCATCAAGGACTGGGTTAAGAAGCTACAAGACAGAAAAAAAAAGGCTAATTGTCTTCTAGTGAATCAAGGGCTAGGGCCGGCGCAGGTCACACTGGACCCGACGTTTCTACCTCCAGGTGCAACTGATCTCTGGGGTTCGGTAATGGTTATACCTAACCCGGGTCAACTTCCACAAAACCCTCAAGTGGCAATAATTCCAGGAGCACCACTGCCTTAAGCACAGCAAGTTAATCTCGCTCCACCACCACAAGTCAGTGTGGCTCCACAAGGCAATGGCGGTGCGTCAGGAAGTGTTCTACCTCAAGCTGTCAATAACACTTCCCCGGTGCCTGGGGTCTAGGCTCAACCGGGCAATGCTGGTAGGTCAGGAAGTGTCCTACCTCTAGCTGTGGTCAACACTGCCACGGCACCACTTATCCTGGCTCAACCAGCCAATGAAGGTGCGTTAGGAAGTATCCTGCCTCTAGCTGTAGTCAACCCTGCCCCGGCACCTGTCGTCCAGGCTCAATCAGACAATGGCGGTGCATCTAGAAGTGTCCTACCTCAAGCTGTTGTCAACCCTGCCCCGGCACCTGAGGCACAGGCTCAACCAGGCAATGGCAGTGCCTCAGGATATGTCCTATCTCAGGCCCTTGTCAACCCTGCCCCGGCACCTGTCGCTCTGGCTCAACCAGGCAATGGCGGTGCGTCCAGAAGTGTCCTACCTCAAGGTGTCAAGAACTCTCTCCTGGCACCTGTCGCCCAGGCTCAACCGGGCAAAGCTTGTGCATCAGGAAGTCTCTTTCCTCTAGCTGTTGTCAATCCTGCCCCGGCACCACTCATCCAGGCTCAAGAGTGGAATGCTGGTCCATCTGGAAATGTCATCCCTGTACCACAGGCTGACAACTCCGACAATGGAGAAGGTGAAATTGTACTTGCTTCTCCGGATAATCACCCCGCCCCAGGCCGGCTCTTGCAAGCTCGCCAAACGAATCTCCAAGCTTGAAACATAGTGCCAACAGGTTAGATCCTTTCACATTTACTTATCTGATTGGTGTTTTCACTCACTAATATTTCATATACAGATTGAAGCACTCTGCTTGGGTGGCCATGCGCCGTACATATCATTTATTTGCATCCTTCAAAGCGTGGCCTGGGTTTGTTGAAGCATAACAGGAATATGGTAAACGTCACTCCTGATTATAATTCTCTACATTGGTGTCCCCCACATATCAACAGCATGCATTTCGCCGAGTTGGATTCCTATAATATCTGTGGGTTGTCAGCAATGATTTACAGAACAGTGCCTTATCATTGGATCCACTACATACTCAGCGCCATGAGCGCATATCGCTCAAGGCTAAGTAGGCATGGCGACCAACTATTGAGTAGCTGGGATTATGTCTTCATTGAGAGCGATGAATAAATAAGAACATGGCTTCTTTCAACTCAAGTACTCGACGACCCACTTGAAATGATAGTATATTGTTACCGTGATCAACGTGACAGATCACAAAACACCCCGCCGTTGACTAGGGTCAACGATCTCGCCCAAGATGACGTGCGTCATTGGACCCGTGATCCCGGTGCATGTATCGGCCATATGCATAGCCGGTCGGTGCGAGATCTAGCATATTCTGAGAGGGGTGAGAGTAGTGATCGCAAGGCGGCGAATGGCCAAGATACTTCTCATATTTCCGAGCCCTCATCGAATAGCACAGACTCCGGAGATTTGAGCCAATCCCTACCTAACCTACTCCTTCCTCATGATTCCACCTCTGAATCATCATTGGAGGTCTCAGACTCTGAGATAGCGGGAGACAACATATCTGACATATTGCCACTATTGGGAGAGATTCTCACTCGTTCGATAGTCAATCGAGTCCCACTCGGGATCAAACGCCTCAGCCAGCTGAACACTCAGCCACTTTTGGATTTGACTGGTCGCCTGTCTCAAGGCGACAAAATCGTCAAGGGCTTAGCTTCCATTGGCGGCAAACCTTATGATGAAAATTCGCGAAAGAGACAATGTGCGACGTATGACTTTCATGTATCACAGTTAACTAATAAGAGAAGGAAGCGTCCTGCAGATCAAGATGTCATGTATGGTGAAGATCCTGTGTTGAAGAGACAGTCCACGGAATCACTGTCTAAGATTCAGAGTTTAGATTGTGGTATATCGGTTGTGGCTTCCGAAGTCTGAGTATTTGCACAGTATTAGCCATCTGTAGAGTCTTTTGATATCGATATGAATATTTCTTCTTTCTTTGACTCTTTCATTCCTTCTTTGTATGCGTTGTTTCCTTAATAGGCAATTAGATCATAGTGTACTCATTAATCAAAGCCTCATAGTGTTCCCTTCTTTCCAGATCGTGCTTGTTGTGTTGTTGTGAGATCAGTCTAGGATTGTCTGCCGAGACTTCTTTGTCATCCATGATGAGGTGTAGTTGCGGCTCAACAAGCTGCTCAAAAGGTATTGTGTGATCAGCATAATTGCGTCAATCACACTATCGCACAATGTTACGACGACGATCATAGAGTTATCACAGGATGAACCTCATACCGCTCATCCACGAATGTCCTGATGGCCAAATTCTAAAAGTTTGTGCTCTTTCTCCTGCAAAGGCGAAACCATTGTGTTAGGCGGGAGCCTATCTCAAAGTCTTGCGAGATAACTCAGGCCGATAATCTTAATCGTAGACGGAGATTGTCTAGGAAGGCTCAGTGATTCAAAAATAGATGTAGGTAAAGTGATAAAGATTTTTCTAGGGTAAAAACCTATATTGATAAGATCTCTTCTCCGTTGGTTGATAATGTTCAAATAGCTCGGGAGGCACCTCGATCTTTATATGCCGCGTCTGGGTCGTCGCGGGCTACATCTGGTTCCTATACTAACTAAGTACCTGCTAATAAACTCCAGCTTCTTTTAAGAAGTGCGAACACCTTTTGACCCTGACAATTCTGTTATCTCACTTCGACTTCCCAATCACAACACCATGAAATTACCTGACGGTGCTCCCACACATCAGTCCATTGGTTACGATCCATCTTCGTCGGCATGGAGTCTTGCTTACCATTTGCATACGCAGAATGGTCTCCATGATCGAACCAACAAAGGGGCCAGCTTTGTTATCGAACCTCTCAGCATTGCAGACATATTCTGCAACCGACATCTGCGAGGCATAAGATAGACTGGTTATGATAATCACACCAATAGCCATTATCCCTCCATAGTTGTATTGTTATCGTATGGTTCCGTCAGTATCGAAAAATACTATTGACGTGTGTGAGTGCAGGTATGCCTGATTTCTCAAACTACCTCATCCAACAACACCATTCACTTCTGCGACTTTCATCGCGAGAGTGTGGAGTATAGAATGTGTTGCTTAACCATTGCTCGTAAAAAGGTCCCGTTACTTAGGGACCACCTTCGCAGCTCTCGTCTTTAGTGCTCAGTAGCCTTATGCGACCTCGACCGATTTGGCTCCAACCACTTGCATAAGCTCGCCAAAGGTCTTCCCGCATATATCCTGCGAACGGGATCCGGTCGGACAGATGGCCGCGACGTATACGGGGCTACGAGGAGGGCTTCAATGACCATGTCTTTGGTGAGGGGACGCAACTACGGCGGCATCTGCCGATGTAGCGCCGTCCCAACGCTGGTGCGGGAGGGGCGTGTTGGCTTGTCCTTTTGAACTCAGAATCCTAAGGTAGGGTTACTATAGGTCTTTATTCACTAAGGGAAGGCTAAGCCTTCCGGTATGCCTCACACATTGGCCATAAAAGCCTGTTCTCAGTTCTCCTATTGCTACATCTCCCAGTCACACTTCTCCTCAACTGATCACTTTAGTTTGATTGATTCATCCAGGACGACGCTGTGGGAACCACGCCCTGGGTCTCAATCCCTAGCGCTGTCTAGGTCAATTTACACAGATTTGTTCTCCCATCTGCATATCTCCCGAGTATGCGCTTTGCCCAATCCACATTTGCCTAAGTCCACTGATGCTCTTTACTCCCACCATGCCTCCGAAATCATCAAAATTCCCTGCCCAGGACAAAAACCAGAAGTAAGGACTCTCTCTCCGTCAATTGAATCCCTACTATGCTAACGCTAATTGGCCTCCACAGACGTCAAGCCGTCCTGACAGGAAGTGTCGATTTCACTAATGCAAAGCGCAGAAAAACACATTCCTGGGTGGCTGCTATTGCAGGGGAGGAATCAAGGACGTAAGCTATCACCCGTTAATATGATAATAATTGATAGTTTAACAGTTTACTGACTCCTCGTTATATTTGGACAGTCAGTCAATGTCTTTCAGTGAAAAGCCAGCCTTCGGGCCTGCTGTCGAAGAGTTGAGGTTAGTGATATCTTATGTACGGCACATCCATCACTCAATAGTGAACTCACACAAGTCGCAAGCAGGGGCCATTTTGGGGAAATATCATACCCAAAAACCTGATGTGGCTTCATGAACCCACACGAGTGTATGGCAACATACAAGACATGGCGAGATCTGGTAAAGGCATACATAACAGCACTCACCTGGAACCTAGTGTACCTAACAGGTGAACAATTGGACTCAGTCCAGAACTTTGGCCGTTCCCTCCCCTCTGTTAAACGTCAAGTAACAAAGATATAAACGGACCACCGCTGTGAAGATGTCGAAGAAGTTCTATGACAGATCACAGCCTTGGTCAAGAACACTGCCAAGAAACTTGAGGCAACGAATGACCATCTTCACGTGGAACTCCCGGACGATATAGCTGAACCCCTAGATGATACAACTGTCAAAATGGCCTCTGACGTCAGGAGTAAGTTTGAGTATCCAACTTCACTCCTTTCTGTTTGCGTGACAGTAATAATAATGTGTTTTTAATAAATACCTCATGATTGGGCATCCCCATATGGCCTTAGAGCGATAAGAATTCACATTCTTCGTCGTACAGGGGCTCCAGCAGGTGAACATCCATTTTTGGAACACCCCTGGTACACAACTTCTCCAGACAGTGGCATTGCCTGGGGTGTTATATCAACACTGACTATAAGCACGCTTGTTCTTGTACTACAAAACCAACAGGTCGAGCAACCGATTAAGTCTCAACGATATCTCATCGGAGCGACAGGCCATGGTACAAGCATGTTACATCAAGATCCCTCTGAACCACTACTGCTGTACAAGCTCATCTTCTTGTATAAAGATGGAGATATTCACGCCTGGCTGCTCGCCAATGCGGGCAAAGATACCCTCGATCTCCTAGTCCTTGAGAAACATGTCAAGTGACTGACGAGGGCCAAGCCGAGACCCCTATGCCTATTTCTGGTCGCCATCAACTTTTCAATCCCAATATGTGGCATAGAATTGGGTCTGCTGAGACTGTGCATCACCAAAAAAAACAACCGGCTTCCTGCTGCGTCCTGCGTGCCCTATGCATCGGACGCTGCAGGCGTATACAAGATAAACTCCAGTTCTGGGTGTGGACTTCCGTGCTCTGTTTATCTGGACGCAAAAGGTTATGTCCGCACGCAGAGGGCACAAAAGCCTATGTCAGGACGCAACAGATATAGCCCGAATTAATTTACACGGCAACCCTCCCCTTAGCGCAATTCCTCCTTTCCCTGCATCTTCCAATATATCCTGTCCCATGCTACCCTGTTCCCGACACCCTGTGATCTGGAAACCCCATCTTCCTAGCCCCTGCTGTTTACGCCTTCTTACCAGCTTTCTTCCTATGACACTGCTCTCCCTGGGACTCCGGCCGCCGCCTTCCCACCATCCTGCTCCCTTCCTGGGCTCTCCCACACCCAGGCTTTTTTGCTCACTACCTCACGATCGCCTCGCATATACTTCATAGTCCAGCTGATGTTTTCCAACTCTTTACCCTTTTGCTCTCTACCCTCTGATCTCATTGTTTATCCTCCGGTATCCGGCAGGCATCCTGCCACTCTTTCCCTCTTCACCCTCCTGCTACTCTAGTTCTCTACAGCCTATCCCTTGCGCTGGACATCGTACAGTCCACTCCTGGCTTTGACTGTCAACCAAAGGTCCTACCCCTAGCTCCCAGCTTTTGATCTTCTGCCTGACACATTTCCCTACCTTCTAAGCCTACAATTGCCTCCGCCTGATGACCTCTCCAGACCTGTGCGGCTTATCATCCTCCGGTCGACACAATATGATGCACTATCTGCCCATCATGCGGCGGACCCCCTCGTACACACCTTTACCCACTACAATTGTCACTTCCGGAAGCATTTGCCATGTATACGATCTATTTTATTACATTCTCCTATTCATACACCATGACAGAGTAGTGATAAAACAATTTTCCTCCTCGTCCTCTAGGTCAGTTCGCCTGGCCTGCAAAGATGTATCCGCCTCCGCTACTCCTTCCAGATCTACTCCTTGATTCCATTGTGGCTCCCGCTGCCCATGTTGTCTCCCGAGGTCAGCATGGCCACCTGCGGTCAATTCGGATACTACTGGCTCGAGATCAATTCCAAATTCCCACCTCACTGTGTGGTGATCATTGGATTATCCTGCCGTTCTCTCAACACGCTTTCCCTGCTTCTGGGCAATTCTGGCCTCCAGAGAAGTCCTAATACGCTCGATTATTAGACCCCGGAATCACTCACCTTTATTCCCCCATGTCTGTTTCAGACATTCAAGCAGGCCTGTCTCCCTATCAGCGGACAATTCTATCGCCACCCCCGTGCACTTGCAGTTTTCAACCCTATCCAAATGCCTTGGCCTAAAGGCATCTGGATACTGTTGAAAAGTACAAGTCCGCGTTGTTTGTCTTACCTCCAGCAGTAGAACGCATAAAAGCTACCTTATCCTCAAAGATTCCACACCACCAGCATCTCACTGAATGGCATAAGATGGCTGCTGTCAGGAAGATAAACGGCCAATCGATCTTAGCAAAGAATCCGGCATCCGTCATGCATTTCTTGTTTGCGCTAGAATAAAACTGGTCAAATATCAGGCCTGGAATCTGTGGCGCTAGGAATCTAAGAGCAACAGCCTATTCTCCCAATTTGATTCAGGCTTCCTAGGGTCATAATAGTCTTTCTGTGGCAATGTTGAACAACGATACCTCATATTTGTCAGGAGGGCAAATGAATCTCTCCTCCTCTAATAGGTATGCCACCCTTCGGTCACAGCCCTCAGGATCCTCTATGATTAGCTTATTGATTCTGGTTATAGCCCTCTTAGCCGTATGCAAATACTATGATCTGCATGCGCTGTGCTTTGCCCGGATCTACAAAAGCGCCGGCCGCCAGCTTGGCTGTTAGTCAGGAGATTCAGTTGTAAGTTATATATTAAGGCAACCCACCAGATCACTTGAGGCCGGAGTAGCATCAGCAATGTTGGGAAATCACAATTCCCTCCACACATCTTTCCAACACCTGCCAACAGCCTCGTTCAAGGAAATCACATCCGGAAAGGGATTTATGTAGATCATCCAGTCCCACATCAGGTTACGGGTTTTGAGCATAATGCTATGCTCAAGCCCTATGGCCATATTGCGCGTGCTGCTGGTCTGCTGTCCACCTGTGCCCGGTATTTCTGGCGTTGTTGGATCTGAGTGGCTTGGAGTTATGGCTGGCGTTTCCAGCCAGTTCAAGACAGTCGGCGAGCGGGAGAGGATCCTAGGGGTGAAACGATTTTGGCTAATAGATACTGAAACTGGAGCCCCATGGCTGGGGTATGTCTCCTCTCTAGAACTCTGCGTAGGTCCGTGGGTGATTGTAAGTATCGATGGTTGTGATTCAGGAAACCCATACCCGATCGGTTACTGTGCCCCCCAGCCTGATGAAAGATTCTCATTCTCCTCATGGTGTTCTAATTCGTCCTCATCGTCCTCATCGTCCTTCTCCTCATCGGCCTCATCCTCACCCTCTCATCCTCATTTTCCTCACTCTAGCTATAGTTATTCACATATTTACCGCCTTGTGAGTCAGTACTGTCATCCGCTAGCTGCCGCCCGCTGTCCGCAAGGGCAAGCACTAATACTGCGAGTCGTGACGAAGCCATTACTCAAACGGCACCCCCACCGCTACTTTCAGTCGCCCCTGATATAAGAGATGCTGAAGGGGCTGGAATTATAGTTAACCTGTCTTTAGATTTAGATTTCTTGACACGTCAGCTACGGACCTCCTGTTGGATTACTGGGCCCCCTCTTGGCGGATGTGTCCTGTCCTTAGGCCGCTAGTGTTGTGGCATATTGTGCAGGTGAAAGGTGATAGAATAGAATTGTAGTGATTGATGTTGGGGAATACATGATGTTAGTAAATGTGTATTGGCTAAAGAGACGATATGGGGTTTGAACTTAGCAGATAGAAAGGGTCGAAACAGCCTGCTTTAAGCTCTAGGATTGTCCACAGCTTGTTACTCACTTACATGTTTAATTTCGTAGGCCTATCAGTGCTGTCAAATTGACACCTGCTATGGGAATTTGTAACCAAGGTCAACATGTGCCCGTGTCTACTTCACGGATCACAATACAACAGTTAGGTATTTAAGGTTCATAATGTAGTGGAAGGGGTTTATTGGCCTGTGCGGACTAGTCTAATGCGAGTAGGTATGACAAGCAGACTGGAACAAATGAGGTTAAGGCTAGCCCTTGGAGGCTGAGATACCAATCATCAAAGGTGCTGCTGCTCAGGCGCAAAACTCAAAACTGCCGGAAAGACATCAATCTAGTCTGCAAAACTTCAGAACTCAAACCCAGAACAAAAAGCACTTGGAGGAGAATAGACAATAGTCCACACAACTCCAAAAGCAATCCCTTAAAGCAAGAAAACAAAAGACTCCAAAAGAAACAAGAATGCAAAACCAAAGTCTAAAGCAAGAACACGCAAAAAAAAGCATAAGCATTAACTCCCAAAATTGGGTGCGGACAAACCCCCCCGTTGTCAGCAGCCAGCTAACCAAAAACAGAAATGTGCGGGAGAGTGTACAGGATGAGGACGGCTGGCAACGCTCCCAAAGCTAAAGATCAAATGAAAAAGAGGCAAAGGAAATGTCTGTGATTCCGCTCTTCCTACGGCATCTGAAGATTGTAGGTTTAGATTAATAATTGTCGGTTGGGGCGGACCAGCCCGTCCACAGCAGGCTAATTTAAAATGGAAATAGACTGGAAAGAACAGCAACAATCCGCCGAACGCCACAAGCGAAAATGAAAAACACATAAAAGAAAGGAAAGATTGAAGCATCTGCATCTCCCAACTAGTATTTGTAGACTGTTTGAAATGGACCTAAATCATCTGCATGGCCTCATATTAGCCACATTAAGTTGGGGCGGACTAGCTCTGGTGGCAGTGTTAGGCATACCGGAAGGCTTAGCCTTCCATTAGTGAATAAAGACCAATAGTTACCCTACCTTAGGATTCTGAGTTCAAAAAGACAAGCGAACACCCCCCTCCCGCACATGCATTGGGACGGCACTACATCGGCAGACTTCGCCATATTTGCGTCCCCTCACAAAGGACATGGTCATTGGAACCCTCCTCGTAACCCCGTATACGTCGCGGCCGTCCATCCGACCGGATCCCGTTCGCAGGGTATATGTGGAAAGGCCTTTGGCGGGCTTATGCAAGAGGTTCGAACCAGGTCGGTCGAGGGCTTATGCAAGAGGTTCGAACCAGGTCGGTCGAGGTCTCATAAAGTTATTGAACACTAAAGACGAAGGTCATCACAGTGGTCACTAAGTAACAAGATGTTTTTATGGACAATGGTTAAGCAAAACATTCTATACTCCATGCTCTCGCGATGAATGTCCCAGAAGTGAATAGTGTTGTTGGATGAGGTAGTTTGAAAAATCAAGCATACCCCCACTCACAAATGTCATTAGTATTCTCGGATACTGACGGAGCCATAGGATAAAGATATGACTATCGAGAGATAATGGCCATTGGTGCGATTATCGGGACAAGTCTATCTTATGCCTCACAGCAGTCGAGTGCAGAATACATCTGCAATGCTAAGAGGTTCGATAACAAAGCTGGCCCCTTTGTTGGCTCGATCATAGAGACCATTCTGCGTATGCAATGGTAAGCAAGAATCCATGCCGACAAAGATGGATCGTAACCAATAAACTGATGTGTGGGAGCACTGTCAGGAAAATTCATGGTGTTGCAATTCGGAAGTCGAAGTGAGGTAGCAAAATTGTCACGGTCAAATGGTGTTCTCACTTTTAGAGGAAACAGGAATTGGTTAGTAGATACTTAGTTAGTATGAGAACTAGATGTAGCCCACAACCACCCAGATGCGGCATATAAATATCGAGGTGCCTCCCAAGCTATTTGAACATTATCAAACAACGGAGAAGAGATCTTATCAACATAAGTTTTTACGCTAGAAAAATCTTTATCACTTTATCTACCTCTACATTGAAACATTGAGCCTTCCTAGACAATCTCCATCTACAATTAAGATTATCGGCCTGAGTTATCTCGCAAGACTTTGAGATAGGCTCCCGCCTAACAGTATATTGATAGTTCTCCTTGTTACCAAGGCTCACTACATGACAACCCTGCTCGACAAGATAACTGAAGTATTCATTTTCGAACCCTTATCTCTCACCGACTCTATCTTCGAGCATTGATTCTACTCGTTCGAACAACTTTTAGGAGATTCACCTCATATTCTCCAAATACTTTACCTTTTCGTGCAGGGCAATACTGTTGCCGCTGCCCCTACAGCTGGTCAGAGAATAGAAGCCTACCTCTAGCAAGAATGAGACCTGGTCCAAGAACCAGACAAGGAGTGGAATACTCCATATCCCACGAGGGATATAAAAACCTCTGAGTTTCCAGATGAATATTGCAATACCCCATATCCTATGTCCAACAAGGACTACGAAATCCCGCTTATTTGGCTTAACCCCAAGTCAATTCGATAAGCATCATCAGATACCCTCCAAGCCAGTGCGATAGAGGACAAAGAAATTCCAGGTCTATCGGTGACCTGACACATCACGATCACCAATTATAACAGAAGAAACCCACGATTCTGAAATGAACGGTGGGGATGAGACTATCATCCATAGCAGCAGCCAAACTCCTGGTCTACTGGATACCAGTACAATTGGAAAGGTCGCTCTTGGACGACTAATGCGTGGACGTTCTAAGACACCTACTCTTAACTTTGTCTCAAGAGAAGAGTTAAACCAATTCCCTGGCCACCTTGGAGGAGTTCTCGGAAGATTGAGTCAACGAATGGCTAAAGAACAGAAATCCATGTACCTAGATATCTGACGATTATCCAATGAAGGCCAACAACAGGCAAGAGCGCTAGGAAAACACCAGTGCCGGTTGGAACAAGGTGAGTCCATACTGGTCGAGGAATTGGACATGTTCGAGAGGACCATCGGCATGTTGGACCAAGAGTCCAAAAGTATTCAGGCAGAAATTGTGGTGAAAGTCTAAACAGAATTCCAAGCCCAGCAAGCTGGCCAAGCAGGACAGGCGGAACATAGTCAACGACAGGACGAGCAGCTACGAGACCGCATTCTCGAGGTAGAGGAAGCCCAAGCAAATGACAATGCCAATTATGTGTCAATTCTAAACCGACACAAAGAGGAACAAAAGGAGGCCGCGAGAGATCAATAGGGACGTCATGAAGCGGAAATGGCAAAGCTTCATGATATCCTGATTGATCTAAAGGCCCAGGTAGGAGCCATATCGGCTTAAAGGTCAGCAGCCCCGACTGTTATTACTGACAATAGGGAACGGCTCGTACAGAATACTGACAGAGCTTCAAAGAAACAGTCAAATCCGACTCCTGAACAGGCAGGAGGAAATGGAGGAGGACAAATACCACCAACGACTATGCACGGGGCAGGAGACAGCGACCCAGACGATGGTGACGACGACAACGACGAAGGGCAGGATCCGAAAGGAGGCCCAAGTCGCGGAAAAAAGGGCAAAGGCCAAGCAGCCCCAGATCCCCAAAAGGGAGACGAAGAGGAAGACGTTGTAGACGTCATGGCCAAAGCAATCGCTCGAGAACGACTGCTAAACACCAAAAGGCCCTCCGACCGTCTATTGGTATTCAAAAATAAGTCCCATCAGGATATTCGAATATGGTTAATGGCAGTTCAAGACTATTTTGAACGGAACAGCCACGTATGGACCATAGAGGTCGATCGAATCAAATAGGCCCTGGGACGAATCGAAGGAGACAATGTAGCTCCTTTCACAGACACCTATTGGAAAAAGATGTCGGGGGCACTGGGATATAAAAAGGAGATCAGTTACGAAAGATGGTTTATGTTCGAACAAAAAGTAACTGAACGATTTGTGCCTACACATGAGGCAGAAAGAACCCATAAGTTAATGAAACTTGAAAAGTATCATGGGGACATACGACAATTCCTTTTGCGAATGGAGAACCACAACATTAAGGTTGGACTCCAAGGGGTAGCATGGAGAGACATGCTTCAGGCTCAGATGCCAGAGGCCGGAATATTGAGACTATCATTCGAGACCTATCCCAATGACGAATTATGGCAGGAAGGGTTTAAGAATGCCATGATTCAACATGCAAATCATGAGGAAGACAAACGCCTAAGACACGGAAAGGGTGAATCCTCGGGAACATCAATAAGTCGAAAACCAGAAAACAGGGCTCCGACAAAAAGCAATGAGAGACCCCCCAAAAGGTATACGGCGGAAAAATGGGCCGCCTATAAGGGAAAGCCTAAGCTACCCCGTGTGAAACCATGGTCGAAGGAAAAGACAGTGACTGACAAAAAGGAGGTAGTACTTACGGGGTGGGAGAAAGCTCACAACACAATCCCCAAGGATGTGATTGATCGACAAAGAAATAACAAGGGATGTACACGATGTGGAATGACAAACCACTTCTTGAAACATTGTCGAAAAGAGCAATCGGTCGCGACGTTTGATACCAAAAGGTACAAGTCAAATAAACGAAAGCGCGATCAACCCCAAGCCCAAAGAAAAAGAGTAGCTGTCGTGGCTGAAGAATGCCAAGGAGAAAGTTCACGATCGGTGAACAGGACAGACCATCCAGTTGCATAGGACATGTACGACGGCGAGACACTTTAAAAGTGCTCTCAGCCACCACCGGCGACGGCGGATGGGTAGTCCGGGCGTAACTCCGGGAATCAAAACTCAAAAAGAACAATGCGGCGCGCACCTTATGACTGAGGTCCCAGCACGAAAACTCAACACCGAATGAACCCCTTGATCGGTGCATCTCGGAGAAACGACGGGTAGACAATTCGAAAGAAGGGGAACCAAGTCATAAGAAGAAGGAAAAGAGTCCAGCCAGGCACCGTGACGACACAGCCCAATCTAATCGTTCATGGAAGTTGGCAGTTAAGTTCCATCACGTTAAAAGTACTGCAACTGGATGAGGTAAAAAACTAGGGTACGGATCGAGGAAAAGATCGAGAGAGGTTGAGGGCCGGGAAGGATGCAAAAAAGCGAGATAATTTCCGACTTTGCATAACTGGAAGCTAGCCGATAGAGACGAGACTATTTTACCTCGATCTAAGGGACAAGATGGCCCAAAATTACCGGAACCTCGCGAAAGTGGACGCTGCACAATAGGGGATAGATAAAAGACATTGGAAGTGAAAAGCTAGGATACATCGGGTATTCAGACTCACTATCTCGTTTAAACTTTCCCTGAGACCGAGACAGGTGCCGCTCTAGCACGTGGGTTCCGAATAAGTTTAGGAAGAGCTTGGGCGAGGATTATTACCCGAGCTGTGGCTTTAGTGACTAGGGTACGCTTATCTAAGCCTCTACACTATCCAAGGCCCAACAGGTCTCTAGGTTACACCCAAAATAGTATAGAGGCGAAGGTACCATTCCCAATCAGTCGCCAATGATCCACGAAATAAGTCGATGATACGGACTTCGCAGGCCTAGTTGCAAGGTGGAACCATGGTGCGAGACGGTAATGCCTAGTATTTGGGAACTCCTCAGCAGGAGATAAAAACAGCTTGTAGTGGGCTGCCCGAAATATTAATTGGGAAAGTTTATCTGAGGAGTCCTCTCTGGACAAAACTGCGCAGGCGCGGTAATAAACCACAGTCAACGAGACAATGCACTTTAAGAGAAAGAATGAAGAACCGGACGGACTCCTGAGGCCGATACCGAGTTCTCCAAAACACTATTTATGTCCGGAAGGACTTGCCCAATTAGATGTTGAGGGCAAACGCACCTAGATTCATGTTTTACTGGACTCAGGTGCTAGTTGCTTCCTATTAAGCGAATAATTAGTTGAACAACTCGACATCCCCTACAAAGTCCGAAGAAAACCAATTAAAATAGTTGCATTCGATGGGCTTTCAACCTCATCGGGCGGTCAAAGATACACCCGCCCCATCACATTAGAAATCGGAAATGGACATAGGTCTCCCATATCCGCCGAAATAGCGCCCACATGACGTTTTGACCTTATCATACCTTTCGGGTGGTGGTACCATGAAGACCACTTATCACATTTAAACGAACCAAAAAAATGGAATTTTGGACAAACAACATGTCACAATCAAGTTGAAGATGAGGCCGTAAAGGATCTATTTGAGTATGATGAGACAGTCGCATACGATCCAAAGGCCCAGTATGTGGGAAGGATAGGAAGAGTGGACGAGGAGGATCCTGTGGAATTGGAGACACTACAACAGGAATATGCTCAGTTCAAGCATTTGTTTCGACCAGAAGTGTGGGAAAGAATGCCCCCCAGACGGACGTTCGATCAGGCGATCGACCTTAAAGAAGGATCAGAATCTCCTTGGAGACCTGTTTACCCCATGTGACAATACCAGTTAAATACCCTGAAAACCTACCTTGATGAACTGTTGGGACAAGGCAAGATTACGCATAGCCAGTCACCTGCTGGGGCGCCAATATTGTTTGTACCAAAACCCGACAGTCGCTTACGATTATGTGTGGACTACCGACAACTCAATCAGTTGACAATTCTCAATAAATATCCGCTCCCTTTAATGAGCGAATTAGGAGATCGGGTTGCTGGCGCTACAATATTTACGATACTAGACCTTAAGGACAGTTATCACCTGATGAGGATTAAAAAGTATGATGAGTTGAAAACAGCGTTCAGAACTCGGTATGGACAATATGAAAATAAAGTCATGCCGTTTGGACTGGTCAATGCTCCTGCAACTTTCCAACACATGATGAATAAGATATTACCCGAGTTTCTCGACAAAGGGGTAGTGGTGTACTTAGATGACATCCTCATCTACTCCAAGACGCATGCGGAACATGTCGCAATGGTCAAGAAAGTACTTTCGCGATTAATAGAACACCAATTAGCGGTGTCTATTAAGAAGTCTGAGTTTCATGTGAAGGCTGTTGAATTCCTGGGATATATTGCGGCGACGGACGGGGTAACAATGAGCACGAGGAAGGTAGACCCCATGAGAAAATGGAAAGCACGTAGGTCGGTGAAGGAAGTTCAAATCTTTCTTGGCTTTGCAAACTTCTATCAAAGGTTCATCAAAAGCTTCTCAAAGATATGCAAGCCAATAACGGAAACGCTGAAAGGGGAAAGACAAAAGTTCAGCTGGGGACGGGAGCAGAACATAGCATTTGAAAAACTCAAACATAGATTTACGACGGCGCCAATCCTGGCGCATTTTTACCCAGAACGAGAAAAGGTAATTGAAACCGACGCAAGCGACTTCGCACTTCGGGCAATTTTATCCCAGTTTCAGGAGAAGAAGCTTCACCCAGTGGCTTTCCATTCCCGAAAATTAAATTCGGCCGAATGCAACTACGAGATTCACAATAAGGAACTCCTAGCCATATTGGAAGCGTTCATGGAATGGAAGCACACCTTGTACGGCGGGGATAAGCCGATTACAGTTTATACCGATCACCAGAATTTGCAACACTTTGTGACGACGAAAAAGTGGAATCAAAGGCAAATTCGTTGGGCCCAATTGCTTATATCGTTCAATTTCAAGATTATCTATCGGCCGGGATCCAGAAGCGGTAAACCGGATACATTAAGCAGAAGATTGGAGTATCGTCCTGAGGAGGGAGCTGAGCATACCGAACAGTCAATCCTAAAACCAGAACATTTCTCGATAAGTATTGTACAAGATAAACCGGTTTAGGAGAAATTGACAAAATGGATGTTGGTACAACAAGCCACAGCTATTCAAGTAATGAAAATGGCATCCAAGGTCACGTTGCCATCAAAAGGGTCAAGGCTTTCGGCAGGACATGACTTATACGCTTTGGAACACGTGCTGATCCAAGCAAGGGGTCAAAAGCTTGTCGGAACTGGAATTGTGATAGGGATACCACAAGGAACGTACGCTAGAATTGCCCGCCGAAGTGGCCTAGCATACAAAGAGAGTATAGGAATCGGCGGAAGAGTTACAAACGCCGACTATACAGGAGAAGTAAAGCTTATAATGATGAATCATGGTAAAAAGAATTATCAGGTTCAAGAAGGAGACCGGATTACGCAAATGATCATCGAAAAAATAGACATGTCAGGAATGATGGAGGTGGACAACCTACAAATAACCGCACGAGGAGACAAGGTGTAACGGGGGTACCCTATAGAGAGGTGAACTCAAAGGTTACGACCGCACCAAAACTCAAAGTAGAAGATAAAGATAGAGTAAATAATTCACGAAGAATAAAAGCGGTTAAACTTAATATCGTCAAGCTGAAAGCTTCACTCAATAAGTTCTCTCGAGGAAAGTTGGTTATCGAAGTAGAATGCCAAACGCTTTGTAATGACCCTACGATAGGTAGCTACAATGACTATCACCTTAGCTCAAATGGTATACCAAGTGGTAACCAGAGGTGATATGGTCTGGTATACTTAGTGTACAAATAGCTGGTTAACCTAGGACGAGATGTAGGACATAGTAGAGCAGCCTTGGGTACTCTACGAGGCAGGGTAACCTTTCGGGAGTAAGTTTGCATAAAGTGAAGGAATTTATGGGAACGTTACACAGACCTCCGAGACAACATTTAGTGTTGACGGGCGGACTGCCGGAGCGGTTAAAGGCATATGAAGGCAAAGTTACCCTACCTTGGGAATTTGACCTTTATGCCAATGGACCCCAGTTACCCTACTGTGGAGTCCAAGTTACCCTACCTTGACCAGGCAAGTCATCCTAGCACTTAGAGGTCGATTGCCTCACATTCTATGAGCTCTTAGATGTTCTTAGGTGCACACGCATCTGCGCGGGGAAGCCCCATGCCTGTATAAGAGTGGCCCGAACATGCTATTAAACTTAGGCGGGTTTTGCTAACACCCCCCTCTGGCCCCAGCATTGGGACGGCGCGTCATAGGCAGACGGCTGTGTAGTTGCTCGTTTGCTAGTTAAAAGAGGTAATTGGAGCAGCTGCCGTCACAGGGTATAAGTCGTCGCGGGCCGTCCGACTGAATGTCGTTCGCAGGATATAGAAGGGGAGTATGGCTAACCTCCAAAATGGGGGTCGCCCATATATGGTCTCTCGGGCATCTATCAGTCTATTCTAGCCTACGGGTTGTAGGGTAGTCTTCCTAGTGGTACTTAGGTAGTCTAAGAAGGCCAGGGTGCTTTCGGGACAAATACCTCAGTAAACAGCCTGGACATTCGCCCTTTGATTTGTAGCATTACTATGGGTTGTTATTGGACTCTAGGGGTTTTGAGTCTTATCACGGTAGAGTATGTCCCGAGAGGCTGGCTATGGGTAGCGCCCACTTAGCCAACCATCGGCTATATCTCACCGGGGGAGCTTTCATGTCAATTTATTACATTGAATAGTCCCGTAGATTAAATGATGGACTGCATAGCTTGTATAGACGAAACTACCACTGGGCCAGTGAGTCCACCACCTAGGTATTGACTCCGGTGGTTGTCATAACAGTTAGCCACTGGTATGACTTCGATAGGAAGAGTTTTTCCACCTGCGGTTGTATTGGAGATCCATTGCAGAAACTCATATCCTATTGACGGAGTTAAGTGTACCTGAGTTGGTCCGACACTTCCAGCTGGATAATTCCTGATGGAGGGTAGACCTCGGACAAACCCTGAGCAGGACAGGGTGCTCGCAAAAGGTCGGAGTAGTGGTGAATGTCAAAGGCTTAAATCTGATATCTAATTAAGTTTAAGCGTTTGGCATTCTACTTCGATAACCAACTTTCCTCGAGAGAACTTATTAAGTGAAGCTTTCAGCTTCACGCTACTAAGTTTAACTATTTTTATTCTTCGTCAATTATTTACTCTATCTTTATCTTCTACTTTGAGGTTTGGTGCGGTCGCAACCTTAGAGTTCACCTCTCTATACGGTGCCCCCGTTACACGCTTAAACTTCAGTAGATATCAGATTTAAGCCTTTGACATTCACCACTACTCCGACCATGTGCGAGCACCCTGCCCTGTTCAGGGTTTGTCCGAGGTCTACCCTCCATCAGGAATTATCCTGCCGGAAGTGTCGGAACAACTCGGGTACACTTAACTCCGTCAATGGGATATGAGTTTCTGCATTGCATCTCCAATACAACCACAGGTGGAAAAACTCTTCCTATCGAAGTCATGCCAGTGGCTAACTGTTATGACAACAACGGGAGTCAATACCTGGGTGGTGGACTCATTGGCCCAGTGGTAGTTTCGTCTATACAAGCTATGCAGTCCATCATTTAATGTACGCAACTTTCCAAATGTGATAAATTGACTTGCAAGCTTTCCTGGTGAGATGTAGCCGATAGTTCGCTAAGCGGGCGCTGCCCACAGCCAGCCTCTCGGGACATACTTGACCGTGACAAAACTCATACCTCTAGAGTCCAATAACAACCCATTGTAATGCTACAAATCAAGGGGAGAAGGCCCAGGCTGGTTACTGAGGTATCTCTCCCGAAAGCACCCTGGCCTCCGTGGACTACCTAAGTACCACTAGGAAGACTACCCTACTACCCGTAGGCTATGATAGACTCCTAGGTGCCGGAGAGACCATTTATGGGCGACCCGCATTTTGGCGGTTACCCATACTCCCCTTATATATCCTGCGAATGACATTCAGTCGGACGGACGGCGACGACGTATACTGTGTTATGGCAGCTGCTCCAATAACCTCTTTTAACTAGCAAACAATCAACTACACAGCCATCTCCGTATGACGCGCCGTCCCAACGCTGAGGCCAGAGGGGGGTGTTAGCTAAACCCGCCCAAGTTCAATAGCATGTTCGGGCCATCCTCACACAGGCGTGGGGCCTCCCCGTGCAGATGCGTGTGCATCCAAGAACATCTTAGAGCCCATAGAATCTGAGGTAATCGACCTCTAAGTTCTAGGATGACTTTGCTGGTGAAGGTAGGGTAACTCGGACTCCTCAGTAGGGTAACTGGGGCCCATGGACATAATGAACAAATCCCCAAGGTAGGGTAACTTTGCCCTCTTATGCTTGTAACCGCTCAGGAAGTCCTCCAGGCGACCACAGAGGTTGTCTCCCAGGTCCGTGTAATATACCCATTAATCTCTTGACCTTATGCGAATGTTCTCCCGCAAGGTTACCCTGCCTAATAGAGTGCCCATGGCTACTCAACTATTCTCTAGGCTTTATCCTAGGTTTACCAGCTATGTATGTATATACCAAGTATACAAGACCATACCACCTCTGGTTACCACTCGGTATACCATTTGGGCTAAGGTGATAGTGATTGTAGCTACCTATCATAGGGTCATTACACAAGGGATTTCGGAGCATGGCCCTATCGCCTAAGCGAACCATTGCAGTGAAACAAGTACAGCCGATCAGGTGTCAGTTATATGCAGACAGCAGTGAAAACAGATTATTTAGTGAAAACGATATCGGACGAAACCCATCGCTCCTCCAGGAAGAGGTCATGGTGTCAAGCGCTATGATATCCAAAGCTTTACTACAAGAATACAAGTTGGAACTGTTGGAAGAGGTCCGAGAAGTGTCAAGAGACGATCTAGGCTGGTTGAGCAGAGAACCGACATTGAAAGATCTAATAACCCGTGGCAAAGAATTACCTACAAATTGGCAATACAAGGACGGGTTCCCCTACTTGAAAAATCGGTTATACATACCTGCGAATGATGCGCTAAAAACTAAGATTGCGAATGGATGACACGACTCGAAGGTAGTAGGTCATTTTGGGATGGAAAAAACAATAGAGATAATCATGAGAGATTTTTATTGGAAAGGACTCACCGAATGGATAAATGACTACGTTCGGTCATGTGATGAGTGCCAACACAATAAATCTCCACGACATGCGCGATGGGGATTGCTTCAACCCCTCGAAACACCATACGTAGCATGGAACTCTATCTCAACCGATTTCATCACCCAACTACCTGAATCACAAGGCTACACTCAGATTATGGTAGTAGTCGATTGATTCACAAAAATGGCACACTTTAGTGGTCTCCCAACAAACCCGACTGCAAAGGATGTCGCTAATGTTTTCCTACGGGAAGTTTGGAAACTTCATGGTCTACCCACAGAAATCATATCCGACATGGATCACAAATTCTCAGGAGAATTTTTGGAGTCACTATGCAAGTTGCTAGGGATAAAAAGAAAGATGTCGACAGGATACCACCCACAAACGGACGGTCAGATGGAAAGAACCAACCAAGTGCTAGAAGGTTACTTAAGAAATTTCGTCAACTAGGACCAGGACGACTGGTAGCAGCTGTTACCCTTGGCCGAATTCGCGTACAACAATTCCGCGATGAAGGCCCCTGGAATGTCACCCTTCTTCGCAAATTACAGTTATCATCCACAGACAGAATGGATGCGAGAGCGACAAGCTCAAAACACCGGGGGTGAATTATACAGCCACTGGATGAAGGCGATTCACAAACGCGCAGTAGAAGCGCTAAATTATACTCGAGAGGGGATGAAAAAATACTACAACTGAAAAGCATTACAACAGCCAGACTATAAAGCAGGCGATTTGGTAATGTTAAATGGAAAGAATATTTGTACAAAACGGTCATCGAAGAAACTAAACCCCAAGCTCTATAGCCCCCTTAAAATCATAGAAGCAAAACGCCAACACGCTGTGAAGCTTGAAATATCGCCTACATGGAAGATCCACCCAACCTTCCATGTTTCGCTGTTGGAACCCTATCGACCCTCAAATCGAGAAGGAAGAGAAGAGCCTCCACGAGAGCCAGAAGAGATCGATGGCGATTTCGAATGGGAAGTGGAACGGATTGTAAAGAGTGAAATAATCTCTTATACAAAGAAGGTTCGCCGTCGTAATAAAGAAATGCGCGAAACTAAGGTATTTTGTTAAATGGAAAGGGTGTTCGGAGGACAAGAAAACCTGGGAGCCACCAGAGAGTTTGGAAAATGCTCAGGAATTGAGAGAAGGTTTTCACCAAGAAAACCCAGATATGCCGAGTAGGGCAGATGTTGAATAAGGAAGAGAGGTTTTCCTCATGTGCACAAGCAAATGCATAAGGTTATTTACCGTACCTGCCTGATTACAAAAAGGATTACATTTGTTTAAGAAAAAGGGATCAAAGGAAGATCATAGAAGCATGCGAGGAGGAAGCTGGGGGAGAGGGAGCTCGTGTTAGGCATACAGGAAGGCTTAGCCTTCCATGAGTGAATAAAGACCTATAGTTACCCTACCTTTGGATTCTGAGTTCTCAAAGACAAGCCAACAGCGCCCTCCCGCACCAGCGTTGGGACAGTAGTATATCGGCAGACGCCGCCGTAGTTGCGTCCCTTCACCAAAGCCAAGGTTATTGGAGCCCTCCTCGTAACCCGGTATACGTCACAGCAATCCGTCCGACCGAATCCCGTTCGCAGGATATATGGGGGAAGACCTTTCGCGAGCTGATGCAAGTGGTTCGAGCCAAATCGGTCGACGTCGCATAAAGTTATTGGAACAGGGCACCCTATAGAGAGGTGAACTCTAAGGTTGCGACCGCACCAAAACTCAACATAGAAGATAAAGATAGAGTAAATAATTGATGTAGAATAAAAGCGGTTAAACTTAATATCGTTAAGCTGAAAGCTTCACTCAATTAGTTCTCTCGAGGAAAGTTGGTTATCGAAGTAGAATGCCAAACGCTTAAACTTGAGTAGATATCAGATTTAAGCCTTTGACATTCATCACTACTCCGACCTTGTGCAAGCACCCTGTCCTGCACAGGGCTTGTCCGAGGTCTACCATCCATCGGGATTTATCCTGCTGGAAGTGTCGGACGAACTCAGGTACACTTAACTCCATCAATAGGATATGAATTTCTACAATGCATCTCCAATGCAACCGCAGGTGGGAAAACTCTTCCTATTGAAGCCATGCCAGTTGCTAACTGTTATGACTACAACCGGAGTCAATACCTAGGTGGTGGACTCACTGGCCCAGTAGTAGTTTCGTCTATACAAGCTATGCAGTCCATCATTGAATCTACGCGACTATCCAAATGTGATAAATTGACATGCAAGCTCCCCCGGTGAGATGTAGCCGATAGCTGGTTACGTGGGCGCTACCCATAGCCAGCCTCTCGGGACATACTCTACCGTGATAAAACTCATACCTCTAGAATCCAATAACAACCCATAGTAATGCTACAAATCAAGGGGAGAAGGTCCCGGCTGGTTACTGAAGTATTTATCCCGAAAGCTCCCTGGCCTCCGTGGACTACCTAAGTACTACTAGGAAGACTACCCTACTACCCTTAGGCTTTGATAGACTCCTAGGTGCCGGAGAGACCATTTATGGGCGACTCCCATTTTGGCGGTTACCCATAATCCCCTTAGATATCCTGCGAACGACATTCTGTTGGACGGACGGCGACGACTTATACTGTGTTTTGGCAGCTGCTGCAATGACCTCTTTTAACTCGCAAACGAGCAACTACACAGCCGTCTGCCTATGACGCGCCGTCCCAACGCTGGGGCCAGCGGGGGGTATTAGCTAAACCCGCCCAAGTTCAATAGTATGTTCGAGCCACCTTTACACAGGCGTGGGGCCTCCCCGCGCAGATGCGTGTGCGCCCAAGAACATCTAAGAGCCCATAGAATGTGAGGCAATCGACCTATAAGTTCTAGGATGACTTTGACAATGAAGGTAGGGTAACTTGGACACCTCTGTAGGGTAACTGGGGTCCATGGGCAAAATGACCAAATTCCCAAGATAGGGTAACTTTGCCCTCTTATGCCATTAACCACTCTGGAAGTCCTCCAGTCAACCACAAAAGTCGTCTCCGAGGTCCGTGTAACATTCCCATTATTCTCTTGACCTTATGTCAATTTTCTCCCGAAAGGTTACCCTGCCTAAGGTCACTCTACTGTTCCCCAGGCTTTGCCCTCAGGCGAACCAGCATTCTTGTATACTAAGTATACTAGACCATACTACCTTTGACTACCTCTTGGTATACCATTTGGGCTAAGGTGGTAGTTATTGTACCTACCTATTGTAGGGTCGTTACACTCATTGAGCATTAAAGACAAAGGTCATCAAAGTGAGCACTAAGTAACGAGAAGTTTTTACGGACAATGGTTAAGCAACACAGTCTATACTCCATGCTCTCGCGCTGAAAGTCCCAGAAGTGAATAGTGTTGTTGGATGAGGTAGTTTGAAAAATCAAGCATACCCCCACTCATAAACGTCATTAGTATTCTCGGATACTGACGGAGCCATACGATAAAGATATCACTATGGAGAGATAATGGCCATTGGTGCGATTATCGGGACAAGTCTATCTTATGCCTCGCAGCTGTCGAGTGCAGAATACATCTGCAATGCTCAGAGGTTCGATAACAAAGCTGGCCCCTGTGTTGGCTCGATTATGAAGACCATTCTGCCTATGCAGTAGTAAGCAAGACTCCATGCCGACGAAGATGCATTGTAACCAATAAACTGATGTGTGGAAGCACCGTCAGGAAAATTCATGCTGTTGTGATTCGGAAGTCGAAGTGAGGTAGCAAAATTGTCACGGTCAAATGGTGTTCGCTCTTTTAGAAGAAACTGGAATTGGTTAGTAGATACTTAGTTAGTATGAGAACTAGATGTAGCCCGCGACCACCCGGACGCGGCATATAAATATTGAGGTCCCTCTCAGGCTATTTCAACATTATCAAGCAACGGAGAAGAGCTCTTATCAATATAGGTTTTTACGCTAGAAAACTCTTTATCACATTATCTACCTCTACGTTGAAACATTGAGCCTTCCTAGACAATCTCCGTCTACAATTAAGATTATCGGCCTGAGTTATCTCGCAAGACTTGGAGATAGGCTCCCGCCTAACAGGCAGAGAGTCAGCCGGGACAGAAACAGACTGGAGAGAACTCCAAAGCTGTGTTTCAACAGTCATATCTCTATAACCTGCTGCCAACAGAGTAGAAGATGAGAAGCCTCAGAGTTGTAACTGCAACTTACCAGGTACAGAGAAGCTATCACTACTCGGGCTGGCTGGAGGGGAGGCAGCCCGGGTTGATTCTTGTCCAGCCTCTGCTACCGGCATATCCAATACATCACCGGAGCATGGATCAGCAGGGGAATGGTTGCTGCTGGGTGTACAAACTAGGGTGGTGGATCAGGGGGGAGGCTGCTCCCTCTGCGAGGCTAGTATCCAAAGATGCTGAGCTGATGCTTCTATCGGTATCTGCTCAGTGACCGCGGGAGCCTCATCATCGCTCAGATTCGAAGTCAGTGGAGGAGGTCTATTGTGTGGACTAGGGCTCTCGGGAGGCAGACTGCAGACGATCTTTGCTCGTGGGTTAGGGGGGCAGTCTCAGCCGGAGAGTTTGGCTCCCTGTCACAAATCGTGACTAAGCAAGGCAGATTTCACATGACTAATAGTTATTAGTCATAAGGTATGTTTCTATGACTCACGATTGTGAGTCATAATTATATTTCACGCTATGCAGTCAGTTGACTCATAGTTCTCACATGACTCGCACTTGCGTGTCATCGTTATGTTATGATTGGTTGATGTTTCTATGACTCACAATTGTGAGTCATAATGATGTAATGACTTTCGCGCGTGACTCACATTATGAGTCACGAGTTTCACGCAGGTGACGCGCTTTGCGCACCTGACATGTTTTATGATTTGCGATTGGTTTAAGGCATGTTGCGCAGTGACTCATAGGAGTCATCTGATGGATTTCGGGCATGACTCATTATGAGTCATAGGACCGCGTGACTCGAGTTATGAGTCACCAGGGTTAGGGATGTTAGCGT
>Ga0307509_10000901_pt1 | contig 50785 bp, 52 predicted proteins | sample 10_EM_MG_FD_202245 | JGI IMG/M metagenome (GOLD analysis project Ga0307509, IMG submission 202245) | Populus trichocarpa ectomycorrhiza microbial communities from riparian zone in the Pacific Northwest, United States - 10_EM | ecosystem: Host-associated > Plants > Roots > Unclassified | place... | reverse complement strand
TGACTGGGGAGCACAAATTTGGAGAATGCAATCAGTCCAAGAAGTTCTACAGGGCGGATCACTTTAGGCAGCATCTAAAACACAGTCACAGTGGGACCAGTGGGAAATGGACAAACGTCTTGGAAAACGCTTGTATGAAAGACGAGATGCCACCAACCGCTATCAATCATCATGGTAGTATGGGGTCTGGCACCACAATGGCTATTTCAGAGGAGGGTTCGGAGTAAAAAGAAATTATGGACAAAGCTTTCTTCTCTCATTTTTTGTTTTCCTTAGGGATTGCTGCTTTCTTCCCTGTCTCATTTCCTCATTCTTCCCGGGGTTTCATGTCTTTTTTGTTTTGTTTAAAAAAAGGCACTTTGATTCGTCATTTATGGCCACGCATGTCAGACCGGGGAATAGGACGCGGAGAATGGTTGGCTAAAGGATTCCCAAAAAGAGTTCTTGCAATGCTGACTGCGTGCGAAACTGCACCTTGACGCGCGCTGACATCATCAACACGACCGCTGCGGCTATGGCGGATTTCGGGGGCAAGCGATAGACGCGTCGAACCTGGTTGTGAAAGGCTTATTTTATTTTCCGATTTCCGATTTTATTTCATTTGGAACGTTCCCCCCGCTGGGTCTGTGGCGATGGTGCTTGCTTTGCGGACTTAGCGGCAAATTGACCTCCCCGGATGGGGTCGGGACGGGGGAAGGAATGAGGAGGAATAATGCGATTTTCAAACGACATTTACGACACTTCTACGAATGAACAGCATCTCGATTGTTACCAAGCGGAGGTTTTTTGTTTTATTTTTATCTCTTTGGGCGTTTTATGTTTGTTTCATGAGCCTTTTTATATATTTTTTCTGCTATTTCTTTTGGAAATCATTGTTTCGTCTCATGCTTTCAACTCCGGTGGCACGACACGCGATGGGGGCTCCTCGCTTTTTCCTGCATTCTTGCTTTATCTATCTCCTTTCTTATAAATCTTTTTGTCGTGTTCCCTTTCCCTTCATCTTTAAGCTCTAATTTTCCGGAGTTAACGGTTTGGCGGAATCTTTTATCCCGAAGCATTTACCGGTATTATCCCCCCCCCTTCCCTCTTGATTGTGTACTAAACCACAATGCGGCCGAATATCCGTTTATCAGCCCATTTTCTTTCCATCCTGCCCCCTCTCCTCCTACCTTGATGAGTTTAATAACCAAGCCACTAGAGATGGGAACCCCGCTCCGCTCACCGGCTCTGGCGAGGAGAGGGGAAGAGAAAGAGATATCACACCTCCCACCTGGCCATTTTTTCCCCATTTTTCATACCACCTATCCTATCTATCTACCTATTTCTTACTAGTCCCTATTATCATTTCCTCATTTCCTTACAGGCGTTCACGAAGGCACTGTTTTTCATAGAGCGGGAGTTGGGTTGGTCGGAGGAGTTTGCGTTGTCGTTTGATCTGGGGAGTCGGTTGAGCGTCATGCATGCAATGGGTTCATGAAGGAAAAAGTCGAAGAGGAGGAAGGAAAAATGGTAATAGGGAGGGAAGGAAGTGAGGAAGGTCAGTTTCGTTTGTACATTCCATTTTTTCCCTTTCTCCGACATGGCGGGTTCTTGTTTTCTACACATACATACTTTGGCCCGGGTTGCCGTCTCCACGCCATATCCATCGTATCGTACCATATACCATCATCACCGTCATCACATTTTGGAGAAACTGTATGGGAGCGGGAGTGGAGATTTCGGCCTGTATATATCTTCTTTTTTCCTCTTTATATGTCCATTTCCCCTCAGTTTTTGTCGCCTTCGGTTTTTTCCTCTTTTTGTTTTTTTTCGGTCTTCGCTCAATCAGACGGGAGTAAGATGCGGTAAGATAAGATAAATTACGATAGGACGAATGATTAAGACGTTATTCGAAGAAGGAAGGAGAGAAAGAGAGAAATGATTTCTTGAACGGGTTATTTTGACGCATGGAGCAGCACTCGGCAGGGTAGACCTACCGTGTCTGGTCGTTAAGGTTGTTTTTGTGGTGAACTTTGGTGATGACATGGCTGCCTAGGGAGTGAGTGTGCATGGGTGAGAAGTTCCGTTAACCGGGAGGGCATTGGATACGAGTATGTGCACAGGGCTAGGGTATGTATGTATGTCTGTATCATACTCGAGTACCGGTACAGTACTGTGCCAGTATAGCGGTCTGATGAGCCGGTCTGGTGAGTTGCTGACTGTGTCCGGAATAGGATTTTCTGGAAAGGGGAAAGAAAAAAAAAGAGAATTTCATCCCAAATGGTGGAAAGAAACCCCATTGAAGGCCTCGCTAGCTCAATCGGTAGAGCGTGAGACTCTTACAGTACTTGGAGGTTCATCTCAAGGTTGCGGGTTCGACCCCCGCGTGGGGCTCTATCTTTTTTTTTTCCTTCTCAGGGTTTTTTTCTCTCTCGGTGGCGTTTTGATTTATTTTCTTCATTTGACATGAGGGACACTGCATGTATCCGAGGTCTGTCTGTACTGTACTTGTACTCGTTTATGTACCTCGTTTGAGGTAATTAACCTAGTAATCAATTCTCACCCATCCGAAGCCTCAGCTCGTCACGCATCCTCCTCGGTGCCGATTGTATGCATCCTTACCATACATACTCGTACATACCCACCTGAGCTTTTTTTCTCTCTTTCCCCTCTTTCCCCTTCTAGAGATTTGCCCGACGCCTGACATCTACTAATCACCAAACCTATAAGCACTTGGCCATATACGAGCACCCAGGTATCATACGGTTTGATGCCGGACGGAGAAAAGCGAAACCCGCCCCCCCCCCTACTCCACCACCTAATTACTATAACTTACCTCCCCCCCCCCAATCGGGAGTTCCCAGAAAATCCAATCAGTACGATACAGTATCATCATACTTACAAATCCGTAATACCTGCCCTCAGCAAAAATAATAATGATAATCTTCCTCCCCCAAGTTTTACACACAAAAGTCATATCGCAAGGCGATGACCACCGTACTGGTAATGGTTTCCTCTAATAATCAGCCCTGAGTCGGAAAGAGGTATCATATGTATATTATCGCCGCGGTTAGTGCTGTAAGGTATTGATTATTTGGGTAGATAATATGATGATACCGGTATGGGTAAGGAGGGGCTGGTGTGTGTGTAGCATAACGTCTTTAACTTGAATTTCGACGTCAGCCAAGATACGATAACGGGATTAGAGGGAGGGGCCTTTGGGGGTCTTGAGGGGAGGGGGGGAGAGAGGTGGGGTATGTATGAGCTCTGACTTGATCCTCTTTTTTTCTTCTCAATCGTCGTGTTGGGGGGGGGGGGGTTTTCAAGAGTGGCTTGTATTATCTATTCCCTGCGGAAATTTTGTTTCGAGTTTGGTTGGTGGGTTTGAGTGGTGCTGTATTATAAGTATGATAGTATTATAGGTTTTTGGTTTTGGTTTTGTGCTGGTCTCTTGGAGGTCATCCGGCTTAGACGCCTTCATATAGTTTATTTCGGAACTATTTCATGGCCTCGCTAGCTCAATCGGTAGAGCGTGAGACTCTTAATCTCAAGGTTGCGGGTTCGACCCCCGCGTGGGGCTTCATGGGAAGCATTTTTTTGGTCTAGATCGGTGTCTTTTTTTTTCCAAGCCCAGCACCACGGTGATGTCACGCGTTTTTTGTTTTTTGCTGTTGTCTCGTGATCACGGTTTTCATTTGTAGGGAGGGGGGTCGCTGCAGCGTACATAGTACTCGGAGTTTGGCGGAAATGGCTTACTGGAACTTACGATATGGTAGGACACGGCACTCTACGGCACCCTAGCTCTGTTGACAGGTTTTTTCAGGAATTTGTTTGGGCAGCGCTATGTACGGGTACATACATGCAAGGCCAGGAGGCATTCTGTTTGGCCTGTCTGCCTGCGGTGGAGGTGAGCACTCCCGAATGTTAGCAAGTACCGAGTTTATTCACGAGTAGGGTAGAAATCAGGTTCTTCTTCCTCTTCTTTTTTTGGCTGTTCGGAATCACTGACTCTGTAGTAGAGAAGGATATAGCAGCCGATATAGTTTCCTAATTCAGTGTTGAAAGTTTTTTATACACTCCATCCATGGTTGTTGTCTGCCTTATCATCACTAAAGCCCATGACTCTAGGATCCGGAGGAGACTCCGGGCGAAGTACGACGCTCGGACACATGAGATTGGCGTTCGAGAAAATACTCCTCCGTCGTTGCCTTACTAGCTTCACCGGTAGAGAGCAAGACTCTCAGACATCCTTCAGGGTCCATCTCAAGGCTACGGGTCTGACCCTCCACGTGGCCACGTGGGGCTGCTCCTAGCACAGTTATCTCTCTCACACAGATGCAATCCTCTTTTCCCTCTGTTTTCCCACTCACTTCTTCCTCCTCCAACTTTTTCTTCCCTTTTCATTTTCTTAAAGAGGCAGAGCATGTTTCCACGCTCCGATAGAACTGGTTAGTGCCTTGAACCAAGTAACCCGTATTTCTAGGATTCCAAATATTCAAAGTCCGAGTAAAATCACGAACCACGAGCCAGAAGGAAAAATAAGATAACGACACAGTAAGGCATGCGAGAAGCATGTGGCGTTGGTGTTGTCATTGTTCATATGGCTGTAACCCTCGAATGCCTCCTTGGTTTTTCCTTGCCCTAGTTTAGGGCGTGCTGGGAGGACCGGAAAGAATGAAGGAAAGGCGGGGGGGAGAAAGGAATAGGTATTTGGAAGAGAGAGCGAGCGAAATCAATTGCTGACATCCTCTACCGCCTCTTAGTAGCTCCGCCGCCGCTAGATTTGGGGCTAGGCTGTGGTCCTCGGGCCGTGGACCAAGTTCTGGGACGCTGCCGGGGGTTCCGAAAGGCGTGAAGCGATGCCCGCTATCCAAGACAGAACGATTAAAGCCGTACTTCACATAAGATCACTCGAGTGCGATGAAAACCTCCATAGCTTTTCCGAGCCAATCGGATTCCAAGACGACCGAGAAGAAAAGGAAGTTTGATGCCCGTCTAGTCTGCATCTGCATTAGGGAGCTAGTTGTTCTGATTGGTGTGCTTAAAATTCCAAGTTTGAATGGATGAATGCGCACCAAGGCTACCGCTGGAACCCCATCAGATATATCAGTCGGAACTGAAATGGTCTGTTCCGGTGCTGCACGGTAGTTACGTATCGCGGTAGTTACCGGCCGGTTGCTGTAGGGCTGGATAGGTTTGAGAGGAAAGGAAAAGAAAAGAAATATTACCGTTTCTTTCCCTGCGGCATGCAGAATGGCGTGTGTGGGTGGGCGGGCGATGCGGAACTTCCCTTTGGCCGAATGAAGGGAGGATGGAAGGCTGGTCGAACACCAGTGCGAGAAAACAGCTGTACGTGTATGTGCGCTTGTGCTTGTGCGGTATCGGTATGAATTCACGGATGTGGTGGGGGCTTCGACGGCTCCGAGTGATCCGCTCTGCAAGCTCATGCGGTCAGATATTATCCGAAATGCCCCTTTGGAACAGTGGTTATCAGGCGGATGCCAAGTCGCGTTTAAGCTTAAATTAGCGTAGCCCTAAATACCGTACAAGCGTATCCGTCCGGTTAATAACACGGCAGTGAAAAAAGGTTCTCGTATCATAACGGAAACTCGAGGAATTGTGCTCTCACAGTAGTGTGCCTGGGTGCGGATTCGTCAAATTATGTGCGGATGTTTGCCTGGCGATCGTATAGAGCTGTGAGAAGACTTGAGCCACCATCTTTCTTTCCGTGAGATCGAGATAGGGCACCGGTATTCGCAATAGCCCGTTCTCTCGGAAAACAGTGAGATTAAGGTGCAATAATGCCAACACCACGTATTTGTGCGGCTATGACCCAGAACACAGTGCCTATGATAGGCTAGAATCCAATGAAAATATCCGAAAGATTGGACCGAAGTGTGGTTTACCGGGCGTACTCTTGTCTAGCGATTTAGAAGAGAGGGGTAGGACAACAGTCCCTCTTCCGGAAAGCCAGATACTGGCACTAATGGCATCCCCCGTTAATACACCATATCGAGCCGCGGTGGGCCCTAAGACTCGTGTCTCCAAAGAGGTGTCAAACTAAAGATCTGCATTCTCAAGTGCTGTTAGTGGGGAACCCTACGACACTAATCTCAGATACTTGTTCGCCGGATCAAAACAAATTAAATTCCCCTCTAACACAGAACCCCACACTGTAAGTGTGGTATCCGGAAGATTCCCCGGTAGGTAAGTGCAGTGCCTCCAGAACTAAAGGAGGGGCAATTGGAGTGATGGAGGTGCGGTCACGGGGTGGCGAGAAGAAGTGCCTTGGACGAAACCCGGATTCTATTCTTGGTAGATTTCTCAACAAACTCCCACCTAGGTATGGTGTCATCGGCGGGCCAACGTATCCCATAGCACAGAGAGCTGGGCATATGCAGGTTCGAGTAACACCTGTCCAGTGAGTTGAACATTGGTCAAGATTGAAACGATTGCTGCACGGCCGGCACTATTGGGGTGGTAGGTCTCACTATGCCACGGAATGACCTAATGCCCCTCTAAAAGCACTAGCTTTATCCCATTTCGGGAGGAGAGGGCAGTTATCCAAGCCTATCATAATGTTGGCGGGGGAGGGGTAACCGGTTTGGCAAAGCGAAGGGCTTATGTGTTGGTAGTGGCGAACACTACCTCGCAAAATCGCTCTAATCAACTCAACCTCCCACCAACACCATACCAACTCGATCTCGAGATTTCACACCATACCGGGGATACAATGTAGTGGATACCGTGAAACCGCCCCAAACATATAAGTCACGAGGAAACATCCAGACCCCGAAGAACATTCTAGGCAGAACCGCCTACACCAATACTTGATCATAAGATATCGAGCTCCCCCTACCCTAGTTGAGGAGGGGTCCATAAACACATCATTACACGCGACTTTGTAGTAGCACCACTTCAAAAAAAAACACCTCAAACCCAACCTTTCGGTACGCAGCTATCGCGGGAAAGACCGGCTTCATGCACACTTTTTGGGCACCGGAAACACCGGAAAGCGTTACATTCCCTCCGACACATCCTATTCGTCCTTACAACAATAGCGCCCAGACATTAGGGCATGCGTGCCTCGTGAGCACTCTCAATGGATGCTGGTTGCTCATATGCAGCTACCTTGAGCCTTCTGATTGCGAAGGATAAGGGATTCAACGAAGGCCTTGTATTTCTCTCATTTGCCAAGGGGGACATCTGATATCCGTGGCCATTCGACCTATCAATACGACAACGACGACGACGACGATGCTCACGAGCTAATCACGACACTTGGGCATGCCTTTTCCCGATCTTTAGAACTGCCAATTCTGTGGTCTGATATGATAGATTAGTAGTCTGCACAGCTGCCGATAGGCTACCGCTAGTTCATAATTACGATGAGACATGGCGCAGCCCCGTACTGCGGATGCAAGCCGGTAGATAAGAGCACTCCTAACCACACTCGAGTGATGCTTTATGAACACTCCCAGACCGACCTCCCGCACCGGTTCATGATGAAGCGTTGTGCGCCAATAATTAGGAACTGATGGGTGATACGGGAAAGTCACTTGCTCATCAGATAAGATCGTTTATCCCAGATCAGCCATCGGACAACTAAACGTTCCAAATAGGGTTGCGAACAGAGGGCGAGCCGTAAAATCTCCAGCCCCCCCCCCCCCCCGCCTATTACCAGTAATAAGCCAGATCGAACAAACACTATTAGCACGCAAACGAATCCCCGAGTATGTGCCAATACTTTCACCTATGATGCTACCCGTATGACAGATGATACACTACTATACCCCATAACCCACCTCCAATCCCAAACCTAATCCTAATCCACCCAAACATGTCCCACACCCTTCAACGACCCATCAGCCATGTACAGTAAGCACCACACAAGCACCTCCCCACAATCCTAACCAGTCCGCCTCCCGACAAACCAGTCGACACAGCCCCCAACCCCATGACCCGAACCCACCCCGCCCTCCAAGGCTCCTCTCCAGCTGGTCAGCTATCATAGCTAACTAGCGAGCACCACCTACCCGTATCTCACCCCGACCCACTAACCAAACGGACTGCAGGAGGCGGGTACGGGCAGCCAGGGGCCTGATCGTCGAGTGAGGCATCATGAGCATCAACCAATCCAAACGCAAGATGGACGAATGCACCCCCCAATCCTGGAACCTTCCATGGTCCCTTTTCTAGGAGTGGATTTGTCTCGCGTGGGATATATCGAAGGCCAGTGATTGGGATCCGCATGTCCATATGATACTCGAGAAATGGATGATGGGACGGAACAGATAACGGCGAGAGAGGGATGGATGGAGGAAGGCAAGGGGAAAGCGAGCGAGGGCCAAATGCTAGTCGTGCGCGGGAGGGAGGGAGGGAGGGAAATCAGACCACTGTTCATACTCCTTACTATGCGATACCACGAACCGAGTCGAGGCAATCGAGTCGAGTAGAGGACCAGAACCACCCACCCAACCACCTCCTCCTCCTAGTCAAATTCCAACACAAACCGCACCCGCCACTACCAGCTCCCTCCGGTAAAAATCCAGCCTACGGAGTGGTCGGGAGGGGGGGCGTAGGTGATGACACCATGATTACCAACATCCAACACTTCCAATTATAACAAACCCATCCCCACCCCTTCCCTCACTGCGGTGCTGCAGGTTACGACAATCACGCGCGATCACTCGTCGATATAGCGCGCTGATGTGACACCCCGCATGGAGTGCGGCGTTCCAAACACTCATCCTACTATTACCATTCCCTCCTTTACTTGATATCCATTGTCCAACATGAGACCACGAGTAATACATCGACAAGTACGCAGGCCGGGCCGGGCAAAGCAGACCACGTCACCGCAGCACAAGGCAAGGTGCGGTGGGGAGACAGGAGCACGCTCCTGTGCGTGCACGAGTGCAAAACACACTTCAAACGGATACAGCTCTCTTCAAACAGGCACATTTCCTATTTTTCTCCCCATTCCTTCCCTTTACAGACGAATTTGGGTATTTATTTTATTTTATTATTTTATTTGATTTGGCTAGCCCGAGCCGGGGCCGACATAAACTATACATTTTTTGGATGTTTTTTGGATTCTTTCTTATTTTTTTCCTCTTTTTCACTCCAATCGTCCCCCTTCCCACTTCCCAGACCGATTCCCACGACGCAAATAAGGTAAATGGGAATTTGTACAACGCCCCCGAAAAAGAAGGAAATAGAGGAAATATCTCTCAGCCTCGTGTACTGCACTGTCCTAGACGGGATAAGTGGGCAGAGGAAATGCCGAAACCATCTGATCACCCTGCCAGGAAGTGGGGAAAACAATGAGAAATAATAGCGTGGAGGGGAGGTAAGAGGAAAAAAGAGGAAGAAAAAAACTAGACTAAACTAGACAACTAGACAACCCTCGCACAGTCACAGGGCACCCCATTTTGAGGGGGAAAAGAAAAGAGGAAAAATCCATCTAAAAATCAAAAGGAAATAACCCCATTCGATATCGCCAACCGCCTTTTTAAAGTGTAAAAATGTAACAAGTAAGAATGTTAAAGGTTTATACAATGCAGGGGTAAAAAAATAAAATAAAGGGAAACAAAAAATCTTTCATTTACGCGTACGCCCCAAAAACCCCGAAGAAGAAAAGGCGATGAGGAGATAGTTCATCGTTAGGCAGAAAGAGCGTAATTCATCATCGTCACTATCGTCATGCACCGTTAAAAACAAGAGTAAAAATAGAACAAAATGTAATGTATAAAACAATGGTGAAATCATCAGTCCACCGGTCATTTGGATAGAGTGTGCTCCGAGCCCTTCACGCTGTGGCTGTCACCGCCTGGAAGAATGGTAACTGGTATGATCGGTGATATTGGGTTGCTGGTTGGAACTGGGTAACTACCACCCAAACTGTCGATGCTAGATACGCTCGACATCGCCGAATGCTTGACCTCCGATCTCCTCGCAGCCTCAAGAATTTTCTTCGATTCCGCAATGCGGTGTTTCCAGTTCTTTTCCTTGTCCTCCTTCTGAAGCTCAACGTTTCGGATCTCCTGTGCGCTTGACCATCCACTCTCAATCATGCGAGCGCGTGTGGCGTCATAGGCTTCCAAGTCCCTATTCATTTCCTCAATCATATCTGCGAGGGAATTTGCAGTGACAAAAGTGATCGGAGATGCGAGTTTCTTCGGCGCAAGTGGTGTGGCCGGGTCAATGCTAGGAACTTTCTTATGCGTCATTGATGGGGCTGGCATACTAAGTGAGGTTTGCGACGTTGACGCTAGGGAAGGTGACATCAAAGGCGAGATCGTCGGGGGATGCAAGGGAGAGCAAATTAGTTCGGATGGGATTGGTGAGTTGCACATTTCCGGAAAGACATCCGTCCCAGCGAAGCTAGGAGTGTTTAGAAACCTCGGCGACTGGAGTGGGGAGATGATATCTGTTTCTCCTGCAAACGTTGCTGCGGGGTGCAGAGGAGGCGGTAGTGGCGCCTCCGCTTCTGCAGCAGAGTGGACGCTCATACCATCATCTCCAGCCGCCGGTTTCTCGCTGGGGCCTCTCAGCCCCCGGAAAAAATTCTCCAAATGGTCCTCCGGTGGCGTCTCCGGAGAATAATAAGATGAGGAAGTAGGCATAGTAAAAGCCGAGGGGATTGATGGAACTTGAGGTGTATTGTTTGGGCTAGACATCCTGCGCTTCAAACTCGTCCGTATTTTAGGAACAATCTTATTGAGAATTGTCGCCGCACGACTCCGACCTGAGCCACCTTCGCTAGATGGCGATTGAGGCAGGGAAGGAGGACCTGAAGAAAAACACTCCGGGTCGATGACCAATTTACCAGATCGACGAGGTCGCAGGATGGGAGAGTCGACAGTTGAGAAATTAAAGTCCTGCTCTCCGGCTGCAATGACCATTAGCCCCCGTAAAGCACATATAGCCCCAAAAAGGCAAAATCTTACCATGAGAAGGAGGAGTTGGGGGCATTGAGTACTGTTCCCTGTTGATGTGGCTATTTTGGAATTGATGAATAAGATAATCGTGGTCAAAAGATGGATTGCTTCCTGTTGTAATGTGCAGTTTCTCTAACAAGTTTCTTGTCGTCGTCCGTCCACTAGCTCCATCCACCAATGCCTCGAGCCCTAGGCCACTCAAACCATCTACACTGCCGCCACCACAATTGCAATCGCACAACTCGTCATCCTCCTCATCCTCCTCTCGAATTGACGACGGGGCGGTTATCGGTGACATGATATCTGATACTTGAGGCTTGAAAGGTGAAATGTCAGTCGGTGTGATTGGGGTTGTCATCGCTGTGCTGTTGCCAGTTTCATAGGAGTAGGGTGTACTGATGACAGAAGATCCCTGAGAAACAGGTCTGCACAATTCGTTGTCTAAACTAACCCTAGAAGAGATCAAAGCTTTAGGTGACCCGGCAGGCTCCAGAGGCTGAAGTTCAGGTATCCCACGTCTCTCGGACAGCCTTCGAGGGCTATGAGTTGTAGAGTAGTATAAAGCCATGACGGTGTTTGCGGAGAAGCGGACCGCAATGGCAGCTCGCTTCCTTCAGATGGGGGATATTAAAACGATTCAGGATGATGGGTATTGCGGGATCAGTTCCAAGAAGACGGGTGGATGTGAACTTGATAAACAAGGGAGGAAGGCAAAAAGGGAAGTGTGGGAGGTTGAGGGGGGGGGACAAGAGTGTGGGCGGGACAGCGAAGAGGCCAATTGATTTGATTGTCCTGACAAGTTTGTCTGTTGGATTGCTTTTCCTTCTCTTCCTGCAGGACTTGCGTGGCACAATTCGAGTAGAACAAGGTTACCTTTTTCGGCTCTCTTCGGTCGCGTGGCAGTAAACCCAAACAAAGAGTTCACAGCGGATTGGAGAAATAGGGAAACAAAAGATTGAGCAAAGGTCCGTGTTTAAGATAGACGAAATCTGGGGGAAGGAGGAGGAAGTTGTTCGCTAGATATAATGATCTGATGAATTGTTGGCTAGGAGGTCGGCGGTGATTGTTTGTTTACAAGATGATCGAAGTAGGGTCAAGAAGAGTGTATAATTTTTATTTCTCCCCAACCAACAACAGTGCCTTGAAGAGATGATTCACGATTGACGTTGATGGAAGGAATATGGCGAATCCGAGGTTGTGCGAAGTGGGGTTTGTAGAGGCGCGAGGATGACTGGAGCTGTTGCGGGACAGATATGTATGTATATCGAGGGCAGGAAGGAAAAAGAAAGAAAGAGAAAAAAATGGGTATGGTATGATAATATGAGGATTAATGTATGCAGTGGGAAGGCGGTTGGCGGTGGTAATGATGGTGGTGGTGATGGTGGGCAGCTGTGGTCGTGATTATGGTTTGTGGTTGTAGAGACGCGAGAAGGCAGTCGTCGTCCTGTTGAGGTTACAAGGGCGTAGGAAGTTTGACGGACGCTGGACGGTAGGGGAGGGCAAGCCTCGAGGATGAAATAATTGGCCAGGTTGTATTGAAGCTCTTATTGGTCCAGAGCGGTGGTATGGAGAAAAAGAGTACCGGTAGGTCCACAAGATATTGTCAAGGGTATGCTGTGTAAGGAAGACGTTGACGCAGTAGAACGAGCAGCGAGCAGGCAGGACTCGGCGGGCAGCTCCAGGTTAAGGTAGCTGTGAACAGAGCAGTGAATAAAGGTGATGGGATGCGTCAGGATACATGGGTTCATGGGAGGTGATGGTGGGTGGGGGAGTCAACTATGATACTCTACATACAGATGCGCCTGCCGTGATGGTGATGATGGTGATGGTGGAATAATAAGTTGAGTTGAAGCACATAAAAAGGACATGAAAATGTATGGATGGGTGGATGAGATTTATGTGATTAGGTGTGGGGGAGGAGAGTTGGTTTGGTGAAGAACCACCACAAAGTTGAGTGTATGCATGAGCACAGTACAGTACATACCATAAAGTACATACCGTACTATTACAGTGCCGGTAGCTGGCTGAACTATACTCGAGTAGCGTGCCGTAATCTACTGTAGGCAATGAGGCTGCACGCTTCTTTTTCTTTTTTCTTTTTTCTTTTCCTTCCTCCAATTTACTTCACTTTTTTTTCCTTTTTTTCTTTTGTTCCTTCCCTCTCCTCCACCATCGAGGACAAAACGGTCCAGGGAGACAAGGAAGAGCGGATGAGGCACTTGACATAAGTGGAAAGAAGATGTCTTCAGAAGACAGGCGAAAAAAGAGACACAAAACCAATCGCCTACCGGGAGAGAACCTACCAGTTAGGGTGGGCTTGAGGGAATGATTTGGGGGGCCGCGGCGTTGGGACATGAGACTTTTCCACCACTAAACTCAATTGGTTATCCCACCATTATCAACCCAGTCCCCACCGACCCAATCAGCACTGGGCCCAATGCCCACCCCGCTCACACCGCTGCCATTCGATACACTCTTTTTCCCAAGTTGATCTGTAGTCCTCCTACCTCTGCCGCACGGCACTTGATTCCACAGCATTTTTTTCCTCCCTCTTTTATTCCTTTCCTTCTGATTTTTTCCCATATGCTTCCCCTGCCCGACCCTTATCCTCACTCCTTCCTGTCGACCTTTACCCCCCCCCCCCCAAGGGAGAAAAATGAAAAAAACGCTGTGCCCGCCGAACAAAGCCTCCCATTGCCCCCAGAAGGGAATTTAAATGGGCACAAAGTGCGGCGACGCACGTAAAAGAATGCCAGTTGCCGTCAACTTTGTAAACCAAACGAAATGCATCCCCGCTAGTTGAAACAGTTCATACCGCGCTCGTGAAGAGGAATTTTTAGAGATTGTGACTATAAACAGTTTCCAATGATAACACGAGGAAGGGAAAAAGAAAGAAAAGTGTAACGAAACCCAATAACCACAACGGTTCACCCAGAGGGGAAGCCTACATACCCCAGGTGGCAGAGAATGTGGCACACATTGGCCACTATGGCACTGTGACTTATTTTTACGACACCCATATAAGGTAAGTGAGAGCCAGTGAGCGGGCTTCCGAAACATGGCAAAAAGCCCAAATCCGAAGTGGTCCTCACGCTTGAGGTTCCTCTAACCTCGGAACTAACTAACGCCAAAGCTCTACCATAGACCCCCAAGCATGGTCTCCCCGCCTCGACCACAACTCTAACCCCAGACACCCAAGTAACAGGTAGATACCGCAGCAAATACACTACCCCTCTAATACATCCTGAACAACCCATCTGAACAACCCATCACAAGAAACTATGAATTTACCACTTGATATGACCTTAGCCAACATCTATAACTAGATGTGCTCTTGGTGACATGCTATTCACAAGTCTTATACATACAATAGCCCTATCTATAGTATTTCATTTATCCAAAACTGCTTGCAATAGTTCTTCTTTTGGCTATTATTTAGTTATTCCACCCTTTGCAGAACTCGTCCTGTAGATTTAAAAGGTTGCGGGAAAGAATCTGAGAGGTAGATATTGTAAATATTTGTTAAATACATACTCGGAACATAGAGTATAATATAAACACTAGCCTGGTTGTAGGAGTTTAAATTAAATATACTATAATTTAGAGAAATGGGTTCTGATATTTCTTTTTAGTTCTAATGTAAGCACTGTATACTAGATATGAATAACTACTTGTAAGCTACTGCTTATATTTTACTCCTGAGATTAGAGTAGCAATAAGAGGGAACTAATAGTATACAGTATTTACTTAAGTTCAATGTTAGTATGGAGAACTTTCATTATATTTATACCAAATCCTTATTAAACCATTAAAATCCGGCTTCTTTTAAGATGTATGTCCTCTAACTATGGTATCTGATATCATTATTAATTGCGGTTTGCCTAAAACATAGCTCTTATAAACCTTTGCAGCCTTTCCTAAGCATCACAACAGATTCTCATATCCCATGCCCTTTATGCAACCCCAAACCCGAGATGAAATCTTTAAATAGCCTTAATCAGAAGCCTCATCAGCACGCTGTTTCTAATACACACCCTTTGCAACCCCCCGAACAGTCAAGCCCGGTACCCGCCCATACCCGAAACCAAGGTCTGAGAGAAGAGCAATATTCTGGTTTGCAGCTTAAAGTTCCGCACCATGTAGGGGTGCCATCGGTCACCATCAGCTCAAATTACTTATTGCCGTTAGCTTCCCGGGTCACATACTTTTTGGTTCCCCCCCCGTGTATCATTGGTTGCTACAGAACCGCCACAGTTACCTGGTCCGTTAGGAGAGAACTTTCCGAACAGAGTTTACAGTACCGGCACCACAACAACGGCAACAAGAAAAAAGAAAATAAGAAAGGAAGACACCAGGATCAAAGCTCAACCGGTACCCTGCGAAAAAAACGGTTCCTTGCCGCTGGTCTGCCCCGTAAGGGGAGGTAGAGAGAAGCGGAGGCCAGAGATCTTACGGCAATCAATTGGCCCTTGGGTTTGTTTCCACTCTTGAAAACAAAAACGATGATAACCCCTATCGTACTTGCAAGTGAAGGTACGATAGGTCAGTCAGCAGGGGAAGGGGAATACATAGCGACAGAAAGAGAGAATGTGGAAACAGAGTAGAGTTTCTAAGGGCAGAGTCTCTAAGAGCAGAGTAGAAGCCATTGAGAGACAGAAAAAGCACAAAAGCATGGTAAGACTCAGATAATCATCTCCATTTCCTCGTTTATTGCTATTGTACGACTGGGAAAAATTCCACACTTTTCTGTTTTTTGTTTTCTTACAAAAAAAAACCCCAATCCGAGTGACAATCTATAAGCCACAGTCACCATCACCACACACGCCATACCACAGGGGGGGCAAGAAAGGAATGAAGAAAGAAAAGAAAAAAAAGCCACTGTCCAAAAAAATAAATAATTTCCCCGGCCGGCAGAACGTACGCCACGTCGGGACTGCAACGGCCCCAACGTTGTCTGCCAGCCAGCCAGCCAGCCAACCAACCAGGTAAGACAAGACATGTCTCGGGCAGTTCTTACACTCTCACCTCCATCCACCACCCGTTCATCAAGAACGCGCGAACAGAACCCAAGTCTTCCGAACGATGCGTGAATCTATGGTGCGGCGCGCCCAGTAAACCAAGGACACCGGTACAGGACTATCTGTATGTAGGTGACGAGCAACTGCGAGAGAATTGTAAAATAAAATAAAAAGATAAATAAAAATGCCTGTACTGTACAGTACTGCACAGCATAGCACAACAAAATCCAGCAACCACGCTTCCACCCAGTCTAAACCAGACAAGAGCCAGACAAAAAAAAACTAAACAGAACCAAACCATCCGCCTGCTTCTCACCCACTCCCTTTCCCTCCATTCCTGCTTGCTTGCTTTCCTGCCCGTTTGCCTACTCATCCTATGCCATGCCATGCGCTGCAAATCCTTCCCATCTACCACTACCACCACACATACTATCGGTGTGAAGTCCTTGGAAATCCTGCGCAAATAGTATCAAATCCAAACCAGAAACAATAGCAATTAGGAAGAAGAAAAAAACTTACCACACTCCTAATCAGTGCCCTTCGCGGGTAAAATGAAAAAATCGAAAGGGACAAACAATGTTTGAACCGGGTAAGAGGGTTCTCAAGGGACTAGCAGCAGGAGGGGCGTTTATTTAGGTTAGGCTAGGCATGTGCCGTACTATATGGCACTTGGTGGGCGCTTTTACTGTAGCGCACTGTAGTGCTGTGCTGTATGTACGAGTTTTTCTTATTTATTTAGTTTTTTAAATTGATTTGAGCCCTTTGATACGAGAATTGTGCCGGTACAACTGCTTAACCGATACAAGGACTTAAGGTAGGGGGTTGTGTCGTGTCGTGTTTGGGTTCCGGGTGATGTTTGATGGAGGCTTAGTCGACTGGTGTAACGAAAACTATTGGGGAAAAAAGGTACAATGCAGTACTGTACGAGTACATGTGGTATGGGGTTGCTATTGTTTCGTTTGGCGGGCGGATTTCGTCTTGCGGGTGAAACCGTAGGGGGTCGTTTTCGTTCCGGGCTGTTAGGGTTCGGAGTACAGTACAAGTGTAGTACTGTACAGCAAAAACGAGCCATAATAGAGGTTGAGTGAGTTGATGAGTTGGTTCCGTACCGTATAGTGCCGGCAGCTTCAAGACGGCGACTTCGTAACTGTGCCTACTTGTACCGGATCAGTAACTACGCGTTGGCAAGAGAGAACCTGTTCCTATTAGAGAAGGAAGAAGACGGAGGTAGAGTACCCCACACGTGATACAATATCACTCTATCTGATTTTGGGCAGAAACCTATCCACCTTCACCCATTGGAGCTTTCCCGGGCACCTGCGGTAATCTGGTTGCTGAAAGGGGAAGTTGGCCACGAGGGAGGCTCTATATTCCCTTAGGGATGAAGCGAGGAGAGTAAGGCTCGACGAATTTCTACTCTTCCTTCATTTAGGTTTAAGTTTCGGGTGTTCTTGAGAATGCAAACCTATCTTCGCTCTAATTGTGAAGTCCCTGGACTATGATAAGCTTAGAAATTTCCTTTAGGTAACTCCACCGGGGCTCCAGGGGGCTCCATTACGGCGATTTCAACATATTGGAGCTAAAGCCAGTGGGGCAGCTTACTTGTCGGTGCTTACGGTAAGCCCAACATTTTCAACCCCCCCCCCATCACCTCCGTCTCTAACATCCCAATAGGTTCTCTTTCCACTTGTAAAACTCTGACTTCAATTCTCACTCGCATCCTCAGAGGCCAAGCCGTCTCACTGAACAATGCCATGAACCTCCGGAACCTTAAAATTTATCATGATATATAACATAGTAGGGGGGATAAGGGACATGAGGGCACGACGAACAGCCTTACCAAATTTGTTCTTTGACGCAAGATCCCAGGAGCATCATTCGTTGTCCTCCTCCATTCCTTGTCCGACTATATTACTAAACTAAACAACGCTTAATAGTACTAAACAGCAATTCCTATGATAGCACTGCCAGATCCATCCGTCCGTCTGCCGGTACCTACCGCCCCTCCGGCACCTACCTACCTACCTGTCTATCTGTCTGTCAATCTTCTCCGCCCCCCCCCCCACTAAACCGCGCCCTCGCCACAGCAGACCCCAAACCTGACCGAACCACAACTAGCCAGACCACTGGCTAAAAACGGGGGCCAAATAAAAGTGTAAACGAAAAAAACAACAACAGGGAAAAAGAGTTCTCAACAGGACCATGTAATGTGTTCTTGTACACCCAAGTATGATACATAGCTAGAGAATTTCACATTATGACTAGGGACTAACTAGCGCAGGTACGCTTTACTCTAGCATACAAGCAACACCCCCTCCACTCTACCCTACCAGCTTATCCTTCGCATGAGGATGTTTCACAGGCGGGTGCCAGTATGTGTAGTCAGGATGGTTGACGCTGGATTGACATGATGTACCTGCGATAATTCCCTGCCAGCCCTGTTTTATAACGGTACCTCGAAGGGGGGGAGGGGGCGCCTTACGGTACGGGCGCAGTAATAGTACTACTTGTATACAAGCCCCTCCCCAATAAGGCTAGTGAACAAACAACAAATTCGTGTTTACCCGTAAGATAACCCCCTGTCTCGTACGAAAACATCTCCCTGGCACTTTGTACGAGTACTGTACAAAACCCCTTCCACCGGAACGAATGCCTACCGAAGTGAACAGCAAAGCTCGCGTAATGCGTGTTGAAAATCGAAAACAAGCCATTTTTGTCACTATCTATGCTTTCTATGCCTGTGCTGTGAGAGAGATAAAGTGCTTCATTCCCAACGTACCGTACCGGAACAGTAGGTGAGTAGTATATATATAAGTGTTTACCGTGCTTGAAAGTTCCACACTACAGTACCGTGCGGCGACCGGGGGTAGATTTGAGTAGGTCTAGTCTATGTTATCGGACGAAAGTGTATGGTACTGGACTGTACCTGCTTCCGAGGTGCCTTATTTGTCTGCGTCGGGTAAACAGCTCGCGCTCCATCTGTCTATGTCTCTGTCGAAACTGGATGAAGATATCGGCACTTGACGAGCAGAAGCAGGAGTGGTAATTCCCGTATCGGTACTGCGGTGGTTACCGGTACTATTCCATAGACTAATTGATACCCCTGCCCTCAATAACAACCTTGCGCTACTGTAAGCGGAACAAGAGATTTGGAAGAAAGAGAAAAAAAACTAATAAATGATCGTCCTTGTCCCAGGCCATTAGTACAGTACCAGGAAACAGGGATTCGCAAGGTATTTGGCAAACCATCTGTGCGCGTCTGAGCGCCAGCACAAAGTGTACCCCTCCAGTTTTCGGGGACAGATGGCCTGGGACAAGTTCTGTATTTTTTCCGGTTCTTGTGGTGCTTGACAGGCCATCCACCCATCCACCCACCCCTCAATTCCAACTTCTGCGTAAGCTGTACACCGCGTGTATATACAGAACGTTACTAAGCTTCCTCGGTTTGGCGATCCGGTTGAGGTGAGTTGAAGTGGATCGGGTTGAGTTGATTACTTCTGATTCGATTGGGCCTTAATCTACCCCCTCTACAGCTACGGAATGCCACTGTGGCAGAGTGCATTACTCAATTGAACTCTACTCTACCCGTAGTCGGATAATATAGTACGGCGGTACGGTAAATGGATGCACAGTATTGTATCTTGGAAAATACTACCCGGGTGTTGGTCCGGGCAATAGGAGTGCTCCTCTGTTCTTGGAGCCTTTGTCCTACAAAGCTCACGCCCCCATGTCTGAGCGAATTACCAGTGGGAAGCAGGCAGGATGCTGCGGCCAAGTCAATGTGGCACTGCAGCAAGCAACCGAATTCGTAGGTATCTCATTAAAAGAAATTTGGTCAAGTAAAAACATTTCCATCAAACCACGGTAACGTAGCAATAGAGCAACCTTTCTCCCCCATTGGTACCTTATTTATGCACAAAAGAAATGGAAGTAACGATAAACTGCAATAGGGCCGCCCCGGTCGCTAGATGTCGGGTAGGTAGGTAAGTGAGTGAACAAGCAAACGGCGCTTTAGCCCTTCTCAAGTCCAATACTTCTTCCAGATCTGCAATTCCGGATGTCCGCCCTCCCACTGCGGCTATCGTCAGCGCTCGGTAATAACGTTGTGCTAATGTAACCCGACTAGCCCGTTCATAGATCCATCGACTTTCCACTTCAAGCCTTACACAGCTCCGGTTCCATGCCCCATAGCGAGAACACGCGAGTAGGAGGCCCCTCGGTCCCGATGGGGAAAAGTGACTGATTACAAAAAGAAAAGGGGCAAAATAATCTGGGCCCACGAACCTGGAACTCAACTCTCGTCATGTCGTGAAATCCCTCATCAATGCGGGGCTCCATGAACCTTGAGGTAAAACCCGTGAAAGCTATCTTTGGAAGGATTGTGCGTTTCTCGGGGTTGACCTATGAATGACCAAATCACGACGTTCATCCCGTTTCGCTCTTGTCAGTGAAAAATTTTCTATGCCAAAAGAAAAGAGGAAAAAAGAAAGAAAAAAAGAGGAATCCGGAGCAGGGGTATTAATAATTCTGGATTGATAATAGCGGCAACCCGAAGTGAAGACAAGGGTGGGAAAATAAGGTACCAATTCTCCCCCAAAGGCGCGCACAGCGTCATTATGTTGGCAAAGGTCCGTTGGCGCAATAAAGTGGACACATCGTATTGGGACTTTATGTTTCTTCGCTAGCGATATCCATGCTGCTCGCGTAGTAGCGTCGGCATTTGTACTATCTATAAATCGGGATGCCGTCAGCTATATCGATTTCAAACCCGGACTTTATCTGGTCCCAATCTTGGCGGGGTATCACATGCATGCGATGGTCGCGAAATATGAGACATCGATAACAGATATATACAGTGCTCGTGCATTCGATATACATATCAACATGTCGATGCGGAAGTAACAAAAAGGAGAGATGGTGCAGCGGGGAACGAAAAAGTAAGGAATATAAAAACCAATTGAGAACTGACCGACTGTGACGCTCTTGCCATCTTCCAGCAGAGAACCAGCAACCTTAAGGCACTTATCCTTCGTCTTTAGAGCATCCTGGTTAACTCGCTCAAAGCCCAAGGGTTCAAGGTTCCGTCTGTAAAACGTCGACTTTCCTGCTCCAGGAGACCCCACAAACAGGACAACCTCTTGCTTGCTGGATTTGGTGAATGCTTCACGAGAGCCTGTTAACTATTCCATTTGAGGAAGTGATAGCCAATTCCATAATTAGAAACTTACCTAGGGTTTGAGTTTCACTCTTGATATACTTCAAAGGGTCGAACCGGTGGGTCATGGGCTTTGGCGTCTCGCCTAGGAAGAACTCCTCGGGGGTACGAAACCCTATGCCGACATTGGCAGCCCAGTGTCTGTAAAACATTCCAATCGGTCAGTTTCCGTTGGATCGAGTTGCTATCTGCATCCACCTGGCAATTTAAAACACGATCCTCACGGCATATCATTAGGATGAATGATAAATAATTTAAGGGGAGAAAAAACCGACACCCTGGGAAAATAATAATTGAGCTTGGGGGGGCTGGCGCTCAGACAAACCTGTCACTGTCAGAGTGATCACCATCTCTCCCCGCGGCATCTCCGATCAGGTACGACGCATCCAGGTCTACACCGTGTACGTCCAGATCGTAATCGTCGACCATCTCTTCCCACATGCCCACTCTAGGCTTACGATATCTATCATTTGCAGTCGCAGCATAGACCGTGAGCGGAATATCGAGTGAGTCTAGCACAGCAGCAACTTTGAGTTTAAACTTTGTGAGATTAGTGCTCTCTTTTTTTGGCTGCTTGAGAGCACCCTGGTTCGTGAATATAACGACAACATATCTAAATACAAACGCACAGGTCAGTAACCACCACCGTCACCTAGCGATAGTTTGACTAGCGTAGGGAGGGGCGTAGTAGTCGTACCCATCACGATGAAGTCTCCTCAAGGTGTCTGGAACGCATGAATCCCACCATTTCCAGTCTGTGGCGCTCTTAGCAAACACATTCCCTGATTCTGTCATGATCAGTGTAGAATCCTAAAAATAATAAAAAAGTTGATCCCGCACATGGTGGCATCGGCCGTTAGCTAGACCCAACAGTGCATGAGTTCCCCTTCGCCGTTCGAGCACACCACCCGCCCAAAAAATGTTGAAGAAACGCAAGGAAAAGAAAGAAAGAAAGGAAAGACAGTTCCCCTTACCAGATCGAACCCAGCAACCCGTCTTTTTTCATTAGGCGTAGCCGGTTTGGTTTTATTCGGCGAGGCCCGATTGAAATATGTCCCAACGAGCAATGTGTCATCGACAACCTTCCAAGTAGTATGTTCGGGCTCCTTTTTGGAGGCAGGTTTGAAGAAGTTTACCACAGTCGCTTCTGTAAGAGATAAAAAAAATGATAGAGAAATATTAGACTAGATGTTCCCAATTCCAATTCCAATAAAAATAATTTTGTTAATGTGCCAAAAGTGCCGAAATGTTACGATAGGTGGTGGGGTACTTTACGAGTAGTAGCAGATTGGACCTTCCGTTTGGTAGGTGGTGCAGCAGAACTGTCCGCGGAGCGCCTGCGTTTGGGGCTACCTACAGGCATGTTTGAAACGCAAGCAGAGGAAAAGGCAGAGGTAAAGACGCGATGGTGATGATTTCGGAGGTGACGGCAATAACTGTTGGGATTGAGGGGGAGGAGGTGGTGGTGGTGGTGGTGGTAGAGACTCGCTAGCAGCCTTGAGCACAGGGTGGTTGATGCGTTCATGTGCAGCCCCATCAAAAGACGTGAAGTCTGGGATTTCTTGTGCCTGGGAAGACGCGTTTTCGCGGTTATGACTGACCAACTCCCGAATCACAAGTTGTCAATATTTAATATACATGAGAACCCCTCAAAATGTTTTCAAGATTCGCAGAAGTTTTAATGGGCACGTTATAGCACTAAGCCCTGAGCTGTACGGTTAGATTTGTTTAGATTTTAATCACCACAGTTCAGTCATGTTCCCCTCATGGATCATGTTCTAGCACTCGCAATTGGTTTTCACGCTAGCGAACCTACTGCCAAACGAATTATTTCCTTGGATAAGTGGCGAGTGTGCTGATTGGTTAAAATTGTTAACATACCATTAGCTCTTCCCCCCTTTCTCCTCTTACAATTCTGCATAACGGTGGGGGCCTGGATGTATTCAGGTAGTGGGGATGAGGTACCCGAAGAGAAAAATATTCAATCCATGATATCTTGGAAATTATTGTGGCGCGTTTGAACATCCGTGGTAAATTCGGACTCAAATTTTCAGGTGCCTCATACCGGATACTTTTACTCTCCTCTATATCCATCGTATGCTTACATCTTCATTACTCAATCCCAAAGCCTAGAGTGTCATATCCATCTACTCAGAGTCGGGTGAAAAAAACAACAACCCAAGTTACCCCACCGGAGCTACCCCCCCGCCACGAAGGTCTCCCGAGAGCGCCTTCCGGGGCACAAGCAAACTTACAAGGTTCGAGCGAAAAAATGCCATTGGGCCGCCTAGCGTTGGAGCTCCCCCTTCCTCGTATGGCTCTCTCCCCCACAGTTCGGGGTCGAGATGGTCTTTGGGATCCTTTGTGACCCCGTCGCACAGGTCCGGAAACCCGCAATTTGCATCTAGGGAACACTAGCTAGCCCAGTGTGAAAAAAAAATGGTGAAAGAAAAAAAGAAAGACAGATGACGGTACATATGAAAAAAAACTACCGTACCGTGATCTTGTACATGACCCGATCACTCGAGTTTCCACCCCTCCCGGCTACTGCTAACGTAGGGGCCGCTCTTGGCGCTGATACCGATATATCGCCTTACTTAGCCACTTCCAGATACCGAATCTGCTGACAATCTTTGAATATCTTGTGTTACCTGCTGAACAGGCGGACCTCACGATACACGGGCAGCGGAGTGAGTGGGCGTATAATACTGGCACCTAACTAACTAACCAAATTTGAAGACGACTTCCTTCCCTTGCACGTACGGTACTCGAGTAGCATGAGGAGAGAAAAAAACAAAAACGAAGAATACGAAACACAATCTGCTGGGACGTTACACAATATGGTAATGATCACTTTTTCCTCCTCCTGCCCCTGCCCCTACGTCCCACTTCAACCTCCCTGCCCCTCTCCCTCCCCGGTTGGAAAAGAAAAACGAGAGAAAGCACACCATAACCCGATCTAGCCAGTCCATTACTTACTCTAGAGAAACAGTAGTCGGATTTTCAATCCTCCTGCCCCTGCTCCTCCTCCACCTCCTCCTCTAATTCAGAGCTGTGGGACGGACGGATTGGGGGAAGTGAGGCAGTGAATCGAAGAGGGTTAATTTCGCTTCTGCTGTTGATGGAAGCACAGTACCATGCTTCTGCTTGGGTGTGATATTTGCTTTTTTTTTGGGCGATGGGTAATGGTGATCGATTAGCGGTAGGAGATTTTCATTCGATGATACTGTGCCGGCACGGTACTTGCAGAGTTACTCCACAGTTGCTAACTAGTCTGCGGAAGACCTCACGTGATATCGTGTAAGAGAAGAATCGTGAGTGAAGCTTCTGATCGTGGTTTTTGGAGAGCAAAAGAGCACTATTATTTCCGCATTTCAGTTTCATCTTCCTTCCTTCCTTCCTTCCTTCCTTCAGCCCTCCCCCCCCCTTTGTTCTGAGGGAGCGGGATGGCGGATAGACGGGCGAGCGGAGGAGCTCAACGATATAACGCCACCTTTAAGGCAGCCAGTCAGCCAAGCACGGTGTGGGCGAGTGAGCGGTTTTCACTGTCTGCCGTACCGGTGTGCTATATCTACATGTCGTACCCGACGCCGAAATTTGGACATGATATGCATTTGTCAAGTTTCTGCTTGTGTGTTACCTTATGCAATTGTCCATGACGCCTCCTTTTTTTTCGGCCGGCGAGCTGGACATGCGTGGTACAAGTACGACTGTCGCGGGATGTGAGACTGGTGATTGTACGAAGGCTGTTTGGAGCGGGAGTGCTCGATGGTACGAGGGGGGAGAGGGATTCGTAATATCATAGGGTGGTGGAGATTTCTACTACGGATTGGGATTCAAATAATGTCCTACGGGAGTGAGTATTGTCTTGATATTGTCTTGGAAATAGTATAGGTGGGTAGCTATTTTTTTGTTTTCGCCAATGTTTTTCTGTCACCCAAGAATGAATTCTCGGAGGGAACCTCTGTGATAAGTTTTACAGCGTTGCGTGGTTATTTAATTACTCACTTGCTACTCTCGGGTCCGGGTCGGGTCAATTGGGCTTGGGGACGTCCTCTGGTGAGTGAATATTTATCTGTATAGTATCTTTCTAAAAGAAATCGTCAAAGCTTTTATCGGCGTCCTGCTTGATAAGCTCCAGCATGCCCTATATCACGAATTAGCACTCACTGTCATGACCGGTATCTCAGGCCTCAATTAGGATAGTAGAGATACCTGAGGCATATAGGGTTCTCCGTCTTTCCCCTTCACATATCTGAAGGGCATCTGGGTGGATTCATGCTTGTTGAGTTTCAATTCCGGATAGTCCACATACGAGATGTTAGCTAGAGGTTCTATAGTTGCCGTGAATTTGATTGTTAGTCTCTGGCGGTTTCCTGAATGAAGGTTTGTGGAGGCAATCACGTTGTTCTTCAATGACCATCCTCGTAACTCTGGCTGCGGTGTCAGTGGTCATTTGAAGTTTTCCTAGTTGACGGCTTTGGTATCCATATTTCCTTAACTCTGCCGTGCGGTCTGACCACACATTGTATTAGTAATTGAACTAAGTAGGAATTTGTGAGAGCCTTTCTTCATCAGGGGGGATACCTCTTGGTGGATCATCACCTAGTTGGTAAAACATTATCAGCACATCATACTTGAACTCATGTCATCTCTGCGCATCCTCATGCATAATCCCGACAGGAGCAGGGACAGCAACGGGAACAGTGACACAAAAGGCTCGGCAGCAAATTATGAAAAAAAAGCGGGCTCCAAAAGGAATAATATTAAAAAATATTAAAATTTAGGGAAAAAGGATCAGGCAACTCACCCAAAATCCCCCCAAAAACGAAAACATCGAAGACCTCGGCATCAGCAGGGCTTAACTCCTTTTCTGCCTGAGGATCAAGCAGGCAAACCCTATCCGCATGAATCTCCGACAGTTGGGTAACCTCATGAGAAGTCACCTTTAACGGAGCATCTATATACTGGCGTAGCGATTCCGGAAGATCTTCCACAAGCGAGGGCGGTACGGACGTTAGGTAGAAATCACTCCCGGAGGCCGCGGATTCGGTCGAGATTGCGATGTATTCTAGCGTGGACCAAGCGCCCATTTCAGGTTCCATATCTGATAGGGTAATGTGTTTTCTCGCATTAGTTTGGAGGGGAAGAGAAAATCGGGGGCAAAATTTGCATATTCTCCCTCTTCCTGTATTCTTACAGTGCTGTAAGCTCCAGGGGGGTTTTGTCCTAATTCTGCTCTCCCCTTTTGGGCTCTTTTTTTTTTTTTGCATAACTTAGGTATTATTCAAGGGAGGAGTAGGCTTGGTATGATATGAAAAGAAGAGGGGGAAAGTGGGAAGAGGGGTTAGCAAAGTTAGAAACCGGGCAAGGGCGTATTTACGTTCTACGACATAGATTCTCTTTTTGCCGGCAGCGGGAGTCGATATTGTCGGGAGCATTATCAAAAACGGATAAGCTATTCCCGGGATATATTCTGTACAGTTCTAGATCTGCAGGGCCATAAATATTAGCTAACTATGATTTCCGAGCAAACAGTTTGGAAGAGGATATAAACTTTATGGTGGGGTAGTGGGAGACTCAAAGAAAGTCGAGATGGGGGGAAGAAGGGAAATGAGGATAAAGAGGAAAAAGGCCAAAGTATCAGAAGTAGAATGCAGAGGAGAAGCAATGCGTGGAGAGCTCTCAGGGTATTTTAGGTACTTGACCGTGGCTTGAAGATGTTTAGAGCATCATAGTAAATTAGGGGAATGGGAGTAAAAATTAAAGGTGGTGATGGTGGGGCTTGGGGTATGCGGTCACGAATCGGGAAAGGGGAGAAAAAAAATTGTAACGGGAAAACCAACACGCGGGAGGAGGCACAAGGCTATTACTGTACCGGTATGGGATGTTATTCCAAAAGAACGAGGAAGATGCAGTGGGGGAAGGAAAAAAGGGGGCACCTTCTTTACACAAACTTACCGATGATACTTGTACTGCGGGATTTCCCGCAGACGAGGGGGATCACGGTGGCTTGGAGTGGGTGAATGGATGGTGGGGCAGATTTTGATAGAGGTGGGGTGTGCGGCAGTTAGTCAAGTGATGGCTTGATTGAGCTTTATCGGGGGATTTACATAATCAGAAACGAGCCTCAGGATTTAGCGTAGGACACCTGTAACCCACACCAAATGTTTATCTGTTTGTGGATAGTGTGTATTTGGGGCTTAGATGTGTAGGGAATATTCGGGTGCTATCTGCTATAATACTATCCATTACAACAAGTTCGAGATTTCGGATCATCATAAGGTTGATGGAAAGGCCCTTGTGTTGGGTGGCATCAAGATGGATAGAGCGGAGACCAAAGCGAGTGGATGTTTTGCATTGCTTATAAGAAAAGAAAAGGAGTGAAAAGGAGAAATGAAAAGGAGGAAGAAAGCGAGGCCTAGAACTTAGTATGATATAGACAGGTGGGTGACTTAAAAGTAACAGAGTATCACTCGGGATTACAGTGATTATCGTACAAGAGCGCAGGCACGATTTCCAACACCTTCCCCGGGCGCAGCCGGAGCTGGGGTCACCATAGGTCACTCGACTGCTAGCAATAGCTCCTCTCCATAGACAAGGGTGAGCAAGTGACAAAAGCGTACGGAGGCACGCTACAAAATGACTTCCTTGAACTTCGAGGCCAGGTGAAGACATACCTTAGCTTAAAAAACACCTCTCATAGAACTCATACCACGACAAATAGGCACCTCTTTATACATTGTTGGCAGAATGAGGATATCAAAAGCTCGCCTTGGGAAGCAGCCTCCCCCACCCGAAAAAATCCCTTCTGACATCTCTGCCCAGAGATGTCTCCAGCACTCCCGCAGATAATACCCCGGTCTAAACTGCTCACACAAGTCCGACACGATCGCACTCCTTTTGCTCCTGAGGCTAGAACTCAGGCGGTGGATATGTTGACCTCTGGCTTAATTTCTTGCTTTGGTATTCACATTGGCGTTTGGCATATCCTTGAAGAACTTGGTGGCTTGGTGTTTTGGGGTAAGGAGTGGCAATTCTGTGGAGGGAAGCACAACGAATCCGAGGTAGAAGATCTGGGATCTCTAAGGGCCTGCCACGTGCTCCCCCCTTGCCCGGATCATACGAGGGAACAGTGGCATTAAGGGAGCCAGCATTAGACTATTATCCTACGTTGGCATCGTGCCTTTGCCTTTAGATAATCTCGACGCCCTTTAAGGTATTTTTGGATGTAAGTTAGAGAGTAAACTTTACTGCCACCAATTTTCTAGGGAAGCATATGCTTGAACCAGTCAATCCCAACAATCGAGTGACATGCGGTGCTTAATCCCATGTGAACTATGTACCTCGCAAAGCTAACGGTACTTACAAAATCTGATGAACAAAGGAAAAGAGGGCGGGTTAGTGAACAGCGAGAGGATATTTTATCTTCCTACTAACGTATTTTCGACTCCTCGCCACGCTTCTCAAAAAACCAAAAGGCAGACACGACGCTTTTTTTTTTCTTAGAAAAAAAACTCCCCTAAAAAGATTCAGGGAATTTCTCATCGGAAAAATCGCACTTAATCGCTGAAATACTTAGCTCTCGGTGATCCCACCAACCCCTCGTGAATCTCCTTCCTCCATTGGGCCAACCCTAAATAAATGCAACAGAAGACTCCAAGCTCTCAAACCCCACCAACGTCTTGGAGGCACGGCGATTGATAACTGGCCCAAACTGGGAATTTACAGCGTTCTCAATATCTCTGCTCGCTTTCTCGGCTAGGGCGCTCCTGCTCCTCTCTAACCTGAGCCCCTGATTTCTGGGGTAAACTCTCGGCTTACTGCCATTTGCAGCCCCGGTTGTGTTGGGGGAATAATAATCCTTCATCCTGAGTTTTCCTCTTATCTTGGATTTCTCTCCGGCGACAGCACTACTCTCGTCTCTGTCATGGGTTGACTGCTCTGCTGCAGCGCCAACAGCGGGTGGTAATGGAGGAGGTCGAAGGGGGGGTGGAGGTGTGATGGAAACACTTTCTATTCCCGGGAAACCCACACTTTTTGGACCTCTATACCAACTGGGCGCAGTGTCTCCAAATGAACCTTTTGTAGGAGAGGGCAAAAAATTTATAGAGCTTGTTTGGCGAAGTCTTCTTGGCGAGGTGCGCATGCTCTGAGGTGTGATGCTTAAAGTCGTAGTTGACCCACGACCATTCTGTGTATCTTTCCCGTCGCCCTCACGGGATATGCTAGGTATGGGGGATAGCGCCTGCAGGGCTGCTATTAGTCTTATTTGTTCTTCGTCAGCACCTTCCATAGTCTCCTGCCACCCAGCGGTGATTGAATCTATGTTCTGCGCCTTGTGTGCTGTTGGGCTATACAATATTGGGATTTGTGGAACAGGTGGGATGTAGAATGGATCAGAGTTCCTATCTCGACTCGCCCCTACCGGATGGCCCCATTTCTGAGTACCCGATTTCCTGATTGATGTTGCTGTGGATCTCCCTTGCCCGGATTCGCTTGGTTTTGTGAGCGTGTTTTCCTCCTCCGGCCTTAAACCTAGTCCCGCAGCCATATAGCACCCAGATTCCGGAGACCCATATCTTAGCCCGTAGGTATACTGCTGGCACTCTTGCGGTGGGTTGGTTGGCCCTTCATCCAGACGCTTCATCAAGGCCGAGTACACTCTCCTCACTTCATATCTAGGTTGGGTAAACTCCTCTACCGATGATGGTTCATACAAGTTCTCTCGGATCCTATGTGGAATGTTTTCATCAATGATAGAAAGCCTCTTCTTCGATGAAGATTGCCTATCCAGGGTTGAATTCCATGTGGAGGTGCCATCTGTAGGCACGGAAACGCCTCTTATGGTGGAAACAGGTGACTGGGATGGGTTGGGGGTGACGTCCCGAATGGAGCCAGCAATGGAATGAAGCATCTCAAATGACGGCACTGTACGAACTGTAGGAGCCCGAGAGACGGTGTTGGGGTGTATTCGAATGTTGCCAGGTTCGGGAATGTCTTGGATACCATCGTGAAGCTCTGATGGGGAAACGTAACCACTGAAATGGGATCGAGAAGCAGGAACATGCTGCTCAGGAAATGTATCCTCAAGCTTCCCGCGGGCTTTGAAAACGCGCTTCATGGACCCAAACACTTTCTTCGCCTTTTCACCCATAGCCTTTCTAACAGAGATAAAATCTGTTGGTTGCTCTTTGGGCACCTTCTTGGCACGCACTGTTTCAGGAAACGCAACCGGTCTCTGGCTCCTCCTACAGGATGCCGATAGGTAGAATGGCTTCTGCTCCTTGACGTACGGCTGCTGCTGCTGCGGGGGTGGCCTGCCCCCCCTCGCTTCCACCAATTGACGACGCATTGAGTCAGGCATGAATTCTGTGCCCCCACGAAGAAAAGATGTGGATTTCCTGCGATCTATCATCATTGCTTCCTTTGATAAGAGTCTGGAGGGGAACCCAGCGGGCGACTGATCTGGTGTCGGCTGAGGGTGCACTTGACTGACACTGAAAACGGATTTTGTTTTTCGGAGACGACCGTAAGAAGATGGCGTCGATGGTACAGGGGATCCAGGAGAAGAATAATAGTCCGCCCCTAAATCAGATAGATTCATGGCAAGGCGGGTACGAGGGCTAGAAAATGTGGGTTGTGGTAATGCTCTAGTTCGGTCACCCAATTGTTTCAATGTCCTTGGCCTCATAGTGGCAGTGTCCTCTCGACTGGTGCAGGCTAAATGGGAAGCACCAGCAGATATATCATATGGAACATACGAAACATCTTTCGTGATCGCTGAGTGGGATTTTTCTGCTCCGTGCCTATCAACGGAACGGAATCTATCTGCGCCACCCGTTTCGCTTTGGTTATCAATAGGGGACAGGAACCTAACATTAGAGCTGTAAAGAACGGTATCTTCACGTTTGGGGTTGCGGCGTTGGATATCATCGTCAAAGGCTCTTTGAGCTGCAGCCACTGCATGCTGACTCCTTTCTTCGGGAACGAGCAGCTCGGACCTTGTAGCTGTGGGGTATGATGTGCTTTTTGCTCGTCGAACCTGACCTTTGCCGTTGCCGGGCGGGTTCGGGGAGGATGAAGAAATCGTGTAACGGCGGGAGAGCATTGCGACGTTGCTTGGGAGTGATGGGAAGTATAGGTTGGAAGAGGGTGAAGGGTTCAGTGATAACAAGCTGGGTTTTATTCGACAGTCAGTGATGTAGGGCACCTCCTTGCGTGGGGACGCTATGTAGCACGGAACGAATAAACCACACGCTTAACAAGGAGGTGTGCGTCACCAGGTATCGTTCGAAGGACGTTTGTAGTAGAGGCAAAAATATAGAAATATAAAAAAAATGGTTGGCGTTGGTTTTACATGCAATACCATCTATCCCTTAATACCATGTATCATCCAACATTGGAAAGCGGATGGAAGTGCAAAGTGCAAAGAGAAATTGAGAAGAACAGTTTACCCAATGCATATAAGAAACTCCCATCATAAGGAAATGATCACTCCGGAAAGAACCCTGAAATACATGCTGAGATCCCGAAATAAAACTAGTACAGCATACTCCTAAGCAAGGCTTCCCATTGGATCCCAAATAGGGAGCGATATGGGATCCTGTTTAAGAATATTGAGAACCTCCTTGTTTACGAAAGCAGGGTCGGTAACAACTTGGTAGCAGTACTCATCAAACCAAGCATCGCTCATGAGCCAATAACCCTTTTCTCCAGATTCAGCCCCCCATGAGTTCTCCACTATTGAGATCCGCGAAATTAGTCTGCCGGATTATTCCTCAAAAAATTCTAAGGGATGCAGTTATACCTCTCCACTTTGTTGGCTTTCCATCGACGATGTTGACTCCACTAAGAACCATAGCGTGGGTCATTGAACTCTCTCCAGTGCGAAGCCGCTCAGCCTTGTTCATATACAAAGTCACGTTATACCCTAGTTCGTAATCAAACAGGTCGGTATCCATAATTCCTCTACTACTCTCCGCGAACTTTCCAACATCGCATCCAAAAAACACGGGGCGCTGTGCTTTAATCATGGCAATAGCTGCAGATTTCATAACCTGTATTCTAAGTCAGTCTCAATTTTCGTGTAACGGCTCCTTGCAGTGTGATAGGCACTGCTTCATAACAAGGTCTCTGAAGGGGTTTCACATCGGTAGACACATTGACATATTTAACTCCTCTCCCACCAACAACATTACCAAGTCTCTCGACTGTCAAGAGCCTGTTGTATTCGTTCCTAGGATCGTTGACTAGGGAGAATCTCTCGGCAACGCCACCCTTATCCCCACCCCCTAAAACCCCATCAATCACACCAGCACCGTAGCTTATGGCACCTGTGTTCTCTTTGTAAAATTCGAGGGGAGTGGTAGTGATGGAACGGAATTTACCATCCTTATCGTGAAAATTCCAGGTGAAGGTATCATCGGGTTTAGGAGGAACACCCAAGGACAGGACGAGGATGCCGTATATTTCTTGGATGACCTTAGCCTTGTATTTTTCGAGCTCCCCGCTTTTGCATGTGATACCGAGCGACCGGCTAAACAAATCAGATATTAGCCTTATCACAAGAGATAGTCCGGGCGTACCAAGGTCTCCAAGCTTACAGAGTGAGAGCTGCCTCGCGAAGTTTGGCTGTAATGAGCCAGTTGATGCGGCCAGACGACTTGGAATTGAACGAATCAGGATAGAAAGCTTGCGGAATCTGCAAATAAGTTAGGTCGTCACAAGACGTACCGACCGGGGTTGGGCAGCGGCAATACCAATCCATATTTTTCGACTAAATTTACAACCATATCCCATTGACCGCCGTCACCAACAGGAGCTTGTAATAGGTACTGGATCAACCTTCCGTCGAGATCTTCTTCCTGGGTATCGATAATATCTGTTGCGACTCTAAGTCAGTCACGTGCGTTATCGGGAGGATTGAGGCCAAGGTCTCTGCTAGAAAGGAACCGCATACGCTCCAAGAAAAAGTTGGCTTTCTCGAGCTTGTCCCAGAAAAAGAGGTAATTTTGGGATAGCTCAAATCCGGTTAGTTTGTATTTCTTAATTATCGGAACTCGAAAAACGTTGGTGCTAGCAAACAGCCAGCATCTTCCGGAGGAGCGCTGGTTGGTAACGGGGGTTCCTTCGAGCTCAATCTGGTCACTGAACACATGGGTATCGTGAAGGAGCGCCGACGGTTTCTGAAGGATAGCTGTAGAAGCGTGCGTGCTAAGGGCAGCAAGAGCAAGACGATTCTTTCCACAGAAAATTAGCCGATTTCCAATAATTAGACACATGGTTCATACCTTTGGCTCGGACAAGAGTTTTGCTTCCCATTTAGCAGCGGCTTCGAGCCTCAAGGAATGAGAAGGCTCCGGCTCCTCGCCAGAATCTGTATCATTCAATGTAAGGTCGCTCATCTTTGATTCGAGAGCCTGTCTCCTGGTTTTTTCCACGGCAGGCCACGTGGGACGGGCAGACTTAGATGACGCAGACCCCATTTTGTGATCGGGGGAGGAGGACAGCGGATTGTAGCAGGAGTAAAGAATAGAAAAGTGGAGGAGGAGGAGGAGGAGGAGGAAGAGGAGGAAATAGGAAGCAGGAAGTAGGGGATCGAGGCTCTTATCTATGTGGGCCGGCGGAGTCCCTTACCACCTAACTTATCAATGTAGCGGTAAGGTACCGGTAGGGTGCAAGGTGTGCTCACATCGGCGGTATGTTTACTTTGGAAATGGAGGGACCAGATAGGACTGGAGGCCGGCTCAAAGTATCAAGGTGCACCCGCACACACCCTTGACGAATAATCTGGCCTACGATAATCAGACCTTGTGCCCGGCAGTCTCCAACACAGGCTTATATTAGAATGCACATAGCTTACGGTTTCGGTAGCGGGCTTCAACCTCCCTTCTCCTCTCCCTCTGCAGCGCGTCCAGCGGGCACAACTTTTGACTTTGGTGAAGCTTGGAGACGGGAGAGAGCTGTAGACATAATGCCCGGCCACATGCTAGCTCTCGGCAGGGTTTTTACCTGCGAGGAGATTCTTTTTGGGTTTCTCCTTCCTCCATCGTGATCGCTGCCTACTCTTGCCCTGGAGACTCATGTGCTGTATGTAGCACGCGTATCCGGCAATAGGCCACCAAGGTGCGAGCATTTGCCAAGCAAGATGACCGGCGGGATCATCCGACAACACACTATTACCACAATGTGTATTATCGGATACTGAATGTCGCCCATAGCAGAGGTTGTCACGGGTCCCCTCCCTTCGCCCTCGACCCTCACAGGGCAACTGCCATGACCGAATATGTTCAAGCCATTCATTCGGGTGTCGGTGCAGGAGACGCTCTTAGCTATCAGAGCGTGTTCGGCTGCTGCGCTCGAGTGCTTCCACTGTTACCATCTCTTCCTGGGGCAGGCAATAGGGCTCTAGATTTGATGGATACTACGCTCAAGCCTTACTGGCCCCACCAATATCTTTATTTTCTTCATCATGATGCTCTCCTCTGCCCCCTCTCCTTTGATTTATAGTCATAGAATTGATTACCCTGCATTTCCCGTCCTTTCTAAATCGACTAGTCATACAACTTCTAACTGCTGTTCTGTACCGCACAGCACATTATACTACCCCGCGACTCCCGCATATACGTTACGTTACCATACGGCTGAGGATATAGGGAGAGTCGGGGAATAAAGGGAAAAATGAATTAATTTTCATTACTGCCTGGTTGTCGTGATAGCAGATAGATCTTGCGTCAAAGGGATTCCGATAGTAGGCGGCTATATGACCGAATTTTCTTCCTTTACTATTGGCCTTCTTTCCCTGCAAATCGCGCAGCTCTTTCAATGATATAATACCTTAACTGTGCCACCACAACCCTCGATTGCTCACTTGCTCGCAATCTCGGGCACGTCTTCTAGACGTGGCTCTCAGCTCAACGCAACTTTCAATTTGTATGTAAATTTAAGAATTACGTGAATCTTCCGTTGAGCTGAGAGGCACGTTGGAGACGTGCTGCGAACTGCGCGCAGTTACATAATCGGCAGGAACCTTGGCGTAGTTATGCTCGTGCACACAAGAGCCCCCTATCGAACATCAATCACGCAAGCTCTCGGGATAGGCACTCATCCGTTCTGCGCACCGTAGACTGTCGACTGTCTCAACTTGAGAAATGGAATTCAACGGATTATGTACCGCACGGCACTCGTACGGGCTTGCTGCCGGGACGGATACCGTGATATCAGATGCTCGCCTAGGCTAAAGTAGATTACTATATTTGGCTTGAGTTTCGTTGCAGTCATGGCCTCCTGTGAGAAAACAGAGGGGAGGGAGAGCGGAGCACAAATCCTGCGTGTTCCTGCTCTTGCAGAGCGCGGGGCCGATCGACTGGCTTGAATTGTCTCTGATCGGGTGGATCGGGATATGTTTGTTGTGGTCTACGGCTCGGAGCGATGGCGGCACCTGGGCCTAGCTTAGGTCTGCAAGTTTGGAGGCGGAAGCCTAGCTCGCACAATTGTGCTCGTAATGCTGTAGGCCTTCGGGCTGGGTACGGAACATTATGCGCTTACCGTGGAGCTCGTTGGCTTGGCGGGTTCAGAAAGCTCGGGTCCCCACCTCCTTTTGGCGCCGCCAATTATGGTATATCACAGCCGGCATTCGGCTTCTACGAGAACATCAGATGGAGGTACGATAGGATATCAATTGTACCTTTTCACCTGTAATAAAGCCAAGTACTCGAGTATGGGAAAGCATAACAGAACCGTATCCTCCCAGCACAAGTATACACGGCTTTGTTGAAACTGGGTTGTGATACTGGGCTGAAACGTGGATAGCCTCAGGTCGTCCCTGCATGATGGGAAGGTTGAAATCTTGACGGCGCTTCCATTGCTGAGGGCGCTGTGCGAGGAGAGCAGAACAGGATTCCTGGTTTCTGGATTGATCGACTCTGTGATTTTGTATCTGGCACTAGCAGATAGTAGAACTATGAAGAGATCGACCTTACTTCTGGTACTGGTAGTGGTATCGGCATTACCGGTACCGAACTACCCTGAAAATGCACTTGAGGGCTTGCCTGCAGAAAGTGCACAGGTGCTGTGCTCGTAGAGTTTGTCTTATTTGATACATTTTAACTGTTTTATGCATTGAACAAGCCTCTCCGACAAGGGACCCCATGTGATATAGACAACCATCTACTCGAGTATAATAAACAGTACGGCACAAGTGCGGCGCTCGTATGTGCCCAGCGAACTATGTGAGCTCCCCGTTGTTGGCGACGGCGGCTCCCTTCATCCCATCCTCTCCCGTCTTCGGGTTTCATTGGTTTTTCTCCACCTCAGTCTGTGCCTGCCTGGAGCTTTCGGTCTCAGGTCTTGTCCACTGGTCAAAGCCTATAGCACCCGTACCCAGGGAAATTGTATCCCCCTCTTTCCACAATCGGTAGAAGATACCACCGCTCTGGTTCCACACTTGAATGACCCCTTCCGCCCTGTAGCCTTCTTTGCCCCTTCTGTTGCAAGTCCTAGCACCAATGTCCCTGGTCAACAGCCCCCGTTTCTGGGTTCCAAGCGAGCTATCAGATGGAAAGAGAACGCCCATATGTTCCTTTGGATCCTCCTCTTACCTCTCTTCCCTTTTCCCCTTCCTCTCCTTTTGCTACCTCCCACCATTCAATAGCGATTTAGCCTCCCCCCGGCCGAGTCTATCGCGACCTTTCTCTTCATTCCATTTGCGCGGCCAAGATCTCCGCTGCATTTACGCCCCTCTTTTCACTCTTCTTTGTACTATACGTTTATTCTTCTTTCTTGTCTGTCTTTTGTTTCCATTCTCGGTGTTTATTTTACTTTCTTTCCGATATCTTTTAGAGGCGGGGCCTCGTAACATACTTACGACTCACGCCACGCGTCACCGAAATATCACTCGATATATCTGTCGGCTAATTTCAGGGGATCAAACTCACAGGTCCGCAAACAGGCCTTTGTAATTATCCTGATATCATACCTTCATTGATTGTTTACTTACTATCTTGATGTTTTTGAAGATATAAATCTTGCATTTAAGGCGCCTAATACTTGCTTAGTAGTTGGGCTTCAGGCTACCTAGGAGAGCAAGACCTCTCGCCCACCTCCGCCTCCCGCGTACATCCTGCTTGGTACCTTGATCTGAGTTTCCGGGTGATCAAAGGTACCTGTTTGTGGCGGTGTTTGCTTTGGCTGCTTTGTTTCATTCATCCACTCGACGTTTGTTCCTTTTCTTAGTTTTATAGGGCTTCACCAGCTTTGCCCCCTCATCTCGAGAACTGGATATATTCAATATCCATTCCCGGTCTTGGCTAGAGCAAAGCACTGATTTTCTGGGGAGGTTACCCGAAATATTTTAGATATAATAAGCTATCAACCTTTCGAACTGGCGAATTCGAAGGAAGAAGGGTACTTCTTAGATAGAAGTGACTTCAAAGTTAGGAGACGAGTAGAAAGGCACAAGAGTTCGAGGGTTATCATAACGCCCAATCATGGAGGCAGCCGGGGTACTCTCGTCAGCGTTCGGACTGTAAAGCACCTTGTTCTATTGGGCTGAAGTTGGACACTAACCAGAAGTACTTGCATATGATAGTGGGATGCTGCTTCAGGCCTCGCAAGCAGCATTTTTTTCGGCAATCAATGGCCATGCAAAGACGTTATTTCTCCATCGTCGAAGGCTGGCCCTTCTAGCCTTCCAGCTCTGTGTTTCACTATACTCGATATTTCAGTTTGCCTCATTATTGCTTATTTGGGACTTACCCTGCCAGATAACGGTGCGGTTTACGCTGTTGTTTGATCAGTGTGCTCGAGTAGCGATATTAGGATTGGGCATCTGGAAGGTGATTGATGAGTCGGCATTCAAGGCGGAGAAGTTCGTCTGGATAGTGATGCTGGTTTTGAGAATTTTTCTTGGTGGTGTGGTTGTTAGCTTTACGCAAGAAAATTTCATCCCGGTGTGTTTTCCAGAGCCGACCCAAATGTTCGTGGGCTGTATTGCTGTCGGTTTCGACATAGCCCTGTGGCTGCTGCTACTACTGAGGATCGTGGGGCTTTGGGGGCTATTTGCAGATCAGGGGAGAGGTGGGGGAAACGAGGGGAAGAGCCAGGGTTACGGGCTGTTTTTGATTGCACTAACTGTGCTGGGATGGTCGGTGGTGGGTGGTTATATTATTCTGGGTTCTTATGCTCTGAGGGGGGCTAACAGCAGGATTAGGGAAGCTTTCCGTACCTAATAAAGGTAGGACAGAGTATCTTTGTTAGAATGATCCCATATATCCTAACTTTAGGTCTCGTTCTTGGTAAGAGTTATCCCCCGTCCCCGACGAAAACTCGACAGACGATAAAAAGGTCGGCTAACGTAATTGAATCTCTTCAGGCGCCCTTGCTCAATTCCCTTCCATAGTGTTTTCCGACCCTCTCAAGAGTTCAGATGGCCGCTACGGCTCTCGTATGCAGCGCTTGGGATCAGGAGAAGGGGGCCTTCAGCAAGCAAGATCATCACCAACATTCAAACAGTGTCCTCCTCAAGTCGGAGATATCGAGTCGAACAAGCAAATGATAGGCTTATACTCTCGTGATAAAGGGCGTGCGGCTAGGGATAGCAATGTGTTTGGAGGTATCATAGGTGCACCCATTGTCCACCCCGGTACTGCCTTGCCGTGGCCTTCGGATAATACGGCAGACCAGGATAATAGACAGAGCACCCCAAAGGCATATCCAGGAGGGCCTATTCGTGCGACATCTGTTGCTCTCCAAGAAAATTCGAAGAGAAGGAGTCTGGTAGAGACGCTCTTTCCAGCTCATGCGGGCGGAAGAGCAGGTATATCAGGGCCAATACTTAGGGATGGGGGGTTCACAGAACCAAGCAGCGGAATTTCGAACCCAGGTGCAATGCCCACCACAACCAACCCATTTCCAAAAGTAAGGACGGTATCATTGCATGTGGCGAAGGAGGCGGAAAGACAGAGGATTGATGCTCAGTTCGAAAGGGATCAAAAGAAGCTACAGGAGGCGGCGGCTATAGCAGGAACTAATGCAACACCTATGACGTCGAAGAGTGTTCCGGCCACGCCGAAATCGGGAGGGGGCATCGAGAGGACTACAAGCGTTAAGAGAAAGCCGGTGTTTTCAAACGATATTCCTGGGCTCTCATCAGGCCCTGCCCCTAGAGTGAGCGCGGTGGTTGGGAAGCGGGAGCCCCAACGAAATAGGGAGACAGGAATCGGGCCTGAAATCGAACCGAAGAGTCCTCCCACCCTAATGGAATCAGTCCTAGCGGGAGCAGAGGATGCCACTTGGGGAGCGATGAGATATAGTACGAATACGTTTGCCACAGATGACGATGACACAACTCGTTACACTGCGTTCTCAAACTTGCCCCACCCGCTTCGAGCCCCTCCAAGGGAAGCGGGATCGAGAAAGGCCGACAAGAGTATAGACGGTGAGGCGAAGGTTCTGTTTATAAACGAAATTGTCTACGACCACCCAGCTCTAGTTGATTCTCTTGTCAGAGGACCGGATGCCCAGGAGGGTAGGAAGAACATTGGCCTAACTACTTCTAGATATTCAGGCACTTCGAATGGGACCACTGTCAGAAGGAGCCCATCGTCTACTAAACGACCGCAGCTCCCCACGACTCAAGAAGTAGAGGAAATACCCCCGGTCCCAAAGATTTCTACCTCAGTCATGGACAGACCAAGACATGTCCGAAAAGACTCCGGAAGAGGAATCTTTCCTCCAGCGAGAGATGCTGAAATTGCCTTAGGGATGAAACTCAAGAAGTCCGTTGATACAAGCAAGTTTTTGCCACCCCCGCCTCCGCCTACCGAACCCCTACCTCCACTACCAGTTCGAAGTGAAGAATTACCAATACCTGCTACAGCTCCTGCCGAGGTACTTGTAGAGGAAAGAGTGGAGATGAAGCCCACCAAGTTGGTTTTCCCGATCCCTCCTTCAAGGGCGCCATCAGCAAGGAAACTCGCGCCCCCCCCAATTGCCATCGAGCCCCCCGAGCTAGTTTCGCCAGAGATAGTGCGCAGGGCACCGTCTCTGCTGCCAGCAGAACCGGAAGCGCAGCCGAAAGAGGAGAGATTACCGGTTGCACCCAATGTCCCCGAAAGATCCGAAAGCCGCACAAGTATCATTTCCCCCGTTCCCAAGGACGGCACTGACTCCGCCACACTCTCAGATGCAGCCTACGAGGCTGCCAGAGCATGGATAGCAAGTGTGGCCTCTGTCCGCATGTCGACCGGTGCCCCTATTTTGGTTAATATCGAGGGAGGTCATCAAGCTCCTCACCCAAAAAATTCCGATACGGATTCTCTGACCATCAAGCCCTCGCCTGCGTTTACATGTGATGGGGACAGGTCAAGTTTTAGAGGTGGTGGCGTTTCGAGTCTCACTTCTAGTACGATACTGCGTAAGAGTGTGCTTTCCTTCATCACATCGCCAAAGGTCACCAACGGCGATGGAGATGTTACGGATGTGGAAATCGATTCGGATTCTGAGGTCGAGGACCAGGAGGAGAGTTACGAAGGGAACAGGGATAGTAGCAGCGATACCGAGATGACGCAGAGTGAGGCTGGCGAAATGATCGGCGCCGGAGGCGAGGGATACTCGACTGAGGACGAGGAGGACGAGGAGTACCTGACTGAAAGTGACTCACAAGAATTTACCGATCATAGAGATGAAGTTGTTATCTCGGGGGTGGACGATGGGGCCGAGTTTCGTAAGATCGAAATGACCGAACGTAAACTTAATGCTAAGATGAGTGCGATTGCGGATGCCATCCCGAATATGTCGGCATTTCCCCGTCGCTTCAACATTGGTGATCGTATTCCTGCATTTTCGGAAAGCAGAAGGAAGTATGGCAGTAAGAGGAAGCCACCCCCGTCCCCACTGGGGTTCCTGATGTGCCAGCGGCGTATGTCCCGACAGCCATCTAATCTACAGCAGGATAGAATCCAAGCTCGACTCACTATGCTCGCTGAGAATGTCAGCCGAAATGTGGCCGTTCTGGATGATCTCCTTGCGAAAATACCAGCGGAGGCAAAGAGCAATAGGAATACTCGGGTCAGCCTCGCTTCTGACGGTCGTAATTCACTCATTGCGAAGCTTGAGCAGGAAATGGGACAGCAAGAAAACAAGTGGCATGGGATGCAGGAGGTCCTACAGAGAAACTCATCAGCATCGGTTGAAGGCTCCCGGCCATCCTCGAGATTTTCTACAAATCTAGCTCAACGTCGTTCTTTGTTTGAGAAACTTAGTAGTAGCATTGATCGACGCTTAAGCACTACGCAGAACTCCAATACCATTGTCTCGCGAAGTGCCTCCAGGGCCACATCTCGGACCACATCAACCCTATCTTCCGGTATGACGACCGGGGCATGGCAGAGACAATTGGCAGAGGCTCAGATTGAGTATCTACAGCATGTGCCGAGAAGTAGCATAACCACAACAAATGCTCTCGTCAAGCCTTCCGCCATCCTGAAAAGCCAGGGCACACCCGTTTCGGCGGTCTCCGAATCCGAAGAGCACGGGTATGACTCTATAAGTAACTTCGGAGATGGTGGTTATGAAGGCGACGGAGATGAAGGAGATGTAATCGTGTATGGTGGTTTGGAGATCGAACCACCAGTCCTGACCAATGATGAATTGCGTCGAAAATCCTGGTGCAAAAACGACAACAGCCCCGACTCCCTTGTGCGGGGTGAAGGGGAGGAAACCGTCATTATTTCGATCGAGACGGCCGCCGGGTCATTGGCGTATGGGGGTGATGAGGAATTCCAAGAATGCAAAGAGGAGGAATATCTCGAAACACTACCGGCTACTGTGTACTCCCCCAGCCCGCAGTCTGAGATACCGGTTGCCTATTTCTCACCTTCTATGAAAGCAGCATCGCCGGTCGAAAAACCCACAGTGTCCTTATTATGGGATCCCCAACCTATATCACGAGAGGGGGCGCAGGAAGCTGAGGAAGTTTCGCTTTGGGGCAAAAATCGTCGGTCCACCTCAACAAAACAGTCAACTCGCCCAACTTGCACAGACGTCAGGCCCTTGCAGCGGCCACCCTTAGAACCTCTAACCATTAGCAGCACTGAGCTTTGGAAAATACGGAGTGCTGAGCCGCTGTCTCCGCGATCAGATGTCTCAATTGAGATTTGCCTATCCCCATCTATCAAGGAACCCTCACCAGGTCCGGATCGAACTGTATCGTTCCTATGGGTCCCGCAGCCAATTTCCCCACAGACCCTACAGACTGGTAAGCTCTGGAGTTACCATCCATTGGCATCAAAGCCCCCAATCGGCTCCCCTGTAGCCATTGGCACGAGACCGCACCGAACTGTATCCCTGGCCCCTCTGAGGATTCACAGCACTAGGCTTTGGTGCAAACAGCGCTCACACCCGATATATAAAAAAGGCGGATTGTGGACCAATCGCGAAGTATTCCGGCCGAAGAGCATAATCACACCAAGGCCCTCAATTGCAGCCCCAAAGACCAGCGGAAAGTCAAGAAGGGTAACATTTGTCGAGGAAGTAGTAACAGGTCAGTTCTTATTTCAGTCAAAGCTATCAGTTGCTAACCATGTCATAATAGTCGAGCCTACTGGTTTCTTCGGAAAACTCAAAAAGTTATGGGGAGTGCAAGAGACAGTTTCGGTCAAGAAGATCGTCGAAGTTCCCATTGCAAGCCCCACAGAAGAGACAGCAAAGACCCAAAGTGTCCCAAAAGAGAAAGAGAAACTAATCGCGGATATTCTTCAAGAGATCACCCTAAAATATCAGAATAAAACGCTTCCCGGGCTCCCAGCTCGGGCGAATCAGCCACCGCCCACTGACGCTCCCGGCAATCAAGAACTTTGGGCTGCACCCAGAAAAACCATCGGCCTCTGGTCTCAAGAGAAGCGGGTTCAGAAGCCATCTCTAAGTAATCTTTGGCCATCTGCATCCCCACTACCCGCCATCCGAAACTCGGCGGTTCCGCCCCATCCCTTGTCTCGCCCATTGGAATCTGTTGTCGTATCTCTCGAATGCACCGAGCTCTGGAAAATAGTTTCTGAAGAATCAACAGCACCTAGCCTGTGGTCTGTGCCAATTGGACAAAAGGGATTATGGCCTAAGGGCGAGACCAAGAAGCCAGCATACTTTAGAAGTCTTTGGACTGCGCCGTCTGCTCAATTAGACATTGCCCGAAGAACCAATACCAAGTTCACCATGAGAAGTGATTGCGAGAGGGTGATGTATAAGAGGACTGCGATCGACACTACCGTCGATGTTACAGGCAGTATGTGGACTCCACAGGAGGTAAAGCCTGCACAATCATCTGGATGGCTATTGAAAGAACAGGGGATCGAGGTTTTCCCTACTGGGTATGTCGAATATACAGGGTCTGGTATAAAGTCTTCGCACACATCAAAGTGGCTTCCCAGCAAAACATCCATAAAAACCGGTGAGGTCACAAAGTGGTGTGTTCGATCGCCAAATACCGGCTCCTGTACAGCGAGTTCGCCTACTTCCAGCACGCGCAGCATACCGGAATTTGTCCAAGAGGAGCCGGTTGATACCGCACCCGTAGAAAGCGCTATGTGGACTAAAATTCCGACTATTGTTACTTCACAAACTTCTGGTGGTCTTTGGAGATATCAAGCTGAGACTCTCCAGTCCACAAACCAAATCCCTCAGGCTAGAGTAAATGATTCTAACAGTTTGCGAAAAAGCTACCGATCAATCCACCATACCCTTGGACCAGCCAAAGGTTCTCTATGGGGAAAGGGATTAGCCGATAAGTCACACTCACAACTTTGGGCGCGACCCTCGAAAGTAAATGGCTTATGGAACGGCAAAGGGAGCACAGCAACTCTCACGGAGACCAAAACACCCTTACGGGATGCTAGCGCCTTATGGGCTCAGCACAGTAAATATGCGAAACCAGTCTTCGGCGATCTTTCGCTGGTTTCCTCTCGCTCAAAAAGACAACTACCAACGTGTCCTTTGGTATCAGTCCACGGCACTCTCTGGATAGCGTCTATTCCTCTCGCTACGAACGATAAAAAGAGTGACGATATTAGGGGGCTATGGAATTCAAGGCGGGGCGTAGACCAGGAGCTATGGGAGGCCCCACCTCAGGTCACATTCGCCCAAGAAGAATCATCTGCAAGTCCGATCCGAGCATATAAGCATAACTTGCTCTGGCAACCAGGCGACGGGCCAACTCACCCGGCACATTCGCCAATACCCCCTGTCACATTATCAAAAAGCAATAAGCGACATGATGATTCCCCGCTTTTCTTGGCCCTACTACCAGCAACAGGCTCTATGTGGACAGCTCCCGCTTCAAAATCGAACCCATGTTCGCCCGGATTATGGACACCGTCATCCGTGACCTTAAGGAGACTTTGGTCTTTCAATAACAAAACCCCCTCTCTCGCTGTCCTCACCCGAAAAAACGATCCCCTTTGGTCCAAACATAACACCGCAAACCCAATCTTCTCTACCCTACCCACCGAATCTCGACGTACGTTCCCAGCAAGGCCTGACGTTGCAGTTTCCATGGCAGGACCTCTCTGGGCACCTTCATCCGTTGAAACCCAGCAGCCGCGATTATGGAAGCCATTGAAGAAAACAGACGAAAGGCTTTGGACCGCTGAAGGAACTACTCCTCCCCTCTCTCAGATCGCTGGTCTAAAGCCTGAGGAAACGCCATTATGGAGTAAGGAAAATAGTATTATTGCTCCCATCTTTTCTGATCTATCCCTCAACTCGCTTCGAAGTAAGAAAAATATTTTTACCAAAGATTTACCCGTTATCGAGGAGGGCCTTTGGACGAAGCAAACCAATCTCCCTCAGGTTTCCCGGGCTACGACGGGATTATGGGGAGCAATTGACGGACTGCCAAAAGTGGGGGCTGCTCCCAAGCGTGCCCCTATGCTCTGGAATAAAGAGGGTATCGTGGGCCCCATTTTTGCTCATTTGCCTACTGATTCAGCACGATCAAAGAAAGACACGTCTTCAATCACTCTCCCAGTATTCACTGAGCCTATGTGGAAAAAGGAAGTTTTACCCAAAGCAAAGCCAGAGCTGTGGAGGCCCACACCGAAGCCTACCGGGCTATGGGACGTGGCTGCGAAGACTAAAACTTTGGCACAAATGTCACTTGAGAAGAAGGCGAAGGGTTCGCCTCTATGGAAGAAGGAAGGGGCTCGCAGGACAACTAACGTTATGCCGACAAGAACAAATACTGCGGTACGATTGCCGGATAAAACTGCTCTTCCGAAGGCAGTTGGAGGTCTATGGAAACCGAAGATTGCAGTTAAGCCGGCTCCACAACTTTGGGCACGCAGGAAGTCAATGAAGGTGGAGAAGCAGCCTGTGGGTGTTCTCTTGTGGGCGCGAGAGACGGCATTAAGAACTACAGAGGCTACCCCCGAGCGAACGAAGGTCTCCTTTGCCCCCTCGGATAACCCTCTACCCAAGGTGTCTGGAAATCTCTGGCAAAAGGAGACGCCTGAGGGACCGAAGGGGCTATGGAAACCACTTATCAAGACTGTATCATCCGCTGCCCTCCAACCCCCGACTCCCCTATGGTCCAGAGAAAAGGCCTCGAGACGAACAGCCGCCGTTCCTGAACGCTTTGCCCTTGTTCCGAAAAAGCTTTTCCTCGTCCAAACCGAACCCCCGAAGGCTTCGGGTGCCTTATGGAAGCCGAAGGCCCAGGCCGCTCCTAATGGCCTCTGGATCAAACCCGCAGTTATTACGACCAAGCCTATCGCTATTCGTACGGTCTTATGGACTGCGGCCTCGGCTTCTCGCACAACCTCCGCCGCGCCCGCACGGAGCACCGTTCCAAAGAGAGTTATCGAAGAGCCCCTGCCTACGGTCTCTGGAAACATGTGGCAAAAGGAGACTCCCGAGAAACCAAAGGGACTTTGGAAGCGTGAGATCAAGACAGTCGGGGCCTTCCGAAAGACCCCAAACACGCCGCTTTGGTCGAGGGAGGGTGCGGCACGCACTACGACCGCCACCCCCGAGCGCGCCCCATTTGTACCAAAACCTGCCTCTATGAAACCGCTGGAGCCTGCACTCGGAGCTTTGTGGCAGCCTGAACTCGCTGAAAAAGAAGCTATCACTCTCTGGAAACAGAAGCCCGTAGCCCCCAAGGTGGGTGTTTGGAATGCAGAAGGAACAACCCCCTCACTAGCGGAGATAAAGTGGGAGCTCGCTACCAAGGATACCTTATGGCAACGAAGATCTATTCTGGCAGCACGTGGTGCAAATGAAGATATTTACAACAATCGATCCTCTCCTATCCAGAAGAAGTTAATAATGGATCCAATTCATCTAGATACCACTCAAAGCCATCTCTGGAAGCCAACAGAGGGCTCTGCCGATGACGATGAGACCTCATGGATGATCACCAACACTCCGCCCACGGGAACCTTGAGTTGCACATCTACACTTTCTGACATAAGCGAGATTTCGCCTACCTCGGTAGTTAGCCCATACGAGCCTAGGGTTAAGACTCATTCCAAAAATTCCAGTATTTCCTCCACTGGCGGGCTTTGGCAACCGCTGTCCAATTGCTCACCGTCTAAGAAGGTGGGGCTGTGGTCAAATGACGAGACTTCAGTGCCCTTTGTGAATCTTATTAGTGGCACCAGGACCGAGAGGACTCCTTTGCCCACGCAGAGGGAAAAGCCACTCGAGACCTTTGATAGCTCTCATAATTTGTGGCAGCCGGAAATCTTGTGCGATTCGAAGGCAAGGAACCCCCCCCCCCCCCCCTACTGCTAGATAGTTCCATATCTAATAGAATCACCCTAGACGATCCGATCGAACTCCGACGCTTCTGAGTATTGCACCGGTGGCTCGGTTTCTGAATTCTCAGATGACTCTTTCTATTCGGCTACGGGCGCACACAGTGAGCATGGCGGTGAGGAGAGCGTCCCTTTAAACGTATTTGTTGGCCAATCCCGAAGGGACAATTACATGATTCGTGAGCTCCGCTCTTATCTCCATTTCCGGATCTTAGCACTAACATCCCACAGATGGCCAAGCGTCTGAGCAGAAGCTAGCAGAGGACTCCCCGTTCGCAAGCCGTCCGAGGTTCCCCTCCCTCAGGCGCAGGCTCCGACCAGCAGACGAGAGGAAAGGGCGGAACGCGGACGTAAGTGAGGGACAGATTCCCGGGGCAGAGACGGCGGAGAAGGTTGTAGCTCCGAGCGTAGGATATCTTTGGAGTAAGGGGATTGTTTGAAGCTGTTTAATATTTGGGAGCATGACGTGGATTTATCTAACGCATAGCACGGATAACTTAGCGGTTGTCGTTTTTTTTTCATTCTTTACTCCTTCATTTCCCCGGTTTCCTTTATTCTTATATTGCTTATTTCTGTAATTGAAAGCAGCATTGGGTTATGTTTGTTATTGGTGAGTGTCCTGTGTGTAACAATTTGCATCTATACCTCTGGACGGAAGTATAGCGCATTCACGCCCTTACTAAGCAGCACCGTAAGCCAATTAATGGCATATTGACTGAGTTCCCACTCCGCCCTCAGTAGGCAGCTGGTGGAGTTCCCCCTCAACAAGAAGACTATATTCCAGTAGTACCCAACGATCCATGACCTAGGCCCCAATAATACCGTACGTTACCGATTAGGGGTTTCAAGGTTCTCGGTGCTAGATGGTGCATGTGCTTCGGCAGAGGCTTTTTCTTTTTACACTTGTAGAAGATACGGTACGAGTACAGTAAACCTTCTAGCGAGGAGGTACATAGTGTCCTCGTACAGAGATAGAGTTGTTTTGTTTCTTGCTCTCAGTTGAAACTGGTCTACACTTAGCTTGCAATGCCAGGTAGAATAGAGAAGAAAATATAATGCTTGTAGACTACTGGTAAAATAGCAAGAAAAAAAGAAAGAAAAGTACAGTCTCACAAAACAGAGCCCCTGGAACAAGATTATGCACGAAAACGAGACTGGCTCATTTCGCTATCCAGCACCGGTACTGTTACGTTTTTATTTTGGCTTTCTTATTTTATAGCTTTTTTATCTGAGGATAACTTGGGCTTGATGTATTGCTAGTCACGATCTCAGAGTTAAGGGTTGTTGCGCTTCTGGCGGGGGGGAGGCTGTCTGGGGCTTGGCAGACAGGGGTGGTGTGTTAGTTAGGTTTTTCTTCTCTCACGCTATCTCTTTTCTTTTCTTCCTCCTCGAACCAGCAAGGTCGAACGCAACGAAGTGGATTGTGAGAGCAGCACAACGGAGGAACCGTTTGTTTGCAGTTTGTGTGAAAGGGAAGTGGGCTTGGGTTAGTTAGAATTACTTTGTGGCGGGAATTTGTTTCTCTTTTGTGGTTAGGTGGTTTGGTTAGTTTAGAGAAGTTGAATTGATTGAAGCTTGTGCTGTTTACCTTTCTACTTGGAAGTTCGTGAAAGTGATAGTAGTTTTTCTGTACTTCGGCCGTTTAGAAAGTAGATAAACTGAACGCAAAATACTTTGTTTTCAGTACCACACAATGCCAGACAAATCCAGTCAAGCACAAATAGCATAAATCCCGGTTGCTGTGTCCAAGAACTCCATGGCTAAGTCCTCCCCCCCCTCTCACATCTCCATTGAGATCTTAGGCCCTGCTTGGCATGCAAGAAAATATAATCTTTTTAGACTTTCATGGAATTTTTCGTTACAAACGAAGTATTGCAACATTGCACTTTTTTGATTATAGCTCAACCTAGTACAGGCCCCCTAATGGACTCTTCTTTTCTTTAAAATGGTCAGAATGGCAGCTACTATCTGGATAAAGGTCTTTTTCATATCACATTATCATACCTCTTGGTCAAAGAGGTTAGAGTTTTAGCAAAGACTAAGCTTTTAGGAAAAGTGGCGCTCTCTTTATATGGTGGCATGCCAAGCAGGGCATAAAGTGTTTTTTATACTGGCCCGGCTAACTATCATACCTCCGGTAAGTCAAGGCAAGTTACTGTGCCGCAGGGTTATTAGGGGGTCGAGGAGACCGATGCGGCAGGAAAACAGGTCATTTTGAGTTAGCCCAAAAGTCCTGGACATCTACGGTATCATAGGTAAGTGACGAGGCCGGGGGGAGTGCGGGATAGGGCCCCCCAGGCCTGAAGAAATCCGATCACCGCAGGCAAGAAGTCAGTAACGAGAGGATACTCTTCGACCGTTGAGGCGTTTCCCAATACTGCGGCAGATGCCCCCTCTGCAAGTGGATAGTACTCATCCTGCTGTCGCTCGGGCACGAAACTACAGTTCGCTGACAATAGTGAGCGTAGCCGTGCCTGAGAACGGCACCCGCGCTCACCATTCGGGAGTAAAATCTCCACTAGATTGCTAGGACAGCATTTTCCCTGTTGCGCCTAGAGGTAATAGTTAAATGACAGCTACAGTACCATGGGGGGTAATTTTCCACACTAAACGGGTCCCGGTATTGGCTAAAACTAAGTTAGTTTCCCAATATCGCCGGTAGGCTAAAGCGAGTGTTAAAAGGGGTATTTTTACTCGGCATGATATCCTAGCAAAACTCGTTCCAGCCTCACTCATCCTAACTACTTTCCAATATGTAGGCCATTTCCCCCTTCCCACTCTCTCCCTCTATCAACCTTTTTTGGCCGTTGTATGATGTGGGGCCATAGTTGGGCTGGTGGTTGTTGTGATTGGTTGCATTCCTAATACTGGTAATGACTTTTGCCCAAGAAGTGCCCAAAGACAGGGATCCACAAAATATATGGCAAAAAGTCTGAACGTACCAGAGTGCCCATAAAATTCACGACCCTCCTTTCAAATGCTCCTCACCTGCTATGAATGCGCTTGTTGCACAAACTTATTCTTGCGCCTAAGTCTATGTTCTGCTAGCCGCCGCGCTCTGGTTGAATCGCATGGCAAGCTACGCAAACTTGCGGTTTGAACCCTGCCAAGGCTCGAGTGGCATTCCGTGAGAGCCTCAGTTACCCGACTTGACCTACCCACCACGATCAGCACTAAAACCACAAAGCACCCCACCACTCTCCAAGTAAGTCCCTCCCCCCACCCTACCTCACCCACAACCCCCAGCTAACCACTCTCCCAGTGCCCCGGCGCTCCCGACATTTCACAAGCGACGACGGCTGGACCAACATCCCCGCCAAGCACAAGCCCCCCAAAACCCTCCCGGAGCACCAAACGCGGGCCTCCCCCTCCTACGCACTCCAGCAACCACAAACCTCCCCCCTCCCCCCGGAGCAAATAGCCTCCCATCTGAACCCGCTGACCAAAACGCTCCTCAATTCTGCACTATGGACCCAGATCTGCAACGTGCTGGTTCCGCTGGCGCGGCGGTTGAATAGACTGGTTGTCTTTGGCTTGGGCAGTTTTTCGGGACTTACTGCTTCATCAACGTATTTTCAGTTTGCCCTCGTGCAGGAGATAGTGGGATTGCTAGGGATTGGGAAGGATGAGGTTTACTTTCAAGATCCAGCGTTCACGAAGTGTGACAGGGTTTTCTTAGAGGGTGTTGGAAGCGTGGTTGAGGTTGGGCGGGGGGAGGAGTTAGTGCAGGAGGGGGCGGTTGTTGTGGCGGTTCATTTGGAGTATGAGGTTCTTGAGGGGGCGGTTAAGGGAGGACCGGGGGTTGTGGTGTGTAATGAT
>Ga0307509_10000900_pt1 | contig 50898 bp, 49 predicted proteins | sample 10_EM_MG_FD_202245 | JGI IMG/M metagenome (GOLD analysis project Ga0307509, IMG submission 202245) | Populus trichocarpa ectomycorrhiza microbial communities from riparian zone in the Pacific Northwest, United States - 10_EM | ecosystem: Host-associated > Plants > Roots > Unclassified | place... | reverse complement strand
GGAGGGTTGCGCGGGCTTTGGCCGAGTAGTGATTTTGTGGTTGTTTTATTTGTTGTTTTGGTGAGGGCTGTCGGGAGTTTGACACGCCGTAACTCAATGCCGATTCGGCGCGGGTTTAGCATTAGCTAAGTTGTAGTAATGCAATACTGATAACCCTGTCTTGTACGAAAACATATTGACGGGTACTCGTATGTGTACCGGTATCGAAGACGTTGATGTTTTAGGTTAGATGTACAAGTATTATATAAAAGGGGGCTGCAATACACATGATGGAAAAGAGAGCAGATCACGAAGGATTATCCAGGAGGGCATCAACCTTTGGGCACTTCCTCCTTTCTTCGTCTTTTTCTTGCTTCCGGAGCTTTCGCGGTCTGGATACATCCCCATGCCAATACCCGCCAAGGAGCGCTGGTCCCCGGAAAACATCCGACAATGCCGGTACGGCAGTTCACTGTAATGCTCCTGTCAAGATATTTCTCATATCATACATTTATAACCTCTTTCCCTTCTTCCCCGTTTTCCACCCACCCTTCTAGAATTGAGGTTACCCCGGTCGATGGTGGGGTCTGCCCCCAGATGTATACTTTCGGTTCCACCAAAAGCAGTACCGTACCGTACTGCCACTCTACAGACCCGAAGACGCGTATCAAGTGCTAAAGGAAAAAACTTTGGCAAGAAACTCAAGGTTTATCCTCACACTCTCATGGAAACTCAGTGCCCAGCCCTAAGTGCATGTGTAAAGAATAATTAATAGGCTATCGCACTCAAGATGACAAGTTAGTTGGAGGTGATTTGGGTTGGGCCTTTTGTATTATAGCTAGATCGAGGTTATTAGATCAATAACACCTAGCTTCTAGCAATGTTGAGATACCGTACTGCGGCGAGCTCCCTTTTTGTTTTTTGGTTCAAGCCTGAGGTGTCTATTAACTCTGTTTTCCTCCAGCATCTCCTTTTCTTTCTTTCTTTCCACCTGGCCTGCTGGGAATACCACATTTTTGCTAGGCATAGAGTGGAAAAAAGGCCTGATTAGATAGTGTCAAATAAGACCTTGCGATACGAGCACCGGTAGCCAAATACTTCACTGAACGAAAAAATAGCTGCAACCGAATAACTTCTAGCCGTTTGTGTGCTCGTGGGGAACATATCTTGTGTGAAATGCGCGGCCTAGATCTAATATATCACAGGTCTGTATCATAGCACAAAAGAAGCACCGCACTCGTACCTACCACCGGTATACAGCACAAAGCCCATCACTTCCTATTTACCTTTCAGCTAACGCCCGCACATCCGTTCAGCACCTCACCATGCCGAACTACCGGTTCCTCTGTTCTGCCTACGCTATTCCCACACACCAGACAGGTACAGCCAAGATAAATAGATGACCTTGAACGGATACCCCCCCACCCCCCACTCCCGACACCAGAAGCCACCGTGCAGCAGTACAGTACATTTCCCCGGATTACCTCTCTGCTAAGATGTGATATGGTATCATAATTATCCGTAGATAATCCGTTCATCACCCTTTTGATTTCTTTCGCTTTCGTATCTGCAGCAAGGGCAGTGAATCGCAGGGTTGATGAGGGGTTTTTAACTACCGGCATGAGCGCGGGACGGGGTTGAGGTTAGGCTCGGGGGGGCAGGGTGGCGGCGGAGAGCTTAACGGTTGAGCCGGATTGATCGTTCGGGAGTTGTTACATGATATACAACTACGTGCCCGTCAAGAAGCACTGTACTGCACTGTAAATACTGCAGGTCGGCTCTGGGATTGCACCGATAATGTTCATCCGGCGTGTTTATCCGGGCTAGTTCCCTCAATATAAGTTGGATGTGGAAGGAGGGCGCAATTGGATGTTATGGGAGAACCGCGGGCCAAGACATAAACTGAATTCACAGTATCTAGGCGGGGGAGCACGACCCAGTCGTTTCGAAAGAAAACCCCACAATATACCAATCACTTCTATGGCATATATCGTAGGTCAATAGTTCATCTGTCGTAGACAAAGATTTTCAGGTACGATGCGTTAACTTTTCCCTATGTGTAAATCCAATCCAACCAAAACCAAATCAAACTAGATGAAAACCCACCACATCCATTGGCCTTTCTTTCCGCCTACATCCTGCCAAATTCCGGAACAAACGCTTTAACCCCGTCCTTCATCAGCTCCCGGAGTGCCATAGTGGCATAGGTACTTGTACCAAGCTGGAACCTTAAGACCACTGCTGTCTTCTCTCCCCCCTCACCCTCCCTCTCCGCAGCAATCACAGCGCACTCTTCAGGTTGAGCATCGAGTTCCATGTTAACCGCATCATCCTTTGCAGCTTCCTCGGCGGCAGCCTCTTTTTGTTTGATGACCTCAAGATCAGTCTGGACGATCTGCTCGTCCCCATGGTATTTTCTAATCTCATAGCTGGCTTCGTCGTTGATAAACGTACCAATAACGTGACGGTAAGATCCTGGAAGGCTTGTTTCCCTGTGATTGCGCTTCATGTTTAGAGGGTCCAAGCCATGTTCTTTCATAACCCGGCTGTAGACCTCCATGAGGGCGTTTTGGGGATAAATTACATCCCAGCCCGGGGTCGGGAGCACGATGTCTTTGATTGTGTATTTCCCTGACTCGGCTTCTCCCTTGGAGAGTGCTCTGGCCCGCTTGAACTTTTCTTCTTCCGGGCTGGTGTTAGCTACTCCCGCGTCGCCCGGAGGAACACGAATGATGACTTCGCCATCCTGGTCTATTTCCGGGGCATCATCGGTAGTAGCTGGTTTAGGCGCTTTGTTCTCGGCGGCAGTAGTGGGTTCTGCCATTACCAGGTCGCCGGGTAGAACCTTAGTACCCCAAGCAATCCTCTCAGTAACAACATAGTTCCAGACAAAGCTCTGAAAAGCATGAAGATAAATTGTCCTCATCTTCCTAGGGACAGCCTGTAGCGCCGCCATGTAATCTAACCTCCCGCCATGCTCATTAGCCTCTATACCCCGATCCCTGAAGGATGTGAGGATGGCTCTCTCAGCATTTGACCGACGGGGTATGAGCTCCTGGGCTTTCTGGAAATCATAGGTGGTAAGGAATATATGGCAAGCCTGCGCACGGGATTTCTCCTCTGTAGAGACAAGATTATCGTCTTTTTCCAGAATCGCGGCGTCGTAGCTCAAGATTTTCCCGACAGCACCGCGCCAGTTACCTCTCAGCATCTCCACCCCGACTTCCCATGTCCCGACACCGTGGCTGCCAAAGCGCTGGAGCCCAAAGTAGTTTATGAAACCGGTTTCCCTCACACGCTGTATTGCAGTGCCAACAACCTCTTCTAAACTTTTGCTCGCGTCCGAAGAAATACACTCCCGGAGAGTAATGACGAACTCATTTCCGCATAGATCACCTAGCCCTAGACCAGTATCCCTGTAACAGAAATTCCCCACGTGGCACCCTCTAAGACCGCCCTCTCCCTGGTTTAACTGGGCCAACCGCTCCGCACGAACTTTGTATGCAGAGAACCACGATACGGTAACAGCCCGCTTGTCTTTATTCCCTGCAAACGAGAACGGATTCTTCCCTCCAGCGCCACCAATTAAGTGAGGTAGAACCCCCATAACGTCCATGGTATCCCTATTCACTTTATACACCAAAAAATGACAATAATCCAACACTACTTCCCCATTGCCTTTACCAGACTTGTTCCTCCTCCGTCCCGCACGATTGCCCCGTTTCCTCTGACGCATACCAGGTTGCCCGGTACCCGCATAAATTCTGATACACCCTTCTTGGTCACCGCTCAAGGTAACCGAGTCGATTTTTCCCGAGGAAAACTCCCGAATTGCGGTGTGGACGAGGCCCCGCTCTTCGCGGCCTATGCTCTGGGTTATATGTTCTGGGTGAGACCCCACTGCTCCCCCGTTAATGCTCGCCAGTAATTTGCTGCAGAACGCGGCAGTTTCGGGACCAGTCAGTCGAATGATGCTTTGAAGTTTGGGGTTCTGCTGGTGTGTTAGCCTGAGCTGGGCCCGGAGAGTAGCAGCCAATACTTCTGGGCCGATATCTTCCCCCCCTGCCTTGTCTGTCTTGTCTGCCACATCCCCGACAATGCTAGAAACGGACGACTCCGCCTCCTCCACCTTCTTTCCCTCCCTCTTCTTCCTTAAAAACTCCGACCCAAAATCCGTCAAGTGCGCAACCTTCTCATCGAGCCCAATCTCGTTCACCAGAAAGTCCGCGTACCGCTTCTTGAACACACCCTGCCATCCAGGTAAGTCTGGGTGCACATAACCAGCAATTCCGACTGCAAGCTCAAGCTCTCTCTGTGGGGTGGCTTTGTGACTGGGCGCGTCGAGTTTTGCCCGTTTTGTGGGCGGGGGCGAGGGTGAAGCCATTTTTGTTGGAGCAATGGTGGGGCGAAGAAGGTGTGGTTGTGTGTGTTGCCAATGAACCGTTGTCAAGTTCGTGGATGATACATTGCAGTGGGCAGCTTGAGCCTCATGAAAAAAAAACGTGGTCTGTGCGCAATGCATTTTCCCGGCGGGGTTCGAGTGACTCGCTGATGACCGGACGTCCGACCACAATGGGCAAAACGGTGGCGGTAGAATATCTGTGCCGATGGGGGCCCCACAAAAAATTGGAGTACTCGAGTAGAGTAGGTTGCCGTACACTACAAATATGTCTTCATGCAGGTTTTGCCTTTTTATGATACCAGCACAGTGGCACTCGTAAGATACTAGTACATTACTATGGTGACCATATCCCAAGCCGGGATACTATAGTGCAAGAAATTTAGAGGGTGGGTGTAAATGCACCCAAAACGGGTTTCGAGAGTGGGATCGAAGTTTTACACCATTAGAGCTCTTGGTCAAAACCAACCGCCAATTGAAAAATTACCGGCGAGGGTGTTTACCCGCTCACACCCCCTAAAGATTCTTGCACCATACCTCTAATAACCCATTCCCATTCCGCCCACTGCTAGTAGTGAACTGGTGTGCTAACCTCTGCATACCTCACTGTCTCTACGAATTCCGGAGGTAATATCTCTACCATTCCTCCTTAATCAAATCGGCTGCCTGTTCCGCGACAGCATAGACGGTGGCCTGTATATGATGCGAGATATGCACCGGCAAGATACTAGCATCCACAACCCTCAATCCCTTCACACCATAAACCCTGAGTTTCTCGTCTACCACCCCTCCTTTATCCCTAGGCAATATAGCACAGGTAGCGATGCTATGGCAGCAAGTCGCCGTTGACTCTCCAACAAACTTATCCCAATCACTCTCGGTCATTTCTCCCTCTGGCGGTTGTATACGTTTTGCGAGAAACTTTCCGAATGGAGGCGTCCTGGCCATTTTATCGGCAAGCTGTGTGGCGCGAAGGAGGACGTGGCGGTCGACATTGGAGGAGTAGACTGCCGGTTCGATAGTTGGCTGGTCGGTTACGTTCTGGGAGGAAATATGGACTGACCCGTGCGAGTGGGGGTGCATTCCGACCATGAAGAAGTTAAAGGACTGCTTCCCTGGAACGTCTTCTTCGGTTCGGAAGACCTGGAATCCAAAGGGTGCTGACATGATCTCGACCTGTCCGAGGGAGTCCTGAGGGCAGTTGAGACGGTTGAGCTCGACCTGGTAGATAAGGCGATCACACGGGCTTGCGGTAGTCTCAAGATCCTTCTTGATGGTCTGCTTTATGTGTTCTACTTCGGATTGAGGCATGACTTTGGAAAGTGGAATCATAGCATAATGTGTATGTGATGTTGCTAATATCCCAGAGGATGAGGCTTCGTATTCTTTCATTGCTTCAGCGAGCTTTCGAGGGTCGCCCAGATCGTTCATAGTGCGAGTCCCAGGACGGAGCTCAAATTCAATACTTGTTGCTAGGTTTCTTAGCTCCAGGCCATTCCATGGCGGCATTCGCACACTCACTGAGGTGATCCTGCATTCCCTCTCCGACATTTGGGTTCTCCACCTTACACTCTATCCCATATCTCTCCAAGAGCTTCCTATCACCAACTCCAGAAAGCTCAAGCAACTGTGGAGACGCGATCGCCCCCGCAGATAAAATTACCTCTTTCGAGCAACGAGCAGAGTGCGTCTTTTCATCAAAAAGATACTCCACTCCAACAACCACAAAATCCTCAATCAAGACTCTGGTAGCCTGAGCGCCGGTTAAAACGACTAAATTTTCCCTGCTAGAATTAGGTCTGTAGTAAGCATTTGCGGAATAGGACCTAGTCCCCGTAGCTGGGTCGATGCTCAAGGCAGCGATATTCGAACCAACAGGACAGCCACTCATAGGCTCCACGTTTCTTGGAACACCAATATCCGCAAAAGCGGGCATGAGGAACTTCATCACATCCTCTTGCCAACTCGAAAAGCTAACATGTATAGGGCCATCGGTGCCGTGGAACTCCGGAACATGCGTAGGTGTGGGGAACATAGCCAATTGCTCAGGCTCCGTCGGGATGTTGAGTCCCTGGGACTTCTTCGAATACTTCCTATGAAATAATAAACACTTGTTCTCTACCCAATGAAGCAGAGTAAAACCATGGAGGACAAACAAAAAACTATCCCATGTCCACCCCTTTACCCCAAAGTCCTTCTCCCATTCATAGTCCCTCTTGTCCCCCCTCCCCCAGAACATGAAGTTTAGCCCCGAACTCCCGCCGAGCATTTTCCCCCCGGGGTAGAGCAGCTGCCTTCCACCGAGCTCCTTCTGAGGAGTGGTCATGTAGGCCCAATCCAACTCGGGATCCGCAATTGACCTTCCAAGGAGGCCCGGGATTTTCACCTTAGGGTTATCGAACTGCGCTCCCCCGGCTTCGAGAACTCCTACTCGGACATCCGGGTTCTCGGAGAGACGTGCGGCGAGGACAAGCCCGGCGGTGCCGCCTCCAACGATCAGGTAATCGAAGGGCTTGGATGAGAACTCTTCAGGAGTGATATCAGACATCGCATTTGAGTGCTTAGGCTCGCCCTGTAGAAGAGCGATGGTTTGCTACCTCGTCGGGGTATAAATGGTGAGTTTGGGAAGTATGAGGGGTCCAAGGTGACGCAAGCTACTAACCAAATCGAATTTCCAAGTAGTGAGACGATTGCCTCTCAAGTAGAAAGCTCTGCAAGCTCTTATCCGAACAAATTAGTGTGCTATTACGATAAATGCGGGATGCCCATCTCCACGCTATGTTCCGGAGATCAAGTCTGGATTGTTGCCAAAGCCTTGATTGTCTAACTGCACCGTCTAATCTGCGATTGAACAGTGACATAAGTGCCTGTCTGCCCGGTAGCGATGGCCAACCCTCCGTTGACAGGGCTTTTCCCAGCCTCCGAGGCCAACTAGAAATATACCTCCCCTCCTCATTGGGTGTCTATAAGCACAAGAAAATAGGCTTCAAAATACTGCACGCATCTTTGGGGGTTTAAACATCGCCCTGCATATCCACCGATGCCCCAAACCAACCTCCTCCTCCTCCACCCTCCGCCGACCCCAGCGCCGCACTCAACTCTTCAAATATCATACCATTAATGTATAATACCCCTTGCACCCCGTGTGGCCCTAAGCTTCACACACGTTCCGTCTCATATCCGCTCCATAAATTAATGCGTTGCAATATCGCCCCTGAGCCCAAGGTACTCGAGTAGACAACAGCGTTCCCAGTTCACCTCCCCCATCGGACCACCTCTACAGAACAGACTCACCATCCCCAATGCAAAGCGGTAAAAGTGGCCTGGGTGGTCAACAGAAATGATATTGACGGGTTTGGATAGGAGAACATGAATCGGATACACTATGGTCTGAGCTATATTGAAATTCGATTGGCGGTCTACGTTGCATATTATAGATTCTTCAGGGATTACGACCGGGGAGGGAAAAGAATAGGTGTGTGTGCATGGGGTTGGTCTGAGTAACAAACAGCGAATCCAAAAACATCGCCTCCCACCCATCTCTCGCGGTAGACTACCAGTAATCCGTTAACCCCAACATTCCTCCCGTTTGGGTAAATGACATACCGAGTGATACTATGTGAATCGACTACCGTAGCCACGCATGGCAGGCGAAATTGCACAAATGATCATCTTTAAGCCCCCCTTCTCTAAATATCATCAGACAAGCCTCAGAGCATAGAAGCCCAATACGGGGAGTCTCGGCTTTCCCCCTAATCTAAATCGCGGTTGTCGAAATCTTGAATCTCCTACCCTATCTGGCTAGACCAGACAAGCATTAGTTATTATAAGGAACCTGAAACGGACCGGCACGGAAAGTTCTCCGAGGAACCGGACCGGGAATCCCCCGGATCCGTGATATTCGGGTCGGTGGAGCTTCTTCCCGTACCCTTGGCCGTTCGAATACCGTAGACCAAAAGCCCGTGCGTGGGTTGGGGCACTATGCGGGTCCCTCAACTTTATGTCAAGCCACGGCACGGGTTGGCAGTGGCCGCCTGCAATTACTCGAGTATAAGCTTAGATACTGCTCTAGGCCACAGGGAGAAGGGTGGAGGAGGAAATATTGAAGTGTTGCTGTTCGTGGAGCCGGTGAATATAGGGCGGGAAATTCAGTTCGAGCCAAAAGCTTTGAACGACGATCAACATTCCAGTACCGGTACCATGGCCAGAAAAACTGTTTAGGAATGGCCTAATGTTTATGACATTACAAGTCATCCCTTAACCAATTTTCAGGCACTGGTTCTGTTCAACCTCCTAACTCCAAAAGGTATAAACGGTGGCTTATCTTCAAGTACCGGTAGAGGAAGGTCAAGTTCGTTGGTTGGCTGGACCAGCCCACTGAGTGGACCCCTTCCCTTCATAGGTGATGCTCGAACTAATTAGGGTGATGGTCTTGCCTATCACCGCACTGGGTATCGTGCACGCGCGGGGGTAACATATTGAATTAAGCTAAAAACGAGTGAAATTCGGTAAATTTACAGACGACCGTGAAGGAACTAGGAAAAGATTGAGTATGTACTAGTACATGTAGTGGACAAGCTTCGGAAAGAAAACGAGTGAGATTAGCTAGATCATCGTGATCACTGGACTGCTTCAACGTCCGGCAATCTCCACTCCACGGGGAAGACGTTTGGTGGAAATTCTCCAAATAGGAATTGGCCCCGTTCCATGGGATGCGGCTACGATTCGAACCATTCGAGTACCGTACCGGGGGGACTGGGGCCTTGGGGGGAACTGTGCTGGCAACGTCCTCCCAGAAGCCTCTCAAAACGCTCGTTTTTTGTCGAAATAAAAATCGCAAGAATCCCAACAAGTAGGTAATACCATCTCAAAAAAAGCCGTATACGGTATCCTTTTTATCCCTTTCGAGAGTGCCTTCTCTATTTACAGGAAGGCAGATTTGTTTGGTTGGTGAAAAGCTTCTAGACGCATGTCAGAAGCGACCCACAACGGGGGATCTCGGGGTCTCACTTCAGCTGAACAAGGTTCTTTCTGACAAGACCTTAGCTCCCCCGGGTGGCTTGAAGAGGGAGTCGGGCAAATCATTTCCCCACTCGTCCATCTGATCTGTTTTTAGAAAGGCTAAGCCCGAAATATCCGCAGTGCAGCAAACCTTGTGAGTGAAAGCAGAGTGAAAGTAGGGCTTAGGGTAAGAGATCTGCCATGGAGCGTGACGCAAGCCTCGTGTCGGATAAACGGAATACAATGCAAGGTGTCTCGATCAGGAATTGGACATAGCTGTCTTGCAGGGAGTAGTTCCAGGATTTAGCGAGAAAAGCAGGATGAGCCGATAGTCTACGTTACCGGTATTGTGGAAGTGATGGTGATGAGAACATTGAAGCAGGGGACGAGGGGATCTTTTGATTCTCGCTCACTGTGCGGAGCAGCGCTGAGGGAATACTGTAATGGAAAAATACCGGTACCGGTGGGATAGTAAGTAGCGAATAGCAACAATAGCAACTATGGCAGAGACCCGGTGTGCTAGTTGGTCTATGATAGCGACAGGAAAGGGGTGCCGGGTGTTTTTATAAACGCATAGAGTCCTAGCCCTCTTGTTGGGAAACTACCGTAGTGTATGATACCGGTAGGAGAGTGTAAATACCCTACTTTACAGTGCCGGTCTGCGGGCACCGTTACTCTCGTGAAGTGTCGGGTGGCCGCGATCTTTGGAGAGGGAAAGGGAAAAAAGAAAAAGAAAAATAAGGTCGGAGCGGCCAAGGAAGAAGGTTTTTGTCAAAGGGCTGTCCTGGTGGGCTCGTCGATGCTGATGAAAATTGTTGCGAGGGCTTTGTATGACTGCGGCACGATTGGAGAGATATTGTTAGGATCATGACGAGCTCTGTAGCCATCTGAGTAAATGGTAGAACGCTGCACCCCGGGCTCTGAAGCGGCGGAATTTAACTCAAATCTAAACAGTTTCCAGAAATCCAAGGACTCGAATGGGGGGCGCCGAGCGCTTCAGCAACCGTTTTGAGCGGCGGAACGCGGGTGAACACGAATCTTGTTCCGGGATGCTGGTCCTTCGGTCCTGGCTTGGTTTCTCACTTTTTTCCTCGATGGGGTTGGATTGGTTGGGGAGGTGGAAAAGGTGGATGGATATTAGGGGTCCTCAAGGTAGGATCACCACGGTGGTCTTTCAATTTGGGCTGGGAGACGATTGGCTAAAAGGTGCCAAGATGGTAAGGGAACTTGAGGGGACCATTTCCACTCCTCAAGTCGGCTCCCTGGAACTAAAGAAGCTTAAAGAGTTAGTCGATGTTGTGAATCATGTGAAATAAATGCTGGGCATAACTTTAGTTGAGCGGTGATGAAAGTGGGGATCGTATCATAGCTGAAATTTTCCAAATGGATTACGATTGAAATCCTCTTCATCAACCTCTCGCCTGAGTTCGCTTTACTCAACCTATGCCTTTTCTGAAAGGTGATGCCAGCTTCATGATGCGAAGGCTGGAGGATACGGCCTGAACACCACTTTTATTTTTCTGGCTTGGCCCAGACCGTTGCTTGATGACGGTTGAAGGGGTACTCAAAGTTCCACCACTGATTTTAGACATAATTGGCCAGAATGAACCCCCGCTAAGTTGTGGAACAACCGTGGCGATTCTACCTTGAGGACCCCTATTGCAACACAGCCCCGTTCTCTCCCCCTTCCTTACTGTCTCCCCCCCCAAAAGGTCGCAAATTCCCCTTCTTCCCTCTCAGTGCATTTTCTTGCCCAATAAGGAGTCTCCTCTGAGAGCAACCCCCCCCCCCGTACTGTTCCCCATCAACCAAATCAGCTTTTGCTCTTGCCGCTGCTTGTAATTCTCTTCTTGCTACGACCTGCGACCACCACCGTTCCTACGGCACCGCACCCACACAACACAGCAATCTCAACACAGCCCACCTTCATCCCGCTACCTGTCCTGTCCTTTTCCTTCTCCTGCCCGTACACCCTCACAACCTCAACAATACAACCAAGTTCTCCTCGCCCTTTTCTTTACCACCACCACCCACTTGCTACCCCATCATCATCACCATCATCATCACCACCCACACGGTTAAACCTTTCATTACTTCTCTCTGTTAGGATTCACACAAGTAAATACTCGTCTTGACTTTTTAACAGAAACACCTACCTATCGCCTCATAACAATTACAGACATAATTAGAAAGGGAGATAAGAATAGTCGGTTGGAAATTAGCTCTGTTACGGACCAGCGAGCGAGAGCCAGCTTTACGAAAAGGCCTTCCTCGTTTGAAATGTCACAACAAAATAACATGAGCAGAAACCGCTCGAGTTCCTCCCTATCTTTCAACCAGGAGAACTCTTCCTTTAACGACATCGACGCCTTCATCGACTACGACGGCCCTAGCTCATTCATGCCCTCGCCTACTCTATCTCGGTCCTCTTTCTCCTCGTCGCAGTCTAGTACACCTTCGATGAACCAAAAGGTCACCGGCAACAATCACCTGTCAGCTACAGGATTTCCCGCCCCGAGCCATCAATACGATCTTCACACTCAACAAACGGGCTCGCTTCCCGTAAATTCCGGTTTTTATCCCGACTTTTTCACTCCAACCGCCTCCATGTCGGTTTCTCCGCATGAGAATAGTTTCATGCAACTCGACAACGACTCTTCCACCTCGCTAAACAGTTCGAGCGGCATGATGCCAGCCTACTTTTACCCCGAGAGCACCACTGCTGGGGACAGTTCAGCCAATTTTGTTAACCCTAGTCTGGTCTTGGGAGCTTCACCGATGATGGATAACTTGGAATCTTCGGTCAAGATCGAAGTCCCTACTGTCACGGTCCCCCCTGTCGGTCCGACCGCCCCCCCTATGGCTACCGCTGGTAGATTCTTCCCTGGTATCCATCAACACCAAGCTGCCTATGAACAGCAGCAGAGAACAATCAGAGAGCAGCAACAGAGGCAAACACAACAGCAAGCTCCGCTATCCCAACAGCAGCAACTTAAGGTTGCTCCGAAGAATGGTGTCAATGAGCGTGTAGACAAAATCTTGACTTCCATGAAGAGCAATGCTCCTCATCCTTCTGCCAACGGCGCACCCCCTGTTTTGCCTCACATTGCCAAGCTCAAGAAGGAGGAGGATGAAATGGATGAGGATGAGCGTCTACTTGCCAGTGAGGAAGGAAAGAAGTTGACCAGCAAGGAGAGGAGGCAACTCAGAAACAAGGTTTCTGCCCGTGCCTTCAGAAGCAGAAGAAAGGGTAATACCATAGGTCCCTGTATTCGCCTGTCTACATCTACTTACAAGCTTTTATAGAATACATCACCCACTTGGAGCAGGAAGTTGCTACCAAGACAAACGAAGCTACCGATCTTCAGCATGAGAACACTAGACTCAGGGAAGAGAATAACAAACTTAGTGAGCTTACTAGAATGCTCTTAAGCTCTCCCGCGTTTTCAGTATTTTTGGACGCCATGCAACCAGCCGCCCAGAACGATACTTTGGAGCAGGTTCCCAACACCACCGCCGCACCGGAACCAAAAACCGTTCCTTCCAACAATGACGCTTCCCTTCGCCCCAATACCCGCAAGGATGTCAATCCTAATCTTGCCCCGGTTTCCGAAGATTCTGAGTGGCCTTTGGCGTACAACACCTGGGGAACCAATTCGCCACAAGTGTTTAGTGTTCTCGAACTTCCACAAGGTCCCCCAAGCATCCAGGATTTGAATGGAAAGGTCGTTGAGGATGAGGACTGGAAATTGAGTTCCCTTCCTGTTGCTGATGGGTTTTTCCCCATCCGCAACGAGAAGGCAGATATCATGGACTATCACTTCGAGGAGGACGAGTATGAGGCGCCGGAGGATCTCTTCGATGTTTACGAGGAAGAGATGCAGTACTATGGCAGGGAGGAGGCTGAGATTGACGAGAAGAAAGCTCTCGACGAATTGTTCCCTGGAACCGGTGTGGAGGCGTTGCTTGAACGTTTGGAAATGATTGCAGGAGGTCAGGCTCAACCGGAGGATCTCTTTGAAGAGGCCGTTGCAGAGCAATCTCCAGAGGTTGTTGAGGAGGAGAGCGAAGAGGTCGAAGGGAGCACATTAGGAGAAGCAAATAGGATGTTGGATGCTGCTGAGGGTATCTACAGAAGGATCGGGTTGGTTGTTGGTGGCCAGTAAACGTTATATGGAGATCTGTTAAAGCCTTCATATACATTGTACCATGTCAAACTTGTTGCTCTTGATTTTTTCGCTCGAGCATTGGCTGGTAGGTCCTGGAGTTTAGGTGGTTGGGAATTACACGACTATAGACGCACGGGAGTTTTCATCGACCTTAGCTGCTGTTTTGATATTATTTTTACCCCCCTCCAACAAAACTCTGTTTCCACCTTATATCAGTCTTGTATTTTTTTGTCCCTCTTTCCTTCCGCACGGCAGAATGTTCGTACGAGTCTCACCTCAACCTCACGATACTTTTTCCATTATATCATCTCAATTTCCTTCCAACTGTTTCTGTTTCATCCAAACAGCGACGGCCGGACCTTGACCTGTGTCTATTCATTCCAAAATCACCATTTGCCTCAGATTCTGATGCAAAAACAACCACCCTTTCCCCTCGTTCTCCGTTTCTTATTGTCTCATACCTTGCCGTACAATTTTTTATTTTATTTTTCACTCCCCTACTCCCCCTCAACCTTGTTTTTTCTCATTAGTAGCATTTCATTTGTTAACGGGTATTGGCTTTTTATTTTCCTTACTACTGTGTTTTTGGACGGGATTTTATCTTTTTCGGTTGTCTTTTTCTACTTGTTTACTTATATCATTTCGTTTTTTTCTTTCTCTTTTTTCTTTCTTCCGAAATCACTGTTTTAGCTCTTTCGGTTTAGCTTGCTTTTGAGTGGGAAAACGCGGAGTACGTAGGCAGGCAGGCAGACAAGCAGGGGGGGGGATGGAATTCAATTCAAAGAAGGGAATTTAATATACCTTTTTTTTTCCCCTCTCTTTTTTCTTCCGCTGTGCCTACGGCTATCATTCTTCCATGCTTGTTTTTCTGTAGATTATATGTGTGTGGGCAGCGGAGCACTGCACTGTCCACTTCTTCATTCGGTTCGTTTCCGCTCTTTAGCTTACCCTTCACGCATGTGGAAGTGCAATTTACGTGGAATTTTAAACTTAAAAGAGGAGGGGGGTGTGCGTAAGCTCTTTTTCTTTCCTTCTTTCTTCTATGGTTGTTTAATGCAATAGTACTGTACTGTACCCCACCATATTTTTTCTATCGTCTCACTTGAACGCGCGGAATACTGAAGGGAGAGGAAGCGAGGGGAGGGGAGAATACGAGAGTTCGGGAGAGGAAGAATAAGTACCGTACTCGAGTACTGTGCAGCAAAAAATGTAGGACCGAGAAGAAGTGAGTAAACAAGTGAGTGAGTGAGTCAGTGAGTCAATCGGTCGGGCTGGTGAGGATTACTTGGCGATTTCACAAAAAGGTTTTCGGAACAAAATTGGCGCCGGGATGCTCCCCCGCCGGCTTGCAGCTTGCACACGAAGCCTGGAACTTTTGGCGCCAATTCATCCGAATGCTTGATGAACCGCCCAGCCAGTAAGTTAATTAAGCCAGTGATATATGATAAAAGTAAAGGCCGGGACAAGGAAATCGAGTGATTATGCGTGATGTTGGACAGCACCAATAGCCTAAGGTTGTCGAACGGTGGCATTATCTACTGGTCGACCGGGAGAACTTCACTTTGCTTCTATCTATCTACTAGTACAGTGCTTGTGCCCCCCCCCGCCATTGCTATCGCTTTACCCCCCCCCATCGCAAACATCTCGATCGTCATCCTTGTACGAGTATTATCGCAGAACAGCCTTGTTTCGCTTTTTTGTTTTTGTTTTTGTTTTGTCCTGTTTCGTTTTGCGCCGGCAAGCCAACCAAACCAGCCAACCTCCCAGTCCCAGCCAACCAGTCGCGTTTACTTATTAATTATCAGCCGAGGCTGGGCAACCGTAACTCGTATGATAAGTTGTGTAGACAGACAGACAGCCAGCCTCCCCCTCCTACCGGTACCGTAGGCCACCCGCCCGCCCGCCCAAACAGCTAAAACCCAAAGATCATACGAAAACCGCAAAAAAAAAAAAAAACCCCCCCCCCACAAAACTCGCCCCGGCCCGGGGTATTTTTAATTCCGGGCCAGTAAGCTTATTGCGCGGGCTGGGAGATTTTGGCGATTGTGGTTGGCTGGCTGGCTGGCTGGCTGGCTGGCTGCCTTCTTTTTTCTCTCAATGGCTCGGAATTAAGAGATCCTGGTCCGGACTTGGAAGAGTTTCTTGAGTTTTTTTGCGGAGCTTTCACGTGGTTTTTTTTACCGGTTCTTGGCTACTACTGCTGCTACTGCTGCTGCTGCTGCTGCTGTGTGCTGACCACCGCTTGTTGTCCTCGTACAACAAAGTCCACCAATCGGTGTCTGGCCGGTTGGGCTTGGAGGCCGTTTATTCCCGGGGACGGTTGCAGCAGTGACGAGCTGTGGGTTGATGCGGAACGTGCATGTGATAATGGTATGGTGGGTTGGGAAATGTCCGGTTCTGGAGGGGTTTTTTTCTTTCTTCTCCTGCTCGTTGGAGGAGGGAGGTAAATATAGTGCGGGTAGTGCTCTAGACTAGACTACAATAGGTAGCATGGGTATTGTGTGCAGAATTGGTCATGGGTTGTCACTCGGGAATGGGTTTCTGGGGGTTGGGTCTTCGCTTCGGTTCTGTATGTAGGTATGTGATAGAATAATATGATAGCTGCGGTGGGTTTTTATACTATACAAATATTAAACTTAAACTCTCGCCCGCTTAGCTTCCTTGTTTGTCGAATCATCTGAAACGAAAAGAAGAGAAAAGTAGGAAACAAAAAAAACAACAACCAAGATCCGTCCAGCGTGATATACTCTATATTGCCACTATACAATCATCCTGCCGTCCAAACCAGAGCAACCACGGGAAAACGATACAAAAAAAACGGGCGAGCAAAGAGTAAACCGACTGACTACCGTACTCATACCACCATCAACCCGACGATCCCACCAATCACAACGGCCCATCCCTTCCAGACACGAAGTTCGCCAGCGGCGCCGGGGGCGGGCGTGGTGCTCGGTACTGCCCCATTGTTAGTAGTATTCCCAGGGATCAAGTTACCAAGGTTAGTGCCGGAATTACCGCTAGATCCACTCCCAGTTCCACTTGCGCCTCCACTCCCAGATCCAGACCCAGACCCAGACGAGGAAGATGAATTCGACCCCCCGGAACCCACAGCGCCAGTCGGCACTCCCGTCAGAGCGACCGATTTGGCAGCCTCTCTGTACGCATCGAGGGTACGCGCCCCCGACGTTGGGGGGTTAATGGCACCCACCATCCCACCCTGGCAATGTTTACCAGTGGCGCAATAGAACCAAACCGGCTTGTCATCTTTGACAACAATGGAGAAGATCGGCATATCGGTGCTGGAGGCTTCCACTGGCATGAAGCCGGACCAGAAGCCCGCGGTGCCATTTGTCTGCGGAATGGGTTCGCAGGGCTTGTCGAAGGAGGATTGGGCCACGGAGTGGTTCTGGTTTTGTTATGTACTGTCAATTTCATGTTCTTCTCGTGTGAAATGCCCCCTAAGAGAAAGGGGAGGAGAGAGAGGGGAGTAAGCTTACGCGGGGGAAGAATTGGAATTGCACCAGCTCGCCGGGAGCGGCTGTCACCGTGTCCGGGTAGAACTTTAACGCGCCGCTCTGATCGCCGACTTGAACTACGTGCTGTTTTACACTTCCGCTTGGAGTTGGTGGGCCGCCGGTGGTGGTGGATTGAGCGTTCGAGAGGAGAGCGAAGGTGCTTGCTAGGAGGGCGGTTTTGAACAACATCTTTTCCGTCTTTCTTTCGTTTAAGGTTTAGATGGATTGATATGGACTGATTGTGAGAATAAGGCTAGAGAGTATACTGGAATTGCGATAAAGTGAGGAAAACAGATTCGAGCGTCCGTTCGGAAATTTGGTGGATTTTGTTCGTAGAAGTGAATGCGACTAGCGCTACCGAACTTGCCGGTTTAATATAGGAAGAGAAGGAAGAAAGGAAACAAAGAAAGAGGGTGGAGGGGGCGGGGGGGGGGGAGGAGATAGGTGGATTAAGTGATGAGCGGTTGGAGAAAGTGAGGGAAATAGTAACAAAAATGACAAAGGGCTTTTGTGCGAGATTCCAACACTTATAAATAACGTCTGCACCCAGAAACGGGAAGAAGTGAATTCTCCAGTAATAAAGGAGGGCATCAAGGGGGTTGGTTTCTTTTTCTTTTTCTTTCCTTTCCTTTTTCAATTTGTACGGAGCGGGTACGGTCGTGGGAAGGAAGGTGTTATGGCCTTTCCTCCCCTACCGGGATCCCACTTGTCTCCTGAAGCACTTGAAGAATCATGTGGTGATACAAGTCTCAACGACATGTTCTCCCTCATCCTCCGGCGGGGGGAGGACTATAATCCCTCTGACATTCTAGTACTCGAGTACTCGTACTCGGACAGTGCCTCGTTTGTGCGGCACGGGTGCCGGTACTTGTAGTATCGCAATATAATAACCGGCGATCCGCACAGATCTGCGGGGGACTTTGTTCTGTCTGGAAGGGAGAATGTGGAGAAGGGGGGAGGCTGGTTGTACGAGTACTCGTAGCTATGATTGTGATTGTAGGGATACAGTCTACCAGTATTGTGCGAGTACGGGTACTCGTCCTGTTAGCTTGACCGCCGATAAGCACGTTAACTGCAGTCTAGAAAGGGGCGGGAGGTTTATTGCAGAGAAGGTTGGTAAGTTAGTATTAGGTAGGTGCACCTAACCAAAACGAGCATTCCAACAGTTTTGGCTTGGTCAGGGGATGTTTGATGTTTGTATCATGACCCAGTATGATACTAATACTACTTAATCGAGTGCTGCATAACCTCAGAGCTAAGAGCCCCTTGGTTAGGTTGAATTCCCGTGTCGTTTCGGGATGGGAATGTTTTCCTCCTCGTATCCTTATCCAGGGCTTCCCTTAGCATAACTAAGGTCAGAATGTTCTGATGATTTGCCCTGTACAGTATGGTTTATATTACGGTCGGCTTGCCTGCTTGCTTGCGAAACGAGCGTTTCTTTTCCACTGTCAGAACCAGCGCTTTTGTAGGAATAGCTTTCCTACCTATCATGTTGGGTGATACAAGCGCCGTTTTGGCTGGTGTGAAGGTGTGTTTACGTAGGCTGCGTTTGAATAAAAAAACCCTCGTGTAATCAATCCATTGCCCTCCAGCCTCCAATCTCCCTATTTAGAATTGTGGTATTCTGAGAAGGAATAGTGTTTGCCTAACACGGATAGCCCGAGGGCGCACAGGCATGTTGGGTCTCATTAACTGGCGGTCGCAATTCTGTTCACTTGTCAAATAAGCTTATCGTAGGCCGGCAGTGGATTAGATAAGCAAGCATGATACTAGGTTGATGGAGGGTCAAGTAAGAAGTTATGGCACAATTATGCAGAGTTAACCAGCCAAATATATCCCTGTCTGCTCCGGTTAGCAGCTTCCGATTCTTGTAGGTTTATTTTAGTAGAGCACCGAGCTCTAGGGAGTTTGTTGTTACTACTGGGCACATGTTCTAACCCATCACTGAAACCGCCATAGCGACCACGGTAGGGTGGATTAGCAGGGATAAGGGCATAACACCAGCCCCCTACAGAGTCCTGGTATTTCTGAATGAATCCAGGTTGTAAAACTCTTAGAGTCGCATGTCAAGCCCGTGCTCGAGTCAGCGTCGAACAGTGATACCGGTAGGCACAGTGATAGAGGAGGTGCGAGGGAGTGTGGAATCTACGAGTACGGCTCAAATAGATGCCATTATAAAAACGAATACGGTAGGGTAGGATGGTAGTCAAGAAACAGTAGGCACGAGTGCTGGCCAAATCGGCCACCCTTATATGAACATGCTCTGATTCTAGTCCAGTTGGATGCAGTTTCCCTCCATGATTGACTGGTGTTCGTTGGTGGATGTGAACCGACCTAGTCGAGTGCCCGTATTAACTTGAAGAAGAGAGCGGTGTGCTATGTACTCGTAATGTCCTGACGTTTGTGAACACAACTGCTATTGCATGATGCCAAGATCAGGGCAAAAAAGCTGAATTTTGGCGGTATGCAATAGCAGTTGTGTTCACAAACGTCAGGACATTACGAGTAGTCAAGAATTCCCTGCCTTGGAGAAGGGGCGAAAGTGACACCAAAACGAGAGGTGGAAAAGCAAAAGAATGCCAGACCTTACCAGAGGGGCGGCTCCGACGACATAGCACACCGTTCTCTTATTTTAGTTAATACGGTAGTCTGGGAGCCTACAAGAGGGGGCCCACTGCCCACTGGGGTCGAATTTTACTGCCTAAATTGGGCACGAATTAAGATATGCTGGGACTGTGATAGTGAATCGGCCGGCCCACACGGTCCCGTGAGAACTTGAACACAGCAATTGAACCTCACGCTAAGACATTTAGAATTCCCCTCTTTTAGATAAAGGGGGAGACAACCCCGCAAAAAGCCACTGGCTTTCGGCCCTCAGCTGACAAATAAAGGGAAAAATATAACTGGCCTTGTATACTAGGAGAGGCAGCTTCAACCCTAGGATGGGTCAGATTCTTCCAGTTCTTACGGTATATACAATGGGGGATTAGGAACGCAGTATTACAGTGCGCCGGTCCGATACCGATATTTGGCGAAGCGTTAGCTAATCTCACGCAGGGCAGGGGGAAATGTGTAGGTCAGAAAGTGCACGGGAGTCCCGGACTTCTTCGCCGTCCTCTAAAACACCGCTCCTCACGCCCCCAATAAGGATAAATGAGAAAAAAATCACTCCGCTGGTACTGTGCAGGCATCATAAATAGGGTTTTGGCTGATAAACGGTCGAGAACGAAAAAACGTTACCAGCGTGATTACAGTTGGATCCAAGATGTCACAGAACTAGCCATACCACTGATGTTCCTCTCATTACATGCTGGGCTTCACCGCAAAAAAAGCTATCATAGAGCCTTGGAAGAGCTATGGAGTAAAAACTGGTATTGCTTGTGCTTTCTGTCTTGAAATCATGTTAGATCACTCGATATTTTGGTCACGGGCTGATGGCTTTGTTTGGGGTAGCTGGACCGATTTGGGGGAGGAGGGGGTTGATTGAGGGCAAGTCTTGAGGTTGGCGGGGTAGAATAGGAGTTGTGCTTGGATTACGATAGAAACAGCAATAGGTTACTCGGCGGATAGGCAGATCGCTGCTTAATCGCTTGAATAGTCTAAGGAAATATCCTATGATACATTGCCCTTTATATTTCATATGGTCACGGCCATCCCGAAGGGGGGAAGGGCTTCAACTTTTTGGGTCGGTTTTGGTATTCCACCATGGCCCACCATGGCCCGCAGTCTTGTTCAAGAGATGGCCAGAGAGGCGGGAATGTGAGGGTACAGTCTTGGCACCTAGCACTTTAATGGTGATCAACGGCAGTTGCCGAGGAGGAAGCTATCAGGGTCCATAAATAAGGTTTCCTCTACTCACTGGTAGGCTATTAGAGTTCCTGGCGCCAATGCTCAGGTTATACAGCAGTCTGGATTCCTGAGGTATAAAGCGTTATTCCTGTTCATGGCCGGTCACCATGTTCAATTGGCCGATGAGATTGGTCAAGCTTATATCAACACGATGAGGTGGTATTACCTGAGCCACTTCACACGGTACCATAAGTCTCTCGAGAAATTGAGGCTACATGTGATGGACAAACACGACGTTGTAGGCCAAGAAGAACCCGCAAGAAGGAGTATGTCTCCCGTTCATTCCGGATTGAAGAAGAAGATCCCAACTGATATTCTAGACAACCTCATCCCGTCTCTTAAGTCCTCCGCGCCCCCCTCCTACGACGCATTCAATATCGGCCGACGGATAGAAACCCTAAAAAACCGTACAGCACCAATATTAACAGCAAACCAAGCTGAAGAAAGCCGCACACCTCATTACCCCGAAATCCCATTCCGCCATTTCAACGCCGCCCTCACAGAAAACGCCTCATCAGAGTACTCCTTCATAACTGAATTCTTCTCGCACAAAACCTACGACCAAGCCTCGACAATGTTCCACCAAATCTTCGACCCAACTTTCACCCTCGGCCGGACCTTCACGAAGTCCCTCATGGGCTCCACCCTCGACTGCCTCGGCGTTCTGCTCTGCGTGAGACTAAACCAATACTCCGCCTTCGAGATGCAAAAACGCAGAATCCCCACTACAGACGCGTACATCAATGCAATGAACATGCTTCTCTAGCCACGGTTCCAAATAATCATGGACTCGCACTGCGAGTCCCTTCGTCGTACCCCCACTTCTACATCCGGACGTGGCGGTGTCAGCGGTGTAGGTGGGGGATTATCGGCCAAGCAGCAGAGCACAGCACCCCATTTCCTCACGCAGCGATTCGCGGGCTTTATGAATGGGATACTTACACTCAGCGCTGAAGCGGGGGATGATGAGCCAGTCGCGAATAGTCTTGGTCGACTAAGGAGTGATTTTGAAGCGTTTCTGACGAAGTTGAGTGCTGTGGTTACCGACGCTAAGAAGAGGGAGAGATTTTGTTTAATAATTATTCTTTGGTGCTGGCTGTTATCGGGGTTTGTTATTTATTCCCTCCCGCGTCTCTCTTTTTGTTTGTTTGCTTGTGTGGTTGACTGGCCGACTGACTGATGGGACTTTCTGGATAGGATACTGAAGGGAAAAAATGGCTTCAGAGCAGAGGGTGCATTTTGAGATGTTGAAGAAGGCGTTTGGGAGTGGCGGGAGCTAGGGAAAGAAGAAAAAGAGCCTTGTGAGCTTATTGGCTGGCTGGCTAGCTAGCTAGTGGGAGGCTGGAACAGCAGGCATCAGTTATGTGCCTTTACAAAATTTTATACTTTTGTGTTTTGTGTTTTTCATTGGGAATAATATCACTAGGGTTTTTTGGGGGTTCCTTGTTGGGGTTAAACGTTAGGGGTTGGCTATATTCATCCGTCATCACTCGGGCGACCACTGGCATGCTATCCACGGGTTCAGGTCTCGCCGAAAGATCTTGAACAATATTGCTCCCTATAGGGTCAGAATGGCCCTTTTCTTTTTTGCATGGGGTCACCATTCTTGCAGTCTTGGTTGTATTTGTAATTTGTTTGTGAGGGCTGCGGTGAAGGCAGTGGTAGGTGGGGTGCGGTGGTGAGGTTGGCAGGGTAGGTGTCTCATGGTTAGATTTCAAGACGCCTCAGTAATGTTAGAAGTAGGGTGTATCTCATTCCGAGTGCTGCTTTATGTAGTTTTCGGGAGGGCTGAAGCTCAGGTTTTTGGGCACTGTGCTGTGAACGGCACGGCACTGGACGGGCAGATCGCTCCGAGCCCTGACCTATGCTCCCTCCTTCCGTCGATGCCAGCCCCCAATTTAGGTCACAGTCGTGCTCTGCCTATAGAAGGTTCAGATTGCCCCCCTTCTACTCTCTCCACCAACAACCTTCACTCAGTTCCACCACCAACACATACCACTTCTGCCCTTCTAAAACCTTCAACTTCAAGTCAGATTTCAATCAACAATCAACTCCAATCCGAAGGTAATCTCGCCGCAGCTAACGAATAAGTAAATCCCTAACCCCCAGAACCAGTCAAAATGTTCTCCCTCAAGAACCTCATTTTCCAAGTTCTCATCCTCGCCATCATCGCGGCGGCACTTGCCAATTGCTCTCCCACCGACCGCCTTTCCGGTGGCGTCTCCCGCCGCTCCGAATCTGCAACTGACAACGCGGCCCCCACCTCCCAGGGCTCCGGTAACGTCAATATCCTCGACCAGGCTCAATTCGAAGCCTCTGGCCTGACCCTCATTACCCCCGGCCCCTTTGCTGAGAACCCCGAAGGCGCCGTCGTCTGCGAAACCTCGAATGCTAGCCCCTGGGTATGGAATTCCTATAAAGTCGCGGGCTTTTTTACCAACTTCAATGGCTGGTATTGCTGTAATTGGAATGTGAGCGGCGGGGGCTGCTCACACATGATAACAGTTGAGGATGCTAGTGCCGCTATATGTGGGAGGGAAGGATGCATCAGGTGTGAGGATATGACGGATAACGTTCTCAGAATTGTTGGGATCTGCAAGAGGGATAATAAGGCTGGTGGTATCTCGTATCTTGATCAGGGGAGCCATATAGTTCTTTACTAGTACTAGGTTAGTTAATTGAATGATTGACTAAGTCACTTGGTGGCGAAAAATTTTCCACCGTTATATTGGGGGCATTGGGGATACTGTGAGTTTTGTGTGATATGAGCCGCTTTTTGTTTCGTAAGGTCTTTAGTTTTTTTCATCTCTCAGTATTACTTTGTGAGGGGTTTATGGGTGAGGCGTGCTGCCCTTCTGACACCTGTGAAGTCATGACGCGAATGGGATCTATGGTGTGAGGGGGTTGATGCTAGGTAAGCCACCTCAATACTTGCGGCGAGAGAGGTAATGTTAGATGCGTGCCAGCTAATAGTTGAGCGTCTAGATAAGTTTGTGGAGGGAAGTGTTATGAGAAGAGAAGGATATAAAAGGGTGAGGAAGAAGGGGGAGAGGGAGAAGAATCTTTCTGATTGGCCTATGAAATCACTCCGCCACTCAGAAAGTGGAATTTCTCTATAGCTACTAGGTGAGATAGTTCCAGGGGGTTCCTCTTGGTATGATAGGAGAAGTATTTCGACTTCTTTCGCGGGAGTCATTGAAGCTGCCCTTTTCCTGTATATTCTGCATTGGATCGGGAGCTTTTGCCAAAGAGGCTTGAGATCGACGGAATTGTGTGCTAGGCACACCTTGAATACAGGTGCAGTTAGTTGATAGTATTATTGGACGGAGGTTAGTAGGTGCTAGAGAAATAAGTTACTAGTTACCAGTATATAACGTCAGTTATGATTAGGGTTTAGCTATATGAGAGCGGGTCGCTGGTGATTCCCTCTATTCGCATATTCCCTATAGCAAGTTCCCTATAGCCATAAAGACTCAACGAACGGGGGGGAGGAGAGGGGTAAGTAAGTAATCGGGGACAGTGAATCTAGTAGCAGGAAATCTGAGAATGGCTTCGAGGCACAAATTTAGAAGGAAACCACTTGGTAGGAAACGAATACGTGTGGTACGCGGCCGCAATACATGAGGAATCGAATCTAACGGTACACGCAATCCATACTCACTATCCTACAAAGGAAAACTCTTCCTTTTAATCACCGGTGTCTCCTGTTTGTCTTCCCCCTCCCTCCCTCCTCCGATACTCCAAACCAGCCATCAGTAATTATCATCATCGCTCGCCTCACGTTCAAGACCCTGAATTCTCCACAAAACCCCAATGTTTATCTCACTCTTACCCTTAATTTACTCCCTCTTAGCTCTTGCAGCGGTCCCTTACCCCCCTCTCGATCATCCCCTACTCAAAAGGGATCCAGGACCTCGGGAAGATCCGAACGAAATCCAAGGACGATCCCCACCGGGAAGATGCATAACTCCCTGCATGAACGTTTATACCTCCGCTGGTACTCCTCCCTTCTTGCTGCTACTAAGGCCATCCTAGCTAACGTATTTAGCGTCTGGCCTTATAACTGAACCCCCTCAAGCCCCTACAAGCTCCAGACCCTACGGCTTCGACAGTGACAAGCTGTGCAACGACGACGGCTTCATGGAGGATACCCCACAGTGCATTGACTGCCTTTTCCGCACCATGAACGAAGTCGACTGGCGTTCCACTCTGCTGAACTCGTATCTGGTGTGTGTGTACGAACTCGATGCATTGGCCTGTCCTCGCAGCTGTGGGGATGTGGACAAGCTGGTTGAGGAATGCCGCCAGATAGACGCCGGGGAGATTGTGGATCCGGAGCCGGTGGATCACACATTTGACCCGAGGACCCCGCCATGCATTTGCCGGCCGAAGAATAGAAAGGCTGTCATGAATTGTTTTGAATGTATGGTTGGCTGGAATGCCGTGCTTGCACAGGATTGGCTTAATTTTATTAAGCCCTGTGACGATTGGAACGACTTTCCTTGGATGTGATAGGTTTGTAATCCGGCTCTGCTTTGATGGTTTAGTCGTAGTTACTGACGCACTTTTGTAGGGCGTTGGGGCATAGGATATTGATATTGGCGTAGCAGGCGCTCGATGAGTGGCTAGGAGCGTTTTTTAGGCAAACTTGTTAAAGGCTATTCACATGGAATCACTTTAGGATTTCAACCTTGCTTCTTAGCCTTTAGTTTATTGAATGCAAGCAAGGATCTGGCACCGAATAGTTGAAGGATGAAGTGTGAGGCTCTCGAGTGATACTGATACTGGATTGTGGCTTGGATATAGTATTAGGCGGGCTGGGCTGCTGATCTAGAGTTGTAGCAAACTAAATTACTCAGTGGTTGGGCTAACGATATTTCGGATAGAGCTTGCTCAGGTATACCCTCCGCAGGCCCGGCATTTTTTTAAGTGCCCCGCCCCTTTTCAAACCTCCCAATATAACACTCCCAGTGTCAAGTGAGCGTAATTTTTAATTTCGATATGTAACCCGTGAATGCGCCAGATAATGTTCCCTTCCAAGGAAAAAAAAACATCCGTCCCAGCCCCTCTCGGCTCGACCTCCTAAGAAACCCTTCTAGAAAGACCCTCTCGAACGTGGCAAGGATAGAAATTTTGAACTTTCACTTTTTTGATTTAATTAAACCCATTATTTCACAAGAAGGTTACTCCGCCGCCGCAACTGCACGAGCTATAACATCTGTCAGTACCGACTCCACACATGCCCTCCCCCCTCCGAAAGGAGGTTTCTAGGCGGATAGGTAAAACTCACTGTAAATCGACAACTTTGAGTGCCCGACAACCTTCTTGATAACGCCCCTTTCCTCCAGATCCGCCAGCGCCTTCCTTGCCAGTGAACCGTTGATCTTCAAACGGTCGACGAGGACAGCGACGGTGATGAGACGGTAAGTTTGAACGTCCTTGTTGAGTTTGTCCTGGATGGTCTTGTCGGCGACGACGGCGTGCTGGGCCTTATCCTTGACTGTATAGAATTCAATCCGCTTCAACGTCCGATCCCCATTGACCTAAAAAAAGCGAGAAGGTGTGAAATTTTTTACCCTTTCCCTTGGACCACTTCTTCTTCTGCTTCTTTCCACCTTGCGCTGCTGCGGGGGCCTGATTTTCCCTCGTTAGCCTGCCTTCCCGGGAGGAAAAGTAACGGAGCTCGTGAAGGGAGGGAGGAAGGAAGGAAGGAAGGAAGTGAGGGGTTGGTTAGTTTACCATGATTAGGTATTTATCGATTCACAAGGTTGAACGTTGAGGTATCGATTTTTTTGCCGTGTGGTCTGGTCTATTGATGTTCGCTCGCTGGCTCCTGCTTTGCTTTGCCTAATTATTTTGTGGCGATGGGTTGTGGTCGGGTGTTGGAGTGCGGTTGCTGTCTGTCGTGACTCGCACAATATGAGGGTTTTAGCCCTTTCGTCGATTGGATCTTTAGGTAAGCGCAATACCCTCGGTTTGGTATGATACTTGTGGCTCGGCTTGATTAGAGTAGATTAGATAACGGTAGATTGCCAGGGGGATCTCAGTGAACCACCGTGATGATGATGATTTGAAGCTGGGACCTTCCGGATCAAGTTCTTAGGGCTTGCACTAGTTATCCTTTCTGCCTAAACCTTTTACAGTGATAAAAAGGGAAACCTCGGGAAAGAACGTCATTGTTTATTTATTTATTCACCAACAACCTACCTTCCCTTGGCAATATTATCATAACTCTTTGGGTGGGTTACATTGTATCCTACTATTACTACTGTACACCACCATTCCCCCTCCCTCCCTCCCTCCCTCCCTCCTCCTAATACCCCTCACACGCAGACTATCTCTCCTTCCCACCACCCCTCGAAGCGAGCGCAAAATGGCAGAAGACACGATCCGCAACCGCAAACTATCCCCAACATCCGGGGCCTCCGCCCCTCCCCCTCCTCCCTCCCTGAGCCTGGGGCCCACAGACGAAGGCGACGACCCCAACATCTCAAAGGGGATCAGCCTCCTCGACGTCCTACGCGTGCTCACGGGCGCGCTCCTGCTCAGCTCGATCTTCAGCTGGTTCGTGACGGATGGGGAGTCGATTACTTGGGGCTACAAGCCGAAATCTCTGAGGTGGAATAGCTTGAAGAATTTATTCGTAATTATTCCCCTCCCTCCCTCCCTCCCTCCCTATACATACCCATTTATCTATCTATCTGCGGAGCATAATAACTAATCAGTATTTCATTTCGGCCCGGGTAGAAAGAACCGCTAGTCCTAACGGACGAGCAACTCTCGCAATACTCTGGCGTGACGCCCGGGCTGCCAATCTATATCGCCATCAACGGGAGTGTTTTCGACGTCTCGGCTTCGCCGCAGACTTATGGGCCCGGCGGCGGGTACGGCTTCTTCTCTGGGAAGGATGCGGCTAGGGCTTTTGTGTCCGGGTGCTTTAGGGAGGACCTTACGTGGGATTTGAGGGGGCTGGAGGAGATGTATATCACTGGGGACGTTAGGAAGCTGGACGATAAGGAGCTCAGCGAGATTTCGAGGCTGGAGAGCACGGGGGAGAATGATAGCCGGGTTAGGTACTTGAAGAAGCGGAGGGATAGGCGTAGGAGGGAGGCGTGGGCGCAGGTTGAGAAGGCTGTCTCTCATTGGGAGAATTTCTTCAACAACCATGAAAAGTACTTTTATGTTGGGAAGGTTGTGCATCTCGATTTGAGCGGGACACCTGTTAGGGAGCTCTGCAAAGGTGATACGAAGCCATAGGTTGGAATAGTCGGGTAGCAGAGCTTTTTCCTATCATATTTATTTAATGTTCGTGTTCGGCACGTATTCGAAATCATGAAATAACAACAATGCTTTCATTTCATTCTTCACATCGAGAGAGGCAAAACAGTGGAAAATGGGCATCACATTTGAATTTTTGAAATGCGAATACGAAGGCAATTAGCTAACATAAAGACATTCCCCATAAGCGTAACGTTCATTGCAATTAGAATAGTTTGCGCCAAACACCTTTTCTCCCTTATGATAGATCATAGGTGAAGAAACTTGCATCATCTAACCAGAGCACATCATACACTCCTCCTTGTTCTCAATACTGCAGCTAAGAACGGCATCTGCATAGATGTCCCCCTCGCGCTCCTCACTGAGGCCTTGACTATCTTCATCCTGAGGTTTCTTCTTTTCCAATTCCTCAATCTCGTCGGCCGCGGCGGGAGGTTCAGCAACAAGTAACTTAGGGGAAGGTTCAGACTTAACGCGGGGCGCAACAACTGGCGTGGTAATACCGTTAGACGCTGATTTTATGGTGCTTGGGCTCGATGGAGAATCAGGAGAAGTGGAAGCGCCTAGCGGACGAGGAATAGCAGCTGTGGAAGAGTAGCCGGTGTTCGGGAGACGCTTCTTGTTAGGAAGGGCGCGTGCCACATTCGTATCGGCAACCTTAAGCGCTTCCTGATCGACGGTAAATTGCTAGAAACGAGAGTTAGTATAATATGCCATGTAGTGCTCGATAGAGCGATATCGAAACGAAACCGAAACGAAAACGGGCAGAACCGCGCCTAATATAGGAAGGAAACAGGTGGTAGGGAACATGAAAGGTAGGGAGCATGCAATCCGCCTGACAAAGAAAAACAGTTGGAGAAGAAGCTAAGAATGAACCCATCAGGCATGAATCCCCCATCATATTATGTACATTGGATTATTAGCGTGGCAGTCTCGATCCACCACGAAAACACAAACCAATGTTACATCTACCCTTTCATTTATAGGCGGACTTTGACCATCCATAGGGAGCTAGGGGACTACTCACAATTGCAGCCGCAGCCGCCTGAGTTCGGAGATAGTACATCCCAGTCTTCAATCCCAGTCTCCAACCGTAAAAGTGCATGGAAGTCAGTTTTCCCATAGTGGGGTTTTGAATATGGATATTGAGAGATTGCGACTGATCGATAAAGGCGCCACCTATAAAATCAGTTTATTAGCATCTTCCGGGCAGCAACCTTGTGGTGTCAACATACGGTCGGCAGCCATCTATAAAACTAGTTAGTGAAAACTCGCTATGCCAATACCCGGGCCCTCAACATACCTCAATAACCTTCTTCTGCGAGATTTCCCAAACGGTCTTGTAAAGAGCTTTGATATCATCCGGAATATTTGGGATATTCTGAATGCTGCCATTGTCGGCAATGATGCGATTTTTCATGTTATCGCTCCACAACCCCATATCAACGAGATCTTTCAACAGCCAAGGGTTGACAATTTGGAACTCGCCAGCCAAAACACGACGGGAATAAATGTTTGAGGTATAAGGCTCGAAACACTCGTTGAATCCCAAGATCTGGGAGGTCGAAGCGGTGGGCATAGGAGACACAAGAAGGGAGTTACGGAGACCATGCTTTTTCACCTTCTCTTTCAATTCATCCCAATCCCACAAGTCAGTGGGAGTAACACCCCAGAGATCATATTGAAGCTGGCCCTTCGAAGCCGGAGAACCTTCATAGGTGGAGTAGGGGCCCTGGGTCTCAGCCAACTCGGTAGAAGCTTCAACAGCAGCATGATAAATAGTCTCGAAAATCTGAATGTTGAGTTGCTTCGCCTGAGGTGACTCAAATGGCATACGGAGAGCCAAGAAAGCATCAGCAAGGCCTATATTTATCAAGTCAGCGGTTGCCATAGGTGAAATAGCGGCGGAGGGCAAACCTTGAACACCAACGCCAACGGGTCTATGTCTCATATTACTTTTCCTGGCCTCAGGGACGGGATAGTAGTTGACGTCGATGATCTTGTTGAGGTTTTTGACGACAACCTTGGTCACCTCGTGCAACTTGGCGAAATCATACTCGCCCCTCTGAACATCAACATATGTAGGCAAGGCCAATGAAGCCAAATTACAAACAGCGACCTCATCAGGTGCACTGTACTCCACAATCTCTGTGCAGAGGTTGGACGATCTGATGGTTCCCAAGTTTTGCTGGTTGGATTTGCGGTTACATGCGTCCTTGTAGAGCATGAAAGGGTTGCCAGTCTCAGTCTGGGCTTCGAGAATGTGATACCAGAGTTTTTGTGCCTTGATGGTCCTGCGTGCAAGGTCTTTGGTATTCTCATATTTGTTATAGAGAGCCTCAAACTCCTCACCCCAAACATCGGCCAAACCTGGGGCCTCGTTAGGACAAAAGAGGCTCCACTCGCCATTTGCCTCAACTCTCTTCATAAATAGATCGGGGATCCAAAGAGCATAGAACAAATCTCTTGCGCGAACCTGCAGAGAAATTAGTAACCTCCTGCGACTGCTCTAACCCATTGAATTACCTCTTCCTTGCCATGGTTCTTTCTCAAGTCAATGAAATCGAATATATCCGCGTGCCATGGTTCCATGTAGATAGCAAAGGCCCCGGGCCTCTTGTTGCCTCCCTGGTCAACATACCTGGCGGTATGATTAAACACTCTTAACATTGGTACAATACCATTAGAACTACCATTAGTACCGGCAATGTAGGAACCAGTGGCACGAATGCAGTGAATGTTGAGCCCAATCCCACCGGCGGTTTTTGAAATCATAGCACAGGTCTTAAGGGTGTCGTAAATGCCATCAATCGAGTCCCCTTTCATACTAACCAAGAAGCAGGACGAAAGTTGAGGCGATGGTGTGCCTGCATTGAAGAGAGTAGGCGAAGCGTGAGTGAAATGCTTTGAAGACGTGAGGTTATATGTCTCGATAACCTTGTCGACATCCTCTCCATGAATTCCGACAGCCACACGCATAAGCATATGCTGAGGGCGCTCAGCAACTTTCCCATCAATACGAAGAAGGTATGAACGCTCCAATGTTTTGAAGCCGAAGTAATTGTAGTTAAAGTCTTTATCGTAGATAATGGCGGAATCCAATTCGGACGCATGGCGCATGACAGTCTCGTAAGTTTCAGTCGAAATCATTGAGGCGGGACGACCGTTTTTCTTAAAAACATCAGTCTAAGTTAAGAGCCTAATCAAAATTGAGAGGAAAATGGAGCCTACAGGATTGACGTAGTGATATAAATCGCTAATGACTTGAGAAAATTGCTTCTTCGTCTGCTTATGAAGATTACTGACAGCAATTCTAGCTGCAAGAATGGCGTAGTCCGGATGAGTGACAGTCATATATGCGGCGGTTTCAGCTGCCTAGAAACCCGTCAGAGACAACCCAAAGCTAGAAATTAGAAAGCTTAACTCACCAAATTGTCCAACTCGATAGTTGTAACACCCTGGTAAACTCCAGAAATGACCTTCTGGGTAATAGTAGCTGCGTCCACATGTTCGCTGTCAAGGCCGTAGCAGAGACGGGAAACGCGGGCAGTAATCTTGTCAAACTGGACGCGCTCCTTACGGTTGTCTACGTTATTTTTGTGAATTGTCAGCGAAGCTCTAAACAATTAGGCTGAAAATTTCGAAGAGAAAGTTTAGGAGGCCTTAAAAAAAACACAGCGAATGAGGGGAATATATTACCTCGCTTCACAACATACATCTCGAAGTTTGAGTAAAATGAAGGCTAGTACAGAAAAGTTTCGTGGGGGGTACCAAGGTAAATAACAGTGGTGAAGAGTTTGCAACGCAGAGAAAAGAATTGGAGAAGGAGGGGAAGGGGAGAAGAATTGTGATGCTATGGAAGAGGGGTGGAAAGGAAAGAGAAAGAGGGATCATAGCAGGTTGCGTCCTACGGTAGTTTTTCTTGCAACGCGCAAGGCGGGGTTAGGGTTACCCACTTTACGCGAGATTTGTTCAGCAAACTTCAGAAACATGAAATCACGTGGAGACGCGACGCTCGCCTTCCCATCCAGCCACACCATGCGTCTTCATGCACAACATTTCCTAAACAAAATAGACTGTATGCAGGGACGGTATGGGCTATTCGCATTTTCCGGGCTTGCCCCTTGGTTTCTCCAAACCGCCAATCTCAGCTATATTGTAATTAAACGCATGTCAACACACAGCTATCCGAGCGTTAGGGCCTCTCCTATGTGCCCACCATGATACGTTTTTCGCTCTACGACATACATCGCCGAGGAGGTTATCGAGGGTCTTCGTCAGGGTGCTCGAGGACATCAAATGGGATTTTGGATGCCCGGAGTCCGTAGAGGATGTTGGTCTGTTTCGGTACTGGCTATCCCAAGATAGGTCGCAACCTTTCGCGGGTGTTAAATAATAGTTTTTGCTAGGGTGGTGGCTCGATCTATCGAATTGGGAATTGGGATATCATACCAATTTCTAGCAATCCTCATGCAAATCCCGGTAAATTTCCGTTTCCCAAATAACACTCTAGTCTAGCATAACAAGGCACAAAAGTATACTGGAGTCCAAATCACTATTATTTCTGAGGAAAGGTAGAATTGTACTAAGGGTCCCCCTCGCCGAGTCCTTCTACAAGTCCCTCAAGCTCCCCAACTTCACCTAACCCTTTTCTCGCAACATTTTCCTCAAAACCGCCACCAACAACCTCGCCTTTGGCGTTCAACCGTAATCCCCTAGAAGATTCCATATGTCTCCTGGTCATCTTTTCGATATACTTCTTCCTCTCCTCGTCGGGAGTGCCCTTCTCCTCCTTCCCTTCAATTTCCTCATTGACATCCATCTTATCGTCTGAGGCCTCTTCCTGCGCCTTCAGTCGCTGTCGCTGTAGCTCAGCATATTTCGGCTTCAATTGCGCTATGAGAGAGCGTATGAGTCCAATTTGAGAGACAGCAAATGAGGCAGTATCCTTAAGCTCTTTCGTAGACATTGAAGATGAGTTAATGAAAGAGAACGGGCTTTTATTATCTGAGGAGCCGGCGAGGGCACGCAGCTGCGTGAGGGTTCGCTCGTTGGAGCTTACTTCTGACTGCAGGGTTTGGTTCAGAGCATGCGAGGCCAAAAGTGTTTGACGGAGGGTGCGAAGTCGAGATTGGGCTTCGTGGGCTGGAGGAAGTGCAGGCGCATCTGCAATTGGTTCAGATGAATTGGAATCTGCGGGTGCTGAAGGGGCTACAGATGTGAAGTCAAGGTTCTAGAGCTGTTAGTACCCCTTGGATGCATGATACGATCTGGAGGAGAGAACAATTCAACAAACTAACCTTATGGTGCGCGAGTCTCACCCATCCCACGAGGTCCTGCGGAACAACCAAGATGTTTCTCAGCACATACAACTCAAATGCATCGAACCTCTTATCCACGCCATTCTCAAGCAGGGTTTCCAATTGATGTATTCCCGTATTTATTTCTTCTTCCTCCCTCTCAGAATAGACTACGTTTCCATCACCATCCGTGTCCGGAATCGAACCAGGTGGGGGGGTAAACCCCAGCAACCCAGGCGGGGATGAAAGGAGAAAAGTTTCGACAGCGGATACAGATTGGTAGAGCAGGGCGTTCACAGTATTTATTATGTCATCTATGAGAGACTTGCTGGTTTTAGCTTGGCACAGACTTCCGTGGGTGCCGGGACAAACTTACAAGAGGTGTCCAGCGAAGATGTTCTGTCAGGAGAGAAGTAGAGGCCGGATTCATGGCGGTATCGTGGACTGGTTATTAGAAGGCGAGGGGTTTATGGCACGCTTCACAGCAGTGTTCGCTGGGAGCTGGCTTGCCTCGAGATCAAAGATGCACGGTAACAGCGCGGTCAGCCGGGTTCGTCAGAACAGAGGTTGTCGGCGCGTTGGCTGCCGGAGACAACGGCGATGGCTCTGAGATTTGAGATTGTCGAGATCAGATCGGGAATCGTCCAATACCGGAACCAGGTTGTCACATCAACCGAATGCGCCCGGCGACCCCAACCTTAAGCGGCTGTTCTCGGCACCAAAATTTATGCCCCAGCCTCAACCTCTCCCTCGAGCATCAATTCTCTCAATACTCGAGTATATATCGTGCATAAAACTGTCTCAGCGCCCGTAGATTGTTGTCGGGCCCGTGGGTGCGGCAGGGCTCAGGAATTTACTTCAAATATGAGGTTCTCACACGTTTCCCATACGGTACCGTACTGGTAGATCATACTTAGTTTATAAGCATTCGTATAACACACTATATACGCCTTGATAGTATTCATGATACCGGTATGTAATGAATCAGTATAACTTACGCACAATTGCAGGAGGAAGCGTATCTCCGATCCGTACAGGAAGGTTGGCTGGAAGATGGGGTACGTGAAGTGAGGTCTACCGGGCAGATGAAGGAGCAAGGACGACGGCTGCGGTCAATCCAAGGAAGGAGCGAGGCCCGAGGGATTCATCTATCCGTGATACCTTGGTACTTATGTTTTAGCCTCACATCATTTGCGACGGCAGCCCTCAGCCCTGGATCCTCTTATGTCCAGTGAATTGGATGAGATATCATACTGGTAGGATACTGTAATACTGTACTTGTACTCAAGTAGAAGAAAAATGTGCCAAGACGCTGTAGCCTCCCCGAGAAATGCGCTGTGCACATTCCTTTTATTTTGTCTCAGCCAGGGGGTTTCAATAGGTTTTATTCGCTATCAACTACCGTACAGTAGCGAGGGATCCCCGTGAATCCGGGCTCGAGGACCCCAAGGGATTTGGTTCAGAGGGGAAGCCAACTTGGCAAGCTTGTGAATTTTGAGCCTCTGGGAATGCAGGCGTGCTCGTACAGCAAGGTTCGAGCAGACACTCCCTTATCAATGCTTGAGCCTCGTGTGATACTGGGACACACGCACAATCCATCGCCGGCAGTGTGGGGCAAAAAAAGAAGGGGGGTGCTGTAATCAGCTTAGTAAACTGTGTGGAAATTTTTTTCAAGGGCGCCAATATCACTCGAGTTTTTGTTTTGCATGTCATTCTGGCAGGTATCGTAATTATCAACATTACTTACGGCAGGTTACCTGGGTGATAGCATCGTACCCGTACTAGCCCACATGGACTGGAATGGTTTCTGTGCAACAACATCATGTCACACTTCCCATACTTACGGCCGGTATGAGAGGGGCGAAGAAGAAAAGAAAAAAAGGAAGAAAAAAAGAAAAGAAAAAGAGGAAACGGACATCTACCGACGGCTCTTTTTGCTAGCCCACTCAAAGGCGCAAGCAAGGCCCGTCAGTTTGGTCATCCCGCCATCCCCGTCTCAAACTATCGCTGACGGCGAGAAAAACTTCGCGACTCGTCCCAAGGGATAACAACACGAAACGAAGCATCTGGTCTTTCCCTGAGGGCTGGAATTTGACGCAACACTACATACAACCACTGATACCCCCAACCCAGCACCACCCACCACAAACGAACGTCTACCACTTCCACCACCAACCATAACCACACCGGCTGAGTGAGGTTCAAGGCTGGGATTGAGCCATTTACCGCTGCATCCACGGCTCATTGATTCGCAGTAGCCATACCTCGGAAGGTATACAGTATCAAACTTGTGAGTAAACGATTCCTGAGATAAGGAGGAAGGAGTCTATTGGAGCGAGAGGAGCGAGGGCATCCTTGCCGGAGGTTAGGCAAAGGAATAGGAGGGATTGGGGGGCCATATCGTACTAGGTACAACAAGGAGAAAAGTGGGAGTGAGGGTGGAATAGAGAGACATTCGAGGGATACCTTTGCTTCTCTGTCACACCGTCCCCGTCCTTTTCGCCCCAGAGAGTTATTGAGAGGTCTGAGATAAACATGGTAATATGGACTTTCATCGCTGTAACACCCCTTTGATGAATTCCTCTTCCGCCCCCCCTTGGGCAGTTTGCTCTTGGGCTTCAGCAGGCCCAATCCCGGCACCTTGATTGATAGTTTCTTCTCGCATGATATTTGCGGTTATTTCGGGGTTTTTTATTTTTTTATTTTACCTTTTCACTCGCGCATCTCTTTTTCCCTTTCCATCGCATCGGGCTCATCTTCTCTATGAGCCGTGCAGCTGTCTGTCTCTGTCTCTGGTGTTGGTTACTGGTCGGAAAGGGATTGCTGTACGCAGCAGAGCTGCCTCATCATAACGTCCGCCTCGGGATAGGTGTCCACTGGCCCGCAGGGCTACGGGTCAGGCACCAAACTTCCCCGTCCGAGCTAGAGTAGCCGCACCCAATTTTGCAGCCTCATTGGGATCTAAACCAAGGGTCCGGGTCACTGCGGACGCCAACACTGTGGTTTGGGTCGGTTGTTGACCTTCCTCACCGCTCTGCTACACCCCCACTGCGTTTGGCTGCATAATTGTCCCCTCTTCTCTCTGGAGTATACAGGGAAAAAAAGGAAAAAAAAGGAAAAAGAAGAAAAACTTTCAGCAATTGCCCCGCTTCAGAAACAACCCCCTTGATCTGGATTCATCTCGAGGTCCGTCATATGCCTTTCAGTATCCTTTTCGTCGTCGTCGCACTTGCCGCTGCTATCTTGCTTCACCCCTAGGATTAAGGGCTAGACAGAGACATTGACATTTTTCTTCTTGCCCTCTATTATTTCCTTAAATTTTTACCCGCGCATTGGGTTGCAAACTGTCCATATGCCGTTCTCTTCAAGCTCCTCTTCTTCAGAACAATTTCCCTACCGCCCTCCGCCCACCCCACCCTATCACTCTGTCCCAATTAATTCGAAGATGGATTGCTCAACCTCTTCCCAATCGACCAAAAAGAACTCTTACTCACTAGAACGCTTTTTACAGGAACCTACCTCTCCATCTCCACGCACCTCACATAAGTCAGCTTGCCGCCCTCATAGCTCCATGTCACGTTCACAGGCATTGCAGAGCCCAACTTCTAGCGTGGGCACATACCCTGGGGTAGGCCAGGCAAATGGCAGGAGGCCTAGGTTGCTTTTGATGGGGCAGCGGAGGTTTGTTCACTCGGTTTTCCTTTCAATCGACTGTACCGCCGATTGGAGCCTAAATGAAATGCGTGGATTCATGGATTGGCTTACATTTTCCATATAGGAGCGGTAAATCATCAATCAGCTCGGTGGTGTTCCATAAAATGCCACCTACTGAGACTTTGTTTCTTGAGTCCACAACTCGAATCCAAAAAGACCCGATCCAGTTAGTGCCAGTATGTTCCCTATAGCGGGACTTCGTTGCTGAGATTTGCCCTCTGTATAGTTCCTTTATGGATTTCCAAGTTTGGGATTTCCCCGGCCAACTCAATTTCCTAGACCCAACCTTCGACTTCGATCACATTTTTGGCGAACTCGGCGCTTTGATCTGGGTTATTGATGCTCAAGATGAGTATTTGGAACCCCTTTCCAAATTGCACTCGACAATCATAACCATCCAGCGTTTCTACCCAGCCATCAATATCGAAGTCTTTGTTCACAAGGTTGATGGACTATCGGATGAATACAAACTTGATACTCAACGTGATATCATGCAGCGAACTCAGGACGAGCTTTCTGATAATGGACTTGATAATGTGCAAGTTTCTTATCATCTGACCTCGATATATGATCACTCAATTTTCGAGGCATTCTCCAAGGTTATTCAGAAGTTGATCCCACAGCTGGGAACTTTGGAGAATCTGTTGAATATCCTGTGCTCGAATTCTGGAATTGAGAAGGCGTTTTTGTTTGATGTCCTGAGCAAGATATACATCGCGACAGATAGCAGCCCTGTCGATATGCAGAGTTATGAGATCTGTAGCGATTACATAGACGTGATTGTTGATGTATCCGAAATTTACGGGTATGCAGCAGGCCCATTAATCGCACCGGGCGAGCCGGTTGCTAACCTCTAACCATTAGTTACGACCGCAAGCCTCAAGGCCAAATCTCTTCACCAACCTCAGAGGCGCCGAGCGAAGCGCAGCAAGCGGAAGTGGAAGCAACGCTGGAAGCGAGCAGCATAATTAGGCTGCAAAATGGGATGGTTCTTTATCTTCGGGAAATCAATAAGTCATTGTCCTTACTCCTTTATCTCCTTTTTTCCACCTCGATGAATTTGCATGATTACCTGCCCTCCAGACTTCCCTACCAATTAGTCACAACTACGGTTCATTGGCTAATACTGTCTTCTAATTGAATAGGTACCTCGCCCTGATCTGTCTAATGCGTAAGGACAGCATTGAGAAACAGGGATTAGTCGATTTCAACGTTCAGGTGTTCCAAAATGCCTTACAACGGGTATTCGAAGTTGGAAGGTAGTCTGATTCATACATACTAGCTGACTAATATACCTCTTTGACTATTTATTTTGTTTTCTCTAAAATTATCACTCCTCATTTCTACGTTTTTATTTCTCATCACCGCATCTGGTTCCGCTTTTCTTTTGACCTCTCTTCTCCTCCCTTTGTTATTCATTTTTTTGATGATAACGATGTAGGCGCTAGGCGATAGATGGACGTTCCTTCGCTTTAAATTCTGTTTCGATACTTTGTTTTGGTACTCTAAAACTGCTACTGCCCTATCTTATTTTGTTTGAATTTCCAATTATCTGTCGCGTGCACGATCTTGCATGCCAGGTGTTTGTTTGCTGCCCGGGTGTTTTTTCTGCTGCAGTATTCATATGTACTTCTCGCCATGGTAATGGTAATGGAATTGAATTGTGGCAGAAAAAGAGTATTACACATCTCGCCATCGCTATCACCAACTTATAAACTACTTGATACCGTGCTTAAACCCTACAATGATATATGTCCGGTAAGTCACTTGCCAACTTTGTTGAGTCTGAGCTTGCGGCGTGAAAGCAATATACGAAGGTACAGCACGTAAGTTTTGAATATTTTACTAGCAGGGGATGTTCGACTAACAGGGATGAGGAGGTGAATTGGGTAACCACTATACCCAATTCGCCGTTCTTGTACCCAATTCGCTGCCTTGGCCCCTGCGAGCGTAACACCCCCTGCTAGTAAAATATTCAAAACTTACGTGCTGTACCTTCGTAGAGTGTGATCTCGCGCGAGAAGAAATTAAATTAATCAATAAAACCTGCTTAACCGAGAGCACGTGGCTATGTAACATAATCTATGCAAGGGCGTCGGGGGGGGTTTTTTTTTAATTTTTAATTTTTTCTCAAACATGGAACATGGTTTAATATAATGTCATCTGCAGGCAAAACCGGGTATTAATGGGGGGGAGGGGGGAGGGTTCCATCAAGATCGATAGTACTCGTGGGGGTCGTCGTGGGGTTTCTGCTGGTCATTAGGGACGGTTCCCACTTTTGTATTATACGAAGGGGGGGGTTATATGCGCTAAATAGTTCACTAGCTTGCGCGATGGCAAGTAGACTATCATATAATCGTAGATAGGGGGATTCGAAGAAAAGTGCGGATGAGAAAAAAACCAAGGGCCTAATTGCATGGGCAGGTGGGAAGGCGTAGAGAACCGGTGTGTGTGTGTGTGTGTGCTTGTAAGAGTAGGAAGTAATGGGAAATATCTAGCGTGTCGCGATTAACTTAATCACATGCTATATAGCGCTGTAGGCCATTCCTTCCGTTCCGGTTGTATAAAAGTAGATAGCGTTCACCCGCGAGTGATGGCCTGTGACGGCAGAGGGAACGGGGGGGGGGGGTAAGTTAGGTATCATAGGTAGGTACAGTAGGTAGGAAGTTTACCCCCATCACATCCTCCCCCGGCGGGGGCCTGGGGGGGCTTGGGGCGTTTAATTGCTCTGGAGATTGCGGTGGGCTGCTTATGTGCACAACTACTGTACCGTAGTAGATATAAGTGGATGTGAAAGGGCGGAGGAAATATTTGTGAACGGGTGGTAAGGTAAGCTGGCTGGCTGGCTGGCTGGCCGGGGAGTGTTGAGAGGATGCAAAGGGCTTATTAAGCCTTTATGCGGGCCCCCTTTTGCACTAGGATTTGGTCCTTTTATTTTTGTCTCTGGCCCCGGTCTGTCGGTCTGGAGGGCGGCGGTTTGGCTCGGTTGGTGGGTTGGGGGCTTGTGGTCCCGTTGATTTTTTTGTTTGTTTGTTCGCTCACTTCTGATGGTGATTCTGGTGTAACGGTATTCTGTTCCCGTGACATCTTTGTGGGTTTCCTAGTTCCCGATATGAGCTGCGTGCGGGTGGGTGGGTGGGGGGAGGGAGGGAGTTGTTCGGGCGTGTTTGTCTATTATAATCGTGCAGACGTGCCTCTCCTTTAGGCACGATAACATCTCCACGACATACAGTTGCCCACGGCTATAATGAACCTCACTATAATGAAATTTTGGCTATAAGGAACGGTTCCTTGCAGCCACGCTAGTGAATTTACTATAGAGTATAGTTTGCTGTGATGAGCGCCCGTGGTAAAAATTAGTGAACGGGGCTTTGAGGAGGGGATTATTGGCGTTCATTATAGCCGGGGCGACTGTAGTGCCCCCCCCCCCTTATAACCCAACCTGGGCCTACTTGTCGAGACGGAAGCGTGGCCTTGTTAATAGCTAGGCACTGAAGCTGACATTGTACTCATGAGAGATCACTCGTTTAGCTCAAGGAAATTGTGTTGAAAATCTTGGTTGCGGAGGTAATGATTTACGTTGGGGATTTTACGCAGTGGACTGAAACCGCTTAGGTGGAGATGAGAATCATGATTGAGTGATGATAACTTGGTGGAAGGAAAGACTTAAGGAAAGTTGCGTATAGGAAGGAAGGTGTGTTGCGTGAAGAAGGTATGAAGGAAGGAAAAACAAGTGGGGTGAAAACATTTTGAGAGCTTGCGCGTCCTTTGACTAGTGCGTACGTATGCCTCTGCGGCCACAGAGAGCGGGCACATCCCGCACCAAGTGCGGCCATCAACTGCTATTTCCAACAAATTGTGTTGAAACGACTGTTGTTGTATTGATTGAGAGAGAGAGAAAGTGGGGGGTGACCTCGGCTATGTGACAAGAAAAGACGCAGTCACAATTTCCCCGGTTCACACAGCCTCACTCGCCGCCGCATCACCGCCACATCGCCGCCGTATCATCAGCTGACCTGCTACTGCTCTAAGGGCAACCATACTAGATATGGAAGGACGCTCCAACAAATCGTGTCTAAAAGGTGATGGAAAGTCAAGCGGTTAATGCACCTGAGCTGCGGGTTCGTCAGTATCTGCAGCGCTGAGAAAGGTGAGCTTTTATTGGTTGTAGGGGGGGATTTTAGAAAAAAAGAAGAGATGTGTGGCCACAATGTCATCGATTTCAAAAGGTGGGAACAAAAAACCTCGGTTGATCGTATATTGCCCTACTACGGTCCGGGCTAGCTCGTTAACGACGAATTCCCCCCCTGCTGTATAGTGAAGAGTGTGTAGGAACATTACTGTGTGTGTACCGGGGGGGGTTAGGTCTATATGGGGAGATTTCGGCGGCCCCGGGTTGGGTGGGGTGGAAGGAAGGAGGGCTCTTCGGTGGGCACAAGCGGAGTGCCGGTAAGGGTGAAAGGAAAGGACAAGGAGTGGAGAGAATCTGGGAGCAAAAGGGCGGACGTGATGAGTGGAGGATTTGGGACGCCCGGCAGAGTTGCTAAACTGCCTGGTTGGTAATGGAAGGTTTTATGACATGGGACCTATTTGAGTAGAGCCGGAGTTCAATCCTTTCTAGGGCTTTAAAAGGGTGTGTAGCGGGACCTAGCATGGGAGATAGCTAACGATAAGTATTGTGCTAGAACTTGCCGTCATCCTAGAGGGTGACACCGCATTAGCGGAGGAGATTCGCCTGTGGCTAGTACGTTGAAAGAAGAATTTTCTGTCTGTTCCGTCTGATCGTCGCGACAAAATGCCTTGACCCTTCATAGTCAAAACCGGGCCCTCTTTTCAGCTCTTTTCAGCTCTTTTCAGCTCTTTTCAGCTCTTTTTTTTATTAACATTATTGGATGTCTTGCTTCGGTCCTTACTCACTATACTTCCTTTTGATGTTCTACAATAGGACTAGCGGCAGACGAATCTTGCTATGACGGATGATGAAGGATTCTGCTAGTTGGCCCCCTATCGTTGGTGGCATTTTAATGGTTTCCTCGCGGAAACTGCAGTCACCTGCCGTCGCTATTTTGAATCTCAGTCATTCCTGTGACGCTCTTGTCCCGCAGGATGAGACACCCTACCCGGGGCAACCGGGAGGGAAGTCTTAAACTGGAGCACTCAAGACATCCACTCTGCCTAGTAATACCTTTTAACTTGCGTTCTAATGTATTAGGCATATTAACTATGCTTTTTGGCAACTTAACAGCGAATAACTGGAATGAGACACTTGGTTAGCCCCGCCCAATATTTAAGCCCCTATAACTCTTCCGGGAATTGATATATTTAAAATCTCTTTCTATTTTCTGAATCTCCGATTAACATCTATTAGGAAATAGGGGGGAAGACGGATATAAAAGTTTGTTGAGGAACCCCAGCGGCTCGAAAGAAAGAAAGAGGGAGGAGAGATGAAATGACAATAATAAGGACTGGCCCGCCTCCCCAGAGCCAAGACTGCCTTGGCGTCACCCCATCCAGGACGGCCGGCAGGACTATAGTAGTAGAAGTGCCGTCGGACTGCCATCGAACGCTGCCCGACTGGACGACGGCCCGGAGCACCGGCAGGAAGCACGAGGTCCGCGAAAACAGGGATCCTAACAGATGACAATAATTGGTGGCCAATCTGAGCCCCTCTGCAGATCCACGACCCCGGATTCGGGCACCGTCGTAATCCCCGCGATTCGCCATTTATCTCCGTCAACCCAGGATATGTTTAATTGACAAGTTGCTAGAATTGCATATGCACCAGTTAATGGGATCCAACGTGGGCTGATCTTAGACTATATCGGCGCGAGTACGGTATCATACCCAGGGAGATGTTTTCGTACTCGTACAAGACAGGGATTATCTTGCTTGCCAACTGCCTTTTCTTGCGTGGTTCGAAAGCATCCCCCTGGTGCTGTACTCGAGTACAGTACATGTACCATGATAGGAAAGCGCAAACTCTTTCCAGGACACCTTGTGTCTTTGAACCCGGAGATTGGGGGCATGTCGGAGATGGCGGATTACAAAGAGTTTTTGCGGCACTTTTTGCCTGCTATGGGGCGCGGTGCCGTGCTGGTACAGTGTGCCAAGAGTCTTGGAAACCCTGTTTGCCGCCGTCTGGCTCGTATCGCTTCGTTCTCGGATGTATGTTTTTCCGAAGGGTTCGGTTTTGGTATGATATTACTGTGACTGGTTGGTTGGCGCTGGGCATGCGTCTACAGCTCCTGAAAAGTATTGTACTGGTGCAGTACATTTGAGTTGATGGAAGGTTTACACACACTGCCTACTTTATTCTCTTGGGCGTGAAGGGCTAAGTATCCTACGGGTGTGGGAGGTAGATAGGCACTGGTAGATATAATAATATGGTAACATGATGAAATATTTACATCCCCTATGCTTCTCGGGGTACGGCCTGCCTGCTCTGCTACTCCAGTAAGGTAGTGTATACGTTGTAATGATAGAAGGGTTTGTATTTGCGTAGCCGGCAGTAGTATGGTTGGGTTTGTGGGTAGGTAGGTATGCGGGTGTTGCGGGGATCTATTGTGCTGTGTCGTATGATATTAAGTGCTGATATCCTGGCTTTCGTAAATAAGGCCCGTAGGGTTATCCTGTACAGGTGTGTTCTAGACGTCCATTGCGCGCTGGGCACCTGTTTCGGGTTAATACATCCTCTCTTTCTTCCCCTTCTTTCTGCAGACGAGATAGGATTATCGGGAAACGACAATAAGGAAATTATTTTTGTTTCATTGTCTAGATACCAAAGATTTTTCGTGCAGAAGCCCACAAATGCCCCCCCAACTCCTGAAATTTATAAAGTGTATGACTAGATAGAGAACAATTCTATAGGAGATGAGAAAGAAATAGGAAGTATGGGGAGGGAGCGGGGGAAAAAAATCAACTCCTTTCCGTACCCTTGTTCATGCCAGCCACTCTCCACCATCGTGGGAGACATGAGTAACTATCTGTGTCGAAATTTCTATTTCGATTGCATAGGCATCGTCCACTAGTGTGCGACTCGTCGTCCTGTGGGCAGCGAGAGCAGGGCGGATGCGAGTAGCCAAAGTCCGCAAAATGATGAATTGATTCTTTAGGGGCGAATAAACCAACTCTAGAATTGCCATGTCAGGTAAACGGATATTATAGGATAGGAATTGAGTGGGAGAGGTAGACAAACCCCATAGTGTGAACAGGGGCATCGCCCCATCGTTCGTAAAAGAATCCCCCTGTGCTATCCAAAAACTCAAAATATCTAGAATAAGCCTCGCTACGGTAAAATTCCAAAGAAGCAATCTCGAAATTGCTCCAAAAATGACAGAGATTGTAATCCCCGTTTCCGAGATGTTTGTCACCGGGTTTTGACGGTTGTGCTCCATCGACCAGGAAGTCTAGGGAGTTGTTTGGGTGGAGGAATTGACTATTCTCTGCCACAAATTGTCTGGTTCTGCCCCAGAGTGTCGTGATAGTATCCCTGAACTCGTACATGCTAATGACAAAGCCGTAAATTTTCTTGTTCTCCCGCATGAAGGTGAATGGGTCACTGTAAATGATTTATTAGCCGAGTTATTTAATGGCGTTGAGTTTATCATTTAGAAAACTGGGGAAAATCCTACTCACTAGTTAATGTCGCAGTAGAACTCGATTCCAGGCTCAACGCGCCAGTACCAATCATATTTCCTCATAACCTCTTGATTGTGAATGAATCCCGAGTTAAATCGGCACATGTGTCTGGGCATCCCCACATTCTCAGCCGCGGTTGGTGCAGAAAAAGGGAAATGCTTGATTTGAGACATACCGGTAAGATAAGGAACCACCGTAAATGATGTCCTCCCCTGCCATCCGCAACATTTCTGATCTCATAATTGTTGTATTGACATGATCCGGAACAGACCAATTATCCTCCGGGACAACCGCGTATTCGACCGGGCCACTGACGAGTCCAGTTGTGTACCTGATAAACTATCGTGATATCAGAAACCAGGCCAACCGAAATAGGCAGGCGAGGGCCTCCTTTGAAATCAGATATTCACTTACGTCGTCGGTGAATGGTTTGTCATTAAGGAAAGTCCATGGATAGTGGAATCGTCTATTAAACCTATCCTCGATCATCCTAATAGAAGACAACGCCTCCCGGAGCTCACTATTCCTCACGAGCATAACCAACGATGCCTTTTCCGTTCCATTCTGGCTAACCTCGGTGTCATGACAGGCTGCGCTCGGGGAGCTATCCTTCAGTTCGGTTGTATTAACCCCATCATTAGGCTGGCCAGCATTACCCAGCACCTGAACCTTCTCTAGTCGTCCCCGTAGCTCGGCGTTGTAAACAACATTGTAAAGTACCATGCTGATTGATAACAGGCTGAGGAAGCGCAGGAATAATCGACGAGTGAAAAATCTTGTAGAGATTCGCGGGCTCGGGTCCAGACGCTGCAGGAGAGGTTTTGGCTCCTTTCGTGAGGGAGAGATGAAAGCCATGACTGCAGTTTTTTTGGGTTGAAGGTGAGTACGAGGACTTGAGTGAATCAGTGTAATGGTAGGATGTTGTATGCAATACAGTGCTCAAGTAGGGCAGGTTGGTATCTCGGATGTATCGGTATCCGTTTTGTGGATACATGCCCGGCCCTGCTAGTGATGTTTTGTGCTTCTGCCTGTTTCTTTCTCTTGCTCCGAATGGATGGTTCCGCGGTAGGGGTGGGCCATCTATATAATCAAGAGGAAGAGAGCCAGCCTTTTGGGTTCTTTACGGTATTTTCTCTAAATTGGAGAGGGGGGCAGTAGCACTTCGCAATGCCAAAGAGGATAGACAACTGTCCCTTGTTGTAACAGCTAGAAGGCCACACAGGGAGAGGTTTGCCGTTACTAAGGTTGAGAATATATGGCCAAGCAGAGTACCGAACCGGTATTTCTATAGACTATCAAACAAGTCCTGGTCCCAATGCTGTTGCTGGGGAGGTGAAGACGCCAGGTTGCCTCCGATAGGGGATCACAGCATGGAATCGGCAATCCAACCTCATCTTCTTCAGTTTGGAGGGCGCTCAGTGGTGGGCTATTCCAGAGACAATTGGTTCTAGCCCAGCATCATGGTTGTGGGTTAAAATAACTGCGTCAGGTATTTGCCTCCCTCCAACCCCCTAGGGTTTCTTCCAAAACGACACAAGGACGCGCGTCCGCATTTCCTACTCACCCACTCAAGTGCAGCAGCCCTCTCCAAGGTCCCCCCACCTTAGTCCGTTGCCGTGCTTCCCTGGCTAGCTATCCAGCATCTAGCGTACTGCTCCCGTTGCTAGTGTGTGCCACAGCGTGCGTAGAGCCAAATCCAACATGAGGCGGTAGATGAATTATTTGATAAACTATTCGCCTTCCCGGTGCTCTCTCCGGGGAAGGAAAAAAATAAATAAGAAATAAAAATAAAAGTGAAATTGGAAATTGGCCAGAGAGGGGTTAGAGGCATTTGTCACTTTGGCAGGGATCCAAAATCCGTCCTGGCTTGTTGGTATCAAATTATCTTCAGAGGAGATTTCAGCCTCATCCTGGCCTTGCCTTGTCTGTGGTAATTGTTCCGGTGCCTTCTTTTGGATATGGTGGTTAGGCTAGTTCCGGTGGTTATGCTGTGTTGAATGCTAACTTAGTATCTAAGCACTGTACTCGAATTCTCTTCTCGCGGTGGGTAAATTTACGCCCCCTCCTCCTTAGCAGCAACAAATTTAATTGCAGCACTCCGAGGATCCTCGGGAATTGATTTATTATAGTTAACGTATCACGTTCTAGGGGGATGGAGAGCGCGAAAGGACGTATTCCCGGGAATTCAACACCATCCAACCCCGCCCTGACATAATTGGTCTCGGACTCGCTGGGTTCGACTGCTGCCGCAGCAGCAGCGAAGTGCAGAACTCCAGAGATATTAGGATATCACATCGACAAAGACAAGGCATTGAGGTGCACGATACCGCTTGAGTGATGATTGTAGCTTGAGGCCGGAATTTCCACGGCCAAAATTAGCTCAGAAGTATCGCATCGCGGGATATGGGGGGCATCAGCTACTTACGGCAGCTCACGACTACGGTAGAGAGCCTGTTTCTCCGGGGATTGTCAACCGAATTTATGACTATGAAGCTGCAAAAAGCAGCGAGGTTTCTACTGTGCACTTTCTGGCTCCCTGGCTTGGCTGACGTTCCGCCTTACCCGGCAATGCGCCACTAGATCATCGTGTCGCAGAAGTAGAGTATAACTGGTCCGATATAGTACTAGTGAACATCAGCCTCTAAAGTTGTATTGTGGGCTCTACCGTTTATGCAAGCGGTTTTCGTCAACCACCCAACAAGGCTCCTAACTACGGCATGGCCCCCAAGCTACAGTACTGTGCTGCTAAGAGTAGCATCTCGATCACCAAGTGGTATAAAATAATGAGGCTGGAAACTCTGTCTTGGGCTCCCTTTTGGTCCTCAAACTAGATGCTGCTGACTTCTCGAGAGGCTGTGTTTATAGAGCACACGACCCCAAGGGGCTATTAGTGGCACGATCTACCTGGTGCATCCCTTCCGTTAGTTTCACGGCTCTGGGTTTCGGGATATTTTCGGTAATGCTTCTGGACATGTGAATACAAACCATGCCACATACTCGTACATGATTCCTTTGACACCTACTCGAGTACAATCTCGGGACACCCAAATACCGGTACACACCCGTCCAAACACACAGTAATCTCAGCCCACAGGGCGATCATTGGGGAGTGTGCACTACGGCGGGCAGTGTATTTGAGCGTTCTGCGCTTTTAGTGCTTGCCCCAGAAAGACACCTATACTGTAATAGAAGATGGAAGAACAACTAGGTCATCTCGATCATTTTTCCTCATGTGCTTTTTCTTTCTCCTCGGAATCTCCGGCAAACTAAGGTGGGGACTGGTGATTGGAGGCTGGTGATGAGAGTTCTTTGTAAAACTCTAAAAAAAATCATTTAGAAAAACCCTATCTGCCTCTTTATCGCCCTAGCACTGGGCTTGGGGGCGGGGTAATTTGGTGTAAGCAGGGTCGGAGCTATCTAGCAGAGGCATACTTGCGCTTAGAAGGCTATTAAGCTGAGTCCGGCAAGTACGGTACACTATCGGAGCCTGTTTGGTAAAGATGCCAAAACAAAGGGCAAGGTTGCGGAGCTGTTGGGGGGAGGATAAGGCATGTTTCGGAGAACAAGTGCTCTCTGTGCCGGGAGAGCACTGAGCTGGTCCCCTAGGGGAATCCCCTGCAGCAGAGAGACTGGAATGCTGTGTACGAGTAGGTGTGCGAGTAGTGTACTGTCGGATGTCTTCCGAGGATCAAGGTTCTTTTGTGGGTATTGACAAAGAGGTTTATCAGGGCCACAATGGCACTGAAAGCATGATGGAAAACGACGAAAGAGAGAAGTGTCAAACGATGAAAACTCCACAGGATAATTCAAGTTCCTGTTTGCTCCTTCTCCCATTTCTCTACCTCGTGACTAGTCTTGTCCCTTCCGGATGTAACCTCGTCCACTAAGTTGGTTATGTCAGAATCACTTGGTTATACCCTAGACCTACAAGTACTAGAGTGCTGTATTGTACTTGCGATGGCCGAGTTGAAGGTGAGAAGTTTCAAGTAGGATAGGTGATCTGAGTAAAAGAAGCCAAAGCATAGCCCACCTGCTAAATTGACCACCTCTGGACGGTTAGCCAGGTAAAAAGCATCGAACTTCCGTTGCTGCCTTGGGGGGATGATATCGGCACTGCAATCGTGGGTAGAGAAGCTAGCACCAGCTGCTATGAACACCCTTCCCTCGCGGCACAGCACAGCGGCTCTAACGCAACCGCAGCCGCTACCGGGATCCGAGTTGCCTGTATTGCCACATCCAGGTTCTCTCGAGCCTCCAGGGTGCTCCCTTCCAAGCTTCCTTTGGATGGTTTCAACTCTTTAATCTATTTCTGCTGGTTACCAACAATCCCAGCCGCCTTCTCAACCATGTGCCCCAGAGTGCCGCCTCTCCTTAACAGATCGTCGTCTCGGGGCATCTTAACAAACAGCAATGGTGCTGTTGTCATTGGATACAGAGACCCAGCTCTGTAGCACCACGACTGTGCGGTTGAGAAGCGTCCCCGGAGAAGATTGGGGCATATCAAGGGAGAGACGGATATCGATTGCGTGGGTGGCTTGAAATTAAGGACTTGAGAAGATACTGGGGTGTATAAGCACTATAGCAGGGGGGAATGATTTGTCCCGACTTGTTCATATCATGATCATGGCATGACTTGACATTCCTTAATTTTATAAAAAGTTTTACTGTAAAGGACCCAAACACTGTTCGCGGGCCTTTTAAAAAATAATACAGCTTAGCAAAAAATATTTGGAGCCGTCTGGGCCCGGTGGGAACGACCACTAGTACAAACTTCGATGGAGTATGTGGGAAGAAGGGAAGAAAAGGGTGTGTCTGCAAATAAAGCCAGGATAGACGCCAGGATACCGATGGTGAGCTTCCAACCAGAAGACAAAAAAAACTGAGTCCGGGGATATATTAATCGTAAGTTTTATACAGAGCGTTTCGTGCTATGAGCCTGCATCAGCGTGATTCTGTTCGCAAAAACCTTATCTAATTATAGCACTAGCACTTGGAGTTGGGGCGGCATATTTATGAAGCTTGTGCCTTGTGAAATCTCTATTAAAATACTAATCAGCCTTATGTAACCAAGATATTCCAATAAACTACGTAGCTGCGCGATGTAACCGCCCCCCCCAAAATAAACTGCTATTGCTTGGCCCTATTCATAAGAGCCTCTCCACCATATACCGGTAGTTATACGATTCTCCGGGTCAACTTCACAGTGGATCACTCGCATACTGGGTTCCAGGGTCCCGGCAACCGTAAGAGCTGGAATAATCTGGAATAACTCTGGGACGTCTAGGAATTTCCCCTTTGGGTTAAGGGGAGAAAAAACTCACGCGAAAATATTCGCTTACAGCCCTTAGTTAAGACGAGTGGGGGGCGGCTACGTCCTGGCGAGATTCTCAATCATCCTAGTTCTTCCGGGACTTGGGTGCTGTTCTCCATGGGAGAGGACGTGGTACCCTTGACTAGCAGCCCCTCGACCGACCGGTCAAGCGTATTCTTTTTGATGTGGTATAGATGAAGCATTTATAGTCAGCTATTTATATAACTTGCCATACTTATACCTCAGATGGTAAACTAAAGATCCCACAAATAAAATAAGCTAATTAGTTATGGGCAGCAAGTTGAAATCACAATTCACACATATGAATTAGTCTAAAAAAGGTACAGTACTTTTGGTTTATTCAAAAACTATACCACAAGAGAACAGGAGACAGCAGGAAGCAGAAATAATAACACAAGAGGAGGGACTTGGATCAATATACGCAAGGTAAATGGTTAGCAATTTAATATTGATAATTGATAAAGAGGGGGGTATACAAAAAGACGTACCTGGGCAGAAAGCGAATGAGAAGAGGAACTATAGCGAAGCATTCCGGTTAATGACATATTACGATAAACACATGAGATGGAAAACAAACATGACTTACTGGTAGGAATAGGAGGAGATTCAAGCAATAAGGCTGGAAGGAGAAAAGGAGTTCACTGTATGAGAGAGTTCTGTAGGAGTCTGAGCAAGAAACAATAAGTATAAAGACCAATATATAAGAAAATAGAAGAGTGGAGAA